>Ga0256837_1000197_pt1 | contig 55266 bp, 71 predicted proteins | sample 4562384metaG_FD_185976 | JGI IMG/M metagenome (GOLD analysis project Ga0256837, IMG submission 185976) | Hydrothermal vent microbial communities from Guaymas Basin, Mexico - 4561-384 | ecosystem: Environmental > Aquatic > Marine > Hydrothermal vents | place: Mexico: Guaymas Basin | collected... | reverse complement strand
AAAGTGCTTGGTTTTAGAACGCCGTATGAAGTATTTTTCGAAGAATTTGCTAAGGAATTAGCGGCGTGATTGAGGTGAAATTGCACTTGTGATTTGAATGGGCGAACGTAAATAAAGTTAGTGATTAGAAGAAGATAGAAATGGCAGACAGGAAGGGATTCGAACCCTCGAGGGCTATTAACCCTACACGAGTTCCAGTCGTGCGCCTTCGACCACTCGGCCACCTGTCTACAGTCGTAAGTACCTCTCTCCAGATGGCTGCGGCACACGAGAAAGAGGGGTGGGCTGCTACGTTCCCGTCCTGACCCGTTGTCCCTCAGTCCCGTTGCACAGGTCTGAAAAGAGGCGGGAGAATTATAGCAGAGTAAAGCTTATAGCTTCGTTCTGAATGAATAGTTTCGGTAGGCTTTTCTGCGAAAAGCTTTTATAATTTAAGGTTGATATCAAACAAACAGTGTCACCTTTTCATCATTCATCATTCATCATTCATCATTCATCATTCATCATTCATCATTCTCTGTGTGTGCGATGCTCCACTCATTGAAAGGTAGGGCTTCAAAGTGAAGTTTTTCGATCTGATAGTGGTAGCTGTTGGCTACAGTGACGATGGTGATCTTTTCTATACGGTATTTCTTATATAGTGAGAACTTCTGTTGGGATTTGACCCAGATACTCTCTTCACTCTCAAAAGGTGCGGGGATGATCAGTTCGTTCTTCCCCGTTACATAGCCGTGAACTCCCAGTGTTTTAAAGGAGATGTCATGTTTGATCAAGGTAAGGGCGATCATCGTATCGAATTGATTGCCGAAGGGTTGATGTGTGGTAAGGTATTTGACAAAGGCAAAGTCATAGAGGATCATCTTCTTACCGCTCCGTTTGATCGCATTATCTATAAAGTAGAGTAATCCCTCTTCCTGAAAGCGTTTGATCGCACTATAGACAAAATCTTTCGATATTTTGAAATGCTCCTTTGTAAAGGTATAGATCTGGTGCGTAGTCATAGGTTGTGTATTGTAACGTGCCAGTATGAGAATAAGCGATTGTTCATTGGGAGAGAACTGCTGTTGAAAGAACTGTTTCATCATAAGCGTACGGCTTTTGGTGTGCCGTGCCATAGCCGGAAGAGTACCGGTCTTTAAAAAGTGGTTGAAAGCAATGGAGGAGGCACTGCCGTGTTCGAAGGCAAGGAACTCCTCATAATCAAGCGGAAAGAGATGGATCGGGGTAAACCGCTTCTCGTTCAAGGCGATACGGCTGATTACTATCAGTCGGCTGACTTTGGGATAACTCTCCAGCATCCCCTCTTCATAATGATCAAGTATCAATGCTTTAATTGCATACTCTTCAATAAAATCCTGCAAAGGGAGTGTATCGAGTGTGTTGAGGATGAGGTTGGGGTCTTCAAGGTCAATATAGAGTGTCTGTTCATCCTTCTCTTTGATATAGTCAAGAACCAGTGCTGTTTTACCCGAACCTCTGGCACCGTAGATGTTGATATCTCCTCTATCGGGGATAGTGGTTTTGCGTAAGATGAAGTGGTCGTTTCTTGGAGGATTGGCATGATAGTGTTCGAGAAGATCCACAATAAACTCCTAAAGTTTCCTTTTTACAAGGAAATAAATTTTCATATTGTAGCGTATATCATGTAAAAAGTATTGCACCTTTGCAAAAGTTTGGATATAATTCGCGTTCCTAAATTTATGTTAGGGGGCATTATGTCCTGTGTTTAGGCACCGTAGCTTTGCTATGCTAACGAGTTCTTTAAAGGGTAACAATGGAAAAAATCAGATTGAAGCTTAAAGCTTATGATCACCGTGTTCTAGACAGATCAGTTGCTGCTATCGTAGATGCAGTCAAGCGTACAGGTGCTGAGATTAGAGGGCCTATCCCAATGCCAACTAAGATCAAGCGTTATACCGTACTTAAATCACCGCACGTGAACAAAGACTCTCGCGAGCAATTCGAGATCAGAATTCACGCAAGAATGATCGACATCGTTTCGGCGACCTCAGATACTATCGATTCACTTATGAAGTTGGATCTTGCACCTGAGATCGAAGTTGAGATCAGATCGATGGACAAGTAGGAGTAGAAAATGGAATTTATCGTAGAAAAAATTGGTATGAGCAGAACAGTCGACGTACCAAGTGTTCCTGTTACACTTCTCAAAGTCGTTGATACGAAAGTGTGTGAAGTAAGAGAAGACGGAAAAGCACTTGTTGCGTACAACTCGTCTAAAAAGATCAACAAAGCGATCGAAGGTCAGCAAACAAAGTATGGGATCTCCAAAGAGTTCAACAAGTTTATGACGATCGAAGTTGCTGAAGGTACCGAAGCAGGTGATCTTGATGCAGCACCATTGGCTGAAGCAGCTGTGGTAAAGACATCTTTGAACACCAAAGGTAGAGGTTTCCAAGGTGGTATGAAGCGTCACGGTTTCGGTGGTGGACCAGGGTCTCACGGGCACAGATTCGGTAGACGTATCGGTTCTATCGGTAATGCTGAGTGGCCAGGTCGTGTACAAAAAGGTAAGAAAATGCCTGGACAGTACGGAAATACCAAAGTAACAGTAAAAAATGAAGTGATTTCATTCGATGCTGAGAACGGCATCCTAGTATTAAAAGGTTCAATTCCTGGACATAACGGTGCCAGAGGATTGGTAAGGATCGTTAAATGAGCAATGTAACAACTATTAAAACAACAGATCTTCCTCAGAAGTTCTTGGAAGTACACCCGCACAACCTTTACCTTTACTGTAAAGCGTATGCGGCAGGACTTAGAGCAAATACTGCACAGACAAAGAACAGATCGGCTGTAAGCGGTGGTGGTAAAAAACCATTTGCACAAAAAGGTGGCGGTCGTGCGAGACAAGGTTCTATCAGAGCACCTCACTTTGTTGGTGGTGGTGTAGCGTTTGGACCTAGTACAAACAAGAACTATGACCAAAAAGTCAATAAAAAGCAGAAGAAACTTGCACTTTACCACGCATTGGCGGAAAAAGCTGCAAATGAAGCGCTTTTCGTTGTAGATAGCGTTGTAATCGAGTCTGGAAAGACAAAAGATGCAGTATCTTTCGTGAACTCTTTGAACCAGAGAGATGTTTTGGTTGTTAAAGAGATGATCGACGATAAGACATTTTTGGCATTCAGAAACCTTCAGAATGCATATCTGATCGAAGCAAACGAGCTTAATGCATACCTTGCTGCGGCATATCACTCTGTAGTGATCGAAAAAGCCGTATTTGATAAATTGACTAAAGAGGCTTAAGATGGCAGATATTACAGATATTAAATCCATTATGTATACAGAGAAGAGTTTGGCTCTTCAAGAAGAGGGTGTCATCGTAGTTCAAACAACTCCAAGAATGACTAAAAATGGTCTTAAAGAGGTCTTTAAAGAGTTCTTTGGGATCACGCCACTGAGAGTAAACTCTATGAGAGTAAACGGAAAAGTGAAAAGATTTAAGGGTGTTGAAGGGAAAAGACCGGATACGAAAAAGTTCTACGTCAAGCTTCCTGAAGATGCGAAAATCGAAAGCTTAGCGGTATAAGGATAGAAGATGGCAATTAAAACATATAAACCAACCACACCTTCACGTCGTTATATGACTAACCTTGACAGCGGTGACATCACTGCTAAAGCAAGTGTTAGAGCCCTACTTAAGAATCTTCCAAGATCTGCAGGTAGAAACAGTAACGGTAGAATCACTTCTCGTCACAGAGAAGCAGGTGCAAAAAAACTATACAGAATCATTGACTTTAAAAGAAATAAATTCGGTGTTGAAGGTACAGTTGCAACTGTTGAGTACGATCCGTACAGAAACTGTAGAATCTGTCTTGTAAAATATACAGACGGTGACAGAAGATATATCCTTCAACCAAAAGGTTTGAACGTCGGTGATAAGATCATGGCCGCGGAAGCTGGACTTGATATCAAGACCGGTAATGCGATGAAGCTTAAGAACATCCCAGTTGGTACATTGGTACACAACATTGAAATGAGCCCTGGTCACGGTGGTCAGATCGCTAGATCTGCCGGTGGTTATGCTCAGATCATGGGTAGAGACGGTAAATACGTTTCACTTAGACTTCCATCTGGTGAGATGAGATACATCCTTGGTGAGTGTCTTGCAACGATCGGTACAGTAGGGAACGAAGACTTCTCTAACATCGTTATCGGTAAAGCAGGTAGAAGCAGACACCTTGGTATTAGACCACAGACACGTGGTTCTGCAATGAACCCGATCGATCACCCTCACGGTGGTGGTGAAGGTAAAACGAACTCTGGTCGTCACCCGGTATCTCCTTGGGGTATGCCAACGAAAGGGTATAAGACTCGTAAGAAAAAAGCTAGTGATAAACTTATCATTAGTAAGAGAAAAAAGTAAGGGGCTGAGATATGGCAAGATCGTTAAAAAAAGGTCCATTCATCGATGGTCACCTAATGAAAAAAGTGCTTAAAGCAAAAGAAGAGGGTTCTAACAAACCGATCAAAACTTGGTCAAGAAGATCTGTGATCTTCCCTGAGTTCATCGGTTTGACGATCAACGTACACAACGGAAGACAGTTCGTACCTGTTTTCATCACTGAGAACCATGTAGGATACAAACTCGGTGAATTTGCACCGACAAGAACATTTAAGGGCCACAAAGGTTCTGTTCAGAAGAAGGTAGGTTAAGATGAGTAGAGCACTATTGAAATTCGTAAGAGTATCACCTACAAAGGCGAGATTGATCGCTAGAGAAGTACAGGGAATGAATGCGGAGCTTGCATTGGCATCTTTGGAGTTCATGCCAAACAAAGCGGCAGGTATCATCTCTAAAGTGATCGCGTCTGCAGTAGCAAACGGTGATTATGAACCTGAAGAGGTAGAGATCACTTCTTGTAGAGTGGATAAAGCGGCAGTAATGAAGAGATGGAGACCGAGAGCAAGAGGTACTGCGTCTAGAATCATTAAACCAACAGCACACATCCTTGTGGAAGTTGCTCCGGCGAAAAAAGATGGGGAGGACGCATAATATGGGTCAAAAAGTCAATCCGATAGGTCTTAGACTAGGGATCAACAGAAACTGGGAGTCAAGATGGTTCCCTGCTAAAACAAGAGCTGCTGATTTTATCGCTGAAGATTATAAGATCAGAAAGTTCTTGAAAAAAGAGCTTTTCTATGCTGGTGTATCGAACATCATCATTGAAAGAACAGTGAAAAAACTTAGAATCAATATTGTAACTGCACGTCCTGGTATTATTATCGGTAAAAAAGGTGCTGATATTGAGAAGTTGAAAGCAACATTGACAAAAATGCTTGGAAAAGACGTTGCGATCAACATCAAAGAAGAGAAGCGTCCACAAGCATCTGCACAACTTGCAGCTGAGAACGTTGCTACTCAACTTGAAAGACGTGTTGCTTTCAGACGTGCGATGAAAAAAGTGATCCAGGGTGCATTGAAATCAGGTGCAAAAGGGATCAAGATCTCTGTTTCAGGAAGACTTGGTGGTGCTGAAATGGCAAGAACCGAGTGGTACCTTGAGGGACGTGTTCCGCTTCATACACTAAGAGCAAAGATCGATTATGGATTTGCTGAAGCACATACAACATACGGGATCATTGGGATCAAAGTATGGATTTTCAAAGGTGAAGTTCTTGCAAAAGGAATTCAACAAGAGCCTAAAGAAGAGAAAAAAGGTGGTCGTAGAGCACCAAGAAAGAGAGGTGAATAACCATGTTGATGCCTAAAAGAACCAAGTGGAGAAAGCAACAAAAAGGTCGTAACCGCGGTAAATCTTTCAGAGGTAACAAGATCGAGTTCGGTGATATCGCGATCAAAGCGGTAGAGGCTGGAAGAATCGATTCTCGTCAGATCGAAGCAGCGCGTATTACGATGACAAGAAGAATCAGTAGAACAGGTAAGACATGGATCCGTGTATTCCCTGATAAGCCTCTTACTGCGAAGCCTCTTGAAACCAGAATGGGTAAAGGTAAGGGTGCTGTTGATAAGTGGGTTATGAATATCAAGCCAGGTCGTATCATTTTCGAAATGGCAGGTGTTGAAGAGTCTCTTGCAAGAGAAGCGTTGACACTAGCGATCCATAAGCTACCATTCAAGTGTAAAATCATCACTTCAAAGGACAGTAATGAAATATATTGATTTGAAAGAGAAGAGCGAAGCAGAATTGCTTGAGATGCTCAAAGAGAAAAAACTTGAACTGTTCACACTGAATGCAAAGCTAAAAACTATGCAGCTTACGAACACTTCAGAGTTGAGAACAGCGAAGAAAGATATCGCTAGAATCCAAACAGCACTCACAGCTGTGAGATCGAAGTAAGGGGTCATCTATGCCAAAAAGACAAATAACAGGTACTGTGATTAAAAAGGCTGGAGACAAGACTGCAACCGTATTGGTTGAGAGACGTGTTCTCCACCCAAGATATCACAAGACAGTAAAAAGATTTAAAAAATATCTTGTTCACGATGAGAAGAACGATGTAAATGTTGGAGATACGATCACAGCGATCGAGTGTAGACCACTTTCTAAAACAAAAAGCTTCAGACTTCTTGAGATCGTGAAGAGAGGAGAAGTGTAATGATCCAGGGATTTACTAGACTAAACGTTGCGGATAACTCCGGTGCGAAAGAGATCATGTGTATCAAGGTCCTTGGCGGATCAAAAAGAAGATACGCTTCTGTAGGTGACGTGATCGTTGCTTCTGTTAAGAAAGCCCTTCCTACAGGAAGAGTTAAAAAAGGTAAAGTTGTAAAAGCGGTTGTCGTTAGAACAAAGAAAGAGATCCAAAGAGAGAACGGTTCACTTATCAGATTCGACGATAACGCAGCAGTAATCATCGACGACAAAAAAGAGCCGATCGGTACACGTATCTTCGGACCTGTAAGTCGTGAAACAAGATATGCAGGGTTCATGAAAATTGTATCACTTGCACCGGAGGTATGGTAATGGCGAAGAAATTCAAGATCAAAAAGGGTGATCAAGTCATGATCATCGCTGGTGATGACAAAGGTAAGACAGGAGAGGTTCTTCAAGTACTTACTAAAAAAGATGCAGTGATCGTTGCTGGTTGTAAAATGGCTAAAAAAGCCGTTAAACCGAGCGAGCAGAATAAAGAGGGTGGATTTGTCAACAAAGAGATGCCTATCCACATCTCAAATGTAAAAAAAGTAGAGGGTTAATCCTATGAGTAGAATGAAGCAAAAGTACAATGACATCGTGCCTGCACTAAGAGAAGAGTGCGGGATCAAAAACCCGATGCAGACACCGAAGCTTGAAAAGATCGTTATCTCTGTAGGTGCCGGTGAAGAGGGAAGAGATTCCAAGCTCATCGCAAACATGGCAGATACGATCTCTCTAATCGCCGGTCAAAAGGCAGTGATTGTCAATGCAAAGAAATCCGTTGCAGGATTTAAAGCGAGAGAGGGTGCACCTTCTGGTATCAGAGTGACACTTAGAGGCGAGAATATGTACAACTTCTTTGATAAACTTGTTTCTATCGCACTTCCAAGAGTAAAAGACTTTAGAGGTGTACCTAGAAAAGGTTTTGACGGTCGTGGTAACTACAACTTCGGTCTTCAAGAGCAGTTGATGTTCCCTGAAGTTGAGTTTGACAACATTATCAAAACACACGGTATGAACATCACTATCGTAACCAATACGGAAGATGATAAAGAAGCATTCACGCTTTTAGAGAAGCTTGGTATGCCTTTCGCTAAAGGGAGAAACTAATGGCTAAGAAATCGATGATTGCAAAGCAGAAGAGAAAACCTAAGTTCGCAGTTCAGGCGTATACAAGATGTAACATTTGTGGTAGACCGCACTCTGTCTATAGAGATTTCGGTCTTTGCCGTGTGTGTTTGAGAAAAATGGCCAATGAAGGTCTTATTCCTGGTATGCGTAAAGCAAGCTGGTAAGGAGAAGTAAAAGATGATGACAGATATAATTGCAGATTCTCTGACTCGTATCAGAAATGCTGCGCAAAGAAGATTGGATACAACAACACTTCTTCACTCAAACATGATCGAGGCGATCGTAAAAATCTTCGTTGAGAAGGGGTACCTCGAGAGTTATAAAGTGAAAGAAGACGGCAATAAAAAAACCATCAAAGTGGTTTTGAAGTATGATGACAATGAAAAAAGTGTTATCAATGAAATTAAAAAGATCTCTAAACCAGGACGTCGTGTTCACCAAGGTAAAGATGAGATCAGAACATTTAAAAACGGTTACGGTACATTGGTTGTTTCAACAAGCCAAGGCGTACTTGCTAACGATGAAGCGTACAAGCGTGGTATCGGTGGCGAAGTAATCTGTAGTATTTGGTAAGGAGACAAGAATGTCAAGAATAGGAAAAAGACCAGTAACTGTCGCTAGCGGTATTGAAGTATCACTCGACGGTACGACTCTCGTGGCTAAAAAAGGCAATCTTGAAAAGAGACTTGAAACACACGGACGTGTTGATGTGAACATCGACGGGAACGAAGTGGTCTTCATCAGAAAAGGTGACGACAAGCAGTCAGCTGCGTTCTGGGGAACATACAGATCACTTTTCAACAATATCATTATCGGACTTGACAAGGGGTTCACAAAATCTCTTGAGATCAACGGTGTCGGTTACAGAGCTGCAGTTCAAGGTAAAACATTGAACCTACAGCTTGGTTTCTCTCACGATATCAACTTTGAGATCCCTGAAGGTCTTGAGATCACTGTTGAGAAGAACATCATCACGATCAAAGGAACGGATAAGCAAGCGGTTGGTCAAGCTGCTGCAGAGATCAGAGCGTTCAGACCACCAGAGCCTTATAAAGGTAAAGGTGTGAAGTATACCGATGAAGTGATCATCAGAAAAGCTGGTAAAGCAGCTGGTAAGTAAGGGGCGATAGATGTTAAAAAGTATTCAAAAAAGAAAAAATAAACTTCGCGCTCAAAGAAAAGCGAGAGTTAGAGGTAAGATCTTTGGAACAGCAGAGCTTCCAAGACTCTCTGTTTACAAGTCTAACAAGCACTTCTATGCACAAGCGATCGATGACAATGCAGGTGTGACACTTGCATCTGTTGATGGTAGAAAGCTTGGACTCAAAGCGAATAGAGAAGATGTGAAGAAAGTAGCTGCTGAGATGGCTAAGAATCTTGCTTCTAAAAACATTGAGACTGTTGTATTTGACAGAAACGGATACCTTTACCACGGTGTAGTTGCAGCATTTGCTGATGGTCTTAGAGAAGCCGGAATTAAGTTTTAAGGAAGCATGATGCAAAACAATAATCATAATGAAGAAATCGAAAAAGAATTCGAAGAAGTTATCGTTAATATCGGTCGTGTTACCAAAGTTGTTAAGGGTGGTAGAAGATTCAGATTTACAGCACTCGTAGTGATCGGTGACAAAAAAGGTACAGTAGGATACGGATTTGGTAAAGCCAAAGAGGTTCCTGATGCGATCAAAAAAGCGGTTGATGATGCACACAAGAACCTTGTGAAAGTAAACATCAAAGGAACAACCATCGCTCATGACATCGAGCACAAATTCAACGCAAGTAGAATCGTGCTTAGACCAGCGAGTGAAGGTACGGGTGTGATCGCCGGTGGTGCTGCACGTCCTGTACTAGAGCTTGCAGGTGTACAAGATGTACTTTGTAAGTCTATCGGTTCTAACAACCCAAATAACTTGGTAAGATGTGCTATCCAGGCACTTACCAGAATCAAAGCGTAAGGGGTACAGTATGGGTCTACATAATTTACAACCTGCACCAGGATCTACTCGTAACAGAAAAAGAGTAGGTCGTGGACAGGGATCAGGAACAGGTAAGACAGCTGGACGTGGTAACAAAGGTCAAAAAGCAAGATCTGGTTACAGCAAGAAAAGAGGTTTTGAAGGTGGACAAATGCCACTTCAAAAGAGACTTCCTAAAGTTGGATTCACATCTAAGATCGAGAAGCCGTACGTGATCAACGTTGAGAAGATCAAAGCGGTTGCCGAGTTGGAAGAGATCACACTTGAGACTATCAAGTCTGTACACAAGTTACAAAAAACCGTAAAAAGAGTTAAACTCATCGGTGCATCGGCAAAAGATCTTGCAAGCAAGATCAAAGATGACGCTGTAACAACAAGCGGAAAATAATCATGGGTAACGCTTTAACTCAAAAAATCCTGATTACATTGGGATTCCTTTTTGCGTACAGAGTTTTAGCCTACATTCCAACACCGGGAGTTGATTTGGGTGTTATCAAAGAGTTCTTTGATAGCAACTCGAACAACGCCCTTGGGATGATGAATATGTTCTCTGGAAACGCGGTTTCTCGTTTGAGTATCATCTCCCTGGGTATTATGCCTTACATTACAGCATCGATTGTAATGGAACTTCTTGCTGCTACTTTCCCTGCACTTGGTCAAATGAAAAAAGAGCGTGACGGTATGCAGAAATATATGCAGATCATTCGTTATTTCACCATCTTTATTACAGTTGTTCAAGCGATCGGTGTCTCTATGGGACTCCAAAGTATGACAGGCCGTGCCGGTCAAAGTGCAGTAATGATCGATCCGATGACATTTACGGTCTTGACAACCTTCTCGATGTTGACTGGTACGATGCTGTTGATGTGGATCGGTGAGCAGATCACTCAAAAAGGGATCGGGAACGGTATCTCTTTGATCATCTTTGCCGGTATTGTCTCCGGATTGCCTTCAGCGATCGGGAATACTATCAGAGCGGTCAATGCAGGTGAGATGAACTTCCTTGTAGTATTGGGTATTTTGGCTGTGATGTTGATCACTGTCTTGACGATCATCTATGTCGAGTTGGGAGAGAGACGTGTACCGATCTCCTATTCGCGTAAGACGATCATGCAGAACCAGAATAAAAGAGTGATGAACTACATTCCGATCAAAGTGAACCTTTCGGGTGTTATTCCTCCGATCTTCGCATCGGCGGTATTGATGTTCCCTCTAACGATGTTGCAGGCGAGCAGCAGCCCGATACTCACAGCGATCGCGGATGCTTTGGCACCGGGGGGAATGATCTTTAATATCGTAACGTTCTTCCTGATCATCTTCTTCGCATTCTTCTATGCATCTATTGCATTCAATGCAAAAGATATTGCGGATAACCTCAAGAGACAGGGTGGATTTATTCCGGGTGTAAGACCCGGCGAGCACACAAAAGAGTTCTTGAACGAGGTAGCAAGTAGATTAACAGGATCGGGAGCGATCTATCTAGGGATCATCTCGACCGTACCTTTCGCAGTTATTTCAGGTATGGGTGCAAGTTTCTACTTCGGTGGTGTTTCGGTACTGATCATTGTGCAAGTTGCACTTGATACGATGAGAAAGATCGAAGCACAACGAACAATGAACCAGTACGATACTTTAGGTAACGTGGGTCTATAATGGCTATTGCTATCAGAAAACCTAACGAGATCGCCAAGCTCAAAGCAGCTGGCGAGATCGTCGGAAATACACTTCAATATCTTCAAAACCACATTCAACCGGGTATGACACTTAAAGAGATCGATGCAATGGGCGAGTCCTATATTCGTGAGCAGGGAGCTGTTCCGTCATTTAAAGGACTCTATGGATTTACTGGATCGGTCTGTACTTCGTTGAATGAGGTCTGTATTCATGGTGTTCCTGACGATACCGTGGTCAAAGAAGGCGATATACTGGGTCTGGATATCGGAACGAAACTTGACGGTTACTATGGTGATGCTGCGATCACGATGGCGATCGGAAAGATTTCCGAGTCCGATCAAGCATTGATCGACTGTTCCAAAGGGGCACTGTACCATGCGATCGAACAGATCAAGCCAGGTATGCGCTTTAAAGAGCTGACTCAGATCTTGGAACAGTATATTACTAAGGCGGGCTTCGTACCGTTAAGGGACTACTGTGGTCATGGTATCGGAACCAAACCACACGATGAACCGAACATTCCGAACTATCTTGAGGGTAAACCCAATCAAGGTCCGAAGATCAAGAACGGTATGGTCTTCTGTCTGGAGCCGATGATCTGTCAAAAAAGCGGTACTCCTGTACTGCTTGAGGATGAGTGGTCGGTTGTCAGTGAAGACGGGTTGCGTACGGCACACTATGAACATCAAGTTGCAGTTGTTGACGGAAAAGCAGTCATTCTGACCGAAGCGAAAGCTTCAGATAATGCGTAAAGAGAAAGAGGATTAATCATGGCAAAAGATGATGTAATTGAAATTGACGGTAAAGTGGTTGAAGCGTTGCCAAATGCGACATTCAGAGTAGAGCTTGACAATGGACATGTGATCCTTTGTCACATCGCCGGAAAGATGAGAATGCACTACATCAAGATCCTTCCTGGTGACAAGGTGAAGGTAGAGTTGACACCTTACAGCCTTGATAAAGGGCGTATCACATTTAGATACAAATAAGAACACTTCGTGAGCGTTTAGCGTTAAGCGCTAAGCGTTCAGATATATATTTCTATAGAATATCCTCCACCCATAACTTCTCATATAAGAAAACATTAATATACATTTCGGTATAATCCCTCTCCCTATTGCTATAGGTATAGGAACTGCGCGAAGAATCTTTGATTAATTCGCACCGATTACTCAAGGGTTGGATTGTTCATACATCAACAATCCACGCAAACATCAGGTGCATACATAAATCACAGGAGTAACCATGAAGGTTAGACCATCAGTTAAAAAGATGTGCGAAGATTGTAAAATCATCAAGCGCAAGGGTATCGTACGCGTGATTTGTAAAAATCCAAAACATAAACAGAGACAAGGATAAACATGGCACGTATTGCAGGTGTTGATTTACCAAAGAAAAAGAGAATGGAGTATGCACTGACATACATCTATGGTATCGGTTTGACAACGTCAAGACAGATCCTTGACAGAACAGGTATCAGCTATGACAAAAGAGTCTATGAACTTACAGATGCTGAAGCGGCAACGATCCGTAACGACATCCAAGAGCATGTAATGGTGGAAGGGGATCTTCGTAAGAAGGTTGCACTTGACATCAAAGCATTGATGGATCTTGGTAACTACAGAGGGCTTAGACACAGAAGAGGGCTTCCTGTTCGTGGACAAAAAACAAAGACAAATGCGCGTACTAGAAAAGGTAAGCGTAAGACTGTCGGTGCAGCGTAAGGAGTAGCGAAGTATGGCAAAGAAAAAAGCAAAAAAGAGTATTGCTAAAGGTGTCGTATACGTAGCGGCTACATTTAACAATACTGTTATTACGGTAACAGACGAAATGGGTAACGTGATCTCTTGGAGTTCTGCAGGTTCTCTTGGGTTCAAAGGGTCTAAGAAATCGACTCCGTTCGCAGCGACAGAAGCAGTTGCTGATGCGATGAACAAAGCAAAAGAGCACGGGATCAAAGAAGTAGGGATCAAAGTTCAAGGTCCAGGTTCAGGAAGAGATACAGCGGTTAAAGCGATCGGTGCAACTGAGGGAATTCGTGTAACATTCCTTAAAGACATCACTCCGCTTCCACACAATGGTTGTAGACCACCTAAGAAGAGAAGGGTATAAGCATGGCAAGATATAGAGGTCCAGTTGAAAAACTAGAAAGAAGACTTGGTGTTGATCTAGGGTTGAAAGGTGAGCGTAGACTTGCTGGTAAATCTGCATTGGAAAAGAGACCATATGCTCCGGGACAACATGGACAGAGACGTTCAAAGATCAGTGAATACGGTCTTCAGCTTCAAGAGAAGCAAAAAGCGAAGTTCATGTACGGTGTTTCTGAAAAGCAGTTTAGAGCGCTCTTTAAAGAGGCGAACAGAAAAGAAGGTAACACAGGGGAGATCCTGATCCAACTTCTTGAGCAGAGACTTGACAACGTTGTTTACAGAATGGGATTCGCTACAACTAGAGCGTCTGCTAGACAATTTGTAAACCACGGTCACGTACTTGTTGACGGTAAACGTGTTGATATCCCATCATACAGAGTAAAAGCCGGACAAAAGATCGAGATTAGAGAGAAGAGCAAGAACAACCCTCAGATCCTTAGAGCGATCGAGTTGACAAACCAAACTGGTATGGTTGACTGGGTTGATGTAGATAAAGAGAAACTTTTCGGAATCTTCAGTAGAGTACCGGAAAGAGAAGAAATTTCAATTCCTGTGGAAGAGCGTCTAATCGTCGAGCTATACTCTAAATAATCGTACTAAAGGCTAGTAATGAGAAAAATTAAAGTTGCGCCATTTATGCCGACAGAGGTTGAAGTGAATGAGATCAGCAAGAATCGTGCTGAGATCATCGCCTACCCCTTTGAGAGCGGTTATGCCGTTACACTTGCACACCCACTTAGACGTTTGATCCTCGGATCATCTATCGGGTATGCGCCGATCTCGGTCAAGATCGAAGGTGCGGCACATGAGTTTGATACTATCAGAGGGATGCATGAAGATGTAGCCGTCTTTATTATCAACTTGAAGAACATTCGTTTTAAGATCAAGGACGATAGTGACAGAGTAGAGTTGAAATACAGCTTCTCAGGACACAAAGAGGTAACGGCACAAGACCTCAATAACGATCTCATCGAGGTAGTCAACGGAGATCTTCCGTTGGCAACACTCAATGAAGATGCGGAATTGAACTTTACGATGGTCGTTGCAAAAGGTATCGGGTATGTTCCGAGTGAAGACCTCAGAGATGAAGTTGCGAACGATGCTATTGCATTGGATGCTTTCTTCACACCGGTTCGTAAAGCCAACTACAAGATCGATCCCGTACTTGTAGAGGATAACCCTAACTTTGAAAAGATCACGTTCGATATCGAGACAGATGCACAGATCGGTCCGGTAGAAGCGTTTACCAATGCACTGGAAGTGATGAGCAAGCAACTCTCTGTATTTAACGGAGTACTTGATGTTGATATCAGTGCCCCTGCACCGAGAAAAAGCAGTGATGAGAGTGAACTTAAAGCATTCTTGCAGACAGTGGACTCTCTAGGATTGAGTGCACGTTCGTTCAACTCACTTGATAGAGCAGGGATCAAATATCTTGGTGAATTGGTACTCATGAGCGAAAATGAGATCAAGAACATCAAGAACCTTGGTAAGAAATCACTTGATGAGATCAATGAGTGTCTGATCGAGCATGGGTTCGGGCCGGAGTTTGAACTTGCAGAGAGCACAAGAGCGAATCTTGTGAAAAAAATCGAGCAGCTTAAAGTCTAAGCTGCCAAGATATAAGGAAAGAGTATGAGACATAAACACGGATATCGTAAACTGAACAGAACCTCTTCTCATAGAGCGGCTTTGCTCAAGAACCTTTCGATCGCATTGACGAAAGAGGGAAGAATCGAAACTACGCTTCCTAAAGCAAAAGAGCTTAGAAGCTATTATGAAAAGTTGATCACTAAAGCATCTGCTGGTGACTTCAATGCACACAGAGCAGTATTTGCTATGTTGCAGGACAAAGAGTGTACGAGCAAGATCGTTACTGAAATCGCACCAAAGTATGCGGACAGAAACGGTGGTTACACAAGAATCATCAAAACACGTATGAGAAGAGGTGATGCAGCGCCAATGGCGATCATCGAACTTGTATAAGTTTTCTTCTACACTTTTGACTACAGAGATCCCTCTGTAGTCAATTCTCTCTAAACTATTTCAAATTATTTACATATCATTGACAAACTATCGCATTTAGTGTATAAACACAGCGTAAGAGTGAATATTTACTCGATTTTTGTTATAATTAATATAGATACTGTCTTGATGACAGATATAGAATTGAAGGAGACACGTTGATCCCGTTTACAGATGAAGAACTCTTCCCGCCGGTAAAAGATGTGATCGAAAAGGTAAGACCGTCAATCAAGTTGGACGGAGGGGATATTGAGTTGATCGATATAAAAGATGGTGTTGTATATGTGCAGCTTCAAGGAGCATGTGTCGGATGCGGTAGTAGTGGTACGACACTGAAGTTCGGTGTGGAGAGACAGTTAAAGACGCTGATCCACCCTGAACTGACTGTAATGAACGTACCTAAAGGTTTTGAAGACAAACTGGATCAGCTGGGATAATATGTGTAAAGTCAGTCCGAATTTACTATTGGAAAGAGCAGAACAGGCCTTTTTGGAAGGTGACTTCCGTGTGGCGCTTCAAACCTATGGGTTGGTACTGAAGGACCATCCTGAAATGGAAGAGGCTAAGATCGGTGTCTATTTGAGCGATCTGGGACTTGAGAGTGCGGAAGAGGCACAGGCTCTTTTTGATTACTATCAGGTGATCAAAACGGAAAAAGAGAATGCAGCAGATATCATTGACGGTCTGCTGGAGTCACTCTCGTCTGCCAAGTTCCAGTTAGGTGAACTGCTCAAAGAGCCGCTTCAAGAGCAAGCGGAGTATAGTGACGGTATTCGTTACAGCGACTTCCTGACATTGGTTGAAAGCAGGGGAAGCTTTAAAAAGGCGTTTGAGGATATTATGTTCTCTACAAAGGTCGTGATCACGGATAAGGATCAGTTCATCGACTTTGTGACACGTTTGGCAGAGGAGGGCTTTGATGAAATGGCTCTGAACTATCTGGATGCAACGACCAGTCTATTCGGTGATGATCAGGATGTACTGGCACTCTATAATGTAGTAAAAGGAATGAAGCAGTGAAACTCCCTTTTGATATGAAGGGTTTTGCCTTCATTACGGACGATACAACGGCACGGGGGGAGGACACCCTCTTTTTAAAGACCGCACAGAATACCCCCTATTTTGAGAAGCTTGATCCCCAGCCCGCCTACATCGAGCCTAAAGAGCTTATAAAGCTTTGGGGGCTTGATAATATGTGTGTGGTGGGGGTGACAGGAACGAACGGTAAAACGACTGTTACAGCAGCGATCTACTCCTTTTTGCTTGACCTAGGTGAAAAACCGGCCCTTCAAGGAACGCGAGGGTTATTTGCGCAAGAAGAGCGGATCGAAGAGAAGAGCATGACCACACCGTCTATTCTTGAGACGTTGCATAATATGAAGCAGACAGCCGATATGGGATGTAACTACTTCATTATGGAAGTTAGTTCCCATGCGATCGACCAAAAACGTATAGAGGGGATCACCTTTGCACTAAAGGTACACACCAATGTTACAAGCGACCATCTGGACTATCATGGTACGATCGAAGAGTACCGTCGTGTCAAGAGCCTCTTCTTTGCCGATGATACGATGAAGCTATTGAACAAGGATGATATTAAACACATTACCTATAATTGGCGAAATGCGTTCAGTTACGGGGTGGATGAGCCTGCAACGTATAAAGTACAGGCATTTTCACTTATCGATGGTATTACAGCGGGTATTAAATATATGCAAGAAGAGGTGACGTTCCACTCTCCGATGGTAGGGCTTTTCAATCTCTTTAACCTTATGGCTGCCATTGGTTCCGTGCATCTGCTGACCAAACGACCGTTACAGGAGATCTGTGATGTGGTCGAGAATTTTGCAGGGGTTGCCGGCCGTATGGAGGTTGTCAGTACCGATCCGCTGGTCATTGTCGATTTTGCCCATACCGATGACGGTATACATGCGGTACTGGAGTCGATGAAAGATCGTGATATCTCCGTAGTCTTTGGTGCGGGTGGAAATCGTGATAAAGAGAAGCGTCCGCGTATGGGTGCGGTTGCAGGACGCTATGCGAACAAGATCTATGTCACATCGGACAACCCGCGTGATGAAGTCCCGGAGATGATCCTCGAGGATATCCTTGTGGGGCTTGTAGGCAAAGAGAATGTCACAGCCTGTCCTGATCGCCGTTTGGCTATTAAAATGGCACTGGAGGCGCTTGAGCCTAATGAGGTGCTGTTGATCCTAGGTAAAGGGGATGAGACCTATCAGGAGATCAAAGGGGTGAAGTATCCGTTTGATGATAGAGAGGTCGTCAGAGAGCTGCTTGCAGTGCGTGAGGGCTAAGAAGCCCTCTGTTTATTACTATCTTCTTCTTGTAAAATCTTTTGTTGCCACTTCGTATGCATCGTAGAACTTCATAACCTTACCACCATACGCTTTTGCGAAAGCTTCTGCATCCTTCTTTTTGGCAAATGCATATTTACTTACACGGCTCATGGTTGCCGGTTTACTGCTTCCTACGACATAGTATGCCGAGAGAGCAGGAATGAATTTTAGTGTTTTAGCATCAACGACCTTAAGGTTGATCAAGTCAGTCTTATTGATCTCATTGTCATGTACGACACAGTGCAGTGAACAGTACTGACGTTTGGTGCTATCACGCAAGGTCGCAGCATGGTTGGTCTTGTAAAATGTTGCAAGGTGCATACCACAGATGGCACAGGAGTCTTTATGCTCGCCTTTTTGTACGATCTTTGCTTTGGATTGGGGAACACTTTGGAAGCGCTCTCCCATCTGTTTGGGTGCGGGGTTGCCGCAACCGCTTAGGAGTACGCCCAGTACCAGCAGTAGCGTCAGTGAGATTCGTTTCATTGTCTCTCCTTAGGTTGTGGGTATGTTCATTTCAAATTTCTCACCGGTTCGTTGTGTATGAAGATAGAGTCTCCATGCATGTATGATCTGCCATAGTATCCAGCCGAACGAAAGAAGGGTCAGGAAGCCTCCTAGGTAGATCAACGGAGAGAAAAAGAGCGAAAGTGCCAGAACCAGCAATGTAGCGCTATGAATATAGAAGTGCCTCATCGCTGTTTTGGGATGGATCACCTCATGCATCATAGGTGCGGTGAAGTATCCCTGTGAACTGAGGTGGAACCATGTTAGAAAAGGTACGATCTTGTAAAACATGGCAAAAACGATACTGATCGCAAAGCCCGCAAAGCTTAGATAACTTAGTTTCGCAAGTATTGTGTAGCCGCTATAGTCCGCACTCAGCATCAACAGCATGCTGGCGATCAAGAGTCCTGTACCTATACGCCACAGGAGTACCGTAGCATCGGTGATAGGGCGTTTTCGCTGGGTAAGACGTTTGAGTGTGATAAGTGCATAGAGTACCATCAGCAGTGCCAAGAGCGGAGTGACAAATGACCATACATCAGCTATGATTGGCGAGAGCAATGTCCCTGTTCCGATCAGAATAAGAAGACTTAAAGGGAGATGCTTGTGCATTAGTGTGGGGTAGGATGGGGTGACATAGAACATTTCGATTACTTGAAAAGAGATGGAGATGATCAGAAGTGCGATCCATCCGAATAGACCGAAGGTGAAATGCGCTTGTTTGACCTGAAGATAGTGCATACCTTCAAAGATACCCCCAAGCGTACCTGTCATATAGAGGGCAAGTATGGTTAATATTCCCAGTGCGATAAGTGCGATGCTCATCCCTTTGGATGAACTGCTGTGATTAGGTAGCTTTAAAAGCTCCCTGAGCATCGTGACGGTAATGGAGAGTATCGCCCCTCCCAATAGAAATGAAGCTATTGTAAAAAGGAGTACTTTCCCGCTATAAAATGCAAAAAGAAGTACGATCACTCCTAAAATAAAAGGGTATTGAAGCATATTGGCTTTACGAACGGGAGCGGTAAGCTTGACCCCTGCAATAACCGGTAGCATCTGAAAGAGTGCTGCGAACATGAACGAAAGCATCACACCCAATGTCAATGTATGCGTAAGGATGACAGCTTCTATGGCAGCAGGGTCGAATATAGCGGTATTGAATACAAGTATCAAAAGACCGGCAACTATCCCAAAGAGGGCACCGGAGAGAAAGAATCGCAGTACGACCGATATCGGGGGTGCCTGGTCGAGCGAGAGTCCGTTCTGATCAAACATCGCACAACTCTGTAAGGTCAAGTGTTCTGTCTCTACTGATCAAAATATGCCAAGTACCGTTGTTATCCTCTTGTTGATGGAGGTTGAAGCCTTGCTCTTTTGCCAGGTCGATCAGTGGAATAGGGTTCTTTCTGTGGATCATATAGAGATAGTTGTCCATATGGAGGGAACGAAGTGCTTGCATCGCACGCTCCAAGGGAATGGGATGCTCCAGTTCTCTCGCATCAAGGAAGATCTTTTCAGGATGCTTCATCGCTCTACAGCTCCACCTGTTTCATCTTTTCGAGTGTCTCATCTTTAAGTTCTGGCGGAAGGAGGCGTTCACACATAGCGTAGAGCATCTGCTCCTCTTTCATATTGTGCTGCTGTAGTAGGATCATCATCGATTCACATAATGAAAGATAGGTATCTTTCTCTTGCGATTCGATCGCTTCTGCCATTTTACCGATAAGCCCTTTGACCTGTTCATGTTCGTAACGCATCACTTGCGTAGGTCCTTCGGTACTTCCCGTGTGGGATTCAAAGACAGGGAAGAGCTCATCCTCTTCACGTTTGAAGTGGGTCAATGTCTCATTGGAAAACTGTAAGAATGCTTTTTCTGCCGCTTCCCAGTCTCCGTTGGCTACGGCTTGTTCCGCTTCTGCGAATGTTGTGTCACACATACGGTGCTCTTGTGTCATAAATTGTGAAATGTTCATGGTCTGCTCCTTATATTGTTCGGTTATTGTACTTCTACGGTGATCATCTGTTCCCATAGTTCAGGGGAGAGTAGGATCTTCTCGACACGCTGTTGCCAGAGTGTGCCGAACGCCGCTTTTTCCTCTTTGCTGGCAACTCCTTGCAGGGTTTTGCCCATAAGCTGTTTCATCTCGGGTGCAACGGGAACGACTGAAGGGTTGTAACTGAGTGTGACGCGTTTATTGGTATCGAGTCTTGTCAGTGTGACATCTCCGTTCATCGGTACTTTGTAACTTACAAGGTTGTCCCTAGAGAAGTTCCCTTGGATACCCTTGAATCCGCTTACACCGTTCGCTCCGGCAATAAAGGAGATGACGTTGCAGATAACGCCGGTCACACCCTCTACCTCTTTCTCTCTCATGGAGACGTGGATCATACCACGCTGAGGAAGGGTATCGTCATAGAGCTTTTCCATTCCTATCTTTGCCATAAGGTATGCACCTGCGACTGTCGGACACGAGTGTCCGGCTAATTTGACACACTCCAAATAACTGATCTCCATCTCCCCATTCTCGAACGCACCTAGAAAATCGCTTAGCGGATCTTGCAGTGCGATGGTAGGTACCTGATCAAAAAATTCCGGATATTTCATAAGGGTTTCTCCTAAAGTAAAGTCTTTTGGGATTATAGTTGAAAAGGTTTAATAAGTAGTTGACGTATATCAATGGGCAAAGATTAATCCCTATTTAAGCAATTCGGAGTAAAATACTCCCAATTAAAAATCACAATCAAAGGATCAACCATGATGCAAGGTGTACCACAACCAGCCTTCTATATCTTTAAATGTCAGCAGTCGGCACCTCCGGGAATGCCAAAACCAAGTTGTGTAAGTCAGAACGACCCTGAGTCTCAGCAGCTTTTCCAACACTTGGCACAGCAGTTGATGATGAAAGGGATCATCGGAACGGTACAGCCGATCCAGACAGGATGTTTGAACCGTTGTCAGCAAGGACCGGTCATGCTCGTTGAGCCTGGTCATACGATGTATGTAGGTTTGACGAAAGAGAAGATCGACCGTATTATCGACGAGCACCTTATCGGCGGTAATGTCGTTGAGGAGTATGTGATCCCTGCCGAGATGTGGGGCGAGCCTGTTCCTCCGTCTCAAATGGCACGCTAGCAAACGCCTCCTCGCGGGGCTTTCCCCTTCCATCCGTTAACGATTTCTTCACGATTAGGGTATAATATAGTAAGAAGTTCGGTATAATTCCGGCAATTTAAACCAATTTAGGTGGGATATGATGAACATCACAATGCTTTATTCTAAACTACATAGAGCGACTGTTACCGATGCGAACCTGAACTATGTAGGTTCCATTACGATCGATCAGGATCTTCTTGATGCTGCCAGAATGCGTGTAGGGCAGAAGATCGATATTGTCAATATCAATAACGGTGAGCGCTTCTCTACATACATTATCTCAGGGGAGCGTGGCAAAGGGGACATCTGTCTTAACGGTGCCGCGGCACGTAAGGTGCATAAAGGGGATAAGATCATTATTATCGCCTATGCGAGTATGAGTGAAGAGGAGGCGGAGCGTTACCGTCCGAAGATCGTGATCTTGAACGATGACAATACCATCGCACAGCAGTTCGAAGGACTTGAATAATGTTCGGTAGCGGATTTGATATGAGCAAGATGTCTGAGATGATGTCTCAGATGCAAGAGAAGGCCAAAGAGCTGGAAGAGAAGGCCAAGAGTGTTGAACTGACTGCGAAAGCGGGCGGTGGACTGGTCGAGATCCGTGCAAACGGTGCGGGTGAGATCATAGATTTGAACATTGATGATTCACTCCTTGAAGATAAGGAGTCGTTACAGATCCTGCTTATCTCGGTGATAAACGATGTCAATAAAATGGTCGAAGACAATAAAAAATCACAAGCGATGGGGATGCTAGGCGGCATGAATCCCTTTGCATCCTAACCCTCTCCGTTAAAGGTGCTCCTTTGTGACCCTCCTTGCTTCTCTCTTTTTTCCGGTGAACTTTTATGTAACAAGGAGTTACGATGAATACGATAACACAAGCGATAGAGCAGGATTCGATCGCAGGATTGAGATCTCTTTTGAAACAAGGTGTGGACCTTAACCGTCCGATTTTGATCGGAGAGGAGTATGACTTAGAGGAGCATGATGAGATCAGCCCGCTTTTCTATGCGATCCGTACGCAGGCATCATTGGAGTTGATCCGTTTTATGTTGGAGAACGGGGTCGATCTGCATCAGGTGGATGATGATGGTATCTCGGCACTTGATATGGCGATAAAGTTCAAGCGTAAAGATGTGATAGCACTCTGTCTTGAAGAGGGGTTCGACCTCAATACCACTAGACGTAAAAGCGGGATCACTCCTGTTATGCTTGCAGCATGTTTTTCCGATACCCAGATGATGGAGATGCTGCTTGAGGGTGGCGGTGAGATGAATGCGGTTGATAGAACGGGTATGACCCCGCTTGATTATGCCCGTAAACTCGGGCAGAAGAAGATGCAGACGTATCTTGAAGAGCGTGGTGCCAAACACGCTGCCTATAGAGATTGATCTAAAAAGAGCAGGTAGCAATGTGCAGTAAAGCACAAGTGTATAAAAGGCTATCTGTAACCTGCGTTGTAACTATTTTGTAACTCTTTTTTTTTATACTTCCGAAATTCATAACGAACAAGGAAGGAATCTACCATGAAAAAAACCCTACTTTCACTAGCAACGATCTCTGCGATCGCTACAACAGGTGTATTAGCCGACAGCACGACGGATATTGCTGAGCTTAAAGCGATGATGCAACAGATGAATAAACGTTTGGCTGCATTGGAAGCGGAAAATAAACAGCTTAAAGCGAAAGTGACAAAGAAGAAAAGAAGTGCACCGAAGAAAAAAGTACACTATACAAAGTCTGAGCAGTCTGAGAGAATCGCGTCTTTGGAAGAGAAAGTAGAGAAGATCGAAAAGCATACGACAGTAAAGTCTAAAGCACCGGTCTTGAAGTTCTCAGGGAAACACTACCTTGGTTTTGTAAGTGACAGTGCAGGTGAGAACACCGACAACTACTTTGAGACAAGAAGAAACTATATTCAGGTAAAAGCCTACTTTGAAGATAATCCTAAAAATTATATGAGAGTGACGCTCGATACATACCACAATACAACGGATGATGGTAAAGATGACGGAAGCTGGGAAGTGAGATTGAAGTATGCATACCTTTATCTTGATAATGTCCTTCCTTTTACCGGTGTCGAGATCGGTCAGGCGCATAGACCTTGGATTGACTATGAAGAACACCATGGATGGTACTACCGTTCTATCTCCAAAGTATTTGTCGAAGCACATGAGGGAGCACACTTTACGAACTCCGCAGACCTTGGGGTGAACTTCAAGACAAAAACGGACTACTTCTCTTCTGAGCTGGGTGTATTCAACGGTGAGGGGTATCATGGTATTCAAAATGGAGATGGTTTAAGTGGAGAGTGGAGATTGACAGGTCACCTTTGGGGAACAGGGAAAAAACATGTACATAAGTCCGATACCTATGCGGATATCTCATTCTTCGGGCAATACAACACTGACTATAAAGCGGCAGGAAATGATTTTGTATGGTATGGTCTGCATGCAGTCTATAACCAACCAGAGTTCTTGTTGGCGGCACAATATGTTGAAGCAACGGATGGTGGTGTAGACTATGAAGGTAACGGTTGGTCTGTTAACGGTGAGTTCAGGCTCAATACCCTTTCGGAATCACTTAACGGATGGAACCTTCTTGGTAAATATGACGACTTCGAGCTTGATGCGGGAGAAGAGAGAGAAAGAACCATTGCCGGTCTAGCATACAAATACAATAAATATGTAGAGTTCATTGCAAACTATCTTAACGAGCAAGTTGACGGAGAAGATGTAACCGACGCTCTCATGCTAACCGCCGAGGTTAATTGGTGAGACCCGTAAAGCAAACGTGAACTGCTTCACGTTTGTAGGGGCGAAACTGGAACGGTCGTAGCGAAGCGGAGCCGTGGAGGCAAACCCGTAAAGCAAACGTGAACTGCTTCACGTTTGTAGGGGCGAAACTGGAACGGTCGTAGCGAAGCGGAGCCGTGGAGGCAAACCCGTAAAGCAAACGTGAACTGCTTCACGTTTGTAGGGGCGAAACTGGAACGGTCGTAGCGAAGCGGAGCCGTGGAGGCAAACCCGTAAAGCAAACGTGAACTGCCAGCTTGCGGTGGTCTCTTTGAGACAACACCTTCGGTTCCAAGCCTATAGACAAGAAACTATTCTTGTCTATGAACGGCTTTCACATTTGTAGGGTCGATCCGAGCTGAAGGCGACAATCCTGCAAGTATTTTAATTTTCATTATGTAATCTTCTTTGGGTGGCCATAAAGTGCTGCCCCTATGTTTTCTTCTTTTTTTCATTGTGATCATTCCGTAACAAAATTGTAATACTTTTTTTCTATACTTCTGAGCATATAAAATCGTGAAGGAAGTTCTATGAACAATATGATCAAAGTCGTACTTGGTGCGGGCTTCGCTGTGGCTGTGGCATTCTATGCCAATTCGATTATCGGGCAGGCATCCCATGGTGGGTTCTTGGTGCTTGCGGCACTCTTTGGTGCCTACATGGCGATGAACATCGGTGCGAACGATGTTGCCAATAACGTAGGGCCGGCAGTCGGTGCAGGTGCATTGACGATCGGTGGTGCGATCGTGATCGCTTCTATCTTTGAGGCATCGGGTGCATTGATCGCCGGTGGTGATGTTGTCGGTACCATTAAAAAAGGAATTATCGACCCTGCGGCGTTCGGAGGCGATCCGATGCTCTTTGTCTATGCAATGTCGGCAGCACTTTTGGCAGCAGCATTGTGGTTGAACCTTGCAACATGGCTCAAAGCTCCTGTCTCCACTACACACTCTATTGTTGGTGGTGTACTCGGTGGGGGTATCGCAGCGGGTGGCTTTGCGATCGTCTCATGGGGTACGATGGGTAAGATCGCTGCATCATGGGTCATCTCTCCGGTATTGGGTGGTGTGATCGCGGCGGTTTTCCTTTACATCATCAAATCACAGATTCTCTATAAAGAAGATACGATCGCTGCGGCAAAAAAGGTCGTACCTGTACTGGTATCGATCATGGCGGCAGCTTTCTTGACCTATTTGACCCTTAAAGGGTTAAAGCATGTCTGGAAAGACCTGACAGATGTTCTAAGTTTCCTTCCTCAAACCAAAAAGCCAACGTTCGGTATAGCATTGGTATTTGGTGTGATCGGTGGTATCGTTACGTTCCTCATGGTTAAACCAAGAGTGATCAAGAAGATCAGTGGTATGGAAGGAACCCGTGCGGATATCAACCTTCTCTTTACGATCCCGCTTATTTTTGCTGCGGCAATGCTCTCTTTTGCACACGGTGCGAACGATGTTGCCAATGCGGTCGGCCCACTGGCAGCGGTCAATGATGCGCTCAGTAACCTTGCCATTTCCAAAAAAGCGGCGATCCCTCTATGGGTCATGGTAACAGGAGGTATCGGTATCTCTATCGGTCTGGCACTCTTTGGCCCAAGACTTATCAAAACGGTCGGTTCGGAGATCACGGAGCTTGACCAGATGAGAGCCTTCTCGATCATGATGGCAGCAGCGATCACGGTGGTTATCGCTTCTCAGCTTGGATTGCCTGTATCCTCTACGCATATTGCGGTCGGTGCGGTATTTGGTGTCGGGTTTCTTCGTGAATGGCTTGACAGTAAAGAGATGGGTGTCAAACAGCAGAAGCTTCAAGAGGAGATGGATAAACTCCAAGCGCTCAAGAGTGAATTGGATGCATGTACCAATGAAGAGCCTGCGAAGAAGCTTGAATTGATCGAAGCACATAAAGCACAGAAGAAAAAGGTCAAAAAGATCAAAAAAGCACTTAGAGAGAACTATGTCAAGCGTGGTATGGTCAAAAAGATCGTAGCGGCATGGGTCATTACTGTTCCTGCGGCGGCAGTACTCTCTGCATTGATCTTCTTTGTCCTTAAAGGTTTGGGTGCTTAAGTTAAGCACTTGATTTTTCGTTCACTGCGGAGGGTTTCCTTCGCTTTCTCTTTCCCCACTCTTTCTTTTTAACACGGTCACTATTGAAGAAGATGTAGCTTATTGGCGAAGGTAATACTTCTGTTACACTCTTATTCTATAATGTGCTTGGAAATATAGATGGGCACGACCTACGGATCAGTAGTCTCCTTCGTAAATTGAGCCGGAAATCACATGCATACTCTATTTTGATCGACCCCTCTATATTTCCATAAAATATATGCTTCCATACACTTCTTCTCTCGTCTTGGTCCCGATATAAAGTTGTAAGGTATTACTCTCCTTCTATGAGAGAGATTTTGCTATAATCTTCTTTATGAACAAGCAGATAGAAATAGTCGTTATTGAAGACGAAGAGGATATTTTAGAGCTGATCGAATATCATCTGGTAAAAGCGGGATATACGGTAACGGGCTTTCTCTCTACGGAGAGTGTCGAGCGCTTTCTTGAAGAGGAAAACCCCTCTTTGATGATTGTAGACCGTAACCTGCCCGGAACGGAAGGAAGTGAGTTTATCGCCCATTTGCGCCAATGCGGGTATGACATCCCCGTGATCTTTCTAACGGCAAAAGATAAAGAGAGTGACCTAGAGAGTGGTTTTGAAGCGGGTGGTGACGACTACATGACCAAGCCGTTCAATCCCAAAGAGCTACTGTTGCGGGTTAAGGCACTCTTGAAGCGCTCGGGAGCATTACAAAAACAGGAGAAGCTAAAATATAAAGGACTGACCCTCGATCTCTCCCAACGAACACTTTATGTTGATGATAAAGCCGTACCGCTGACCAATTTAGAGTTCAATCTGCTACATACCTTCCTCAAACATATTGATAAACCGCTTACAAGGGATTTTTTGCGAGATGAAGCGTGGGGGAGTGATGGTGAGGGGATCAACGACAATGCGGTGAATGTTGCGATCAACCGCCTTAAGAACAAGGTTGACCCTCAGAGTGAGCATGGTTATTTTCATCCTGTATGGGGTGTAGGGTATAAATTTTTTTAGCCTTTTATCCCTGATGGATTGTACATTGTATAATATGACAATATGACATATTTTATCACGCTATAGTCAAAAATCCGCTACACTTCCCACATGCAAAAATTTGAAATATTAGAAGACTATTTTGGTCACAAGTCATTCCGCCCTCTGCAAGAAGAGGTGATCGATGCCATCGTCAATAAGGAGGATGTGCTGATGATTCTTCCTACAGGCGGAGGAAAGTCACTCTGTTACCAGCTACCGACATTGATGATGCCCGGTATTACAGTGGTCATCTCTCCATTGCTTGCTCTGATGCACGATCAGGTTATGGCACTTCAAGCAAACGGGATCCCAGCGGCGATGCTCTCGTCCATGCAGGATATTGAAGAGAGCAGAGAGATCGAACAGCGTCTTTTTAAGCGTGAGATCAAGCTTCTCTATGTTGCACCCGAACGGTTGACCAATAGTTACTTCCTCTCTTTGCTGCAAAAGCTTGAGATCAATTTCTTTGTCATTGATGAAGCGCACTGTGTGAGTGAGTGGGGACATGAGTTCAGGGAGAACTACCGTCGGCTCTCTCTGCTCAAAGAGCATTTCCCACACACCCCCATTGCGGCATTCACTGCTACGGCAACACAGGCGGTCGAAGCCGATATTGTTACCAATCTAGGGTTGCATTCCCCTAAGCGTGTCAGGGGTTCTCTTTTTCGTAAGAACCTGACGATCTATGCCAAACATCGCATTAAGGATGGACGAGAGCAATTACTTACATTTTTGAAGCAGCATGAGAGGGAATCGGGTATTATCTATACGCTTTCACGTAAATCGACAGAGTCCGTCGCCCACTTCTTGCAGACCAAAGGGATAGAAGCCCGTGCGTATCATGCGGGGCTCTCGACAGAGGAGAAGAACAGTACTTTTAAGGAGTTCGTAACCGACAGGGTAGAGGTGGTCGTGGCAACCATCGCCTTTGGGATGGGGATCGACAAGTCCAATATCCGTTTCGTAGTACACATGAGCATGCCAAAGACACTGGAGAACTACTATCAGGAGATCGGTCGTGCCGGACGTGATGGTTTGGAGGCGGAGACACTATTGCTTTTTTCCGCTTCGGATATTGTGCAGCAGAAGATGTTCATTGAAGATCTTCCGGAAACCCCTTACAAGCAGCATGCGTTCAATAAATTGGAGAGTATGATACGATTTGCCAACTCTGAGAACTGTCGTCATCAGAGCATTGCCGCTTACTTTGACGACCGTATCGATGCGTGTGCTGACAAGTGTGACAACTGTAGCTGTGATACAAGTGAGCGTGTTGATATTACCGAAGCTTCCCGTAAACTGCTCTCTGCTATTTTCCGTACGGAACAGAAGTTCGGTTTGCATTATATTATCGATGTATTGCGTGGGAGTAAAGAGCAGCGCATTTTGCAAAATGGCCATGATAGGCTCTCTGTGTATGGGATCGGGCAGGAGTATAGTAAATCGCAGTGGTTGACCATCGGTGACAAACTCTTAGAGCTTGGTGCCGTAGAGATAGGGGAGTTCAAGGTTTACAGGTTGACACCATTTGGGGTTGAGGTGCTTAAAGGGTTACATAAGGTAGATTTGAAAAAAGAGCGTCTGAGTGTACAGAAGGCAATACCCAAACGTAAAGTCACCTACTTTGACGACTATGATGTGGAGATGTACGACAAGCTAAGAGAGCTTCGAAGTACGATCGCTTCGGAGAACGGCATACCGCCGTATATTGTATTTTCCGACAAGACACTCAAAGACCTTTCAGCCAAGAAACCGCAGAGTAAAGTGCAGATGCTTGAGGTACATGGTATTGGAGAGGTGAAGTTCGAGCGGTATGGAGAGCAGTTCTTGGAGTTGTTGAATGGAGCGTAAACCGTTATGCGGCATAGATGAGGCAGGACGTGGACCCTTGGCAGGTTCGCTTGTAATAGCCGGTGTAGTGTTGACAGAAGAGCTTGACGGACTGATGGATTCTAAAAAGTTGACGGAAAAAAAGAGAGAAGCACTTTTCCCTTTGGTGCTTGAGCGGAGTCAACATCATATTGTCACCTTCTCTGCACAGCAGATCGATGAGATGGGGATATCGAAGTGTTTACAAGCGGGGCTCAAAGCAATACAGAAAGCACTGCCAGAGTGTCACTACCTCTTTGATGGCAACAGTACCTTTGGGGTTGACAATATTGAGACCATGGTCAAAGCCGATGACAAAGTGGCAGAAGTGAGTGCGGCGAGTATTTTGGCAAAAGTGACACGAGACAGAGAGATGGTAGAGATGGCGAAGCGTTATCCTGTATATGGCTTTGAGAAGCATAAGGGGTATGGTACCAAAGCGCATATCGAAGCGTTGGTGACGCATGGTCGTTGCCCTGTGCACAGAAAGACATTCCGGGTCAAAGGCTTGGATGAGCCGACGCTCTTTTGACGGGAGTGCGATATATGGATAAGGGACTAAAGTCCCGACGCCTTAATCATTGTAAAGAGAAGTGAGGTGTTCCAGCTTGCGACCCATGTTCAGCAGGGTCATATCGGCAAGTACCAGTGCCATCATCGCTTCGGTCACGACCGCACCGCGAATAGCCACACACGGGTCGTGTCTCCCTTTGAGGTTACACTTGACCGGCTCGTTGGATGTGGTGATGGTGTCTTGCTCTTGGAAGATGCTTGGGGTCGGCTTGAAGTGGGTCTTGACGATAATGGTGTCACCGTTACTGATGCCGCCTAGTGTTCCTCCCGCATGGTTGCTTTTAAAGCCCTCAGGAGTGATCTCATCGTTGTTCTGGCTTCCTTTAAGATGGGTACTTGCCACACCGTCGCCGATCTCGACGGCTTTGGCGGCATTGATGCCCATCATTGCATCGGCAAGCACGGCATCAAGTTTGTAGTAGAGCGGTTCACCCAGTCCGATAGGTACGCCTGTAGCAATCGTAAGTACGACACCGCCTACGGAGTCGTGTGCTTCTTTGGCTGCAAGCACGGCTTCTTCTTGTGCCTTCTCTTTATTTGGGTCGAGGGCATACAGCTTGGATGTTTTGGCATGGGTAAAGTCGATGGTCTCTGCTTTAATACCATCTACTTCGCACAGTCCGCTTTGTATCTCTATACCGATGGTTTTGAGCATTAGTTTGGCAATGGCACCGCCTGCTACACGTGCAGCGGTCTCTCTGGCCGAACTTCGTCCTCCACCGCGGTAATCGCGCAGTCCATACTTATGAAAGTAGGTAAAGTCGGCGTGTCCTGGACGGAAGAGGTCTTTGACATTGTCGTAGTCTTTAGATTTCTGGTTAGTGTTGAAGATCACCATTGCAATGGGGGTACCGGTCGAGACCCCCTCAAAGACACCGGAGAGTATCTCAACCTTATCATCCTCTTTGCGCCCTGTCTCAAGTTTGCTTTTTCCGGGTTTACGGCGGTCAAGCTCGGATTGGATGAAAGCTTCGTCGATCTTGAGTCCCGCAGGAACACCGTCTAAAATACACCCGATCGCTTTTCCGTGTGACTCTCCAAAGGTGGTCAGGGTTAATCTTTTTCCGAACGTATTCATTTTTTCAGTGCCTCCAGTGCGATCTGCGCCGCTTTTTGTTGCGCCTCTTTTTTGCTTTTGCCTTTGGCTGTCGCGATGGTCTCATCGTTGAGCGTTACGGCGATCTCAAACTCTTTTTTATGGTCAGGACCAGAAGCACCGAGAAGTTCATAGTTAGGGGTGACACCGTGTGTTGCCTGTGTTAGCTCTTGCAGGGCTGTTTTGTAATCTTTCGAGAGAGAATCGAGGTCGATCTTCGGATGCGCCTCTTCAAGCAAGGCGATAGAGATATCTTTCGCTTTCTCCAAGCCTGCTTCTAGGTAGATGGCACCGATGACCGCTTCGAAGGCATTGGAGAGCAGAGAGGGTTTGTTACGTCCGTTGTTGTTCTCTTCTGCTGCGGAGAGATAGATGTACTCTCCGAGGTTAATGGCTCTTGCAAGCAGGGTAAAACCGCTCTCGTTGACCAGTGAGGCGCGGATCTTTGAGAGTATCCCTTCATTGGAGTTTGGGAATTTGCTAAAGAGGTACTCGCCGACAATGAGGTCGAGCACGGCATCTCCCAAGAACTCAAGCCGCTCATTATTGTAAGGCTTTTTATAACTTTTGTGGGTTAAAGCCTCAATAATCAATTGCTTATCTTTAAACGTATAGTTCAGTCGTTTTTCGAGTTGACTGTAGTCTGTCATCTATCTTCTCCTATTGTTTTAGTTTCCCTTCGACAAGCTCAGGGAGTGTTTATGCCAGCAGGTGGCCTAGAGTGTCGAAGCCTTGATACGCTCGGCTTCTTGGCGTGCCAGTTTGTCGCAGCGTTCATTCTGCGGATGGCCGTCGTGTCCGCGTACCCATGTCCCGTGTATGGTATGGGGTGAGGATACTTCAAGGTACTCTCTCCAGAGATCGGGGTTCTTGACCTTCTTGAAGTCTTTACGTACCCACCCTTCAAGCCATTCATTGATCGCTTTGATAACGTAGGAGCTGTCTGAGACCACTTCGACCTCACACGGCTCTTTGAGGAGCTTGAGCCCTTCGATGACCCCGCGAAGCTCCATACGGTTGTTGGTGGTGTAGGGTTCTGCACCGCTGTACTCTTTGGTATGTCCGTTATACTCCAAAATACCACCGTAGCCCCCGGGACCGGGATTACCGAGACTGGAACCGTCAGAGTAGAGAGTGATACGTTTGCGTACTTGCTTTTGCAATCTGTTCCTCGACTTCTACAGAGTGTATCGCCATACAGTTCGGGCACCGTTTGAACGATACGGGAAAGCTCTGTTTACATTTTTTACACAGGTAAGAGAATTGAAGGTCCGCACTTTCACAACCATTCTCTCTGGCCTTGGCGATCATATCCAGCGAGAAGATACCGCTTTGTGCCATCGGCTTTTGCAGATACCCTTTTGCATAGTAGAGCGTACTCAGCTGTGTATTGGACGAAATTATATCTAAATCGAGTTGTGAATTGGGTAAGAACCAGAGGATGTCGAGGATCTCTTTCATGCGTTTAGGATCGATATGCTCCCAAGCTACGCGGGTATCAAGTCGCAGTAGTGAAGCGATGATCTCACGGTAGAGCAAAGGGTTCTTCTCTAGCAGTGACAGGAGTTTCGCGATCTTCTCTTCACTGCTATGGTGTCTGTCGGCATTGATCTTCGAGAGTTCGAGGAAGTCCTGTAGTGCATGGGTCTCTTCCCCCAGTAAGCGTAGGGGTTCAATGACCTCTTGTGCTTTGGTGTACTCATGCATCATCTCATAGACGACACCCAGTTCATAGAGTACTTTTCTACTTCGGGGCTTTTTACGCAATATCTCTACATAAATACTTTTGGCACGCTCCAAGAAGCCTGCATGTAGATAGGTCGTTCCCAGACGCTCCATCAATTCTGTCTTGGTAGCATCATGCTCAGCGTTTTTGATAAGATAGAGGTAGATACTGATGGCCTTATGGTATTCGCCAGAGTTCTCAAATGCCTTTGCAAGAAGGGTCAAAGGTTTGAACATATGGCTCTCAAATGGCATGTTCGCCGTATCGAGCACACACTCGGCACTGTCGAACTTATCAAGGAAGTTCAGAAGATTGGTCGCCTCTTTTTGCTGTTTATACAGTCCCCATCCATAGGTTGCCAGTGCAATGACAAGTCCTGTGGTGATAATAAGCAGAATACTGAAAAGAGGATCGTTGTAAGCGGGAAGAATGTGCTCCATTAACGGCTCCTTTCGGAGCTGTTAATGGAGCGTGAATAGTGAATAGTGAATAGTGAATAGTGTTGGTATGCACAACTTTGTTGTGCTTTTATTGGATAGAGAGTATTTTTTTTCAATTTTCATTCCTCAGTTCATCATTCATCATTCATCATTCATCATTCATCATTCATCATTCATCATTCTATGTTGGATTATACCAAATTCGATATAATATCGTTATGATTGATCAAACGTATCCTAAGCACCTTTTCTATCGCTGCTGTTCATCTGAAATTCGTCTATGGCAAGAATGGATGTTGCATGATCGATAGTGCGTCGATAGAGTCGTTAAAGAGTACGATCGATATCGTCGATGTGGTCGGCAACTATATCGAGCTGAAAAAGGCAGGAGCGAACTACAAGGCGAACTGCCCTTTTCACGGAGAGAAGACCCCCTCGTTCGTCGTAAGCCCTTCAAAACAGATCTATCACTGTTTCGGATGTGGGGTCGGAGGTGATGCCATTAAGTTCGTGATGGAGCTGGAGAAGCTCACATACCCTGAAGCCATAGAGAAGCTTGCTGCGATGTTCAACTTCTCGCTGAACTATACCAAAGGAAGCTCTGACTATTCCGATGCAAAGCGTGTGCTTGAAGCAGTGCAGCGCTGGTATGTCAAGAACCTTGAACATCATGAAGGAGCTAAAGACTATTTACGTTCACGCGGTATCTCGCAAAACTCCATTGAACGCTTCGGTATCGGGTATGTGCCGGATGGCCGTTCTGTCATGCGTTTTTTGGATGCGGCATCACTTCCTAAGCCTCAAGCGGTCGAAGCGGGGATACTTGCCAAAGGAGAGGATGGCGGTTACTATGCCAGACTGGTAGAGCGGGTGACCTTTCCTATCTTCTCTGCGAGTGGTGCTCCGGTAGGCTTTGGTGGACGGACATTGGGAAGCCATCCGGCAAAATATATCAACTCCCCACAAACCAAGCTCTTTAACAAGTCGCGACTGCTTTACGGATATCATCTTGCCAAGGAGAGTATCTATAAACAGAAGCGGTTGATCGTATGTGAGGGGTATTTGGATGTCATTATGTTCCATCAGGCAGGTTTCAATGAGACGGTAGCGACGCTGGGTACGGCGTTGACACGTGAACATCTGCCGCTTCTGCGCAAGGGTGAACCTAAGGTGATCCTAGCATATGATGGTGACAGGGCAGGTGTGGAAGCGGCGCTCAAAGCGGCTCAGATGCTCTCACATGAAGGATTCGACGGAGGGGTGGTGCTTTTTCCTAACGGGCAGGATCCTGCCGATATGATCGCTGCGGGTGAAAGTGAGAGGGTTTCGGCATTGTTGCGTGATGCCAAGGCGTTGATCCCGTTTGTGATCGAACAGCTCATTGCAAACTATGACCTGCAAGACCCGCGTGCCAAAGAGGCGGCATTTGGAGTGGTCAGACAGTTCTTGAACGGTCTAAGCCCCATTATCAAGGATGCCTATATCCCGATGGCCGCGACACTGCTCTCTATCGCTCCTGCGATGTTCGGTACACAGACTCAGCCGAGCCGGGCAAAAGAGAACTTTACACAAAGAAAGGATGATGTCGCACAGCTGAGTATCATCAAGACACTTCTTGAAAAACCTGAGTTGATCGACTTGGTACTCGATGTGGTGGATGTGGAGATGTTCGGTGTCTATGCACCGTTGCTTAGTGTATTGATCCAAGGAGATCGTGAACATCCACACCTTATGGGTATCGCTCTGGACGAGAACTTAAAGGTCATGAGCGAGGAGGAGTTGGAAAGGGCATTGATACAGATGTTAGTGTTATACTATGAACGTAAGCTAAAAATGATCCCTCGTGATACAAATATGCCGTCATCACAAAAGGTCTACTGGATACGGAAGATTAAAACCGATATCTTACCGAAGTTAAAAAAGGGGATATTGGTAAGTTACGAACTGCCGTAGCTGGTGGATCCTATCGGGATCGAACCGACGACCTCTTCGCTGCCAGCGAAGCGCTCTCCCAGCTGAGCTAAGGACCCATACATATTTATTTCAATTTCGAATGCTAAAATTGTAAAATGTATTTGTGTGAAGTGGTGACCCCTAGGAGACTCGAACTCCTGTGGCATGGATGAAAACCATGAATCCTAACCGCTAGATGAAGGGGCCGACAATAAAAAGTAGATAAAACAAGATGGTGACCCCTAGGAGACTCGAACTCCTGTGGCATGGATGAAAACCATGAATCCTAACCGCTAGATGAAGGGGCCGTTAACAACTTGTGGACGAAATTATATAAACAGACACCTTAAATAACTCTTAAATTTGTTATAATTTTGAAAAAAACAGGGGAATTTTCGTGAAATTTTTAAAATTTTTGCTTTTTATATTGCTTATGGGTATCTTGGGTGGGTGTCAACAGCCGGAGTTCACACAGCAGGAGAGTGCTTTTATCGTCTGGAAGAGTCCTCGGCTCAAATATGCCGATCAGGGGTTCATCTATGAGGGGAAGGATCGGTTGCGTATCGAGATATACAGCAATGCGCAAGCACTCATGCGTTTGGATGTCACCCCTACACACATATGTAGCAGTTTCCTTGCATGTATGGATAAGACACGTTTTAACAAGGAGATGCTCAGCCCTTACTATCCGCCGACATTGTTGGAGCATATTTTCCGGGCAGAGGCGATCATGAACGGGGAGGGAATGGTACAAAAGCGTAACGGCTTTACCCAAACGATCGTGAAGGCGGGGAAATATGATATCTCCTATAGTGTTTTAAATAAGCGGGTTATTTTCCGTGATACAATAAACAAAATCCAAATCAAGGTGATCAAACAATGAAATTTGTCGGTGCACACGTAAGTGCAAGCGGCGGTGTGGAGAACGCCCCGCTCAATGCTATGAAAATAGGCGCGAAAGCCTTTGCGCTCTTTACTAAAAATCAGCGTCAGTGGGTTGCCAAACCCCTTACGGAAAAGTCCATTACCGCATTTAAAGAGAATCTGGAAAAGAGCGGGATACTCCCCAAGCACGTACTTCCTCATGACTCCTACCTGATCAATCTGGGGCATCCTGAAGCAGAGAAGCTTGAAAAATCCCGTGAGGCATTCATCGATGAGCTGCGCCGTTGTGCACAGCTTGGATTGGACAAGCTGAACTTTCATCCAGGCTCTCATCTGGTCAAGATCCCTAAGCGTGATCCGAACTATGAAGAGAAGTTGATGGAGGCGGAGCTGCATTGCCTGGATGTCATTGCCGAGTCGATGAACCTTGCCATAGAAGCAACCTCCGATCTGGATGTCAAGCTTGTCATTGAGAATACGGCGGGACAGGGAAGCAACCTCGGTTATCGGTTCGAGCATCTGGCACACCTGATCGATAAGGTCGAAGATAAGCGTCGTGTGGGGGTCTGTCTGGATACGTGCCATACGTTCACTTCAGGCTATGATCTTAGAACCAAAGAGGCGTACGACGAGACAATGGATGCTTTCGGGCGTATCGTGGGCTTTGAGTACCTGATGGGAATGCACATCAACGACTCCAAGCCACCTTTGGGATCGCGTGTCGACAGGCACCACTCTTTGGGGATGGGAGAGATCGGCTGGGATGCGTTCAGGTTTATCATGAACGATCCGAGAATGGATGATATCCCGTTGGTATTGGAGACGATCGATGAGCAGATCTGGGCACAAGAGATCCGTGCACTGTATGATCTGGTAGAAGCTTAATTTTAACAAAAGGAGGAGTGAAAATGGAACGAACGGTAATACGAGGGGTGATGGTTGCATCACTGTTATGGTTAAGCGGATGTGGCAGTAGCGACCTCTCTCAGCCTGCGAACGAAACTGTCATTGGCGGAGAAGTGGTGGTCGATCTTGACGGGAAGAGCATCAAGTATAGCCTTTTGGAACAAGGGGTTCCCGGTGTGGACGAGAATACCACGGTGTATGGTTATAAAGCCTATAAGATCCCCTATACCACGACCGATGAAGAGGGGAATGAAGTTGCCGTATCCGGTCTGATGGTCATACCTACAGGTGTACCTGACGTGGTCAAACAGCTCGGTTTCTCCGTAGTGAGTGATTCTCATGGTACGATCTTCGCCAATAAAGAGGCACCGACACAGATCGCGTTGGATACAAGCTCTCCTGACGGAGCACCGGTCATTTTAACCTCGCTTACCGCCTTTGTCACGCTTCAGGCGGACTATATCGGATTTGGAGACTCTTTTGGGCACTATCATCCCTTTGTCTTGAAGCGCTCTTTAGCGAATGCGACCGTTGACTTCATTGAAGCGGCACGAAAGTTCGCTGCGGATAATAACATTCCGCTTAATGGACAGCTCTTCTTGACCGGTTATAGCGAAGGCGGTTATGCTGCAATGGCAGCACTGGAGAAGATCGAGGCGGAGGGGAGTATGCAAGTAACGCTTGCCGCACCTATGGCAGGTCCCTATGCCCTTGATGCGATGGCTCAGGGCGTGCTCTTTTCAGATACATTGGGGGTTCCTTCGTTCATGGCGGATGTGGCGTATGCGTATGCGAACGCCTATAACAGACCCTTAACGGAGTTGATCAATGAACCGTATGCTTCCAAGCTGCCGACACTCTTTGACGGCTTATATACCCGTGAGGAGATAGACCCTGAGCTGACAACGGTCACCAGCGGAGAGGATGGGCTATTTACCTCTGCGGTAGTGGAGAATTACTTTAACGATCCGGAGTATTGGTTCAAAGAAGCGATGTTGGACAACGATACCTACCAGTGGGCACCGCAAACACCGGTACGCCTGATCCATTGTCAAGGGGATGATGTGATCCCGTACGCGATCTCGGAGTTGACCGAAGGTACCATGCAGGCGATGGATGCGGCAGATGTGGCACTGGTACCCGTAGAGGCGACACTCGCTGCATACGGGATGGGTGACGGAAGTTTGTTGGGGCATGCGGAGTGTGCCGCACCGGCATACGGTCTTACGGCACAGATATTCTCTGGAATTAGAGAAGCGACCATCGGATATTAAGGGGAGAAGAGATGAAACGAACACTACTACTAACGACACTACTGGGAAGCGCGGCGGTTGCAGGTGCCTATAAACTGCCGGAGCAGTCATTGAACTCCATGGCGTTGGGGGCTGCATATGTCGCCCATACGACCGAAGCGGATACGGCATACTTCAACCCTGCCAATATGGCGTTCATGGGTGATAAGCAGTATTTTGACGGAGCGTTGACGCTGATCCATCTCCCTTCGACGACCTATACGCTCATAGAGCCCTATTCGGGTGAATCGGAAGAGGAGAATATCGTTACACCGACCATGCACTATGTCTCCAATCCGATAGGCAATTGGCGTTGGGGAGTGAGTATGACCGTTCCGGGCGGTCTGACCAAGCGGTGGGATACTGCTTATCAGAAGCTCTACGCCGAGGAGTTCACGCTTAAGAACGTTGAGCTCAACCCTGTTTTCTCCTATAAGGTCAATGAGAAGTTCGCCGTCGGTGGGGGGATACGTGTGGTCTATAGTGAAGGTGTCGTTAAGAGTGACGGTGGCGATATCGCTCCGCTGAAGCGTCATATGGAAGGAGATACCCTTGAGTTTGGATATAACCTCGCGATGACCTATCGTCCTACCGATGATATCAATATCGCTGTGACCTATCGTTCCAATATCGATCTTAAGGAGGAGGGAGAGGCGAATATCTGGTTCGGGGATGTTGGAAAACAGTATAGTGCCGATGTGACCGTACCACTGCCTGCGGCGTTGAACATCGCTATCTCGAAAACATGGGATGAGACCTTTACCTTGGAGTTCAACTATGAGCGCACCTACTGGTCAAGCTATAAATATCTGGACTTCAACTATGGAGAGCCGTTGGCGAACGATCTTTTGGTCGAGAAGTTCGACGACCCTATCGATAAGCACTGGAAAGATACCAATACGTTCCGTATCGGAGCAACGATGGTGCTTAACAAGATCACTTTCATGATGGGGTTCGCACTGGATGAGACCCCTGTACCCGATAAGACCATTGGTTTTGAACTCCCTGACAGTGATGCGAAGATTTTCAGTATGGGATTCCGCTATCAGCAGACCGAAGCACTCTCTTGGGGTGCTGCGTTTCTTTGGGATAGTAAAGAGTCCCGCTCTCTTACACCGGGAGTGGCGGAGAACGAAGTGCTCTCTTACGGCGGATCGTTCGACGGGGGAGGTGCGTATTTGACAACGGTAGGTATCTCCTATGCCTTCTAGGACGGACTACCCTTTTAGTACCTTCTATGAGATGATCGTGCACCATGCACGAAAAAGAGGACGCAAAAGTGCCCTTTTGGTGGATGATGAGAAGATCTCCTATAAGGAGGTGCTGGCACATGCGGATAAGCTTGCTTCCGTACTGGTACAGAAAGGGGTGAAGCGGGGGGATCGTGTTGCGCTTTTGTTACGGAACTCACCGGAATTCGTCTACAGTATCTTCGCTATCTCGAAGATCGGTGCGATCATCGTGCCTGTCAACACCTTTTTAAAAGAGGAGGAGGTCAGCTATATTCTCAAAGATAGCGGCGCGTCGTTGCTGATCGCTTCATGGCAGTACCGCAGTGTGGCAGATGCCTCTTTGGTGCGAGAAGTGTGTAAAGAGATCATCTGGGAAGGGGAAGAGGCATCCCCTGTACGTTCTGGCGACCTTTGCTTCTCCTCTCTTGCTTCGGTGGATACTCCAACGGATATGACCACACCGTGTATGCTGGATGATACCGCTGTGATCATCTATACTTCAGGAACGACAGGGCGTCCCAAAGGGGCGATGCTAAGCTATCGTAATGTCCTTTCCAATACAGAGTCCGGACGAAAAACCATCAATGTCACTGCACGAGACAGAGCGATCGTATTCTTGCCGATGTTCCACACCTTTACCTTCTCTATCGGTGTGATGTTGCCGCTTTATGTGGGAGCGAGTATTGTGATCATCCGTTCTATTCAACCCTTCTCCAATATCTTCAAGCAGGTTCTTCTCAAACGTGTTACGGTCTTTTTTGGTATCCCCGATGTCTATAATGCCTTGGCAAAAGCGAAGCTTCCATGGTACTTTATGTGGTTCAACCGTATCCGTGCATTTATCTCCGGAGCGGCTGCGTTACAGCAAAAGACCCTCGATGCGATGGCAAAGAAGTTCAAGCGAGCGACCCTTCTTGAGGGATATGGACTCTCCGAAGCAAGTCCGGCAGTCTGTATGAACACCTTCAAGAAGCAGAAGGTCGGGTCGGTCGGTACGGCGCTCTATGGCTATGAGATGAAGATCGTCAATGAAGAGATGGAGGAGCTTCCTCGTGGTAAGATAGGCGATATCATCGTTCGAGGGGACAATGTGATGCAAGGATACTGGCAACGTCCTGAAGCGACCGCAGAGACCATCATCAACGGCTGGTTGTTAACCGGAGATATGGGCTATATGGACGAGGAGGGCTTCTTGTTCATCGTCGATAGAAAAAAAGACCTGATCATCTCCAAAGGGATCAATATCTACCCAAGAGAGATCGAAGAGGTGATCGATAGTTTTAGCGGGGTTGCCGCATCCGCGGTGGTCGGCGTGTCCGATGAGAAGAGTGGAGAGATCCCCGTAGCGTATATCGAGCTGGAAGAGGGAGAAGAGAAGTTGGATGAAGCGGCACTGAAAAAACATATGCGAGCACACCTTGCCAACTATAAACTACCCAAGCATCTCTATGTGGTCGAAAGTCTGCCGAAGAATGCAACGGGAAAAGTGCTGAAGCGTGTACTTAAAGAGCAGCTTCAGAACCAACAACGATAAAAGGATAGGGATATCAAAGCGATCGTCAATGCCACACTAGTCACCTCCGAAGGGATCGTTCCAAATAGCGTGATCCTTTTTGATTCACAGATCGTTTCTGTGGGAGATACGTTGCCTCAGGAGGGCATAGCCGAAGTGATCGATGCGCAAGGGGCGTATGTGAGTGCCGGATTTATCGATATTCACATTCACGGTAGCGGAGGTGCCGATGTGATGGATGCAACACCCCAAGCCTTGGAAACGATCTCTACGACACTGCTTCGTACGGGAACGACGGCATTTTTGGCAACGACGATGACCATGGCACGTACGAAGATCGAAGCGGCTTTGGAGACCGTCGTTAAGGTGAAAGATACGCTCAGCGGGGCGAGGATCATCGGCGTGCATCTTGAAGGCCCCTTTATCAACCCCTCCAAACAAGGAGCACAGGATGCCGCACATATTCAGGAGGCGACCCTCTCTTGGCTAGCCCCCTATCATGAGATTGTCCGTATGATCACCCTTGCACCGGAGATGGCGGGGGCTGAAGCGTTCATACGGGAGTGTCGGGCACGCTATCCCCAGATCGTTCTTAGTCTTGGGCACTCCGAAGCGACCTATGCGCAGAGTATGCAGGCATTCGATATGGGGGTCTCCCATGTGACACATCTGTTCAATGCCATGCTCCCTTATCATCATCGGGAACCGGGTGTGGTAGGGGCGTGTTTCGATAGAGATGATGTCACCTGTGACCTGATCGCAGATATGGTCCATACCCATCCGCACCATCTACGCCTTGCATGGAAGATGAAAGGTGTACGTTTGATGCTGATCACCGATGCCATGCGTGCGGGGTGTATGCGTGAGGGTACTTATGATCTTGGAGGGCAGCAGGTATCTGTCTTGGAGGGGAAGGCAGTACTGGATGATGGAACCCTTGCGGGCAGTGTGCTACGCATGAACGATGCATTGAGGCATATGCGTACGCATACAGCGCTTTCTCTTTGGCAGGTCGTTGATCTTGTCACGAAGATTCCGGCACAAAAGCTCGGACTTCGCAAAGGACGGTTGCAAAAGGGATATAATGCGGATATAGTGATATTTGATGAAGATTTCAGTATTATAACAACAATTGTCGCCGGTGAGGTGAAATATCAAAGGAGCCAATAGATGTTTGGATTGTTCAAGAGAAAACAAAGAGAGATACTCTCGCCTGTCGATGGTCAGGTGATCGATATCAGTGAGGTTCCCGATGCCGTATTTTCCCAGAAAATGGTTGGGGACGGGGTGGCGGTCCGTCCGGCAGGGGATACCTTCTGTGCCCCAATATCCGGGAAGGTCACCAAGATATTCTCTACAGATCATGCTTTTAGTATCAAGAGTGACAAGGATCTTGAAGTGATGGTGCATATCGGTCTTGAGACGGTCGCCTTGGACGGGAAAGGGTTTGAACGTCTTGTGGAGGAGGGGAGCGAAGTGAATGCGGGAGATGCGATCATCAAGGTCGATCTTCCCTATCTTGAGGCACATGCGAAATCGACCCTCACGCCTGTGATCATGACTGAAGAGAGTGATGTTAAAGAGATAGAGAAACACCTGTGTATCGTCAAACAGGGAGATCTTATAATGGAGGTGAAGTAATGCAACCTAGCGACGGAGAGTTTTATCACTATGCGCTGTATGCGCTTATCTTGGTCGGTACATTTATTGTACTGATCTCCCCAAAGAAGAAAAAGTAACAGAGTATGATGAATATACTTTTACTTGAAGACGACAGAATATTGAGCGATTCGTTAAAGGAGTACCTTGAGTATGAGGGGTATCATGTCGATACCGCTTATACGGGGGTGGAGGTGTATGATCTGACCTTCTCCAAGAAGTACGATCTCTATATCTTCGATGTGAATGTTCCCGAGGAGAACGGTTTTGATGTTTTTAAAGCGCTTAAAGAGTCTGGTGACGAGACACCGGTGATCTACATTACGGCACTGACTGATATCAACTCCATTACCCATGCATTCAACATCGGTGCGGAGGATTACATCAAAAAACCCTTCGATCCGGAAGAGCTTGTGGTGCGTATCAAGGTAAAGTACGATACTCAGGATAAGAATATGGTCCATTATGGGGATGTGATCTATGATCCGTACCGCAGAGAGGTCAGAAAAGGGGCTGAACTGATCGCATTGGGGAAGGTACAGCAGCAGCTCTTCCACGAGTTGATCACCCGTAAAGGGAAAGTGGTCGATACGATGCAGCTGATGGACTGCCTTGAGAACCCCAATGCCAATGCGCTACGGGTCAATCTGGCAAAACTGAAGAACAAGCTCGGTATCGAGATACGTAATATCCGAGGACAGGGGTATATGCTTGAAGAACTATGAGTGGGAGTCTCTCTTAAAGAGCTTTTTTATCTTTTTCATACTTCTTGAGGTGCTTCTGGGGTGGAACTTTTGGAATGAGTACCATGAGAAGAAGCAGCAGATCGCCGATAGAATACAGATGGAGATGAAGCTTTGTGCCTATAAGGTCGAGTGTAACGGTATGGTGACGGACTTTGTAGAGAAGCGTGACTATATGCCGCTTCAGACCCTTCAACACGATCATGGAGAGTTCTACGGGTACTACAAGGTACCTACCGTCGACCGCTACGTGATGAAGATCGTTTACCCTCAGGCACGCTACTTGCACTATGTGGAGCATCTTAAGAACGAGGTCATGCGAAAGAGTATCTTCTATACGCTCTTTGCCATGGTAGTCTCCTTGCTCTTTGCCATCTATGCCCTGCGTCCGCTTCAGCGTGCGCTTCAGCTTAATGAAGAGTTCGTCAAAGATATTCTGCATGATCTCAATACCCCTATCAGCTCACTGCGTATCAATCTGAAATTGCTGAAACGGGAGAAGGGGGAGAGTGAGAAGATCGAGCGGATGGAGCATAACATCCAGACCATTCTTGCCCTACAGGACAACCTACAGATATTCCTTAAAGGTATCCCGACACAGACCGAGGTTTTTGCACTCGATACGCTTCTGTATGAGCGTATGCGCTATTTTCAAACACTTTTTCCCGATATCATCTATACGGTAGAGGAGATGGATGTCTCCCTTTCATGCAATAAGGAGGCGTTCGTTCGTATTATCGACAACCTTGTAAGCAATGCCAGTAAGTATAATGCACAAAACGGAAGGGTCCGTCTATACTTGGAAGAGACGACCCTCTATATTCAAGATACAGGAAAGGGTATCAAGAACCCCTCAAAGATATTCAACCGTTACTACAAAGAGCAAGAGCGCGGTATCGGTATCGGGCTTCATATCGTAAAGAAGTTGTGTGATGAACTGGGGATCAAGATCAGTGTTGACAGTCAAGAATCACTGGGGACGATCATGATCCTTGATCTTAAACAGATCATTGTCGAGGAGGCGTAGGCAACACCTACTTTTTGTGCTGAAGCTCTTTGATACGTGCAAGGATCTTTGCTTTGTACTCAGGGCTTCCGTTCTGTTTGTATGCTGTAATGAGCTCCTCTAGCGAACCGTTCTCTAGCAGGCTCTCTTCTTTCTTTTTCAAAGAAGCGGTCTGTGTTTTTTTCGGGCTGGTGCGAGGCTCTTTGGTTTCAGTCTTTTGCGGTGTATTGATCTCCTGCGGCTCGTTCTGAGCTTCCGAAGTCTGTTTTATCTCTTGTTTGGATGGCTGCTTGCGTTTCTCCTCTTTGCGTTCAGGTTTGATCCACCCTAGCTTTTGTGCAATGATACGAAGCTGCTGTGCTCTCTTTTTGGCACTATTCGCTTTTGCTTTGTAGCGGTTGTAATAGCTTCGTATAAAGTATGAGGGGAGCTTGGTACGTATGTGGCGTACATATTTTGCATTGTAGTTGCGTATGGCTTTTTTGTACAGGGAGATGAGCTTACGGTAATCCTTTACATCTACTCTATAGGTACGCACACCCTTATAGCGTTGGGCCTGAACACTGTAGGTAAATCCGTAGGTTGATGGAGAGGCAAGTCTATATCCGCGCTTCTTCAACGCCTTGATGGTCGCATAGTATCCATGCTTACGGTCGGAAGGCAGATAGGTGTTGAGTGGACTGGGATGAGTGATACTGTAAAGCTTATAGTGTTGCTTGTCACGAAGAAGGATCGCAAGGTCACCTTTTTTCTTGTTGTAGAAGAAGAGATACTTCTTTCCGTGACGGATCGTACGAAGACCATCGCGCTGAAAGTAGGCACGGTAGTGTGTCATATAGGCATTGTGACTGATCTGTTCTACCCGATCGAGTTTGATCCATGTCATCAGGTTATTAACAGAACAGCCGTTAAACAGGAACAAGAAAAGAAATAAGATCAGTTTTTTCATGAAAATCGCATAGCCTTTTGGGTACATAGATAAAAATTTTCCTATATTCTACAATAAAAAAATAAAGAAGCAGGTATTTGTAGGCATTATCTCTTTTATCACTTCGACTGATACATTACTTCCCCACGATCTCCCTGATCGACTCGGCAATCTGTTCAGCCTTTGCTCCGAGTACGACCTGAACAGTCTGCTCATTCGGGCGTATGACTCCTTTTGCACCAAGGGATAAAAAGGCTTCGTCACTTAATATTTTGCTTGTTCTTACCTCCATACGCAAGCGGGTAATGCAGGCATCGGTACGGACAATATTCTCTTTGCCCCCTAATGCACGAATAAACGCTTCGGCGGTACTGTCTGTCTCTACAGGGGGTGTACTTGAAGGCTCTTTGAGCTCTACTTCAAGAATGTTCAAGTGGAGTTTGCGTATGAGCAGGTAGCTCAGGCTAAAATAGAGCAGGGCAAAGAGCAGCCCCAAAGGGATGATGCGTAGCGGATGGGTGGCAAGTTTATAGTTGATGATATAGTCGATCAAACCTGCGGAGAAGCCGAACCCCGCATGAATATCGAGTGCTTGTGCTGTGGCAAGTGCCAGACCGGTCAATAGTGCATGCAGTACGAAAAGTGCGGGTGCTGCAAAGAGAAAGAGGAATTCAAGAGGCTCGGTGATACCAGTAAGAAAAGAGGTAAACGCCACACCTGCAAGGATCGCACCCGCTTTTTTTCTATAGGCCTTGGGTGTGGTGATCCAGATCGCCAGTGCCATAGCGGGCAGTCCGAACATCATGACTACATAGAAGCCAGACATATAGATACCCGCACTCGGATCTCCTGCAAAGAAGCGGTGAAGGTCACCGTTGGCGATAACTTCCGTTCCCTCTTTGAGATAGATGTATTCACCCAGCTGGAACCAGAAGACGGAGTTAAGAATATGATGCAGACCAAGAGGGATGAGTAGACGATTGAGCGTTCCGTAGATGAATGTTCCGACTTCTCCCAGTCCGATAATAGCATTGGAGAAGGCATCGATACCGCTTTGGGCATAGTGCCAGAAGTATCCTGCCAGCATCCCGACGATAATGGCACAGAGTGCAGTGACGATAGGTACGAAGCGCTTTCCTCCGAAGAAGCCCAGAAACTCAGGTAGTTTGATCGTATGGAAACGGTTGTAGAGCGTACCGGCGATCACACCGATGATGATCCCGACAAAGACACCCATGTTCACCTCTTTGTCTATGCCTGTATAGACCGCTTTTGCAATGAGCACACCGACCGCACCGCTAAGTGCCGCCGCACCGTCATTGTTCTTTGCCAGACCGTAAGCGATCCCGATCCCGAAAAGAAGATCGAGATTGCTAAAGACAGCCTCTCCGGCACTCTTCATCACCAGTGCGACCGTTCCGTCGAAGATATCTCCAAAACCGAGTCTTAGAAGCAGTGCGGCAACAGGCAGTACGGCAATAGGGGTCATAAGCGCTTTCCCGATCTTTTGAAGCAGGTTGAACATGCGTTTTCCTTTTGTACTTTGTATGTGAAAAGATACCATATTGCATCTTTACCGCCGATACGAAGAGGGCTTTAAGAATAGTCCTATAGTTATTTTTGACAGAATGCCTTATGATACATCTTAGTGGTGCCGCCCAAGTGTAGTAGATCGGCGCGGCCAAATGAGATATGAAGATAAAGGAGATACGAAAATGGCAAAACGAATTCTGATCGTAGATGACGTAGCGTACAATTTGGCGTTCGAGAGTAAAGTGATCACGGCGTTCATGAGCGAGAACCATATCGGTATCGATGTCGATATCGCTTCCTCCGTTGCAGAAGCGCTGGGGATGATCGAAGAGAACGAACCCTATGATGCGATGATCATCGATATGAACCTGCCAGATGGCTCAGGTGTGGAGATCGCCAAAGCGGCACTGAAAAAGAGTGAACAAACACGTATTGCCGCATTGACGATCTACCCGAGTAAGTATGAGGATCAAAAAGCTTTTTTTGACCTCTATCTTCGCAAACCGATCATGTCTAGTGACTATAAGGTGAGCTTTGCAAGATTGCTGAAGCTCGATCGTTAGATCGACCTGATCGCTTCTTTGATCTGTGCGATGCGTGCGGGAGAGAGGCTGAAGGTGCGGATCTTGCTTTGAATGAGTGCTGCGGTGTGTGTGGGGTCTCCGGCTATCTCGCCACATAGACTTACAGGTTTGTTGCAGTGTGCGGTGATGTGTGCGATGGCATAAAAGAGTGCCGGTGTATCATGTGGTGGCTGGAGTGCAGGATGGGTACGCTCGATGGCGTAGAGATATTGCGTAAGATCGTTACTTCCGATGGAGTAGAAGTCTACGATAGCATTGAACGCATCAAGCATAAAGAGTACGGATGGAACCTCTATCATCATCCCAAAACGTATAGAGGAGATGGAGAGCCCGTACTTCTGTGCGGTTTGCATTGCAAAGGCTTTGGCCTTAGAGAACTCTTCGGGAGTGGATATCATGGGGAACATCACTCTTACCGACTTTCCGTTTGCCGCTTCAAAAATAGCATGCAGTTGTGCTTCGATGAGGTCGGGGTGGGTTTCGAGCAGACGGATCCCCCGTATACCCAGAAAGGGATTGGACTCTTTGGGAAGATCGATATAAGGAAGCACCTTATCCCCTCCAATATCCAGTGTACGTACGGTAACATCGTCAAAAAGCTTGAAGATCTCGCTATAGGCATCGACCTGTGCTTGGTGAGAGGGGAGATGTTCCTTGAAAAGAAATTCCGTACGCAAAAGCCCGACTCCCTCGGCACCGGCACTTTTGGCCTCTTTGGCACTCGCTACATCGGTCACGTTGGCATAGACGAATATTCGTTCGCCATCTTGTGTCGTTGCCGGTGCAAAACGTTGTTCTTGCATGGTATCGGCCTGTGTGCAGATCTTCTTCACGGTCTCTTTTGCTAGTTGAAGGTCGTTTGGCGTGGGCTTGTGAACGAGTTGTGCATGTACGGTATCGAGGATCACCTCTTCGCTAACTTCGTCGGGTATCTCCTCGCTTAACAGGGCGGAAGGGAAGGGGTGTTCTTTAAGAAGGATCGCCGTATGGGAGAACGGTGAGCTTTTTTGCAAGATAACCCCCGCAACAGCGGTTTGGGTAAGTGTCGCTATTTGGGAGGGAAGCAGGTCGTCAGCGACAAGGATGAACGGATGCGTGGGGTATGTCACGTCACTCTCTTCCCCCATGGCCTTTTTGATACGAAAAAGTATATCACGGAAATCATCGCGTTTAGCAGAGAGTATGCTTCCTTCCAAAGCCTCCATGCTCTGCGCTATCTTCGCCTCAAATGCCTGAAGTGTCTCTACATCTTCTGCCAAGGAGTGAAGCAAGGCATGCTGTGCACGGTAGATCGATGCTTCGGTCCTCCCCTTGTGTGTATGGGCTTCCGTTTCAAGCGTTTGGAGTGTGTGCAAGAGTGCTTCTGAAAAGTCTCGCTTTCGTTCTGTTTGGCGGGTCGTAGTACGGTAGTGCCATAGTGGCGCTATCGCAACCGATCCGACCAGCGTGGTAAGAGGAAGCGATACACCTTCATAAAAAGACTCGCTTTGTGTATCGGAGGGTTGCGGTGTCTCTTTAGGGGTATGGGGCTTCTCTTCCTGCATCAATCTCTCAAAACAGGCGATGAGTGCCGCTTGTGCCTCTTTTGCGTCAGAGCCTGTGCATATCAGGTCGAAGTGGTCTCCCCTCTCCAAACCCAAAGAGAGAAATTCGTTCAGGTTCTTCGCATTAACGATCTTTCCGCGGTTCTCCGCTTCGATACGGCATGAGAAGCGTTTTGCCTCATTGACGAAGAGAGCGGCGGGGCGCAGGTGAAATCCATTGGGGGAGGTGACGTGCAGAACATCGGTCACGCTGGATGCAAATAGACGTTGAAAGAGGGCGAACATGGTCAAAAACTCCTTGACGGAAGGTTTCGCATACGGACGGTATGTATGCTCTTTGGCAGAAAGTATAGCGAATCAAAACAAAACTTTGCTATACTCAAAAGAAAACAGGAAAGAAAGATTGAAATACCTGATCGAATTCATAGAAGCGAAAAATGTGCGTAAAAGTACCATCTTCCCACATCTAAAATGTAGTGAAGAGGAAGCGAAACTGGTACAGCATGTCTGCCGCCGTTACGTAAAAGGGGTCGAAGAGGTCTCTGTACTCGATATGCTTCAAGAGCATTACAATAGCGAACCCTACCTCTATCTCAAAAAGCTTTCGCTCGTAAAGAACCTGCTCGATCTTGGCTGGTTCATACAGGTGAGCTTCGGGCAGGTCAAAGCACACGATGCTTCTCAGCTTGAGCTTGTCAATACCTCAGTGACACCCAGCATGTCGCTTCTGCGTCTTTTGGAAGAGGGCTCTTTGGAGATATTCCTCCCTGAGATCAAGCCCTACACCGACCATTTGGAGTACCTGCAAGATCAATTCGATATGGTGTCGTTACTACACAATATCGCTACCTTTAAACAGGGTTTTGCCGACAACTCATTGAGTATTGGACGTTTGAAGAACAAGCTCAACCTCTTGACAAAACGGATCGAAGAGCGTGTCAAGATCACCAAGACCCCTATTGTCGTAGAGGAGTTCTTTAAAGAGAAACAGCTTGACGAGAAGGAACAGCGTATCTTTCTTGCCCTGCTCAAAGAGGAGTACAGCGGGGGTGAGGGGCAGTTCCGTGACATGAATACCCTCATTGAGCTTATCTCGTTCGACGAGTACGAGAAGATCAAGAACCGTGCCCTGCTTGAAGACGGTGCCAAGCTGATCACCGAAGGGATCATCGACTATGAGGAGATCCTCAATATGTTCGGTGGTGTCAGCCGTTCGTTCTATCTGCAAGAGGAGGTGATGCAACGTATTATCCACCCCAAGAAGAAAAAGAAGGTCACAAAGCTCAAACTCGATGCCCTTGTTAAAGAGCAAGAGCTCTTTGAATATCTCAAACCCGAAACGACACTCGATGATGTGGTACTGCACCCCAAAACGAGAGAGACGCTCAACAACGTTGTCAAACAGGTTGACAAAAATGTCTTTAAGAAGCTTAAAGAGTGGGGCATTAAAGACAAGCGTAAAAGCATCGATGCACGCATTATCTTCTACGGTGCGGCAGGGACTGGCAAGACTATGACGGCAATGAGCCTTGCTAAGACACTTAAAAAGCCCATTCTCTCTTTTGACTGCTCGAAGATCCTCTCGATGTATGTCGGAGAGAGTGAAAAGAACGTCCGTAAGATATTCGACGACTTTAAAGAGCTCAGTGCCAAAGCGAAGGTCGAACCGATCCTGCTGTTGAACGAAGCCGACCAGTTTCTGGGAGCAAGAAGCGAAGGTGCCGGAAGCAGTGCGGACAAGATGCACAACCAGATGCAGAATATCTTCCTTGAGCAGATCGAACGTTTTGAGGGTATCCTTATCGCTACGACCAACCTTCTGGGCAATATCGACAAAGCCTTCTCCCGACGCTTCAACTACAAGATCGAGTTCAAGAAACCGGGGAAGAAACAACGTATGCGGCTATGGCAGTTCATGCTCCCTGAAAAGGCCGATTATGCAGAGGATTTCAATGTCGAAGCACTTGCCAAATATGAGCTTACCGGCGGACAGATCAACCTCATTATCCGTAACACCGCTTATAAAGTAGCGGTAAGAGAGGAGAGCATCTTCACTCAAAAAGACTTCCTCGAAGAGATCGAGAAGGAGCTTGGCAGCAGTTTCGAGGGTGTTAAGAGCATGGGGTTCAAGGTCTAGTCAGCGCACCAGTTGCGCTTTGGCACCTGCGAGTCCGACAATGCCGTTCTTTACATTAATAGGGGTAAAGCCGTGTGATTTTAGAATACGCGACGCGGAGACACTGCGGTTACCGCTACGGCAGTAGACAAGCATCGGTTTTGCTTTGTAAGGGGCCAGTTGGGAGAGCCTGTCCGGAAGCTGGTCAAGCGGTATATTGATCGCATGGATAAGATGTCCGTTCCTGAATTCTTCGGGAGTACGTACATCCAGCAGGGTAAGATTGCTCTCATGATGCATTCGCGCTATGGCCTCTTCGGGTGTGATCGATTTGAAATCAGCAAGTATCCACCCCTTGGAATAGGCGAACCATACCAGCAGTCCGACCATCGCAATATAGTATAGTATATCGGTTGTTCTTTTCATCGGGTACCTTTTTTTGATGCCATTTTAGCACTTTTGGCTTGTTTCACATAGTTACAACCCCCATTATACGTAAAAGATCATCAAAACCTCACCATAATTTTAATCATCTTTTAGTTAATATAGAAGCACTATTCTGAGAATACTCTGCCGGTAACAGCAGGGAAGAATTAAACTTAGCTAAGGGATTACTATGACTCATGTAATTACGCAACATCCGTACTATGGTGTGTTCATACTGTTTGCATTGACCGCCATTGCATTTACAGCAACGCTGTTTTTGGCACGTTTTGTCAGTAGAAAACTTGCCAAACTGGACACTGAGAAGCTAAAGCTTACGATCTATGAATGTGGACCGGAAGTGACAAAGCAGCCAAACACGATCTCGGCACAGTTCTATCTGATCGCACTTCTCTTCATCCTTTTCGATGTGGAGATCATCTTCATGTTCCCATGGGCGATCGACTTTAAATTGCTCGGTTGGTTCGGTTTCGCAGAGATGATTCTGTTTATTTTACTACTTGCGATTGGTTTCGTATATGCATGGAAGAAAGGAGCACTTGAATGGCACAGCATCAAGTAAATTATGCCAGCGCAGCTGGATTGCCGATAGCATTGACTTCGGTAGACAAACTCGTCAACTGGGGACGTTCCAACTCCCTATGGCCTTTGACCTACGGACTCGCATGTTGTGCGATCGAAATGATGGCGGCGGGTGCATCCCGTTACGATTTCGACCGTATGGGTACGATCTTTAGAGCCTCTCCGAGACAGGCGGATGTGATGATCTTGGCGGGAACGCTCTCCAAGAAACACGCGGAGTTCGCCAGAAGACTATACGATCAGATGACAGAGCCTAAATGGGTCATCTCCATGGGTTCATGTGCCAACACCGGTGGTATGTTCAACACCTACGCGACCGTTCAAGGGGTTGACCGTATCGTTCCTGTTGACATCTACCTTCCAGGATGTGCGCCAAGACCTGAGACGCTTCAGTACGCGTTGATGATGCTTCAAAAGAAGATCAGAAAAGAGTCGGCTAACATGAAGAACAATACTAAACAGAACTTGAGGTTAGTGTAATGAGAAAGTATACTCCCAAAGACAATGTACAGAAAAAGTCCTACTATACGGACAGATACTGGGTCGCACCGCGTGTTCCTAGAGAAGCGGTAGAAGAGGGGACTCACTTTGCCGAGGTAGTTGAGAAGATGAAGGATTTCGTCAAAGAGAGCTATATCGAAGTGGGACAGCTGGTCATCCATATCGATGCGAAAGAGAACTTCGAAGCAATCAAAACGCTTAAAGAGGAGTGCGGATATGCACAATGCTCCGAGCAAAGCGCGGTGGATTACCTTGCACAAGACGGAGAGTTCGAGCTCTTCTATCAGTTCTTGAACATCAATGAAGCCAAACGTGTACGTATCGTATGTCGTATCAAGCAAGGGGAAGCGATCGAATCGATCGTACCGCTTTTCAACTCGGCGAACTTCGCAGAGCGTGAGATGTACGATATGTTCGGAATCAAAGTGAACAACCATCCGTTCCTCAAGCGTATCATTATGCCTGACGACTGGGAAGGGCATCCGCTGCTCAAGACCTATCCGCTTCAAGGGGATGAGTTCGCATCATGGTACGAGGTCGATAAGATCTTCGGTAAAGAGTACCGTGATATCATCGGGCCTGAGAACAGAGACCCTGCACGTATCGACCGTTACGATACCAAGCGTTTCTCAAGAGTCGGATATGAAGTACCGTTCGGTGCCGATATCTCCGAAGGTGAAAAAGAGAATCCGATCGAGTACAGTGAGACCGTGCTTGTTGATTACAACAAAGACTCCGGTAAACAACTGGATCACAGAAGATAAGAGGAGAGAGTATGCAACAACCCAATAAATTAACACCATTCTTTGAAAACCTCAATTTTGAGCGTGACGACAATACTATGGTGATCAACTTCGGTCCTCAGCACCCTTCTGCGCACGGACAGCTAAGATTGGTACTTGAACTTGACGGTGAGCAGGTCGTCAAAGCCTACCCTGATATCGGATACCTTCACAGAGGTATCGAGAAGATGGCGGAGAACATGACCTATAACGAGTTCCTTCCAACCACGGACAGACTCGACTATATCGCATCCACATCGAACAACTATGCATATGCGTTGGCCGTAGAGAAACTTCTTGGTATCGAAGCACCAAGACGTGCACAGGTCATTAGAACGATGCTTCTTGAGATCAACCGTATCATCTCTCACCTCTTCTTCATCGCAACGCATGCACTCGATGTCGGTGCGATGTCGGTATTCCTTTACGCGTTCCGCGAAAGAGAGTTCGGTATGGACCTCATGGAAGATTACTGTGGTGCGCGTTTGACACACTCGGCGGTACGTATCGGTGGTGTACCTTTGGATCTTCCGGAAGGTTTCATCGAGAATATGATCGCATGGTGTGACAAGGTGGACCATGAGGTTAAAAACACGTATGAAGCGCTTCTAACGGAGAACCGTATCTGGAAAATGCGTCTTGAGGACGTCGGTGTCATCTCTGCCGAAGATGCCCTTAACTGGGGATGTTCAGGTCCGATGATCAGAGGATCGGGTGTCAAGTACGATATTAGAAAAGAGGAGCCGTATGAGCTTTACGGAGAACTCGATTTCGATATTCCTATTAGTGACAGATGTGACTCGTACGGGCGTTATATGATCTATATGCAGGAGATCTATCAGTCAACACGAATTCTTAGACAACTTGTGCCTATGTACAAAGAGAGCGAGCCGCAACTTATGGCACACGCGCCGCAGTACATCTCCGCACCGAAAGAGGAGATCATGACGCAGAACTATGCATTGATGCAGCATTTCGTATTGGTAACACAAGGGATGAGACCGCCAAAAGGCGAGGTCTATGTACCGACTGAGTCACCAAAAGGTGAACTTGGGTTCTATATCAAATCCGAGGGTGAGCCGTACGCTTACCGTTTGAAATGTAGAGCACCGAGCTTCTTCCACACCGGATTACTACAGGATATTCTTGTAGGAACCTATATTGCAGACGTCGTTACGATCATTGGTACAACCAACATCGTATTCGGTGAAGTCGACCGTTAAGGAGCAGCCTAGATGAAAAGATATGACTTAAGACATTTACATGACAACTTCTATGACCGTATGGCGGAGTTGATCGATCAAGGACTTCAGACAGGTGAAGTAGGGATCTTTCTCTTTGAAGTAGGTGATTTCTCACATATTCAAAGATCGGCAGACTTCATTAAAGAGCTTGGACACGACTTGATGAACTCATTGAAGTTCAATGAAGTGGACTGGACGATCGTTGTGAAAAAAGTGGACGAAGCGACACGTAAAGCCAGAGCTGAAAAGATAGAAGCAGCGCGTATCGAAGCGGAAAAGAAAGCGGCCCAAGAAGCTGCCGAGGCGAAGGCAAAAGCGGAAGCAGAAGCTAAAGCAAAAGAAGAAGCCGAAGCGAAGGCGAAAGCTGAGGCTGAAGCAAAAGCAGAGGCTGAGAAAGCTGCTGCGGAAGCAAAAGCGAAAGAGGAAGCGGAAGCAAAGGCAAAGGCAGAAGCCCAGAGCAAGAAAGAGGTACCTTCCAAACCTGCACCGAAAAAAGCAGCAAAAAAACCGGCTTCAAAAAAACCGGCACGTAAATCAAAGGCTAAATAATGTCACGCGTTGTATTCTCTACTTGGAGGGACGAGTTTATCG
>Ga0256837_1000196_pt1 | contig 55379 bp, 57 predicted proteins | sample 4562384metaG_FD_185976 | JGI IMG/M metagenome (GOLD analysis project Ga0256837, IMG submission 185976) | Hydrothermal vent microbial communities from Guaymas Basin, Mexico - 4561-384 | ecosystem: Environmental > Aquatic > Marine > Hydrothermal vents | place: Mexico: Guaymas Basin | collected... | reverse complement strand
AGACTTTTGGTACCGCTGGCTATTGATACCAATGCCAAATGGATGGACAGAAAATATGTTTCGTGGGAAGATTTGGAACACGATTGTGTAGTTGATGAGGAATTTACAGAAAATTTTTGACGCTATCGAGTGTTCACTACAACTCCCTAAGTGGTTATCTCTTTTCCCCTTTTGGGATTGTAGATATTTTAAGTATCTTACCTTTTTTTCTTTTACTCTTTGGAGCAAATCAAGACCTTTTTATTGTTTTATCACTTATTACACTACTTAAAATTGCCCGTTTCTCCCCTGCACTTCTTATTTTAAAAGATGTAATTATAAATGAGCGTAAATCTTTAGCTGCTGCATTTTATTTGATGATAATTTTAACACTTTCAATCTCTACTATTTTATATTTTGTAGAAAGAGATGCCAACCCACAAGGGTTTAACTCCCTTTTAGATTCTATTTGGTGGGCAATTGTTACACTCTCTACTGTTGGTTATGGCGATGTCACACCAATTACTCCACTTGGAAAACTCCTAGGAGGTCTTGCAGCCATTACAGGTTTTGGTATGTTTGCACTTCCAGCAGGTATTTTAGCAAGTGGTTTTACACAAGAGATTCAACGTTTACGTGACACTACAAACTGGCAGATGGTAGCAAGTGTTCCCATTTTTAAAGATTTAGAATTTGGTATTATTGCAAATATTGCAAAACTTCTTCACCTGAAACGTTTTAGAAAAAATGAAACTATTATAAAAAAAGGTGCTAATGGTGATGCAATGTATTTTATTTTAGATGGTTCTGTAAAAGTGATAAAAGATAATTTTTCCATAACACTCAAAGAGGGAGATTTTTTTGGGGAGATTGCACTTGTAAAAAATATTCCAAGAACTGCAACTGTTGTAGCATCATCACGCTGTGAGCTTTTAGAGCTTACAACGTATGATTTTCAAAACTTTATAAAAAACAAACCTGAACTTTACTCTAAAATAGAGAAAGTGGCTCACAAACGGCTTGGTTAAAACCTCTTAAGAGATTTTAACCTCAATTTCACCATTTACATAGTCAAAAACAACTTTGCTACCTTCTACCACTTTACCTTCTAAGATAAGCTCTGCAAGTCTATCCTCTACAATCTCATAAAGTGCACGTTTAAGTGGTCTTGCACCATAAACAGGATCAAAACCAGCCTCTGCAATATACTCTTTTGCACTCTCTGTAAGTGTAAGCTCAATTTGACGCTCTTGCACTTTTTTGCGAATATCTCCAAAGAAGATATCTACAATTCCTTTAATTTGCTCTGCACCTAAAGCATTGAAGATTACAATATCATCAAGTCTGTTTAAGAACTCTGGTTTAAACTTACCACGAAGCTCTGCCATTACCATCTCTTCAAGGTTTTCATCATCAGCATGATTCATAATTTTATCACTTGCGATATTTGACGTTAAAATGATAATAGTATTTGTAAAATCTACTGTTACCCCTTTATTGTCTGTTAAACGTCCATCATCAAGCACTTGAAGTAAAATGTTAAATACATCTGGATGAGCTTTTTCCACCTCATCAAATAAAATTACACTGTATGGTTTACGTCTTACTGCTTCTGTAAGTTGTCCACCCTCTTCATACCCTACATATCCAGGTGCTGCACCAACTAAACGTGATACTGAGTGTTTCTCCATATATTCACTCATATCGATTCTAATCATCGCATCCGGACTATCAAACAAGAAGTTTGCTAATGTTTTAGCAGTTTGTGTTTTACCAACCCCTGTTGGCCCTAAAAACAAGAAACTTCCAATTGGTCTTGTTCCATCTGAAAGACCAGCTTTATTACGCTTAATAGCACGAGCTACAGCATGAGTCGCTTTTTCTTGACCTACTACATCTTTATTAAGTTCATGCTCAACATTTAAGATTTTATCTTTCTCTTCTGCTAACATTTTTGTAACAGGAATATTTGTCCAACGTGAAATTATAGAAGCAATCGCTTCCTCATCTACACTATTTTTAAGGAGTGTTCCACTCTCTTGAAGTTTTTCCCAATGCTCATTGAGTGCTTTTTCCTCTTCAATAAGTTTTGGAATTTCACCATACTCAATCTCTGCAGCTTTGTTAAAGTCAGATTGTGCTTTAGCAAGTTCAGCTTCACGACGTTTTTGCTCAATCTCATTTTTAATATTTGCAATTTTTTCAAATACAGCTTTTTCTGTTTCAAATTGAGATTGAAGCTTAGAAACTTCCTCTTGCACATCTGCAAGCTCTTTTTCTATCTCTTCAAGGCGTTTCTCATTTGCTGGAGTTTTCTCCATTTTAAGAGCTTCTTTTTCTACCATTAGTTCAGATAAACGACGTTTTGCACTACTAAGTAAATTTGGCTCAGATTCAATTTGCATTTTAAGCTCAGCCGCAGCCTCATCGATTAAATCGATCGCTTTATCTGGTAAAAATCTATCTGCAATATAACGGTTAGAGAGTCTTGCAGCTGCTACTAATGCACTATCTGTAATATTTACATTATGGTGTGCTTCTAAACGCTCTTTAATTCCACGTAAAATTTGAAGTGTTTGGTTTACACTAGGTTCATCTACATTAATTGGTAAGAAACGGCGTTGCAATGCTGCATCTTTTTCAAAATATTTTCTATACTCTTTAAGTGTTGTTGCACCAATAGTATGAAGCTCTCCACGAGCAAGTGCTGGTTTTAAGATATTTGCTGCATCCATACTACCTTCAGATGCACCCGCACCTACAATTGTATGAATCTCATCAATAAAAAGAATGATATTACCACTCTCTTTTACTTCATCTATTACCGCTTTAAGACGATCTTCAAATTCACCTCTATATTTTGCACCTGCAATAAGTGCTGACATATCTAGTGCTACTACACGTTTATTTTGAAGTGAAGTTGGAACATCCCCACCTTGAATTCTTTGTGCTAAACCTTCAACAAGTGCAGTTTTACCAACCCCTGGTTCACCTAAAAGCATTGGGTTGTTTTTTGTTTTACGAATTAAAATCTGCATCATACGAGTTATCTCTTCATCACGCCCAATTACAGGAGAGAGTTTACCCTCTGCTGCTTGTTGTGTTAAATCGATTCCATATTTGCTTAAAGATTCTAGTGTTTCATCTGCACTTTGAGAATCTATTTTTGCTCCACCACGTGCAGCTTCAAGATTTTTTTGTAACTCTAAAACATCAATATACTTTTCAAAAATAGTTTTATAAGGCTCTGTTTTTAAATTTGCCAAAATGAAAGTATCTACCGCTAAGTAGCTATCCCCATTTTTTGTCATAAGACCTACACCATTTTCTAAGCTTTGTACAAAGCTACGTGAAAGTCTAATATTCTCTTTTGTAACACTTGAAGATTTTGGAAGTTTCTCCGCCATTGATTTTACATCAAGTTCAAGTGCAACTTTATCTGCATTCATTTTATTAAGCATTTGGTTTAATACTGAGTCACTATTTGTTAAAAGTGCCCATAAAAAATGCTCATCTGTAACCTCTTGGTTTTGGTTATGAAGTGCCAAAGAGAGCGCACTCTCAATAGATTGTGTCATATTATGTGTTAGTTTTTCAAATATATTATTCATGATTATTACCTCTTTTTTTTGTAATTTTTGAACACGATTTTTTTAATGTTCGAGGGAATTGTACAACATTTTTACACAAAGTTTTGCTACTTAGGTGGCATAACACTAAACTTTCTAACATACCTCTCTTGCATCGTAGCATTACCACTCACTCCTCCACTATGAATATATAAAACTGTTTCCTTTGTTTGCTCCAACAAAGCTTCCCACATAGCAGGTGCATATAAAAGGTCAAACTCTACTCCAGCATCAAGTAGTTTTTCATAAATTGCAAAAAAATGGTTATAGGGTTTTGCAAAATGGTATTTTTGTTTTGGTTCTAAAATAACTAAATTTTTTGGTAAAGTTGGCTCAAGTGCTAACATTTGTGTTTTTAAATACTCTACATCACCAATACATGGAGTTGTATAAACTTTCACGTGGGGGATATTTTTTGCTAAAAAAAGTGCTGTGGTTCCAGTACCTGATGGAGTTGCAATAGCATCAAATTTTACATTAGCTTGTAATAACTCTTGTGCTAAAACCTCTAAACCAAAAAGTGCTTCTTTATTGGCTCCACCTTGGTGTATCACAAAAGTTTTTTCATCTAAAGTCACACTTAATGAAGCTACAAAATCTCTATAAAGATTTTCCTCTAGCTCAATATGTTGCATACCAAAATTTAAAGCATCAATATAGTTTCCCTTTTTTTGCTCTTTTAAAAAACTACTCACTGGTTTTGTGTAGTACTCAAAAGTCCACCCTTTTTCTTTACATAAAGCTGCAATAGCAACCATAGCATTGCTTTGAGTTCCACCGTACGATATTACTTTTGTTAAATCTTTTTTTGGAGTTTGTAAGAGTGTATAGAGTTTGCGAAATTTATTTCCCGCTAAATAAAAATCAAAAAGATCATCTCTTTTTATATAGAAAGTGCGACCATCTAAGGAGATGGTCGTAATTGGTGTAGGTAACACCCTATTTAATAACTGCTTTTTTATGAAGCTCTTCCATTTTTTTGTTCATAACCTCTTTAAATTTTTCCATTTTAAGACGTTGTTCAATAAAACCTTTTACCTCATCGAAACTTCTTGTTGCAGCCTCTTTTTTATCTTCAAGATAAATCACATGGTAACCAAACTGTGTTTTTACAGGCTCAGTTGTAATGCTACCAACTTTCATACTAAACACTTTTTTATCAAAAGCTGGTACCATTTGCCCTTTTGCAAAGAAACCTAAATCTCCTCCACGTGAAGCACTAGGACCAATAGAATCTTTCTTTGCAAGTTCAATAAATTTCTCTTTTAGAGGCATACCAGATAAAGATTTTAATTGAGCAATAATCTTTTGTGCTTCCTCTTTAGTTTTTACTAAAATATGACGAGCGTGCACACTCTCTTGTTGTACAAACTCTTCTTTATTATCTTTATAATAATCTTTTAACTCTTTATCTGAAACAGCAATTTTATCGAGCATCTTTTTTTGCCACATTTGTACTGCTAAATCTTTTTGGATTCTTTGTTTAACTTTTTCAAATTCAGTTTTAAACTCTTTAGAATTTAAAATACCACTTTTTTTAGCATCTCCATACGCTAACTCTTTACCTACAAGTTGTTGTAATACTTGCTGTTTAAAAAGTTCTTGCTTATCTGCTGGTAATTGATCAAAACGCCCTTGTGTTGCTTGCATAAGCGTCATCTCTACCTCTTGATCTGTAATAGGTGTGCCATTAACTGTTACAAGTGTTTGTGCAGCAGCTATTGAGCCAACAAATAAAAGTGAAGTTAGAATTTTCTTTGTCATTTTAAAGTTTCCTTGAATAATTATCTTTTGAAATCTTACTAATTTTAAATTAATAGTTGTTAAACAAAACATACTATAATACCTTTATGAAAAAAGTAAAAAAAGCAACAAAAAAAGAGATTTTAGAGATTCATAAACGTTTTGTGCAGCGTTATAGCGACGCTGTAACTGAACTTAACTACAAAAATGCTTATGAGCTTGTAGTAGCTGTAATGCTCTCTGCACAGTGTACCGATAAACGGGTAAACATTATAACTCCTGCACTATTTGAGAAATACCCATCTGTTTATGAGTTAGCCAATGCAGAGTTGGATGATGTTAAAAAAATAATTCAATCTTGTTCTTTTTTTAATAATAAAGCAAAAAATCTCCTTGCAATGGCAAAACGTGTTGTAGAGGTTTTTAATGGTGAAATACCACTTAACGCAAAAGATTTACAAAGCTTAGCAGGAGTTGGGCAAAAAACTGCAAATGTGGTTATGATAGAGCATGAAGGTGCAAACCTTATGGCAGTAGATACCCATGTTTTTAGAGTTTCACACCGTCTTGGACTAAGTGATGATACAACTGCAAAAGCAACAGAAGCTACACTTGTAAAAAAATTTAAAAATGACCTCCATGCACTTCATCAAGGGATGGTACTTTTTGGACGCTATATTTGTAAAGCAAAAAATCCTGAATGTGATAAATGTTTTTTAACTGAATTTTGTAAAACAAAAGAGAGTTTTAAAGTATGAGACACCTTCTTCTTTTAAGCCCTCTACTCTTTTTAGGGTGTATTAATAAACATGGAATTTCACTTAAATACTATAGCGATTGCAAAGAGTACTACGATGTTCAAGGCTACTACCATAAAGAGTGTGGAGAGGATGATATTGTAACCTACAAAGGCGTTGCTAAAGGTGTAAGTGACAGCATTGACTGGATAGAGGGGAAAGATTTAAAGAAAAACCAGCGCTAAAGCCTAAGGGGTGGTTAGTCCCTTAGGTTGTAGTCACTGCTTTATAGCAAACAGTATATACACTGCAGCTATAATCAGATAGCCTACTGTATGTAGATCCATTGTCATGTGGTTTTCCTACAAAGTATCTTACCCCATAACCCAACCATTAAACCAAAAAAAAAGCCCTGCTAGTCAAAGACTAACAAGGCTGTTCTTTGTAGGTACCACATGACATTTTAACCTACATACACAAAGCACCACACTTTGATAATCTAATTATACAAAAAAAGCTATTTAATCGCAATAAATGTCGCAAAATTTGCCCAGCGAAAAACCACTTCACAGTGGTAAAATCCTGCATCTTTTGCCATCTTTATATTCTCCTCTTCACTATAAGGAACAAGCACATTCTCTAATGCTTCACGTTTTTGCATTATCTCGTATTCACTATAACCTTGTTCCTTTTTAAAGTCATAGTAACACTCAATTAACTCTTTGTTTAATTTTGGATGGTGTGAGATAACTTTTTCACTAAATATAAAAATACCACCACACTCTAAAAAGGATGCAATTTTTTGAATAAGCTTTTCTCTCATAAGTGGTCGAATAAATTGTAGTGTGTAGTTACTCACAAACACTTTTGCATTTTGATACTCATAGTTTAAAATATCTGCCTCTTCAACTCTAATATTTTTTGCATTGTAAGCTTCTATCTTTTTTTGTGCTTGCTCTAGCATCGCTTTTGAGTTATCTAACCCTATAAGTTTTGCATCTACTTTTAAATTTCTTTGTATATTCAAAAGCAATGAAGCAGTAGAACAACCCAAGTCATAAAGTATTTCACCATCGTTTTGTAAATATTTATCTACAAAAAACTCTGTAATTTTTTGAGAGTCTTTATAGTAAGGTACACTTCTTTGCAACATATCATCAAATACAGCTGCTACCTCTTCATCAAATTCAAACTGTTTTTTTATTGGTTTGTTAAATACTTTATCTTCCATATCTACTCTTATTTACACTTTTTTACACTCTGAGCAATTAATATTCCACTGTTTCATAGTTATTCGTTACTATATATATATATATCAATTTTTAACTGTTGTTTTATACTAATTTAAATCAAAAGAAATTATAATCGCCAACGAAATAAGATCATGATCATAGAACTGTTTTACTTAAATACATCTTCTATAATTTAGACTTTTCACAATATTCAAGGTAAAAAATGCAATTAAATAAAGAAATATATAAAACACTTACAATTTTGTGTGTAGAAGATGAAGAGTATATTTTAAAAATATATAAAGAATTATTTGGTTTATTCTTCCAAGAAGTCTATTTTGCGTCCAATGGAGAAGAAGGATTAAAAGAGTTTAAAAAACACCATATAGATATGATTTTAACCGATCAAATGATGCCAAAAATGAGTGGTCTTGATATGGCCGCAGAAATACGTAAGCTAGATGCTACGATTCCTATCATTTTAGTAACCGCTATAGATGGGAATGAAACACTACAAAAAGCTTTAGATGTTAACATTACAAGTTTTCTAAAAAAACCTTTTACTCAAGAAAGTATTTTTAGAATTTTTGATACAAGTGTAAAATCTGTTATTGCAGATAGAATCCTTTTACGTCAACAACAACTTTCAATTGATTACTCTCAATATCAAGAAAGTATTAGTTTTGATAAAGAGAAACTTATTATTAAAGATGAAAGTAGACACACTAAACACTCACTTAGTACATACTATAAGCCTTTAGACATTTTAAGTGGTGATAGTTATATTGTAAAAAAAGTAAGTGATAAAGAAGATTTTGTTTTTATTGCTGATGGTATGGGAAAAGGTATTTCTGCTTCAATTACAGCAATGTTGAGCTCCTCTTTTATGAACTATTATATTTCTAAACATAAAACTAATACAACTTCAATATTAAATCTTAAACAACTTATAGATCAATTCTTTATCTATATTCAACCAAACCTTTTAGAAGAAGAAGCTCTATCAACAACTATTTTGCTTTTTAATCATGAAAAAAAAGAGCTCTCTTATGCCATATTTTCTATGCCTGCACTACTTTACAAAAATAAACATTCTCATGAAGTTGCAACTATAAAATCAAATAATCCTCCTCTTTCTCCTTATTCTCAATCTTTTAAAATAGATACAATAGATATCTTAAATTTAGAAAAACTTCTTGTTTACTCAGATGGTCTAAATGAAAATATGATCAACAACAATACAACTTATGAACAATATCTTTTAGAAGATTTTTTAAGAGCAAAAACAGAAATGGAATTTAGAAGTTTTATGCAGCAAAAAATAAAAAAACAAGAAGATGATATAACTTATATTTTTTTATCTACAGAGGACTAAAAAAGAATGGATGATATTAATGAATTAATTGAACAAACAAAAACATTAAAAGTCTTATATGTTGAAGATGATGAAAGTACGCGTATAGAATTTTTAGCTTTATTTGAAATTTTATTTCAAGATATACAAATTGCAACAAATGGTATTGAAGCTTTAGAATTTTATACAAGTACAACAAAAAAATTTGATTTGGTTATTACTGATATTAATATGCCAAAAATGGATGGTATACAATTATTAAAAGAAATTAAAGCTATACAAGATAATCAAAAAATCATTATTCTTACAGCTTATAATGATGCACAACACCTTTTAGAAGCTATACAGTTTGGAGCAAGCGATTTTATCCTTAAACCACTTGATGTTACACTTTTGAAAAAATCTCTTTTAAAAGTTGTACATACCATTTATGCTGAAAAGCTTCTTATGCAATATAACGAAGAATTAAAACAAGAACTTGAAAGAAAAACAGAACAACTCATCAATCAACTTATGCATGATGATGTTACGAACCTTTTAAACCGTAAAGCATTAAATAAAAAACTTGAAACACAAACAGATAAAATATTAGCATTACTCAATATTGATAAATTTGATAGTATTAATATCACTTATGGCTATAAAAATGCTGACTTACTTTTAAAGAAAATTTCTGAAGAATTAAAATTATTTTGTACACATAATGCTTCCTTATACTATATAGGAGCAGATGAATTTGTTATTGTTTATGAAAATGTAGAGATCTCCATTATCGAAAATTCTCTTAAAAGGATTCAAGAAATCATTAAAGAAAAAGAGTTTCATATAGATACATTCACCATTAAATGTACCCTTTCTATTGCTGTTGCTCAAGGTTCAGATTATCTCTTAAAAAATGCTCATATCGCTCTTAAAGAGTCTAAAATAAAAGGAAAAAATCGCTTTACAAAATATAATGGAAATATAGCCTTAGAAAAATTTCAACATCAAATCAAAGAATACACCCCTTTAATTAAAGAAGCAGTGAAAGACTTTTTAATAGTACCCTATTTTCAACCAATTATAGACAATAAAACAGGAAAAATTGAGAAATTTGAAGCTCTTGCTCGTATTGTAGATAAAGCACAAAAAACTCATCAACCAGCCTCATTTATTAAAGTAGCTGAACTCACTGGAATGATTCCAGATATAACACATATTATGATAGACAAAACATTCCAAGTTTTTCAAAAAACAAATTATAGTTTCTCTATCAATATCTCACAACAAGATCTAAATGATACATATCTTGTAGATTATTTTAAACTTAAAACAGAGCAATACAATATTGATCCATCACGTGTTATTGTAGAGATTTTAGAGGGAGCTGATAACAATGAAATACACTATGAAATTGAACAGTTACAAAAACTAAAAGAGTTTGGCTTTTTAATTGCTATTGATGATTTTGGTGCAGAAAACTCTAACTTTGAAAGAGTGCATGCTATGAATATAGATTTTATTAAGATAGATGGTCAGTTTATTAAAGATATAGACACAAATGAAAAGAGTTATAATATTGCTAAAACAATTACAATGTTTGCCCACTCTTTAGGTGCAAAAGTGGTTGCAGAGTTTGTACACTCTAAAGAAGTTTTAGACAAAATCAACGAATTGGGAATCGATTATTCACAAGGTTACTACTTTTCAGAGCCTAAACCATCTATTTAATCAAAAAAAGAGTTCTATATGCTATAATGATGCGAAAAATTTCTGAGTAGCATATGAAACTAAATATTATCCAAAAACTTTTAATCGTAACAATTTTACCTATTGTTACACTTTTGGTTTTTTCTATTTCTCACTACAACGACAAATATGAACAACTCATAGCTACAAAAACTGCACTTAAGCATCTTCAACTTATACGCAGTGCAAGTGAACTTCTCCATGAGTTTCAGCTTGAACGTGGTAGAAGTGCTATGTATCTTAACAAATCAAATACACAAGAAACAAAAGAGTTACTCCAAAAACAGATTCAAGCTACAAACAAGCAAATAAAAGCATTTCAAAATGCCCTTGAAAATCTCGATAAAGAGACAATATCTCTTTTTACGCAAAAATATATTCAAGAGCTTCGACCTCGCATAGACAATATCGATACAATTAGAAGACTTATAGAACAACGACGAACAGATGTTAGAAAACCATTTAACTACTTTACGTTAATGAACGATAGACTTATCAAAATCATAGATGGTTTTAAAATCTATACCCATTCAAAACAGATAGAATTTGATATTTTTACACTCTATAAGCTTATACAATTCCAAGAATTAGCTGGTCAAGAGAGAGCTCTTGTTAGTAATTTTATCTTTTCAGATGATATTACAAAAGAAGATATACATAAATTTTATGACCTTTTAGCAAACCAAGATGATAGTTTTAAACAACTCTCTTATTTGTTAAATGGAAACAAATCTTGTCAAAAACTACAACAAATCTATGCTAAATACCATCAAAACAACTTTGCAACAGCAAGAAACAAAGTGATAAATTACGATAAAAACAATACTCTGAATAAATTACAACTCGATTCTTTTGAATGGTTCGATATAAGCTCAGAGCGTATCAATGAAATTCATCAAGTTGAACAATCAATCTTCAACAAAGTATCACAATATTTTCAACAACAAATTAAACAAACTGAAGATGCACTTGTAGGAAAAATAGGGCTTACTATTTTTACTATTTTACTCCTTTTAGCAAGTGTTATTTACCTTGCAAATAACCTTAACAATGCTATTGCACAAATAGAATCTGGACTTATTAACTTCTTTAATTTTCTTAACCATAAAGCTAAAAAACCAAAAAATATAGAAATCAAATCAAAAGATGAACTCTATGCTATTGCACAAACAATAAACAATGAAATAAAAAATGTAGAACAAAAACTTCAAGAAGATAAAGAGTTTATAAAAGAAACTACACATATTCTAAAACGTATGCAAGATGGAGATTTTTCTAAATCATTAAAAATTCAGCCAAACAATCCTAACCTTAAAGAACTTAAAGAAGTGTTTAATGACCTAGTTCAACTTATTGCAACAAAAATTCAAAAACAAACCGAATCTTTAGAGCAAACGGTATATGAACAAACACTTTCGTTGCAAAATCAAGTTGAAGCACTAAGTCTTGCAAAAGAAGAAGCTCTTCAAGCCCAACAAACAAAAGATAGATTTTTAACAAATATTTCAAATGAATTAACAAAACCACTCCAAAACATTTCACAAAAAACAAATCAATTAATAGCACAAACTACCGATACAAAAATCTTAGAACACTTACATTTTATAGAAAAAACAAGTCAGTCTTTATTAAATATCACGTACGATATGTTACAATTTGCAAAACTAGACAAAGCAGAACTTGAGCTAGAATATCATGAAATTGACCCAGTAAAAGAATTAAGTGATACAATTTTTCTTTTTGCATCTCACTGTGATAAGAAAGAACTTCAATACAATGTATATATAGACCCAAAACTTCCTTCTCTTATTCGTGTAGATATGCCAAAGATACGCCAAATAGTAACTAATCTTCTTAGTAATGCTGTTAAATTTACACCAGAAGATGGTGTAATTAAAATTTATGCTATTCAAGAAAAGGATAATCTTGTTATTTCTGTGAAAGACAATGGTATTGGTATATCAAAAGAACAACAAGAGAAGATTTTTAATGCTTATGAGTCACAAATAGATTCTATGTCTCAATACAAGGGTTCTGGACTAGGACTCAGTGTATCATTTGAACTTGCAAAATTAATGAAAGCACAACTCAAATTAAAAAGTGATGTAGGAAAAGGCTCTATCTTTACATTGAGTGTTCCAATGGTAGCTCTTAGGTTACGTCATATGAACTATCTAAGTAAGACTCTTCTTAATTCTTATACAATAGCTCTACTCAAAAATGAGAAAAATTTCACTAATATGAACCTTATTAAAAAATACCTTTCAGACTTTGGTGCTAAAAATGTTATATTTTTAGATAAATACCAAGACCATGGTTATGACTTACTCTTTTTCACTCCAGATGTAAGCTACAACCAACAAATTATTCAAGCAAAAATTCCAGCTGTTGCTCTTCAGAGTTTACAAAAGTTTTATATTTACGAGAACAACATAAAACACCTTTTTGCATTACAACTTCCACTCACTCCAATTACACTTGCAAAAAGTATCTCACATATTTGTGCAAAGGATTTTTCATGAGTATTTCAACACTAATGCTTCTAGGGTTTGTTTTGGGTGTAGGTTTAAGCATTTGGAAAATGAGTGCGTTTTTACCAACAAAACAACTTCATGATGATGATACAACAAAAGAGGCTATAGAGGAGTTAGAACAGTTTATTTTAAAAGTTATTCACGAAACAGAGGGAAAACTCGAGGGGAAAAAACTTTGTGAAGCTATAAAAAATCATACAGAGTTTAACAAAGAACTCTTTTGGAGATTTAATGAAAATAAATTACGTAAATTTTTACAATCACACTTTTTGAAAAACCCTCATCTCTCTTCTGTTAGAGAGATTTATGAGGATTTAAAACAAAAGCTTTAGTTTCTATCTAAAGCATTTAAGTCTTTAAAAGCTTCCTCTACACGAGCAACTAAACTCTCTTGCCCTGCACGAAGCCATTTTCTAGGGTCATAATATTTTTTATTTGGTTTATCTTCACCCTCTGGATTACCAATTTGCCCTTGAAGATAATCATTATATTTTGCAACATACTGACGAACACCATCCCAAGTAGCCCATTGTGTATCTGTATCGATATTCATCTTAATAACACCATAACTAATCGCTTCACTTATCTCAGATGGTGCAGAACCTGAACCACCGTGGAAAACAAAGTTTACTGGTTTTTCATCTGTATTGAATTTTTCTTGAATATATTTTTGAGAATTATCTAAAATTTTTGGAGTAAGTACAACATTTCCTGGTTTATAAACACCATGAACATTTCCAAATGAAGCTGCAATAGTAAAATTTGGAGAAACTTTACTTAACTCTTCATATGCATAAGCAACATCTTCTGGTTGAGTGTAGAGTAAAGAGTTATCGATGTTTGTATTATCTACACCATCTTCTTCCCCACCTGTTACACCAAGCTCAATCTCAATATTGATACCAACTTTTGCCATTCGCTCAAAGTACATTTTACATGTTTGTACATTCTCCTCTAAAGATTCCTCTGAAAGGTCTAACATATGTGAAGAGAAAAGTGGTTTTCCATTTGATTTAAAGTGACGCTCACTAGCATCTACTAAAGCATCAATCCAAGGAAGCAATTTTCTAGCAGCATGGTCTGTATGTAAAATAACAGGTACACCATAAGCTTCTGCCATTAAATGTACATGTGCAGCACCACTAATAGCACCAGCAATAGCAGCCTTTTCACGCTCATTACTTAATCCTTTACCAGCATAAAAAGATGCACCACCATTACTAAACTGGATAATAACAGGTGAATTTACTTTCGCAGCAGCTTCAAGCACACCATTTATAGAGTCTGTCCCAACAACATTTACAGCAGGGATTGCAAAACCCTCTTTTTTTGCATAGTCGTAAACTTTTTGAACATCATCACCAAATAAAACACCCGGCTTTACAATACTTAAAATTCCATTGCTCATATTCTATTTCCTAAAAATATATATTTTCTTAATTATATTAAAAGATTTATTTAAAACAACTTTTTGTAATAAAAAAATGGTATAATCTTTCATAATTTTTCATAGGAATAGGTATGAAACTCACAATAGATCAATTTTCAAAAGAGTTTAAAATCTCTAAAGAAGCGATACATTCACGAATAAAAGAGAAAAAACTTGATTATGTTATTGAAAATGATACACTATACATTATAACACCTGAACCAACTTCAACACAACCTGTAATTCAAGAGGTGGTTGAGCCAACAGTTATGGAAAAACCAAAGTCACGTCCAACTGTTTCAACAATCCTTTCACTTTACCAAAAAGAGAACAAACAACTTAAAGAAAAAATTACTCAATTAGAACAAAAAATAGACCAACTCATAGCAGACAAAGAAGCAATGCTTCAAGCAGAGCGTGATAAAATTGAAGAGATTTACACATCTAAAGATACTCAACTAAAAGAGATTTTACAACTTATTCAAACAAATCTTTCTCTACAGCAAACTACCCCAAAAAAGGTAAAAAAAGAGGAACCAAAACTTATTGAACTTAAAGAATATCTCAAATCTTTAGAGTTAGATTCTCATCAACGTAAAAAAATAAAAAAGAGATTTTTAGAGGTTTATAATAACGATGTGCGTATTATTCAACAAAATGGGAAGCTCTTTTTAGACCTTGCAAAATATGATTATAGTGACCTTTTAGCACTCTAAAAGCAATTTTTAGAAAAAAAAACTAATTTTTATATTTATTTTAAGCAAAGAAACTATAAAGTACGAGCAGCTGAATTGTGAAAATTCGGAATCAATATTAAATCTAAGGACACAATAGATGAATAAAGCTCAATTCGTTGAATTAGTACAATCATGTGGTGAATACAAAACTAAAGCTGAAGCAGAAACTGCTATTAAAGCGTTTACAGATGCTATTACAGAAGCACTTGTTAAAAAAGAGGATGTTTCTTTAGTTGGTTTTGGTAGTTTTACAGCTGCTTTACAAAAAGGTAAAGAGGGTAAAGTTCCAGGAACAGATAAAACTTATAAAACTGAAGATAAAATGGTTCCTAAATTTAAAGCTGGTAAAGGTTTAAAAGACCGCGTTGCAGCTGGAAAATAGAACATTTTCTATCACACTTTTGTGTGATGGAGTTTTTAACTAATGAAAAACTCTTTAATATCTTCAATTTTCAAGCGCTCTAAAACACTTTTAGCACCAGATTCTTTACCAATTAAGGCATTAAAGCAAGTTGCCAAAGAACAAAATTTCCTCCTTTTTAAAGATATATCTCTTTACTTAAACAATAACCAGTTTTTTATCCCTCTCATTATTTTAGATCCTATGCGTGGATTGTATATTTTTCAAAAAGAGGAATCCTCCTATATGGAGCTACAAAAAAAAGATATTCAAGAGGTTGAGTCAAAAACAGTTATATTATTTTCACAATTGCAACAACATATAAAAGAGAAACTCCATAAAAATCTCTCCTATAAAAATTTTCCAATCTACCATATTTTGTTGATGGAAAATTTCAATATTGAGCAGTATCAACATAGTAATGAAGCTTTTCAAAAACTATTTAGCCAAGAAAATATTATCTTTAGTAATTCCACTACAACAGAGATTTTAGAAAAACTAAACAACGCTTTAGAAAAAACAACTTTACCAAATCAAATAGATATTGTGGCAAATCTTATACCCTACTGTGTTATTTATAATGACACTACTGCTTCCTTTGCAACAGAACAACAACTTATGTTTATTACAGCAGCTATTAAAAAAAACCAAACACTACAAGCACCACCAAAAAGTGGAAAAACAGCTAGTTTAATCTTAAAAGCACTCTACTATAAACTTCAAAATCCAAATGATAGAGTTATTCTTTTACAAAAAACACCTTTTGAGGTATCTTTAGCAAAGCAATTTATGCAAAAACATAACATAAAAGTAGATGTTTTGACACCTAATGAACTTTTACATAGCCATCTTCTTTTTACCAAACAAACAACGCTAAGTACTAAACTAAGTGTTGAGAAATCTCTTATGAAAAAGAGATTTGATATTGCAGAGGTTGTTTTATGTGATGACGCACAACACCACCAAAAAGATTTTTTAGAATACCTACACCATATTCAAGCAAAAGGTAAACTGGTACTAATCAATAGTGACTATAACACTCAAGAGAATTTTAATTTTGAAGAGGATTTTTACGCAAAAGAGTTAGAGGTAAAACTTATTCAAACACAAACACCTCAAGAGGAACTTTTAAAACTCTTAGAAGAGTTGTTAAAAGAGTATGAAGCTTCAGATATTGTTATTTTTAGCTCATCTGCAAAAAGAAAAGAACTCTACGTTAAATTGAAAAAAAGATTAAAAATATGTGCAACACTCTTTAATACAAAACTAACACTCAATGAACAAGATATACAAAACCTCCTTTTTATGAGTTATGAAGATATTACCAACCTTAACAATAAAGTTTCACTTTTTATAGCTGATGAAGCAAACGAATATGAACAACTGCAAAAAGCATTAAGTGTTGCAACAACAAAAAACTATCTCTTTTTTAAAGAGGAAACACTCAATATTTTAAAAATTAAAAATAGGAAAAGAGTATGAAACCAAAATTAAGTGATGAGGAGTATAAAAAAATTCTCCCAGAATTTACATACTACGTTACACGTCAAAAAGGAACAGAGAGAGCTTTTAGCGGAAAATACTACAACCATAAAGAGGTTGGAGTTTACCACTGTGTTTGTTGTGATGCTCCCCTTTTTAACTCACAAACAAAATTTGACTCAGGTACAGGTTGGCCAAGTTTTTACCAACCTATACAAGGTGCAATAAAAGAGCTTAAAGACTACTCACACAATATGCTTCGCATTGAAGTTGTATGTGCAAACTGCGATGCCCATTTAGGACATGTATTTGAAGATGGTCCAGCACCAACAGGACTAAGATACTGTATTAACTCTGAATCATTAACTTTTAAAGGAGAATAACAAATGAAAAAACTACTTTTAACTACCCTACTCTTAGCTACTGCACTTTTTGCAAAAAATCCACATGTTGTGTTTGAAACAACACAAGGAAATATTGAGCTTGAACTTTTTGAAGATGTTGCTCCAAAAACAGTAGAGAACTTTACAACACATGTAAAAAATGGTTACTACAACCATACAGTATTTCACAGGGTTATTAAAAACTTTATGATCCAAGGTGGAGATCCAACAGCAACTGGGCGTGGAGGAGAAAGTATTTGGCATAAACCATTTAAAGATGAGTTCAAAAACAAAGTGTTTGATAAACCAGGAATCTTAGCAATGGCAAACAGAGGTCCAAATACAAATGGAAGTCAATTCTTTATAACAGTAGCTCCAACACCATGGCTTAATGGATACCATACAATTTTTGGTCAAGTTGTAAAAGGGATGGATGTTGTGTACAAAATTTCTCATGTAAAAACAAATGGTCGTAGATATGGTGATAAACCTCTACAAAAACAAGAGATTATCAAAGCATATATTCTAAACTAATGAAAACACAAACAAGCAATAAACTAGATACTATTACACAACAACTAGATTTAAACGGACATATAACAGAGTTTCAAAGTTTCTTTTCACGTGAAAATTCGCTCTATATCCAAGGGGATCAAAACCTCCACTTTCGTTATATTGAAGCACTAGAGAAAGTGGAGTTTAAACCAGCTCCAAAAACTATAGATTTTACAAACATCCTTTTACATCTTAAGAAAAAAGGTGTTTTAACATTTGAACAAATCTTTGAAACTATTAAAGTTGTTCGCTACTTTCGTTACTTTAAAAACAAAGAGTTAGATGGACTTTTAGGTCAATGGTTTGCAAAATTTGAGATAGATGAACGTTTTGAAGAGATTGAACGTTACTTTAGCCACGATGGTATTTTTCAAGAGGAGCTAGATGAGGAACTCTACAGACTCAAAACCCTTTTAGAGGAGCAAAAAAACTCTATTGCTCAAAATCTTAAACGCCTTATCCATAGCTCAAAACTCTCAAGTTATCTTGTAGATACACAAATTCACTACATCAACAACGAAGAGACTCTTCTTGTTCGTGGTGGTTTTAACCATGTTTTAAAAGGGAGCGTTGTTGCAAGAAGTAATGCCGGATTTTTCTATGTAGTTCCAGATTCTTTACTTAAAGCAAAAGAGAAAATTCGCTTTATAAACCAAGAGAGACAAACTCTTTTTTACCATTATGCAAAAGAGTTTTCCCAAACGTTAGCACAACTTTTACCGTTTATAAAATTTATAGACAAAGAGTTCACTCGTTTAGACAACTACCAAGCAAGAGTTTTATTTGCACGTGCAAAAAATCTTCATATTATCAAAGCACAAAACGATTCTAAAATTATTTTAAAAGATTTTATCCATCCAGCCTTGCACCATGCAAAACCAATTAGCGTTGATTTTTCAAAAAATATTTTGATGATAACAGGGGTAAATGCTGGTGGGAAAACGATGCTTTTAAAATCACTTCTTAGTGCTGCTTTTATGGCAAAATATATGATTCCCCAAAAGCTCAATCCTAACAACTCCCACATTGGAAGTTTTAAAAATATTTTAGCCATTATTGATGACCCACAAAATGTAAAAAACGATATCTCAACATTTGCTGGAAGAATGCAGCAATTTTCTAAAATTTTTCAAGAAAAAAATGCTCTTGTAGGGGTCGATGAGATAGAGTTAGGAACAGATAGTGATGAAGCAGCAGCACTTTTTAAAGTGATTTTAGATGAACTTACAAAGAAAAATCAAAAAATTGTAGTAACAACACACCATAAACGCCTCGCAGCACTTATGGCTGATCGTGACGATGTAGAACTTATGGCTGCAATTTACGATGAGGAAAACCAAAGACCAACCTATGAGTTTATGCAAGGACTCATTGGAAAAAGTTACGCTTTTGAAACAGCAAGTCGCTACGGAATTGCCCACTCTTTGGTAGAAAATGCCAAAAAACTTTACGGTGAAAATGCACAAAAACTCAACACGCTTATTGAGCGTGGAAGTGAGTTAGAGCGTGAACTTAAACAAAAACATAAAAAAATAGATGAGAAACTTGAAGCTTTACATAAACGTGAACTTGAGCTAAAAGAGCAACAACAATCTTTAGAAAAAGAGCTTCATAAACATAAAACTCAACTCCAAAAAGAGTTCCAAGAAGCGATAGATGATGCAAAAAAAGCAGCAAGAAGTGGCTCAACAAAAGAGATTCATCGCTTAATGAACCAAGCCAATAAAAAAGTACCAAAAAAAGAACCAGAAGTTGCTACACCTATAGAGTTTAAAGTTGGTGATAGTGTAAAATACCATTCACAAAAAGGTGTTATTGTTGCAATGAAAGGGAAAAATGAAGCTACAATAGAAGTAGATGGTATGAGAGTTCGCGTAAAAACAAAACACCTCAAACATACACAAATTCTAAAACAAAAACCAAAAACAAATGTAACACTGCAAGTGGAGAAAAAATCTGGTCTAAAATGTGACCTACACGGTATGCGTGTAGAAGAAGCGTGTGAAACACTCGATAAATTTTTAAATGATGCTTTAATTGCTGGATGGGATGAAGTGATAGTGTATCACGGTATTGGAACAGGAAAACTCTCTTATGCTGTTAAAGAGTTTTTAAAAACTCATCCACGTGTGAAAAAATTTGAAGATGCCCCACAAAATATGGGTGGCTTTGGAGCAAAACTTGTCCACCTCTAAAAGTGTTGCTATTATTGGTGGTGGTGCTTGTGGGCTTTTATGTGCCATAGAGTGTGCAAAGGCCTCTTTAGAGGTAACTATTTTTGAAAAAAATACAAAAGCAGCAAAAAAGATTTTAGCAAGTGGAAATGGACGCTGTAACATCTCCAACACAACCCTATCTTCTAGTGATTATTTTGGAGAAGATAGCAATTTTGTATCGTATGCTTTAGAAGAGTTTGGATTTAAAAAATTCCAAAACTATGTTGAAAACTTTGGTCTTTTTTTAGATATAAAAGAGGATGGTAAAGCCTATCCACTCAGTAATGAAGCTAAAAGTGTTACCCATTTAATGGTAATGTATGCACAATCTTTGGGAGTAAACTTTCTTTATGAACAAAGAGTTACAAAGCTACAACCCCTTTTAGATAAATTTGACGCTATTGTTATTGCAACAGGTTCTCAAGCAGCATCACACCTTGGTGGAAGTGAAGATGGATACACTCTAGCACAAGAGGTTGGTCATACTATTGTGCCAACATACCCAACACTTGTACAATTAGAACTTCAAGAAAGTTGCGTAAAAAAACTCGCAGGTATAAAACTTGCAGGGGAAGTAACACTTTTTATAAATAATAAAAAAGAGCAAACTATTAGTGGAGATATTCTTTTTACAAACTATGGAGTTTCTGGACTTGCTATTTTAGATATTTCCCACCTTGCTAGTGAAGCACTCAAGGATTACCAAGTTGTAGATATTTCACTTAATCTTTTACCAAAAATAGCACCACAAAAACTTGTATCTCTTTTAATGCAAAATAACATTAACTCTTTTACATTAATTGAAGTTTTAGCTGGATTTGTACCACTAAAAATTGCCAAAACTCTCCTTGAAGAGTTACAAATTAACCCAACTACAAAGCTTAATACCAAACTTGCTAAAAAGATAGTTAATAAACTCCAAAATTGGAAGTTTGAAGTAACCCAAACACACGGATTTCGCCACGCAGAAGCAAGTGCTGGAGGAGTAAGTACAAAAGAGATAGACCCAAAAACAATGAACTCAAAAAAACATCCCAAACTCTACTTTTGTGGAGAAGTTATAGATGTAGTGGGACGCCGTGGCGGATTTAACTTTGCATGGGCTTGGGCTAGTGGATACAGTGCTGCAAAAGCCATTGTAAAACAATAAAGAACAATATAAAATATCTCCTAAACGATTCTTAAGAGTTTTATCAGTACAATAGAACTTACTTATATTTAAAGGGAAATAAATGTTAAAAACTATTGTATCTTTAGCTGCAGCTGGTCTTGTAGCAAGTGTTATTACAGGGTGTGGAGCTGCTCCAGAGCCTAAAAAAGAGGAGCCAGATTTTCGTTGTAGACAAGATGGTGTTTTAGCTCCTAAATGGACTTGTGTTCCTATGGTAGAGGGTGCTTACGCTGGTGTTGGTATTGCTCAAAAGTCTGCTGCTGGTATGGGTCATATGAGAAGAGTTGCTCTTGCTAATGGTCGCTCAGACTTAGCACAACAAATTAAATCTCAAGTAAAAGATAAAGTAGAAACTTTTACAAGAACAACTGGTATGGGTGCAAACGAAACAGTAGATAAAGTAACAACTGCCGTATCTAAACAAGTTGCAAAAATTGACCTTCAAGGTTCAAAAGCTATTGATTCATGGCAATCACCTGCTGGAAACCTTTACCTTTTAGTAACAGTTCCTGAAGCAACTGTAAACAAAGTTGTTAAAGATGCTGTAAAAACAAGTGCTAAAAATGACCAAGCTCTATGGCAACAATTTCAATCTAAAAATGCACTTGAGAGCTTAGATAAAGAGTTCCCAACTGACTAATGAAAAAGTTATTTCTTAGTATTGCTCTACTTTTTGTTATAACTGGTTGTAACTCTCAACCAAGTACCAATCAAGCTGGTGGACAACCAGCTTGGATTCTCAATCCAAACAAAGGTGTTAAGGGTGGTGCTATTGGAGTTGCGGGAAGAACGTACGATCAAAGAATTTCTACACAAAGAAAACTTGCAATTACACGTGCATTGGATGAACTTTCACTCCAACAAGGGGTAAAAGTTTCTTTATCTGTTGAAACATCACAAACAGTAGAAAATGGTAGTTCCCATTCAAAAGTGAAGTCAGCTGGAACATATAAAACATCTTCTACTATTACAGCTCATATTGAAGATATCTATCAAGACAAATCGACTGGTGAACTTTATGTTTGGATGGTTTTAGATTAATTCTAAAACCTCCAACTCCTCTTTATAAACCATAAATTTTATGGTAAATTGCCATCCTTTTTGAAACTTTCTTCAGATAATGTTTTGGTTCATCCCATCTTAAATCTTTCATCAATTTTGCATAAACCTCTTTTGGTGTTAAAGCATTAATATCATCTGCTGCATATTTCATTTTATATTTTTGACGTCTTGTTAAGTTTGATTTATATCTATTGAATGCATAAGCAATATTTCCAGCACCTGTATTGTACGCTGCAATAGTACAGTACAATCTACTTTCTGGATTTTTGATTTTTCTTAAATAGCTATAGTACAAAATATGCAAATAAGCACTTCCTAAAGTGATATTGTTTGTAGAATCGTATAAATAACGTCCACTTACTAATCTTTTTTTATGGTAAAGGTAGTTGTAACTATCCATTCCAGCTGTTTTTGGAACAATTTGCATTAAACCATATGCAGGAATATGGGAACGGGCACGTGGATTAAAACTACTTTCTGAGTGCATAATAGCAAATACTAAAGGTACAGGAATATTCTGCTTTTTAGCTTCACGTCTTACTCTTACTTCATAAATTTTTGAACGTTTTATTGTTGTGTTTGAGGGGAGTTGAACTTTTACCCTATACACATTTGCATGTGGAACTTTAGATTTTTCCACCTCAACTTTTTTAGATGTAACATGTTGATTTACAAACTTTTTCACATTTTGCATTGTTGGCTTCGACTTAAAAATAACAGGAGCTAAAATAGGCTCTGCTCTTACAGGTTTATCTACAATCCCTTTTGGCTTTTTAATTTTTGCCAACTTCTTCTCTAAAGGGTCACTCTCTTGAACTCTCTTAGTATCTATCAAAACAACTTTAGCAAGTGCTTTTTTTAACTTTTGTTGTGCCTCTTTTTCAGATTTTGCAATAGTCTCCACTATAATTTCCTCTTTTGCAAAATCTACATCAGTTCTTGTTTTTTTATCTGGTGAGTATTCAACCCACTCTTTTTTTGTTGAAAGCTTAGGATCTTTCCATACCTTTGAAATCTCTTTTTTATACTCCTCAAAAGCTTTCATTTGTGCTTTTTTATATGCAGCAAAAGCCTCCTCTTGAGATTTTTTATACTCTTGATACCCACCCAATTGCTCTTTTTTAAACTCCTCTAGTGTCTGCCCAAACACAGAAAAACTCAAAAGTGCTACAACTAATGATGTTTTAATCATATGTAATTTCCTTTTTAATTAATATTTTATTATATAATAAATCCAATTACAAAACGAGGAAATATCCCAATGCAAAATGAACTAAAACTTTTTAAACAAAGTATAGAAGACTTTTTGAGTCCAAAAATGTTAAAGTTCGCGCTTTTACCGCTTTTAATAAGTGTTACTATTTTGTACACTTTTTTCTTTATACTTACCGATATTGGACTAGAAAAAATAGGAACTGTTCATGTAAATACAGTACAAACAACAGTGGAAAATGGAGTAGTACATACAGATCAAACAGATGCTACACTTCAAGGTGGAGGAATAGTTGATTTTTTACTGCATAACTCTGTAACTTCTGGTATTACAGAATTTATTGTTTATACTGTTGGTTCTTTAATGACCCTTTATCTTTCTATTTTTGTTGCTATCTCTATTTTAGGATTTTTAACACCATACATTTTAAAAGCTCTTCAAAAAAAGCACTATCCAGATATAGAAATGAAAGGGTATGGGAATATTTTTGAGTCTCTCTTTTTAATGGTTAAATGGGTATTTGTAATGGTTTTTCTTTTTATTTTACTCTCTCCTCTTTATCTTGTACCTGGAATTAACCTTATAGTTATCAATATTCCCCTGTACTATTTTTTCCATAAAACATTAACATACGACATTAGCTCAAATATTTGTACAAAAGAGGAAGCAAAAGAGATAGAATATTTTTATAAAAACTCTCTACGTGCAAAGACTCTTCTTTTGTATATGCTTTCACTTATCCCTTTTACTATCTTTTTTACAACTATCTTTTTTGTAATCTATCTAGGAAATAGCTATTTTGAAGCTTTAAAACAAAAAAGAATTACCCATTAATACTTAGGTAACACTTCTTTGTTAAACTCCTCTAATAATAAGATATTTTTGTCTTGCTATTATTTAATTTTAAAGGATTTCTCATGAATGTTAATTCATCATAAAGTGAAATTGGTTCAATCTCATCAAAAAATGCTAAATACTTCGATTACATTCCTCCTCTTTGCATACCCATACCCATGCCCATGCCCATACCATAGCCATGACCTTGTCCACCACCCTTACAACTACCACCTTTTGAAGCTTGAGCTAAAATAAAATCAGCAACACTGCTAAGCTCCTCTTGTGTTAGATGTGAAAAAGCTGGCATCTTTAAGCCCGCAAAGTGTCTATACTTCCCTTGCGATCCATTTTTAATACTATACATTATAGCTTCTTTAGCCCCAGCTCCATTAAATCTTTGATTTCTTCTTGCTACTCCACTAAAAGCAGGAGCCGCTTTTTTACTTGCTATTGCATGACAGCTAAAACAACCATTGTCATTTAAAATAGTTTGTGCATCAGCAGCAAATAAAGAAACAGATAGTAAAGCTGTTGTTAAAAAAACTTTTTTAACTAAAACCATTTTTTTCTCCTCAATAAAAAATAGACTCCAACTATACTAAAGAAGTGTTAAGAGAATATTAATGAAAAAAAATAAATTTTTTTACCTTTTTTTAACAACAAAAAAGATATAATGCAAAAATTTTAGAGATTCAACAAGAATAAAGGATACCCATGAGAATTCGTAAACGCGCCCTTACATTTGAAGATGTACTTTTAGTACCACAATACTCTGAGGTTCTACCAAAAGAGGTTTCATTAGAAACAAAACTTACTCGTAATATTAGTTTAAAAATACCAATGGTTTCTGCTGCTATGGATACAGTAACAGAACACCGTGCTGCTATTGCTATGGCTAGACTAGGTGGAATTGGAATTATTCATAAAAATATGGATATCGCTTCACAAGTAAAACAAGTGAAAAAAGTGAAAAAAAGTGAAAGTGGTATTATTATTGACCCTATCTATGTGCATCCAGATGCAACACTTGCAGATGCTGAAAAACTTATGAACGAATTTAAAATCTCTGGTGTTCCTGTTGTTGATGGACACAATAAACTTCTTGGTATCTTAACAAACCGTGATATGCGTTTTGAAAAAGATATGCGTAAACGTGTAGATGAAGTTATGACAAAAATGCCACTTATCACTGCACAAAAGGGTATTAGCCTTGATGAAGCAGCAGATATTATGCATAAACATAAAATCGAAAAACTTCCAATTATTGATGAGGAAGGTTTCTTAAAAGGTTTAGTTACTATTAAAGATATTAAAAAACGTATCGAATACCCAACATCAAATAAAGATGCTTTTGGTCGTTTGGTTGTTGGAGCTGCTATTGGTGTTGGTCAGCTTGATCGTGCTAAAGCTTTAGTAGATGCTGGTGCTGATGTTTTAGTGCTTGATTCTGCTCATGGTCATTCACGTGGAATTTTAGATACTGTTAGAAAAATCAAAGAGACTATGGAAGTTGATGTTATTGCAGGAAATATCGCTACACGTGAAGCGGTTGAAGCTTTAATTGAAGCTGGTGCTGATGGTGTTAAAGTTGGAATTGGACCTGGTTCTATTTGTACAACTCGTATTGTTGCTGGTGTTGGTGTTCCACAAATCTCTGCGATTGATGAATGTGCACAAGCTGCTCGCCCACATGGTGTTCCTGTAATTGCAGATGGTGGTATTAAATACTCTGGAGATATTGCAAAAGCTTTAGCAGTTGGAGCTAGTTGTGTAATGGCAGGAAGCCTTTTAGCTGGTACTGAAGAATCACCAGGTGAAACTATTATGTTCCAAGGGCGTCAATACAAATCTTACCGTGGTATGGGAAGTATTGGTGCAATGCAAAAAGGGAGTAATGACAGATATTTCCAAGAGGGAACTGCAGCAGATAAACTTGTTCCAGAAGGGATTGAAGGTCGTGTTCCATTTAGAGGAAGCATCGCTGGAATTATCCACCAAATGATGGGTGGACTTCGCTCATCTATGGGTTATTGTGGAAGTGCAAGTATTGAAGAGTTTTGGGATAAAGCTGAGTTTGTAGAGATTACAAGTGCAGGTTTAAAAGAATCTCATGTTCACGATGTAATCATCACTCAAGAAGCTCCAAACTACCACGTATAATTTTTTACCCTTTTGGAGTATAATTGCCTTTTAAATAAAAGGCAATTATATGAAATTTCTCTCCTATTTTACACAATACAAACCACTTTTTTTATTTTGGATATTTTTTTTAGCTATCGGTGCACTTTTTAGAGTTGTTCTTAGTTTTGCATTCTTAGAAAATCCACTTCATAATATTGCTCTGACACTTCTTTATGGTGCAAGAATGGATACGATTGCTTTTAGCTTTTTTGGTATTATTTTTGCCATACTCTTTGCACTAAATTTTATAAAAATCTCAAGAATTTTTATGACACTTCTTACATTAGTTTATTTTGGTGTAGAATTGAGTGGCATAACATTTATGAGCCAATTTCTCTCTAGGCCCAATGCTTTATTTGTGGAACATCTACAAAACTACAAAGAGTTAGGATTAATGGTATGGGAATCTTACTCATTGTATGTTGTTTTACTTTTTTTAGCACTCATTGTTCTTGGGTATAAATCATTCTTTTTTTTCTCTCAATATATTCACTATGGAGATATTAAAAAACGACTCATCCCCCTACCATTTATTCTTGCTTTGCTTTTTTTAGGACTACGCTCCTCTATTGGAGAAAGTACCCCAAATGCAAGTTTTTATACTTTTTCAAAAAATCGTTTATCTAATGAGATAGCAAATAACTCTATTTTTAGCATAGCATACTCTTTATACCTCATGAAAAAAGAAAAGTCTTATAATTATGGAAAACTAGATACACAAGTGGCACTAGAGAGAGTAAAAAAACTAAACCATATAACAAATAACACAAACGATTTAACACACTTTGCAAAATCTCACTTTAGTCAAGAAAAAAATATTATTTTAGTTATCTTAGAGAGTTTTGGTTGGCACCATATTGGCTATTTAGGTGGTACAAAAACAACACCAAACTTAGATAAACTTACAAAAAATGCACTCTATTTTACTAACCTCTATGCTGTTGGTACTCGTACCTCTTGGGGAGTAAGTTCAATCCTTACCTCTTTATATCCATTACCAACAAGAGAGTATGTAAAAGCTTCTAAAGCACAACATAATTTTTATACTGTTGCAAAAACACTAAAAAAGCACAACTACTCTACAACTTTCTTATATGGCGGAGATGCTAACTTTGACAATATGAGAGGTTTTATGCTTGCAAATGGATTCGATAATGTTTATGGTAAAGAGTCTTTTTCCTCTTCAAAATATCAACAACGCACTTGGGGATATTGTGATGAAGATCTTTACGATAAAGCTTTTAAAATGATTCAAAAAGAGAAAAAACAATTTTTTTTAACACTTCTTACACTCTCAAGTCACCAACCATTTGACTACCCAAGAGGTAAAACAAAACCCTACAAAGATGCTCCATTAGCTGGTTTTGCAAATAGTATAAAATATGCAGATTATGCACTTGGAAAGTTTGTTGCAAGACTTAAAAAGAGTGGAATCTTAAAAGACACCATTGTTGTTTTTGTTGCAGATCACTGCTCTAAAGCTTATTCAAAAAACAATGTCCCAATAGATAAATATAAAATTGCAGCAATGATTGTAAGTGATGATTTCAAAGGTGGAAAAAACTACAATAAAATCGCCTCTCAAATAGATATTGCTCCAACTATGTTAGATATTGCAGGAATTAGCGACACACTCCCAACCATGGGGCAAAGTGTCCTTAGTTTTGAGCGAAATAGTGCTCTTCTTTTAGCAAATAAAAGAAATTTTGCATACCTTTTAGAAGATAAATATATTTTATTCAAACCCAGTCAAAAAGCGCAAATTTTTAACTATAAAAACAACCCTCTAAACAACAACGAAGAGATAATAAAAGATGGTCTAAGCTATATTTATAGTAGTAGTTATTTGTATAAAAATAGTAAATACCGTTAAAATAATAGCTATTACCCTTATGCAGTTTATATAGTTTTAATGTTTAAGATTGTAATATGCTTTCTTAAGAATAAATTTTTTTGGAGAATGTTTTATGATGAAAAAAACTATCTTAGCTCTAGTAGCTAGTTCAACACTAATGATGGCAAGTGAGAACGTAACTGTATCTGCTACAATGAGCCTTATGTTCCAAGGTTTAAACAAAGTTCAAAGCGGTTTAATGTACAACAACAAAGCTGATATCGAAGATGGTTTATCAACTCTGGATAATGCAAATGCTATCTTTAGTAAAGTTGATGTAAGTACTTTCATTAAAAATAATAACAAAGTACAAGTTACTAAAAACATTAGTACTAACTTAAACAACAGTTTAGCAGAACTTGAAAAAGCTACAAAAAGTAACAATCTTGCAGGTGTTACAAAAGCTTATGGAAAAGTTATGAACAACTGTTTAGCTTGTCATACAATCGTTAGAGGTTGGTAGTAGATTTTTCTACACCTTCCCCTCTCTTACTTTTTAACTGCTCTCCTCTTTTTTAACTTTTCTATTTTACATATATTTTGTTATACTATAAAAATATAAAATTCTCAAAGGATCTCTTATGGATTTACAAACAAAAGCACTCCATGTTGGATATGACAAAGACTCTCAAGGAACAATGGCTGTACCAATTTACCAAACAACAGCATATGAGTTTAATTCCCTAGAACACGCTGCAGATTTGTTTGCTCTTAAAGAGAGTGGCAATATCTATACACGCTTAAATAATCCAACAACAGAGGTATTTGAGAAACGTTTTGCCTCACTTGAAGGTGGAGAAGCTGCAGTTGCAACTGCAAGTGGAATGAGCGCAATCTTTTTTGCAATAGTAAATATTGCAAAAGCGGGAGATAATATTATTTGTGCAAACCAACTCTATGGGGGAACGCTTACACAAACTGTTCATACCCTCAAGCGTTTTGGAATTGAGACACGCTTTTTTGATGTACATAATGAAAAAGAGCTTGAAAATCTTATAGATGAAAATACAAAAGCAATCTTTTTTGAATCTTTAACAAATCCAAGTATCGATGTAGCAGATTTAGAAGCATTAAGTGCTATTGCAAATAAGCACAATATTATTACTATTGTAGATAATACTGTGGCAACACCTGTACTTTGTCGCCCATTTGAATGGGGTGTTGATGTGGTTGTGCATAGCTCAAGTAAATATACAACAGGACAAGGTTTAGCTATTGGTGGGATTGTAGTTGAGAGAAAAAATCTCAATGAAAAACTCATCAACAACCCTCGCTATGAGGAGTTTAACACTCCAGATGAGTCGTACCACGGGCTTATCTACACACAAAGTGGGTATCCTGCATTTTCACTAAGAGCAAGAATTTCACTTTTACGTGATTTAGGTGCTGTTGTTTCTCCATTTAATGCTTGGCTCTTTATTCAAGGGATGGAAACACTTACTTTACGTATGAAAGAACACTCTAAAAATGCTTTAGGTGTAGCAAAATTTTTAGAAGCACACCCTAAAGTTTTAAAAGTAAACTATCCAGGATTACAAAGTAACGTAAACTATAAAAATGCACAAAAATATTTTGATGGTGGTATGAGTAGTGGGCTTTTAAGTTTTGAACTTGCCTCTTTAGAAGATGCTACAAAAGTGGTTAATGCTACAAAACTTTTCTCTCTTGTTACAAATATTGGCGATTCAAAATCTATCATCACCCATCCAGCTTCTACAACACACCAACAACTCTCAAAAGAAGAGCTAGAAGCGTGTGGAGTACCTAGTGGGCTTATTCGCCTCTCTTGTGGATTAGAGAGTGTAGAAGATTTAATAGCAGATTTAAGCCAAGCTTTAGAGGTGCTTTAATGCAAGTTGGAATTGTTGGCTTAGGACTTATGGGAGGCTCACTTGCTCTTGCTTTACAAAAGTTAGATTTTGTACAAGAGGTAGTTGGGTATGATTTAAATAAAGCGCACCAAAAAGAAGCCCTCATTTTAAATCTTGTGCAAAGAGTTGTGAACTTTGAGGAGATAAAAAAGTGTGATGTTATCTTTTTAGCAATCCCAGTTAATGGCATTATAGCAACACTTAAAAATCTTCAAGATGTAGATGAAAAAACAACTATTATCGATTTAGGAAGTACAAAAGAGCTTATTGTAAAATCTATTCCAAAAAAAATTCGCAAAAATGTTGTTGCAGCCCATCCAATGACAGGAACAGAAAACTTTGGGCCATCTGCCGCTATTGAAGGGTTGTATGAAGATAAAGTGGTAGTGCTTTGTGACTTAGAAGACTCAGGGGAGCTTCAACGCGATATTGCAAAAAAGATTTTTCGCTCACTAAAGATGAAAAAATATTTTATGCACTCCTATGAGCATGATAGACACGCAGCATTTATCTCCCATATGCCTCATGCTATTAGCTTCTCAATTGCAAATACTGTGTTAAAACAAGAAGATAGATACAACATTTTAGCACTCGCTGCTGGTGGGTATCGCTCTATGAGTCGTTTAGCAAAGAGTTCTCCAAATATGTGGGAAGATATTTTTAGACAAAACAAAACAAACCTTTTAGAGGCTATCACCCTTTTTGAGCAAGAACTTAGTAGCTTAAAAGCAAATATTGAAGATGAAAATTGGCAAGAGGTACACAAAACAATGCAAGATGCCAACAAACTTCATGAGATTTTTAACTAAAGGTTTGTTATGGCAAAGAAAAAAGTGCTTTTTGAGTGTCAGCATTGTGGTTTAACAACACCAAAATGGATGGGAAAATGTACCAACTGTGGGGCATGGGATAGCTTTGTTGAGTTAAACCAAGAACAACAAGAGGTTTTAAAACAAACAAAATCACCCTCAAGTGCTAAAGCAAAAGCTATAAGTATTGCCGATATTGTAGAAGATGAAGTCTATCGCTTCCCTTCAGGCGATAAAGAGCTCGATGGAGTTTTAGGTGGTGGTATAGTTCCAGGCTCACTCACACTTATTGGTGGAAGTCCAGGGGTTGGTAAATCTACCCTTTTGCTTAAAACTGGCTCAAACATTGCAGCACAAGGAAAAAATGTGCTTTATGTAAGTGGAGAGGAATCGGCAAGTCAAATTAAACTTCGCTCCAATCGCCTTGGTGCAAACAAAAAAAATCTTTATTTGCTTAGTGAAATTCGCTTAGAGCAAATTTTAGTAGAACTAAGTGAGCGAAAATATGATTTTTTAATTATAGACTCAATTCAAACTATTTACTCTGAAACTATCACCTCCGCACCTGGATCTGTCACGCAAGTAAGACAAATAACATTTGATTTAATGCGTATTGCAAAAGAAAAAGAGATAGCAATATTTATTATTGGGCATATCACAAAAGAGGGTTCTATTGCAGGGCCACGTGTACTTGAACATATGGTGGATGTTGTACTTTACTTCGAGGGAGATAGCTCTGAAGAGTTAAGGATTTTGCGTGGATTTAAAAACCGTTTTGGAACAACAAGTGAGATTGGTGTTTTTGAGATGAAAAGCAATGGCCTTGTAAGTGCTACAGATATCTCTTCACGCTTTTTTAATCGCAATTCCCAACAAGCTGGATCTGCTCTTAGTGTTATAATGGAAGGCTCTCGCCCAATTATTATAGAGGTTCAAGCACTTGTGAGTGAATCGTATATGCCAAACCCTAAGCGACAAGCAACAGGGTTTGATACAAATCGCCTCAATATGCTTCTAGCACTCCTTGAGCGTAAACTTGAACTTCCACTCTCAGGTTATGATGTTTTCATAAATATTACAGGTGGAATAAAAATTACAGAAACTGCGGCAGATTTAGCGATTTTAGCAGCAATTATCTCTAGTTTTAGAAACAGAGTTATCTCAAAAGAGACAATCTTTATAGGGGAGGTTTCGTTAGTTGGAGATGTAAGGGAGGTGTATTCACTCGATGCAAGATTAAAAGAAGCAGCCTCTCAAAATATTAAAAAAGCACTTATCTCTAAAAAGCCTATTGAAAAAACAGATTTAAAACTTTTTGTAGTAGATGAAGTTACAAAACTTTTGGAGTGGTACTGATGCAATTTTTATTTAATTTAAAAAGAAACTTTTTTCATACATTTCAAGAGATGTTTGTTTACCATCATAACTCTTTAAATTTTAGAGCAAAAGTTTTTGCTCTTTTAATTGCAGCTGATGAAAACCCTTCTGTTGAAAATTTTATTATCGTTAAAAACTACGGTTTAGAGGTGTATAATGATGAAAAAAGAGCAATGCTTTTAATGCTTGCTACAAAAGAGTATGTGCAAAAAGTAAAAGATGATAATGGACTTTACTTAGATACACTCGTTGTGCATATTCAAAAAGAGTTACAAGATGTACCACGCTATGCAAATAAAATAGACCTTGAAGCACTCAAACCACTTTTGGAACTTCCAAAAGATAAAGATACAAGAGCATACCAAAAAAATATTATGGAGTTTCTTGCAAAGCTTAAGGAAGAGACATTAGAGAGAAATTCAGAGTAAAAATCTCTCTTTATCAAAAAAACTCTCCACAGAGATATTTTTAAAAGCACTATTTAAACTTACAAATAAAGATGGAAAATCTTTCTCCATCTTTGCAAGCATCGCTTTTGTTTGTGCTCTAGCATGGGGCATTTTTTCCTCAAAATATTGTGAAGGGCAAAGTTCATCTCCAATTGCATAAAGATTATTATCCATCACAAAAGCACTTAGTTGTCTTTCACGCAACTGAATAAGTGGACGAATAACAATAAGCCCATTTCCTGCTTTATATTTTGGAGCTAAACTTCTCATTTGTCCATTGTAGATAAAATTCATAAAAAAGCTCTCTGCTGCATCATCTAAATGGTGTCCAAGTGCTACTTTATTGCATCCATGCTCTTGTGCAACCGAGTAAAGGTAACCTCTACGCATACGGGAAAAAAAGCTACAAGAGGAGGAGTTTTGGCGAATTTTATCTTTAGCCACATCAAATACATTTGTCTCTTTTACAAAATGTTTTATGCCATGCTCCTTGCAATGAGCTTCTAGTTTTGAGTAGTCTTCTCCCATTCCATAACTAATAGTTACAGCAATAAATTCAAAATTAAAAGGGGCACGACGTTGTTGCTCTTTTAAAGCGTGAATAAGTGTAAGGGAGTCTTTTCCACCACTAAGTCCAACTAAGATTTTATCACCCTCTTGTATAAGTTCAAACTCAGCATTTGTTTTACCAAGCTTTGACATAATCTTTTTAGAAAGTTTAATGCTCAATTTTCTCTACCATTTTCATAATAAATTCTGCACTGCGTAATGCACTTGTTTCTAAAAATTCATCAAAACTAAAACTCGCATCCATATCTGCTGCATCGCTAATTGAGCGTAAAATACAAAAAGGGATATCTAAAGCATCACACACAACACCAACACTAGCACCCTCCATCTCTAGTGCATCTGCGTTAAATGTCTCACCTATCCAGTTTTTACGCTCCTCATTTGCAACAAATTGATCACCTGTAGCAATAATCCCCTCTTTTAGAGGTGTTTGCATATCTGCTGCAACCTCTTGTGCAATTTTACGTAAAGCCTCATCACTCTCTATATAAACTGCTCCCTCTGGAACATAACCAAAAGGGTGTCCAAAAGCTGTAATATCTAAATCGTGTTGTGCAAGTTTTGTAGCAACTATTAAATCACCAACTTTTAACTCTGGTGAAATTGCTCCTGCAACACCACTAAAAAGAAGCTTTGTAGCACCAAAGTGTTCAATAAGGGTTGTCGCTGTAAGTGTTGAGAACACTTTTCCAATTTTTGAATACGCTAAAACAATATCTACACCCTTGTATTGTGCTTCATAATATTTATTTCCAGCATACTCAACTATTTTATAGCTACCAACCTCTTTTAAAATTGGCTCTAATTCCTCTGGCATTGCACCCATAATTGCTATTTTCATTTTTATTCCTCTATTGTTAGTGTTTGTATTGTTTTTTCAAAAAGTGGTAACTGCTTTGTTATATTGCCTTGTTTATCAACTATGCAACTTCCACCCCAAAAACCAAGTCCATCTTCAAAACCAACACGATTAACAAACACCAGCTCCGCTTTGCACTCTTTAGCAACTTTTTGAATAATGTTGTACCACTGTTTTTGAATCTCTAAACCATCATCACTAAATCCACGTGCAGGAGAAGCAACAAGTGCTATAATTCTATCTGGATTTTGCTCAACAAGGTCTGTATGGATATTTTCATGCCATAAATCTTCACACACTACCATTGAAATTCTTGTGTTATCTACCATAAAGCTCTCAAAAACTTCTCCAGCATCAAAGTAACGAGCCTCTTCAAACATTCCATAGTTTGGAAGGTGGAGTTTATCGTGACGACTAAGCAACGCTCCATTAGAAAAATAAAGTGCTACATTTTTAAACCCTTTTTCCTCTTTGAGTGCTGCTCCAACGACAATATCTACATCTTTACTTAACTCTTTTAAAATAGCAAGTTCCTCTATTTTCCAAGCATCTTCATAAAGTTTATCTTGAAGAAGATACCCACTTAAAGAGAGTTCAGGAAAAACAATAAGGTCTGTTTGTGATTTTTGTTGCTCAACAATAGAAGCAATTATTTCTAAATTACTTCTATTGAGCTTTGGAGCAATCTGCGCTAAAGTAACTCTCATTAAGAGCAGATCTCCTCTTTTACTTTCTGCAGTGATGCCATATCTGAAACGTTGAATGTTTTTAACTCTTTTGCAATACGTCTATTAAGACCTTTGAGTGTTACACCATTTCCAAACTCAATTGCAACATCAACATTTGGAGCAATCTCTAAAATAGATTGTTTATATTTTACAGGTTTTACAAGTTGCTCTTTAAGTAAACTTACTGCTTCATCTTTTCTTGCATACGGTTTTGTAGTTACATTTGAGATAATTGGTGCTTCAAACTGATCTTTTACCATTTTTTGCATAAGTTCATAGAGTGGCTCTTGTGCTGGTGCTAAAAGCTCACAGTGTGATGCTACAGACATATTTAAAAGCAACGCTCTTTTTGCACCAGCATCTTTAAAAGTTTGCTCAAGTGAAGCTAAATCTGCTTTCATACCAGCAACAACAAGTTGCCCATCTTGGTTGTAGTTTGCTGGCCAAACTTTTTTACCCTCTGCTTGTGCATCTGCACAAATTTTCTCAACTGTTGCATCATCTAAACCAACAATTGCCATCATACCAGCTTCAATATCTGCACACGCTTCTTGCATTAACGCACCACGTTTATGTACTAACTCAACTGCATCTACATAATCGATCGCACCACTTGCACAAAGAGCAGAAAATTCACCCAAAGAGTGTCCTAAGAAAAGTTCAGCTTTTAAATCTGGACAAGCATCTTTAAAAAGTTTATATGCAACCATCTGAACAAGTAAAATTGCTGGTTGAGTATATGCTGTTTGACCAAGTTTTTCATTTTCTTCAAAAATAAGCTCTTTAAAATCAACACCTATTCTCTCACCAGCTTTGGCAAACATCTCACGAGCAATCTCTGAGTTATTGTAAAAATCTTGACCCATACCAACTGCTTGAGAACCTTGACCTGCGAAGATCATTGCTACTTTTTTAGACATACTTTTTCCTTATAAATAAATATTTAAAAATTATAACACTTTGAAAGTAAATTTAAGATGATAAAAAAGAAGAAAGAAGGTACACCCCAAAAAGAGGTGTAAAAAAGGAGGTTTTATTTTATTTAGTGCCCGCAGCCACAGCTACCGCTACCACAGTGCTCACCCTCTTGTGGAGCATTCTCTGCTGGTACACCAGTCATTGCTTCTTCAGGAGTTGCTTCTCTAATATTGTTAATAGTTACGCTAAACATTAAATCTTTACCAGCTAATGGGTGGTTAAAGTCGATAATTACACTATCATCTTTAATCTCTTTTACTACAACTTGAACAGTTCCACCATCTTCACCTTGACCATAAAGAGTCATACCCTCTTGAAGATCAATTCCAGCAAATTGCTCTTTTGGAACCTCTTGTGTAGCATTTTCGTTATACTCACCATAAGCATCAGCAGCTTTTACTAAAACATCAGCTTTTTCACCAATCTCCATTTTAGCAATCCCTTTTTCTAAACCAGGGATAATCTGCTCTCTACCATACATAAAAACAAGTGGTGCTTGACCAACATTACTATCTACAACTTTGTCTCCATCACGTACTTCATACTCAATAGATACAACTTGATTTGTTTCAATTGCCATAAATTAAACCTTTAATTTTTTTATTTGACGAATTTTATCATAAGAATCTGTTATTATTTCTGAAAATATTTTACTACAAATATTTCTTAGCTTCTTGTGCTTCTTTGGAGTTTGGGTACTTAGAAATAATTGCATTAAAAAATACATTTGCATTCTCAGTATCGTGTGTTCTTTTCATTGCAATAGCAGTATGAAGCATAAGTGTTGGCATATATGAAGCTTTTGAATAAAGTGCTGCACTCTTTTTAAAGTAGGCTATAGCCTCACCATATTCACCACGACGAAACATCATCTCACCTATCATATAATGAGATTTTGCTGGCTTATATTTTTTCTTAATTAAATATTTATAACACTTAATCGCTTTTGTATAGTATTTCCTTTTAAAATAATACGCTGCTTTATCTGCAACCTTTCCATTTGGCATAGAGCTACAACTATCTGTTGATTTTGCAGCAGGAGCTTTTACTTTTGCTAACTCTTTTGCCAAAGACTTTTTAAAACTATTAAGATCTTTTACTAAAGCATTAAAGTCATCTTGTGTAACATACTTTGCATTAATAGAATCTACAACTAAAGAGAGCTCTTTTATAACCACTTTAAGTTTTTCTATATTTTGCAAATTTTCTTGTACAATTTTACTATTTTGTTCAATAGCTAAAGAGAGACGTTTTTCATACTCTTGTGTATTTAAGAAACTTTTATCTGTTTTTTCAGAAAGTCTTTTTAAGTTTACTCTATTTTTATGCGCTTTAACACCTATTGTTTCAACAATACTTTGTAGCCCATCTAAGCGTTCTCTTAAGGAATCTACACGATTTGCTTGAGTGTTACTTTTTATTTCTACTTTACGAAGGCTTTTCTTTGTTTGAAGAAGCTCTTTCTCACTTTGCGTTAAACCATATGGGTTTGCCAAAGAGAGATCACCAGCAGCAAATGCTGATGGTTCACTACTATGCAAGAGAGAACTAAAGAGCGAAAAAAGAAGGAAAAGAGAACTCTTTTTCATCTGCTTATGGAAGAACTTTAAAATCTACTCTACGATTTTTTGCCCAACACTCTTTTGTTTTTTCATGACAAACAGGGCTACTTTCACCATAACTAATTAAAGAGATACGGTTAGAATCAACACCCTCTGCAACCATAGCTTTTTTTACAGCATTTGCTCTTTTTAAACCTAATGCAAAGTTGTACTCATCACTTCCCCACTCATCACAGTTACCTTCAAGTTTAACTTTTGCATCGCTAGATTCTAAAGCTTTTACTGCATCGCTAATTTTTGCTTGCATATCTGCATCAATTTCATATTTATCAAATGCAAAATATACAGTTGGTAATTTTTCTTGTAATGCTTCAGCACTATTTGCTTGAGCATTTTCATCCATAGTGTTTTCATTTTCTATAGAAGAAGTTTCACCCTCTACTACAATGTCAGTTCCATCTGACTTCATTGTGCTTTGCTCAGGAGATACAGTTTCTGTTTGTGTTTCTGGAACCTCTTGAATCACTTCTTGCTCTACTGGTTTTTTATCATCTACTGCTACCTCTGTACCAGCACATCCACTAAATACAACAAGTGCTGCAACAACACTAGAAAGAATAATTCCTCTCATTTCTCATCCTCATATCTAAAAATTTCTTCATTATAACAAAAAAAACATAACAAAATATAAAATCAATTTTAATTATCTTTTGAATTTAACAAGAAGTTTCTATTTGTTAAATATTTCGTTTCGCTTCTAACAACTCTCTTGCAAAACTACGCGCTTCATTTGAGATAGTTTCTCCACTAATAATACGTGCAATCTCTTCTATTCTCTCAGAAAAAGTAAGCTCTTTTACTTTAGAAACTCCATCCTCTTTGTAAATAAAAAAATGTTGATCGCCCATAGAAGTAAGTTGTGGTTGATGGGAAATAACAAAAATTTGAAAATGTTTTGAGAGTTTTTGCAACACTTTTGCAACACTCATAGACTCCTCTCCACTTAAATTAGCATCTATCTCATCTAACATCAAAACACTGTCATTTTCTTTCATATATTCAGATTTCAAGGCTAAAAGTGCGAGGCGAAGTCTATTAAACTCCCCTGTACTAATTTTGGAAAGTTCTGTTTGTTTTAAAGCGATATTTACCTCATCTTTTCCCAAAGGGTGCAATTCACTTTGGCTAAGGTGCAATGTTGCATCTTGTAAATAAAGATCTTGCAAATAACCATTAAGCTCTCTTTCTAAAAGTATTATCTCCTGCTCTCTTTGTTGGTGTAAACTCTGCGCTAACTCCTCTAGTTGTTGCTCTAAATAGTTATATTTTTTTTCCAAGTCATCTTTTGTTATCTCTATATTTTCATAGTTTTGAAGTTCAACTCTTTTTTTCTCTCTATACTCTAAAGCTTCTTCAATGCTACCATAACGTCTTTTTAGTACACTTAACTGCTCAATACGCGTTAAAACCTCTTCTACGTCAATATCATCTAAAGCACTAAAATGCTCTTGTGCATTGTCAAACTTTGCACGCAACTCATTCATAGCATCATCAAAAAAACTACTATCCTCCTCTAAATAATCAAGTGTAGTATTGACATAGTGTTCAAACTCAAAAATTTTACTCGCTTGGGCAATATTTTGCATCACTTTCTCTTTTTTTGAAAGCTCTTTTTTAATTACCATTAACTCCTCATCCTCATCGCATCTTGGGTTAATAGCATCTATTTTTTGGATCTCAAATGCAGCAAACTCTTTTAGTTCAACAATCCTTTTTTGTGCATCATAAAGTTTTTCAAGCTCACTTTTACACTCTAAAAAATCTTTATAAAGTTTTTTATATTGCTCTTTTGTTTCAAAAAAACTAATATTTTTTGCACTTAATCTATCATCTAAAAGTGCTAAAAGATTTTTATTTTCAAAATCGCTAAAATCTTTTAAACTCAAATGTTTTAAATGTTGTGAAGCTACATTGGCTATTGTTTTTTTAGAAACACCTTGGGCATTTATGAAATAACGAACTTTCTCTTTTTTAAGTTGTTTAAAAACATTCAGTTCCTCATTTTCTATCCCTATATTTTGAGAATCCAACTTCCACGTTAAACTAGATTCACACACTTTTGCTTCACAACTTGCAAGCCCTAAAGAGGATAAAACAGCATTTAAAAGTATAGATTTTCCACTACCACTAGGACCACTAAAAACAATTAAGCCCTTTTGAAGATGTAGTTCAACCTCCAAAAAACTTAGATAATCTTTAAGGTAAAATCGCTCTAACATACCGCACTCCTTAAAAAGTAGTGCAATTATTGTAGCAAGAAAGGGGGATTTTTAAAAAAAAGATGGCAAATTGTCATATTTTGAAGCAAAAAGAGCAACCAAAAGATAAAACATTGTTGTAGCTATATCTTTTGCACCTGCAACTTGAGGCTTTAATTTAACACTAAAAGAGAGTAACAAACCAAATAAACTAGCCAATAAAGAACTCTCTATAACAAAAGGTACAATAGGAAACAACAACGACACAACTTGCAATATAAATGAGACAAGCAATGCAAGCAAAAGTAACTGCCAATAGCGTCTAGCTCCCATAAAACAAGAACACCCTATACCATTTTTAGCAAAAAATGCTTTAATGTCAAACTCTAAAAAATATAAAAAAAACATTGCAGGTAAGAGGTTAAGATAAGCTTTAGCAAAAACAGCTTCTAACTCTTGATTCCATACAAAAAAACCTTTATACTCTAAAAAAGCAATAACAAAAAATACAAGAAGAAAAAAAGGTGTATAACGCATTCCCTTTCTTTGTAAAGAGATTGCACCAAAAGCAAAAGATGTTGCAACAAAAGCAAGAATAAAAAGGTATATAACTGAAGAACTAATCATAAGAAAATTCTACCCTAACTTAGCTATAATACACCAAAAAAAAGTGAAAATAGATGGCAAAATATATCCTTTTAGATACAGAAACAACAGGAACAGAGCAAGAAGATAGAATAATTCAACTTGGTTTTTTAGTTTTAGATGGGGTAAATACAGAGGTTCATAATCAATTTTTCTCTACCTCTGTAGATATTAAGATTCCTGCAATGGAAACACATGGCATCACTCCAGAGATGTTAGAGGGGAAACCAAATATTCAAGATTCACCCTCTTTTAAACGATTACAAGAGCTCAATACTCAAGAGAATTACCTTGTTATTCATAATGCTCCTTTTGATATTGGTATGCTACAAAAAGAGGGTTTTGAACCACAGATGCAGATTATTGATACCCTTAGAGTTGCAAAACATATTTACAAAGATGAAGAAGCACACCGTTTACAATATTTTCGTTACAAACTAAAACTTTATCAACAAGAGCAACAAGAGGCACAAAAACTAGGTGTAGAGATAAAAGCTCACGATGCTATTGGTGATGTTTTAGTTTTAAAACTTTTTTTAACGCAACTAAGAAAAGAGATTCAAAAACTTTATCCACAAAAAAATCCTGTGGAGATGATGGTAGAACTTACAAATACACCAGTTTTTATCTCAAAATTTAAGTTTGGTAAATATAAAAATAAAACTCTCCAAGAGGTTGCTCATGAAGATAGTGGCTACCTTCGTTGGATGTTAAAAGGGATGGAAAATCTCGATGAAGATCTACGCTATTCTATTAATTCTGTTTTAGAGGGGTAGTCTCTTTTACCCTTTTTCTATGATACACCTTCATAGTAAAAGAGGAACGAATATACTCATCCTCTTTTTTAAACTCTATTGGGAAATTAACTTCAACAATCCAATCACTTTTATTGAGTGCATCTAAAAATTTATAAAATGTTTTAGGTGTGCTTATATGGGAAGTTGCATTAACCTCATACAATGTAAAATCGTTATATTTTTTTACTTTTTTATAAGGCTTAATAGAGAGTGTATGAAAGTAACTCTGATAATTCTTCTTAAACTTCTTAACACTAAATTTTGTATCAAAAGCTACGATTATTCTTCTGTTATCACTTTGAAGCTGTTTTAGTTTTTTATAAACCTCATCATAAAAGTTTTGATATTTTTGTTTTTGAATTTTTTCTACTCTTAATGCTAATTTATTCGCTCTATAATTTTTCCCCTCTGGAATTAGTGCAAAAAATGCAAAAAATATCACAACAATAAAAAAGAATAAAGAAAGGAATAATAGATAAAGATGCTGTCTTGATATTTTAAATTTCATCCCTATTCCTCTTTGTTAATAATAAGAGTTTCATTAGAATCTACATAGTTCTTTGATACAAAAAACAACCACCCATTCGATGCAGGATAAAAACTACTATAGGTTTGTGCAAATATAGAACGTAAAGGAGCTTGTAGCATAAAATTATATACATCTCTATTTGGTGTTATACCCTGTAAAATAAGACCATTTTTCAATAAAGTAGCTTTTGAAAGTGTAATTTGCTCTGGTACCAAATCAAATAAATTAGCAATAGATTCTTTTAAAACACTATTATGCGTAAAAATAGAGGTCGCAAGTTCTTTTTCATTTTCAATAAAAGCTATCTCATTTCTCATAGAAAAAATACTTTGATTAAGATCAATAATCTCGTAAACTACCTCTTTTTTATTCTTAATAAATGAATAATTTTTATACAATAAAAAACCATAAGTAGTAAAAAGCATAAAAAAAGTTACCGAAAAAAAACTCGTTACTAACTTAAATTCTGAAGTTACTATAGTTTTTTCTCTTGGCCTTATATAACTATATCTCATCTACTTAATTCCCAATTCTCTTTTTACCAAATCATTCACAATTGTATGTAATTCAATTTTACGAACATAAACAGTCAAAAACATCTCTTCTTCTAAATAATGTTTTAAATCTTTACTCACACCTATGGCATCTGCAATATACACAAACTCTATAAAATTAGAATTGTAACGATCATCTGAATAAAACTCTTTTAAAGAACTTTGAATTAAACCAAAACGTTGATAATCTTCATTAAATTCGCCACCATCTAAATTATCTGTCGAATCATTCGTATCTTTAGTATTAAGTTCCTCTTCTTCTTGTAGCAACTCCTCTTCCATATCAACTGTTGCAAACTCATCAATATCTTCTAAAGAATCAAGATCTTCAAGATCTCCTAAGTCATCCAATACTTCAAGTTCATCCCCTAAATCATCATCAAGTAACAACTCTTCTGAATCATCTAAAATTAAATCATCTTGTGTTTCAAGACCTTCATCTAGTACCATTTCTGCTGTATCTTGTGAATTTTCTAAATCTAAATGTTGTGCAAAAAGTAAAATTCCCTCTTCATAGATACTCAAAGAAAGATAATTTTCTTCTACCAATATATACATAGATAAAGTTGAACCCATTTTATCTTTATATATGTGAGACAACACAATAAAAGGGGAAAATATAAAATCTAATCCAATTGCATTATATGCTTTTTCTACAGCATAAATATCCTCCCGAGAAGTATAACAACTCCAAGTTTTTTGCAAACAAACACTCTCATAAAAGCCTTCATCTAAGCCATAATACCCATACTTCGCACGAGAACATGTAGGAACTGCTCCTTGCTCTTTAGAATTATCTAAAAAAGCAATATAAAAAAATGGAGATTCAGCAGTATATTGGTTAATAAAACTCACCATTTCAGATGTTAATACTGTTGTATGAAACTCTTTTTTAGCTGTTTTTACACTCTTTGCGTTAGAGATAACATCAACATAAATAACAGTTTTTCTACTACTTACTATGATGTTGATTAACACTTTGTAGTATAAAAGTTCTAACAATTTTGCTATCACTACTTCATTCCTGCTAAAGGGTGTGCTTTTTTATAATTTTTCTCTTTAAGTGCACTACCAAGTTTTGTATATATTTGTGTTGTTGCAATAGATGCATGCCCCAAAAGTTCACTCACATCCACTATAGGTGCACCACCATTTAAAAGTTCAGTTGCATAAGAGTGACGAAGTTGATGGGGTGTTACTTTTAAACCAACCTTTGAAAAAACCTTTGTAACTATATATCTTAAACTATTTTCACTTAATTTTCCTCTATTTTTTTCAAAAAGATATTTTTTTGGTAAATAGTTTTGTTTATATTGTTCTATTAACTCTCTTGTTGTTTCAAGTAAAGGAACATCACGCTGCTTATTTCCTTTACCTAAAATTCTAATCCAGTTAGAAGATATATCTTCTAACTTTAAATTAGAAAGTTCTGAAATACGTAAACCCAAAGTATAAAGCATTACAACAACAAGTTTTCCCTCTAAATCTGCTTCTTGTAATGCTTCTTTTATATGTTTATGTGCAATTGGTTTGGGAAGAGTTTTTGCAACTTTTATACTCTCATCTGCTTTAAGGTGTAACTTAATACCCCTTTGACGTAAAAACTCAACAAATCCACGAATAGCACTTAGCTTTTTTGCAATTGTTTTTGGATTTTGTTTGGCAATATAAAGTCTATAAGGCATAAGATTTAAAATCTTTTTTCCATCAAACTCCTCAAACTCTACAATATCTAAAGCTTCATCTAAAGTCTCTTGATAAGTTTTTAGTGTTAATTCAGAGTAGCCTTTTAACTCCACCAAAGAGTCTAAATACTCCTCTTTATACTCAAGGATTAACTTTTTCAAGGAGTTTCTCAAATTGTAAATAGTATTGAGATGCTTCTTCAACTAAAGAAGCATCTGTTACACTACTAGGGGAAAGTTTTTTATAAGAGTCTATCATTATTTGCGAAATAAGACGTATCTTCGATCTATCAGCATCACTAAAATATTCGTGTTTTGAAATTTCGTCTATTTGTGCAAGATAATTTTTTGCATCTTTAATATACTGAACATATTTTAAAGATACTTTAGATTGGGCAATAATAGTAGCTGCCATACGGTTATATACATCTAAACTAAATGCTTCATTTGCAAGTGCTAAAGCCTCTTGATACTCCCCAGTTTCATAATAATACTTAGCCTCAAGAGATTTTTCATAAGATGGGTTAAGGTACAAATACCCAACCATAAATAAAATAGTTAAAAAAGAGAAAAATGGAAGTAGTTTAAATTGCATTTTTACTAAACTCCTTAGAGAGTAACTTTTTTGCTTCTTCTACACTTAGCTTTGTTAAATCTAAAGGTTTACTTAACTTATATGTTAATGTTGAAAAGGGTTTTGGAATCATAAACCTATCCCAACTCTTTAACTCCCAATACTCACTTGCTCCAACTCTTAAACATACTACAGGAATCTTTGCTTTTTGAGCCATCACAACAACGCCATCTGCAACTTGATGTCTTGGACCACGTGGACCATCTGGAGTTATTCCAATATCGTATCCATTTTTTAACTCTTTAATTCCATTTAAAAGAGCTTTTATCCCTCCACGTGTAGAGGAGCCACGAATAGACCCCAATCCAAAAATAGCCAAAGTTCGAGCAATAAGGTCACCATCGAAATGTTCAGAGATAATAAGTTTTGCATAAGGATTTTTTCTGTAATTTTTGTAAAAAGGTGCAACCATAAGAAGTTCACCATGCCATAAAGCTACAATAACTGGTGAATCTGGTAACTCTTGTTCTTGAATGATTTTTTTCTTACTAAAAAGAAATAAAAAAGAGATAATCAACCACCCAAGAGGTGGTACAAGATAGAGTGCTAAAAAACGAAGCAGTTTTTTACGCAAGAATCTCACCTGTAAAGATAGTTCTATTTGCCTGAATAATTTTTACATCTGCAAATGTGCCAAGAAGCTCCTCTGAACCTTTAACTTTTATCATAAGGTTATTATCACTTCTTCCACTTACGTATCCATCGGCATTAAGCTCTTCAAAATATACAGTGTGCACCTCACCAATGCGTGAAGCATTTTTTTCATCTATAATTTGTTGCTGTAAAGCCTGAAGATAACTCAAACGCTCAGATGCAACAGCTGGATCTACCACATTTTCAAATTTTTCTGCTTCTGTAAGTGGTCTTGGAGAGTACTTAAATGAGAAGATTTGATCAAAACGAACCTTTTTCATAACATCGATTGTCTCTTCAAAATCCTCATTACTCTCCCCTGGAAATGCAACAATAATATCTGTAGAGATTGTAGCTTCTGGAGCAATAGAGCGAAGTTTTTCAACACGGTTTAAGAACCACTCTTTTGAATAACCCCTTTTCATATCTTTTAAAATCTTTGTTGATCCACTTTGAAGTGGCATATGCATCGATTTACAAATTTTAGGGTTTGACGCAAACTCCTCTAAAAATTCATCATCCATATGAAATGGGTGTGGAGAGGTAAAACGGATACGCTCTAAACCTTCTACTTTAGAGAGGCGACGAAGAAGCTCTGTAAAGTTGATTTTTTCATGCTCACCTGAAAAACGGCGACCATAATTGTTTACATTTTGCCCAAGAAGAAAAATCTCTTTTGCTCCACGTTCAACTGCACGCTGTGCTTCTTGAATAATGAGCCTATCTGGTATAGATATCTCCTCACCACGTGTTTTTGGAACAATACAAAATGTACAAGATTTATCACACCCCATAGAGATGTTAATGTAAGCTTTATATGGTGATGAGCGAAAATCTTTAAAAGCAAATTCACTCTCATCGTAGTTAATATCTATCTCTACTGCTTTATCTTTATGTAAAACTTCTGTAATTTTAGATACATTTCTAGCACCAAGCACAAAACTTACAAACGGTGCTTTTTTGATAATCTCTTTTCCAAGGTGTGATGCAGTACAACCACAAACACCAATTTTTGCACCCTCTTTTTTGTTTTTGTTAAAAACACCAAGCTCAGAAAAAAGTTTATGTACGGGTTTTTCTCGAACTGAGCAAGTATTTATTAAAATAAGGTCTGCTTCTTTAAAATCTGTTGTTGTTTCATATCCCTCTTTTTCACTCAGCTCTGCAATCATATGCTCCGTATCACGAGAGTTCATCGCACAACCAAGTGTTTCAATAAATAGTTTCTTGCTCATAAAAAAAACCTTTTTATCTTTTTTAGTTCATAATATGTACTTGGTACATATATTCGTTATCTGCAAGTCCATATTTTACTTCACTCATATAAAAACTTTTCCCTTTTGATTCAAAATAATCTTGAAGCTCTAAAAGATCTTTATGTGAGTTTTCTCTATCAAAATAAAAAATAACACTTCCCTCTTTTTCAAGTGCAGCTTCGATTTTTGAAAGTTCTGCTTTTTTAGGTTTTACGTTTAAGTCTGTTCTTGCAAATTTTAATTCCATTCTTTTTCCTTCAATTTATTATAAAAGTCTTGCATTATATAAAAAAAGTGATAAAAGTCTAATTAAAGATGGTTTTATGAGTTTTATACTATAATTTCAATCTTCATAATCTCTTTATTGAAAAAGAATCCCAAGAAAAATTATGACATTGACAAAAATATGAAAAAAATACAAAGGGTTATATATGGAAAAAATTTTAGATATTGCTGATGCAATTGCGAATGAAAAAGGTCTTGCACCTGAAAAAGTTTTAGAAGCACTTAAAACTGCTTTTATACAAACTGCAAAAAAAGTTATTAACAACAACTACGAATTTCAAGCTTCTGTAAATGAAGATACAAAAACAATCACTATTGCACACACAATCACAGTAGTTGCAGATGATGATACAAAACTACAAGATTCTGAAGTAGCTGATGGATACATCTCTTTAACTGATGCAAAAGAGTATGATGAAGATGCAGAAGTTGGTGATGAACTTCAAGAGGAGTATGAACTTGAAAAATATGGAAGAACTGCCGCTTCAGCACTCCATAGAGAGATAGAATACCATATTCAAAGACTTGTAGAGGATGAACTTTTTAACAAATATAAATCAAAAGTTGGAACAATTGTAACTGGTCGTGTTACAAGAGTTGACTCTAAAAATGCAACATATATGGAAGTGGATGAGATTCGTGCAGTACTTCCTATGAAAAGTCGTATTAAAGGGGAGTTTTTCCAAGTAGGTGACCATATGAAAGCAGTTGTTAGACGTGTAAATATGGACAAAGAAACTGGTATTTCAATTGAGCTTTCTCGTACATCTCCAAAGTTTTTAGAGCAACTTTTAGCACTTGAAGTTCCTGAGATTGCAGATGGTAGTGTTATTATTGAAAAATCTGCTCGTATTCCAGGAGAGCGTGCAAAAATTGCACTTACATCAACACACCCACAAATCGATGCAGTTGGTGCAACTGTTGGTGTAAAAGGTGTTCGTATAAATGCTGTAAGTCAAGAGCTTAAAAATGAAAGTATTGACTGTATTGAGTACACTCCAATTATGGAACTTTTCCTTTCACGTACAATGAGCCCTGCTATTATCTCTCATGTTGAGATTGTAAAAAATGATGAGGGTGAAAACGAAAAAGCTATCGTTACACTTCCAAGTGACCAAAAAAGTAAAGCAATTGGTAAAAGTGGTATCAATATCCGTTTAGCATCAATGCTTACAGGTATGCAAATTGAACTTATAGAAACTGATGCTACTACAGCTGAAAATGGTGTTGAACAAGAAGAGAGCAAAGATGGTGTTGATGCACTAGAGGCTTTATTTAACTAACAAAAAAATTCAAAACTCTTTTATGGGTTTTGATTTCTATATTTTTTTTAATATTTTTAAATCATACTTCAAAAATCTAAAAGTATTTTATATATTTGATATAATGGATACAACAAGGATTTAAAAGTGAAGTTAGCAAATGTAGTCCCTTGGGGAAGAAATCTCCAAGAGTATAAAAAAATGTTTTTGTTATCTCAAAAAGATTTACAATCTAAAAAGATATTAGGTTGTGGAGATGGACCTTCAAGTTTTAATTTTGAAGTTACACAACTTCAAGGAAATATTACTTCAATAGACCCAATTTATCAATTTACAAAAGATGATATACAGACAAGAATAGATGAAACATCATCTGTTGTAAGTGAACAACTTAGAAAAAATCAAAATGATTTTATTTGGAAAAATATCAAATCAGTTGATGAACTTATAAACATAAGACTAACTGCTATGAGTAACTTTATCAATGATTATGAAAATGGTAAAAATGAAAAAAGATATATTCATCAAGAATTACCAAAACTCTCATTTGAAGATGATAGTTTTGATGTAGTGTTAAGTTCTCACTTTTTATTTCTATACAGTGAACATTTTGATTTACAATTTCATATTGACTCAATATTAGAAATGTGTAGAGTTTCAAAAGATGAAGTTAAAATATTTCCACTTCTTAATTTGAAAAATAAAAAGTCAGAATATTTGGAGCCTATAGCATTTACCTCTATCCACCCATTTTTTGATGGTAATGGTCTCCTTGCTAGACTTATTTCTAATCTTTTTATGTTAAAAAATGGATATCTTCCCATTATTGTAAGCAATGAAAATAGATATGAATACATTCACCTTTTATCCTCTTATAATCTACATTCTCCTAAGCTAAATACAACTACAAAAACACTTATAGAAGAAAATACACACTACAATAAACTCTATGATTTTTTTACAAAAGAGTATAACAATTCATTAAAAATTTTAGAAGAGTTACAAGAAAAATAGAATTACACTTCCTTAAAAAAGGAGTGCAACTCTATAAGCAATAAATGCCATTACATAAGCAGTAATAGAAGTAAATGCTAAAAGATAAAAGAAATATTTAATCCCTCCTGCTTCACGTGTAAAAACAATGGAAGCTGCCAAACATGGTAAATAGATCATAATAACAACTATAAAAGCTACAGCTGATGCAAATGGTATCTCATTTTTAATAATATTTGCTAAAGAACTATTTTCCTCATCAACATCGCTTCCTAAAGAATATAAAACACCAAGAGTTGAAACAACTACTTCTTTGGCAGCAAGTCCTGTTTGAAGTGCTACACTCATCTTCCAATCGAGCCCAAGTGGTTCAAAAAATGGTTCACTAAATTTTCCAATACTACCTAAATAACTTTGTTCTAAATGTTTTTGTGCAAACTCATTTGCTAAAATATCTTTTTGTTCTTGAGCATGAGCTTTTTGAATTTTTGTTTCATAAGTCTGTTTCAATTCTAAATTATGTGGATAGTTACTTAAAAACCAAACAAGCATAGATGCTCCAGCAATAAATGTCCCCGCTTTTTTAAGATACATATACGTTTTTGTAACAACAGTATGCCAAATAAGCTTAAAAGATGGCAAGCGATACTTTGGCATCTCCATAACAAATGGTTCATCTACACCTTTAAATGCAGTAAGTTTTAGCACTTTTGCAGCAATAAGCCCTAAAAGTGCACCTGTTATATAAATAGCAAATAATACATTTCCTGCCATTTCTTCACTAAAAAACGCTCCAGCAAATAGCACATAAACAGGAAGCCTCGCACCACAACTCATAAATCCAATAATAAAAAGAGTTAAAAGTCTATCTCTGTCATTTTTTAAAATTCTTGCACTCATATATGCAGGAATAGAACATCCAAAACCAGTTACAAGAGGAATAAAACTTTGCCCATGCAGCCCAAATTTGTGAAAAAATCCATCGAGTAAAAAGGCAACTCTACTCATATAACCTGTACTCTCTAAAAGTGCAATACCAATAAATAAAATAACAATATTTGGCACAAAAAGTACCACAGCTCCAACACCAGCTATAATACCATCAACAACTAAAGAGCGAATATCATCATTTGGTATACTTGATCCTACAACATCACCAAGCCAACCAAAAAATCCATCTATATAATCCATCGGGATAGAACCCAATTCAAATGTTAATTGAAAAAGTCCCCACATAAAAAATAAAAATATTGGTATGCCAAAAATTGGGTGAATTAAAACACTATCAATCTGTTGCGTTAGTGTTTTTTTCTCTTTTTTAACCTCTTGCTTTACAACTTCTGTAATAATACCTCTGTTAAAAGAAGCATATTCTTGTGCAAAAGCCTCTTTCATATCATCACTATCATGATGAAGTTCTATATGTTTTGAAGCTTCTATAACAATTGGTTGTAATTCTGTCCAAATAGGATTATTATGAATTCTCTCATATGTTTTTTTATTATTTTTTAAAAGATTAATTGCAATATTTCTATATGAATTTTTTGCTTCATATTTATGCTTTTGAAGATAATGAACAATAGTTTCTATCTCCTCTTCCACTGCTTCACTAAAAATAAGTTTTGGATCTTTTTTGGGATTTTCAAATTCACTAATAACAGCAGCAATTAACTCTTCTATCCCCTCTTTTGTAGCAGCAGATACTTTTATACAAGGAACTCCTAAAAGTTCACTCATATATTTTTCATCTATCTCTATCCCCTCTTTTTTAGCTTCATCACTCATATTTAAAGCTATAACTACTTTTTTATTCATTGTAAGAAGTTCAGCTGTAAGTTGAAGGTTTTTTTCTAAGTTTGTAGAATCTACAACATTAACAATAATGTCATAATCCTCTGCACACAAATAATCATGTGTGACACGCTCTTCTATTGTGTAATCTGTAAAAGCATATGTTCCAGGAAGATCAACTACATTAAACTTATAATCGTTATAATCAAATAAAATTTCTGTTTTATCTACAGTTACACCAGAAAAGTTTCCAACATGTAAATGTGCATCTGCAACAGAGTTAATAAGCATACTCTTACCAACATTTGGTTGCCCAACAAGTGCTACTCTAATATGCTTTGCTATAATAGGACAAGATTTTTCACTTTGCATTATTCCACCTCTATCATTTTTGCTTCTTCTGCACGAAGTGCAATATTCATCTTACCTACTTGAATTTCAATGGTACTTTTTGCAGGTGCATACTCTAACATTTTTACTTTTGCACCTTTTAAAATACCAAATGAGATAAGACGCTGTTTAAATTCAGAATTTGCATGAAGCTTTACAACCTCAACAACATCACCTCTTTTACAATCAAATAATGTTTTCATTTTTGTTATACTCTTTATTGTAGTTTTTATTATTGAAGCAAATGATAATCACTATCAACTTACAATAAGCTTTAAGGGGAAAGGGGGTACAACCCCTTTAAGAAAGTTTTTAAGAAAGACGAACTCTAACAGATTGTTCGTGTGCAGTAAGACCTTCAGTGTTTGCAATAAGTGCACACTCTTGCCCAATCTCTTTAATTGCAGCTTTACTAAAAGATATAATTGAACTTTTTTTCATAAAGTTTTCAACTCCAAGTGGAGAGTAAAACTTTGCAGTTGAGCCAGTTGGAAGTGTATGGTTTGGTCCAGCTACATAATCACCTATCGCTTCAGGAGTGTTATGTCCTAAGAAAATTGCACCAGCGTGCTTAATATATGGTAAAAGCTCAAACGGACTTTGTGTTGCAACCTCTAAATGCTCTGGTGCAATCTCATTCATTAAACTAATCGCCTCTTGCATATCTTTTGCAACAATAATCGCTCCACGCTCCTCAATAGATTTTCTAGCAATTGCTTGACGTGGAAGTTTTTGTAGCCAATTTTCAATCTCTACTTTTACCTCATCTGCAAGCTTTTGTGAAGTTGTAATCATAATAGAGCTTGCCATCTCATCATGCTCTGCTTGAGAGAGTAAATCTATTGCCATATGTGAAGCATTTGCACTCTCATCTGCTAAAATTCCAATCTCACTTGGTCCTGCTATCATATCGATATTTACATCACCAAAAACAAGTTTTTTTGCTGTTGCTACAAAAATATTTCCAGGTCCTGTAATAACATCTACTTTTGGAATTGTTTGTGTTCCATACGCCATTGCAGCAATTGCACTAGCTCCTCCAACTTTGTAAACTTCACTTACACCACATAAATGACATGCTGCAAGTAAAAGCTCATTTGGTTCATTCTCTGGTGTTGGTGTACATACTACAATTTTTTCTACACCTGCAACTTGTGCTGGAATAACATTCATTAAAAGTGAAGATGGATACGCCGCTTTTCCACCTGGAATATAAAGTCCAGCAGAATCAACAGGAGTTACCTTTTGCCCTAAAATTGTTCCATTTGCTTCCGTATCAAACCAAGACTTTGGTTTTTGTTTTTCGTGGTATGCTTTAATTCTATCATACGCTAAATGTAAAGCATCTTTTAACTCTACATCTAAATTCTTATACGCTTTTTGCATTGAATCAGCATCAATTTTTAAATCTTCATCTTTTTGAGGAGTCCAATTATCAAACTTTGCAATATGCTCTTTTAATGCTTCATTTTTCTTTTGTTTAATCTCATCTATGATGTTAATAACAATCTTACTAACATTAGAGATATCCATTTTTCCTCGCCCTAAAAGCTCATTAAATTCAGCTTGAAATGTTGAAGATGTAGTTGTTGTAAATATCATATTTATATATCCTATCTCTTAATTCTTTTTGTATTATAGCAAAATAGCCTATTATTTCTTTTTTTGCTTATCAAACTCAGTTTTTACAATAGCAAGTGCTTGTAAAAAATCTTGTGCAGGAAGTGCTCCTACAACTGGTTGAAACATAGGTTCACCATTTTCTTTTAAAAACCAAAGTGTTGGAGTTCCAGGACGCCATAACTCTCTTGGTACATAATCTCCATCATCTGTATAAGAGATAATAGAGATAAAATCACGATTTAATGCTTTAATAACTTTTTCATCTTGAAATGTTGTTTTTTCTAAAAGTACACAATATTTACAACTATGGCGTGAAAATACAAAAAGTATAGGTTTGTGTTGTTTCATAGCCTCTTTAATACCACTATGAAAATCTTTTGCCCAATGGATCTCTTGTGCAAAAGCAACGCTTCCCAATAAAAAAATAGAAAGAAAAACTTTTTTTATCATAATTTTTTAACCTTTTTTAAAATCTCTTTTGCACACTTTTGTGCACTTTTATCTGTTACATCTACAACTACATCTGCAACCTCAAGATATTGTGGACGACGCTCATTGTAAAGTTTTTTTGCTGCTTTTAAATCTTTTAAAAGTGGACGTTTTTTAAGTTTTTTTGCTGCATTTGGATGCTCTTGAATACGTTTTAAAATCGCTTCAAAAGGTGAGTCAAGCAAAACTACAGTTCCAATTTTTTTAAGATTTTTTACCTTGTAAAAACCACCTCCTGTTGAAATAAGAGTATCTTGCACACTTTTTTGTAACCACGAAGCAACTTCAGCTTCCAAGGCTCTAAAATATTTCTCTCCATCTGTTTCAAAAATCTCTTTAATTTTGCGATTTTCCATACTCTCTATAAGATCATCTGTATCAAGAGCTATATATTTTGATTGCTTTTTTATTTCACGTGCAATCGTTCCTTTTCCAACACCCATAAATCCAATTAAAACAATATTTTTCATCACTATCCCATCATAGAAAATGCACTCATATCAAAATCTGGTTTTTTCTTGAGTGTTTCTTTATAAATTTTTACAGGTACTAAAATGTTGTACTGTAAAAGTATCATACTCACTATAAAACTTACAGCTGCAATATTTACAACAAAAGGCATATAAAATCCAAACAACAATCCAACTAAAGAAGCCATAAGTAAAACAAACTGTGCTTTTGCAATGCGAATATCTATCATTTGAGTAATAGTTGGAATACTCATATACCCTTTACCATTTAGATGAAACCACACTAAAAAAGGGATGATTTTATAAAGCATACCAATTAAAATAGAGAGTAAAAAACCACCACCTATTAAAATCCCAACCATCACAATATATTGATGTTTAAAAAACTCATCAAATATCCACACAAAACTTCCTAAAGTTAAAAAAACACTCGCAGCTCTCCAATACCAAACTGTTACATCACTAATTGGTCTTTTACGTCGATTGAGTTTCACCCAAACAGTTGTAGCAAATGCCCAGAAAAACAAAGCTATAATCGCTTTTGCAAAAAGTGCATACTCCTCATAAAAACTACTCAGTAAAATCCATAAAAAAAGTCCAAAAGAGATAAGTGAAATAACATATTTCTTACAAAATCTTTTAAACTTTGGAGCAACATAAAACATTGGAAGAACTTGAAATGCTACCCCTAAAATCAAAATTCCAGCAAATCCAAAAATAGCTAAAACACTATGGATATTAGCCACTACATGGTGCCAAGAAGAGAGAGAAGTTGTTGCATATTCATAAAGTAAAAAAAGACCTAAAAAGGTAATAATAAATCCAAAAAAAGTACTAACAGCCATCCCCTTAACTGTAGCACTAAAGTTTACAACACTCTTTATTGCCAAAGCAATACTACTTAACATAAGGAAAAAGGAGATTCCTAACAATAAAGCTGCACCACCAAATAAAAAACTCTTATTTGTTAAAAAGGCACCTATAAAAAGTAAAAGTCCAATTACTAAAGTAGTATGTGCAATTTTAGTAACACCCAAAACATTTTTCATTTTTGCACCTGCTAAAACAGGAAGCATTTGTGTTAATGCTCCAAACATCACAGAAGCAAAAAAACCTATAGTGATAATATGTGTTACCAAAATAGATTCTAACGAAAAACGGCTCATAAGTGCTGTTTTATCTAAAAGCAAAAGCATAACACCAGCAACCATTCCAAAAAATGGTGCTGTTATAAAAAAACGAAGTGGTGCTGAGATTGGTGGAGCTTGGTCTGTAGAGAGTCCTTGAAACATCATGGCTAATCTACTCTACTATTAAAGAGTCCATCATCTCAACAATACGATCAGACTCAGCCATAAGGTGTTGTTGAGCCATAGGGTAAAGCAT
>Ga0256837_1000195_pt1 | contig 55516 bp, 78 predicted proteins | sample 4562384metaG_FD_185976 | JGI IMG/M metagenome (GOLD analysis project Ga0256837, IMG submission 185976) | Hydrothermal vent microbial communities from Guaymas Basin, Mexico - 4561-384 | ecosystem: Environmental > Aquatic > Marine > Hydrothermal vents | place: Mexico: Guaymas Basin | collected... | reverse complement strand
CACCAACACCAACACCAACACCAACACCAACACCAACACCAACACCAACACCAACACCAACACCAACACCAACACCAACACCAACACCAACTGCAAAACCTATTATTAAAGAAAAAACAGAAGCAGAAATAAAAGAACAAAAAGAAAAGGATAAAAAAGAAATAGAAAAAATGATTAACGCACAATCAACTTGACTACCATTTGATAAATTCCCATTTGTAAAAAAGATTACTACAGAACTTTATGAGTCAGATGCTTCTTATTGAAATGCAACTTATATCTTTACAGTAAATGATGTATTATCTATAGAACCAGGTGTTCTAATTAAAACAAAAGAAATATTTATTAATGGTAATCTTCGTTATGAAAGTGCTATCTGAAAAGATATAGATAAAAATGATATCTTCTATGTTGTTCCTGAATGAAACAATTCTACAAAAAGTATATTAAAAGAAGATGAAGATGTCTTTATGATGAAAGCTATTATTGAAACTTGAAATAGATTCGACTTCTATAATGAAGCAGAAAAAAGTGTGAAACTTATTAAAAATATGGTAGAATTCCTATCAGATAAAGTTAAATATTGATTAGATGCAGATGAATACTTATTATTAGTATATACTACACTTATTAATAATAGTGATGATGCAAATGCTATAAAATTACATAAAGATTTCCACTCTGGTGCAGATAAATACTTTGATTTATTTAAAGAAAATTATAAAACATTTGAAAAAATTATTAAATCATAACATAATTAATATTATGTTACCTATTATTAATTAAAAAGTATGATAATACAAAAATGGACTAGAGCTATTTGATTATTTCCTTATGACCAGTCTTGATTAAATAAGGATGGATTAATAGAAACTCAACATAGATGAATGATTTACTATACTGATAGAATTGAAGAACACTTTAATTTTATGAGTATAGCTGATTTTGAGAAACTAATTATTGATTTTAATAGAACAACAGAAAAGGAATTAGATATACTTAATAAATATAATGCTATTTCCGTTGTTTCTGCTAGATTAATAAAAGAATTACATAAAATCTTCTTTGTTTATAAATGAATTTATTTTAATATACAAGATACAAGGAATTTTATAATTCAAAATTGATTACAAGATTGAAATACTTTTATTACTTTAGATGAAAGAAGTCCTGAAAGACTAAAAGAGATAAATGAAGTTAAAAAAATAGAACAAGAAGAAAAAGAATCTACATTAAAAGATATAGAAGAACATACTCCTTCTAATACTATTGTTAAAATTAATAGACAAGCTATTAGAAACATAACTTGATATTCTTTTAAAGTTATCCCTAAATGGTCAAAAGATTGAAAAGAAATATATCTTTGATTTCAAGAAAAAATATTAAATGATACTGAATCTACTTTAATTCTATTAGATAAAAGTAGGCAATTATGAGGTTCGTTTACTATATGAGAATTAATTACTGAATTAAGCTTTGTTCCTTGAGAAGATACATTAGTTTGAGCTTTCGTTAAGAAAACTACTGATGTTATTAGAAATTATATGGTGAAAAATATTAATAAATTTAATACTTGAACATTTGAAGTGTTTAAATCTGAATGATTTATATTAAATGTAAAAAGTTGAACTAAAATTTATTTTAGAACTTTAGATGATGGATGAGATAGTTCAAGATGATTAACTGTTAAAAATATTATTATTGATGAAGCTCAATTAGTTGATGATTATGCTTTTGATGATGTTCTTGAACCTATGATGTCTACTACTTGAGGTAGAATGTTTCTAATATGAACTGCTTCTAAATTTAAGAAGTATTTTTATAAAAGAATAATGGAAGCTAGAAAAGCTCTTTGATATAGAGCAGAGAATACTTATATATGAGCTAAATATACTAATGATTATTGAGAATTAATCTCTTATTATAAGTTAGATATAAATATTAACCCTCTAATTAATCCCATCTTAAAAGCTAAAATATTAGCTAATAAAGATAAGCCTTCTTATCAAAGAGAATGGTTTTGTAATTGGAATAGTTGAGATGATAATTTTGTTGAATATAAAAATTCTTTAAGTGAGTTATTTCCTGAAATAATAGAAGACTGATATTGCGTTATTACATTTGACCCTGCTAAAAGTTGAACAGATAGAAGTGCTTATTGTATAAGTTATATTTATAATTGACATATTTATATTTTACAAAGTTGATTTATTCCTACTAATATGAAATCAAAATGGAGTAATCAAATAAAATATTATAAAAAATCTATTATAAATGTTTTTAAACAAAAATGATTTAAGAAAACTATATATTGAGTGGATATAAGAGGTATCGGTGAATGATTTACTAATGAATGGGGACATCAAATAAAAGAACCTATTATAGAAATATGATATACTGGTGGTGAATCTGAAAAATTAGACTGATTTAAGTGGAGAGTTAGTAAAAGTATACTACTAACTAATATGCAAGATATTTTTGATGAAGATAAAATTACTATTAATAGTATATTAAATAAAGATTTATTAGGTGAAATAGATTGAATATATGAAACAGAAGATAGATATGGTAGAGTATGAATAAAAACTGAAACTTTTGATGATATATTTAATGCTATGGCTACTAATTTATTTATCATTAATAGAAAATGATTATTAAAAAGAAGTTTATTATCTGATTGATGAAATCAAAATAAACAATTTGAAGAATGGAATAAAGAATTCGTTGATAAAAAAACTACTATTATATATAAAAAAAATAAAAGATTAATATAATCTTGAAAATATTTATATATTAAGTAATATAAAAATGTATTTTAATTATATAATATATAAACTTATGGCAAAAAAAGAAAAAGTTGAACAAGTTGAACAAGTTGAAATTAAAAAAACTCCTTCTGATTTATTAACTGAATTAATGGAAGCTATTAATGCTAGTAATAATCCTAGAAAACTTACTATTCTTCAAACTTTGAAAACTATAAAAGAAGAAATATAAATCTTTGCTTTTATTTTAAAAATAATTACTATTTAATTGAGTAATTATTTTTTTACTATTTAAAAAAAAATGAAATACAATTATATTGATAAAAATAAGAAACAACAAATCATTGAGATAGATAATAAACTATCTAATATAGTTAATAAAGCTAAATCTGATTTTGAAGTTTCAAGAGATTATATAAAAGATTATGAATTTTTTATATGGAGAGAAAGTTTAAAATCATATCACTTATCTGTGAAAGATAGACAAATAGCTTTATGAACAGATAATTGGAGAGCTAATATTTCTGTATGATTAGTAAGAGCTTTTACTGATATATTAGTTGCTAGTTTAAATGATAAACCTTTGAATTTTCAAGTTAAATGAATTAATAAAGAAGGATTTAAAAATGCATCTAATATCAAAAAGACTTTAGATTATATTTCTGATGTAACTTGATTTCATTCTCAAATTAAAAAATCAATGAGAGATTGATTAATAACTTGAAATATAGTTTTTAGAGTTTGATATAAAGAAATAAGAAAAAAAGAAACTTATTATACATTATTATGAGATGAAACTTTTGAAGAAATCATAGAAAATGAAGAAGCTAATTTACCATATGCTACAAATGTAAGTATATTTAATGTATTTCCAGACCCATATGATTGACCATTAAGATATATTACAGAAAGACAAGTAATAAGTTATGAAAATTTTATAAAATCTTATGGTTGAACTATTAGATGAAAAACAAATCAAAGTCCTTTATGAAATGAAGAATTTTTACAATTATTAACTATTAATAATAATTGAGCAGACAAACAAGATTATTGAGATATAGTAAAACAAATACATAAATTTAAAAATGCTGATTATAAAACATTAGATACTTATAATGCTCCAGATAATTCTAGTTCTAATAGTTTTACATCTGAAAATATTTGAGATAATACTAGTATCACTGATTGATTATTAGAAGTTAAAACTACTTGGTATAATAATAGGTTAGTAATTATAGTAAATAATTATCCAGTATATGTATGAAGTAATCCATATGGTTTTATACCTTATATATATAAAGCAAGTAATGATACAGAATATAGATTCGGTGAATGAATTTGATATTGATTAATAGATATAGAAAAAGTTTCTAATTCTTCTACTTCTAATTATATTGATTCTGTAAGAAGTGTAGCAAACCCTACATTAGTTGTAGAAAAGAATTTATTAATTGATGAAGAAGCACTAGAAGATTGAACTCCTTGAAGTATTTTATATACAGAAGATAATAGAGGTGGAAATGTTGCATATGCTTTAGATAAATGAAAAGCTACTGATTTCTGACTTTCATCACAAATGAAAGAAATATGAGTATTCCTTACTTGAGTTTCTGAATATAATATGTGAGGTTCTGCTAGAGAAAGAACTGCTACTTGAGCTTTAGCTGTTGCTGAATCAGCTCAAAAAAGATTAAGTCCATATGTATCTAGTTTCTTAGATAGTATAAGTATGGTAGCAGAAATGTGGATGAAATTAGTGAAAAAATATTGGATAGAAGAACAACTAATATATATATTAGATGAAGATGGTCAACAATTTTGGGAATCTATCAAAAATTCTGATTTAACAGGTTGAGTAAATATAACATTACAAGCAGAATGAATGTATTGAGTAAATCAATCATTAGAATTAAATAAATTAATAGATATGTATAATTTATTAGCTCCAAGTTGATTTGTAAATGCAAATGAAGTAGCAAAAGAAATAGTTAAGAAAAATTGATTTAGTCCTGATAAATTTATTACTAATCCTTGAGAATGAGTTAAGCCAGATAATCATCAAGATATATTAGGGGAAACAAATCAAACAATGATACCTTGAAAAAATAAATCTGAAAATGATGCTGAAAATATTTGAAATGAAGTATGACAAGCAGTTACACCAAATACTGATTTAGGGAATTGAGGAAAATGACAACAATAATTTATAACTTACAAATATTATGAAACCTGAAATGATAGCAAAATATGCACACTTAGGTAAAAGACTATGACTTCCTTGAGAAATCATAGTCCAAATAGAAAAAGTAGGGACAACTCCTACTATACCAGTTATTAAGGATAACTTAACAACTGAATTACATAGAGAAGAAGAAGGAAGATTTACTATTGATGATATTGATAAATTAAATTTAGAACAAGCTAAAGAAGTAATTAGAAAATTAATGAAAAAATTAGAGAAAGAAAAAATGAAACCTGAAACTAATTGAGAATTAGAACAAGCTAAAAGTTTAGAAGATGTATTAATACAAAATCAAGGAATTACTATCTAATAATAAAATATGATATATATAATATGAAGTTTATTGATAATTATTTTAGTTATGTCTTACTTTTTATATAAAATGAGTAAGACTATATCTAAATTAAATTCTATTTTTATTGAAAAAGAAAAACAACCTACTATATTATGAAAAGTTGAGTTTTTAAATAAAGAAGAACTTTTTATGATAAGAAGTGATGTAAATATTTTAGATAAAATTATAAAATTATATGAATATAAAGTAGCTAAGTTTAATGATATTTTAAGAAAATCTAATAAAGAAGATTTAGAAAGAAATATTTGATGGCTTAATTGTTTATATGAACAACATTTATGATTTTATAAAATGAGAGAAGAAACATTAAGAGATATAAAAAAGACTAACAAATAAAAAAAATTGATTTTATTTCAAATATATGTAATATGCAAGTATATATAAGATATATATGAAGATTATTACATAATATGATATAACTATGGAGAACAATAATGAAGATTTAGTAGTTGAAGAAACTACAACTGAAGAATTAGTTCCTGAAACAACTGTTGAATCTGAAACAGCTGAAGTTACAGAAGAACCTGAAACAGAAGAAGTTACAGAAGAACCTGAAACAACTGAAGTTACAGAAGAACCTGAAACAACTGAAGTTACAGAAGAACCTGAAACAGAAGAAGTTACAGAAGAATCTGAAACAGAAGAAGATGATTTAACAGATGATGAATTCGCTGACTTGGAAGAATTATTATTTTGAGAAGAAGAAACTTCTGAAGATGATGAAACTGAAGAAGAAGACGAAGAAATCATACAACCTAAATTTTTCAAAAAAGATAATGAAGAATTATCAGAGGAAGATTTAGTAGAATTAGATGAAACAATTACTGCTCTAGAAGAAGAAAATAATTCTTTTAAAGAAAAAATTTGAACTTTTGAGCAAGAAGTAAATGATTTATCTAGTGCATTAGATAAGATTGGAGAACATCCAGTTTTATGACCATTAGCTACTGCGTTATTAGAATGAAAAGAATTAAATATTCCTGATATATTAAAAGAAAAAGTTAAGGAAGAAATTAGTTCTTTACCTAAAGAAACAGTATCTAATGAGTGAATTGAAATTGAAAAAGCACTTAACCCATTAGAGAAAATGGCTTTACAATGACAATGACAAGCTAATTTTTTAAAATGACTTTAAAATATAATTAAATAAAAAATGACAAATGTAACTCAAGGAGAAGCATTAACTTCTCTACAAATGTATAACAACACTGAAATTGATTTAATTCAAATTTCAAGAGGATATACTCCATTATTATCTACATTAATTGATTTAGGTAGAGGATTAAATGGTGGACAATATAGTAAAATTGGTTTAAATGAAAAAGTTTCTACTAATTTTCCTAAATATGTATGGAAAGAAAAAGATGAATTTAATAAAACTTATGTATTAGGTGCTGATGCTGCTGCTGCTGATACTACTTTAACTTTAGTATCTACAAAAGGTTTATATGAAGGATTAATTTTTAGAATACCTTCTACTGGTGAACAAATTAGAGTTGATTCAATTACTTCTGATACAGTAGTTGCTGTAACTAGATGAGTTGGTTCTACTGCTGCTGATGCTACTTCTGGAGATAAAGTTATTATGACTTCTTCTGCTTCTTCTAAAGGACAAGCTAGTCTTAATTCTTTCTACACTGAAGCAAATGAAAAATTCAACTACTTCCAAAAATTTCTTACTACTGTTAATGCTGATGATTTTGATAATCTTGCATACTATGGTAATAACTTAGAAGGATTAATGTCTGAAAAGAAAAATCAACATGTTCAAGAAATTGAAAATGGTATTCTATTTAATAAAAAAGCTGTAGGAACTGATGCTAATGGTAAAACTTTCTATACTTTAGATTGAGTAATTACTCATTGTGAAAATGGATACACTGCTGATATTTCTGGTTCATTATCTAAAAAAGTATTTGAAGAAACTATTGCAGAACCTTTCAGATATGTTAAAAATGGTAATACTAAAAAATTAGGTTTAGGTTCTTCTAAAGCTATATCTGCTATTAAAGAATTATATACTGATATGATTAGAGTTGGTTCTATCAAAGAAGTAAATATGGAATTTGAAAAAATTAAAGTTAATAGAGGTGAATTAGTATTCGTTGAACATCCTGAATTAACTTCTGATAGTGGTTATGAAAATCAAATCTTTATCTTAGATACTTCTTTCTTAAAAGTTGTATACCCATCAGGTAAAAATATGGTTTCTAATGCTGGTGTTAATGGTAAAACTAAATTTGTTATTAATCAAGCTAAAACTAACTTTGCTAATATCGAAGGTTCATATGTAACATACTTAACATTAGAATTAGGAAATGCAAATGCATTTGGTGCAATTAAAGTAGTAGCGTAATAGCTAAACTTATAAAAGAACATATTAATTTATGTTCTTTTTTTTTATTTAAATTTGCATTAATTATAGTTTTATATATTATAATAATATAAATATTTTTATGACCAGAAAAAGTATTTATACTTTATTTAAAAAACATTTACTCTGGTCGGTAAGTGTTTTTTATTTTATAAACTTATGAATATACCTGATGATATTCTTTTAGAGGAATATTTTGATAAAAGAACTATAAAACCTCTAAGAAGAGAAACATTAATTAAAAAATTAAAATTATTAGCTAAATGATATAAATGAGATACTGAAAATAGTATAATGATTTGATTATGAGCATATAAAATATATGATGCTGGTAATTATAAATATACATATAAAATTTAATTTGCCTTTCTTTCATATATATGTAGTATATAAATACAATATTTATTAATTAATGAAGTTTATATGAGCAATACTAAAACTTTTTACTTGTATGATAAAGCAGGTAATTTCTGTATGAAAGACAAAAGGATTTATTCACCTTATAATGAATTAACTATTGGTAGAACTAGAAATGAAGACAAATTTATTAATCCTGATTTTATAGATTTTACTGGATGAGTATATGTAGCTGATGAAGCTAAATTAGGTAAATTAAAATATGCACAACATTGTGAAATTTTAAATTATTTTAATTATCAATGAGGTTCATTATCTAATTTTTCAGATAAAGAATTAAATGGTACTAAATTTTTTACTTGGGATAATATACATCAAGTTAAAGAAGAAGCACCAAATAAAGAAAAAGAAGTTAAAACTAAAGAAGTTATAAAAGAGGTAGAAGTTAAAAAGATACCTAAAATTATAGCTCAAACAATGACAGTTAAACAATTATTAGATTTATTATCTACTTGGGGATTAGTTATTGATGAAAAAATTACTAATTCTGGTAAAGCTGATATTATTAAAAAAGAAGCATTATCTATTCTTGATAAAAAAGGTTATTTAGAATAAAGTTGAAAAAACACTAAAAATACTTAATATATAGTTAAGTATTTTTTTAATTAACGAAAAATGATTTCAGTATTACAATTAAAAACAAGTATTCAAAAAGCTTTGTGAACATATTTTTCTACAGAAGCACATAAAGATAATGATATTCAAAGATATATTAATTCTGCCGTGAGAGATATAGTTATACAAAAGAATTTTGATTTTAATAATTATACAATAGATGTAGAAGTTTTACAAGCAGATAATGTTGTAAACATTCCATTTCAAATTGAAACTTATTATGTAAAAAAATGAGAAGATAATGTATCTTTTTATAATTTTAAAGATTATTATTCTAACAATCATTCAGATTGAGTAGGTATTTTTTGAGATAAATTTATATCTAAACAAAAATGAACATATACTGTATTTTATAAATGATATCCTAAACAAATAACTGAATTAGGATGAAATATAGATATACCAGAACATTTTTTTGATTTAATTGTATTAAAAGCTACATATTTTTGATTTATGGATATTAGAGCTTATCAACAAGCACAAGCTATTAATTGAATATATGATTGAATGATTAAATCACTTGCAACAAGAAGTACAAATAAATTCCCTTTAAAAAGAAAAACATTAAATTCTAACAAAGTTTGGTAATGGCTATACAGGAAAATACTACATATTTAAGTTATAAAATATGAGATAAATTTGCAACAGATTTTGATATACTTCAAAATATTGAAATAATAAACAGAAAATCAGATATATGATTTTCTGAATTTAATAAGATGGCTATTTGACCTAGACCTTGAACTAAAAAAATGTGAAATGATTTAGATTGAGATGGATGAGTTTTTAGTCAGTTTAATTTTGTAGATTTTTATAAGAAATCATATCATATAAAAACTTTTGATAAAAAAGTATGGTATTTAGATTGAGATACTTGGACTGATTTATGAAGTTCTTTTTCAACTACTAATATTCATATTAATACAAATAAACTTCCTATGAATTTAGATGGGAGTGCAGCTACTACTTTTACTACTTCAGCAGAAGCTACTGCTTCTGAAAAAGTAAAAAAAGATGATAATGATAATGGTTGAGCTGACAATATAGGTAAATATTTAATTATTACAGAAGATAGTAATAATAAAAATATATTTAGATGAGCATTTGCTTTAATTATTAGTTATGATGATACAGATAAGGAATACACATTATCAGGTTCAGGTATATTAACTAAATTAAAGAGTGGAGCTAAATATCAAATATATGATACATTATGAGAATATATTCAATTTTCTACTTGATTAGATTATGAAGAATATTATTTTGGGAAATCTGATTGAACATTAGTGAGAAATGATACTTTTACTTGATTATCTACTAAATGATTAAGAGTAGTAAAAGCATTAAAAGATACAGAATTTTTAGTAAAAAATATTAGTTTTTCTAATACTATAGTTACATTCAATAAGAATACATTATTTTATTCTAATTGAGTTCCTAATAATCCTTTTTTCTATGCTATAACTAATTCTAAAACTATTCCTTCTTGAATACCTTGAATTATAACTGATTTATTTTTATTTAAAGATAGTTTAATAATAGGTTGAGAATCATATAGTGCATATATAAAATGAAGTATAGTTACTTGAATAATAATACTTATTACTAAAACATATTGAATAATACCTTGAACATTAGTTGATTTATGAAATGATTCGTTTTTTATATCTACTACATATAAGATTTATTCATTAAAAGAAAGTGTTTATACACAAGCATTATATATTTCAGATGAATGAAAAGTAATGAGGAATTATCTTAATAAATTTAGAAAAAATATTAAAGGTTGATTTAATTGAGATAAGATATTTTTTTATTGAGAAGAAGAAGAATGAGTTATTTGAACTATTATAGTGTATGATATACAATATAAATTTTGGAGTACATATACTTGATTGCCTATGTCTAATATTGTTTTAATAGATTGAAAAACATATATATGAGATAATAATTCTGATAATGTAAGAGTATTTGATAAAACATTAAAAAAAGATTTAGATGTAATGATAAATCAAGTTATTTCTACAAAAGAAATTGATTTAGATAGAGCATTTTCAATTAAAACATTAAGTAATATATATTTATGGTTAGATAATTATAAACAAGAACTTACATTAGAACTATATGCTGCTTTATCTTTACAAAATTCTAAATTATTAAATAAGACTATAAAATTAACAGAAGAAGAAGTTAATAAAAATTCAGCTGTAATGTGAGATAGTGAATTATGAACTTGAATAATATGATGACAAAGTCAAACTGATAATATAACACTTCCTGTATTAAAAAACATACAATTATCTGCTGACAATGCTTATTTTTGGAAAATCATTTTAAAGAATAAAAATGAAGAAACATTTTATTTAAACGAAATAGGATTTGCAATCATATTGCAAAATGATAATTATTTTAGTCCTTGAGATACAATATAATGAGAGTTACAATTACAACTAATACTAAAACTTTAACAGAAATAATTTGAGATAAATATGCTTGATTATTGACAATTAAAGAACATCCTTGATTTGATATTTTATTACAAAATTTATGAGATGCTATTGTATATATAAATCAGAATATAAATAATGACGAAGTTTTTAATTGATTAACTATTGAATCAGGTTGAACACTTTCTTTCAGTACAGATATGTTTGATGATATTATATTAGCTGCTGAAGAAGATAATGATAATGTTAGATTATTTATAACAAGAAAGTAAAGTTAAACACTTTGCTTTTTTTCATTTTTCGTATAATATAATTATATATTTATTTACAAAAAACAATGAGTAATTTATATAATAAATGATGAAATGCGAATAATCCATTTTATACAAGCAATAAAGAATTTACATTAAGAGTAATTGAAAAAGATAATTATACTTATATAGGTAAAGCTGAAGTTGGTTCTGTTGATGATGATGCTGTATGGCAAATTCAAAGAGTAGAAGATACTTGAGCAATTACTGTACTATATGCAGATTGAAATAATAAATTTGATAATATATGGTCAGATTATGAAAATTTAACATATAATTAATAAAATATGACAAAAATATGAGAATTAAAGAATACGGATAATATTGAAGACATTGTTTGATGAGGGTGAGGTTCAGAATTAAGATATGCATTATGAGAAGATATAACCGCTTGAAAAGCTTGTAGTTTATCTTATTGAACTATAAATCAATCAGTGAAAGATACATTTATACCTACATGAACTACTACTAATAACATAGTATCTCAAAAAATATTTTTAGAAAAAAATACCACTTGAAATAGTGTAGTTAAAATATATGTATGAAAAACATGAGAGCCTCAAGATAATTTTATTATTTCAATTCAATGAGATATTGATTGACTTCCTGATTGAAAGGATATATTTTTTACTGATGCACAAGCTTCGGATATTGGTAGTTCTACTAGATTTTTATATGACATGCATCTATCTCAATTAGAATTATGAAAATACTACCATATAGTTTTTTACAGAAAGTGAGATTATGATAATGATAATTATTATTGAGTATGGGGTTCGGCTACCACTACTGATTTAGCTCCAATGTTAAAATATGACTGAGTTTCATATTCTATATTACAAAATAATATATATTTCCCATCTAATTTAACAAGAAGCATATTAACTAAATGATGAATTAATTTTATTTGAATATTACAAAATGATTGAGTAGCTTGAGAAATATGAAAAATTAATACTTCTTATGATAATCATCAAACTTGATTAACTCCTTGAGCTTATTACTGATATGATGAAGCTAATTGAGATATAATTGCTTGAATATTATTTAGAGCTATAAGTAAGAATGAATTGTCATATAATTTAATTAATGTAGATTATTTTTGAAATTGAAAAGATTGAGATTTGTTAATATTGGATTGAGAAATAGTACAAATAGATAGTTCAAAACAATATAGAAATATAGATATCAATAGTTGATGACAATTAGAAATAATATGAGATGAAACAGTTATTTTATATTGTCTATGAGAATGTATTATAGATTGAGATATTATATGTAATAATAAATGAAGTGGTTATGTAAAAAATAGATTTTGATTAATAGTTAATACTTGAAGTTGATGAAGTTGATGAGGATGATGAAGTTGATGAGACTCAGAATGATGAACTTGATGAACTTGATGAAGTTGATGAGGATGATATTGAGCAGGAGGTTGATGAGGTTGATGATATTATTCTAGTTGATGAACTTGATGAGATTGATGAACTCCTTGATGAATTGGTTGAGCTGATTGAGACCCTTGAAATCCTTGATGAATATCGGCTTGAGGTTGAGGTTGAACTACATCTGGTTGAAGTTGATGAAATGCTTATTCATATTCTTGATGAACTGCAGATGATGACAGTTCTTGATGAGGTTGAGGATGATGAGGTTGAATATTATGAAATACTCCGATGTTATGATTATATATATATTCATTAAGTTGAAATTGAATAATAAAATGTAATTGAGGTAATTGAGGTAATTGAGGTAATTGAGGTAATTGATGATGAAGTACATATGATTGATGAGGTTGAGGATGAGGTTGAGGATGAGGTTGAGGATGAGGTTGAGTATTATGAATATATTGAACTAATAATTTTAATTGAACATATGAAGTATCTTGATGAAGTTGATGAAGTTGATGAGGATGATGAAGTTGATGAAGAAATAATTGAGTTAGTTGAAATGATTGAACTAATTGAACTTCTTGAGAAGTAAAAGAATATATATTATATGACTTAATTTAATATGAAACCAAACATAGAAACTCTTACACAAGAGCAAAGAAAACAATTAGATATGTGATATAAAATATATCTAAATGAAAATAATAAATTAGTAATTGAGGAGCCAGAAGCTCCCTTTACTAATGAATATATAGAATATAAAAAAGAATTAATAGAAAAAGAATTTCAAAGAGCTATGAAACTTATTACTTCTAATTATTCAAATGAAGAAAGAGAAGGTTGGAACTCACAACTTGAATGAGCTAAGTTAGTTTTAGCTTGAGAAACTTCTCCATTATTAGAAGCAATAGTTTCTGAAACTTGAGAAGATATAAATGTTTTAGCTCAAAGTATAGTTGATAAAGCTAACTTGTATGAAGTTGAATATGCAAAAGCATTATGAATTAAAAGAGCAAAATTAAAAGCATTATAGATTTATAGAGAAGCTAAAGAAATTTAGCTTTTCAATTAAGTTTATTATTAATTGAAAATTATGAAGGCAAAAGTTATACATACAACAGATTGAAAATATCTATGACATATTTACGAAGTAGATAGTTTAGATTGATGAGATATTACAAATGCGACTTGATGAAAATTTGCTTTTGATAATATTAAATTAAATTGAAATATAATTACATTACAAAATAGTAATTATACTGTTTTATTAAAAATTATTTAATAAATTGAGTGAACTATAACACTCATAAATAAAATATAGAATTTATTTTATATTATAAATATAGCTTATGAGCAAAGTTTTTGACCCAGATAGCTTAGTTAGAGCATCAACAAAGGATAAAGTCGGTGATGATTGAAATATTTTCATTGACACTACATCTCAACTAATTACAATATGAGCATATTGAGATTTAACTGATACTGCTCCTTCTAGTACAAGTTGAGTTACAATGCAAGCTGTTTATTCTTACTTAAAAGAAGAATGGAAGACAGATGATGCATTAATTAGATTTGATTTTCCTATGTTATCTATTACAAATGAACAATTTGAATTAATTAATGGTTGGGATTTTGAAAATGATGCTACTAAAAATCTAATTAGAGATTGAGGTTGGGCATTAAATAGTGCAGGTACAAATGCAGAAGAATATATGAATATTACTACTCTTGGTGCTTTTGATGATAGTACAGTTGACCAAGCTTATTATTTACAAAGTGATGGTTGAACTCCTACTGATATAGTTTTAACTTGAGAAGTTAATCAAGCTGTAAAAATATATTGAGATGCTACTCATTGAGATTTTGATTATAGAGCATTTTTTAAAGTATATTTAAGAGAACAAGGTAAAACTTTTGGTTTTTGAGATTTAATTGTAGACCAAAATATATCTTCTCTTACATATAAAAAATATGCACTTCCATTATCAAATGGTATTGATTTGAAGGTTAATGCTACTGATAATGATATTGCTAATAATGCTCCATATACTTGAATGAGTATTACTTATTATGACAATGATGATGACGGAGGACCACAAGCTAGAAATATTGGTGGTACTGATTATGATTTTTCAATTATTATTGATTGAAATAATGGTACAGCAGAAGAAATATATGAATTTATACAATATCAATTAAGACAAACTACTGATATAGATAATGATAGTGATACTCTTAGATGAGATATTGCAGAAGAATTACTAGCTTTTGTATGAGATACTCTTAAAACTAATCATACTTCTTTAGGTTGAGTTTATATTGATAACTTTCAACCTGCTGATACAAATAGAATTGTATTTAAAGATGATACTGGAACAGAAAGAATATTTCCATATGTTGCAGCTTGAAGTATAAGTTTTAATGATAATTTACAAAATAGTTCTGATGCTGTTTATAAAATGTTTTTTACTAATGATGATGCTTGAGATGATGATTGAAATGATTTTGGTACTTCTTGAGCAATAATTGTAAAAAATAATTCTTGAACAGATATTTCGGGTGATGTTGGTTGAAATGCTAGTATAGCTTTTGATTATGATTATGATGGTAATATTCAAAGAGGAACTGCTAGTGCTTGAAAAGATGCTCCGATTACAATAGTTGCAATTGGTACTGATACAACACAATATGTAAAAACTTCTTGAACAATATTAAGGTCTACTGCAAATAATTTTGCATTAGTATGAAACTATGAAAGAAATTTTAGTAATCCAGCTTAATAGCTATTTAGAGAGTCTAAAGAAATTTAGGCTTTCAATTATATTTATTAAATAAAAGAATTATGAGCGTATATATAACATACGACCAAAACTTAAAAGATGTATCTAGTTTTAATAGTAATGCAGAGGCTATAAATATTAGTGATGGTGCTACATTAACTATTACTGAAACACCTGCATATTTATTATGAGATATTAATATAAATAATGGTACTTTATTAGTAGACTGAACTAATATAACTTCTTGAAATTCAATTAGTTTTATTGGTAGTTGATGAATGAGTGATGGTTCTAATGATAAAAGACTTAATATAAATGGACAATGAACATTTAAAGTTCTTTGAGATTGGTTTGATATATGAACAACTGATTGAACAGATAGTCAAGTTATAGATATTGGTGTTAATGGTTCTGATTATTATAATTGAGATAAATTTGTCAATGTAGTTCCTATGATACAAATAGAAACTTGAAGAAGATTAAATTTTACTTCTTGACAATGAACATTGCCAGAAGTAAATGATTTTGTAACTAAAGTTTGAGATGATACAATAATGTGAAGAGTTCGCTCGACCAGTGACTCTTATATAGTTGTAGATTTACTAACTTGAACATTGGCTGATTGAGATGAAATAGAAGTTGTTAAGGTGGTCGATAATTATTGACCTAATGTAGAAGTTTCTTGGACTGGTACAATGGATTGAGCAGATGTAAAAGAGGATTGAGTATATATGGAGTTCGGTAATTGTGTTTCAAATTGAGATGGATATATTGATGATTATAATAAATGATATGGTTGATTAGTATTTGAGAACTTCTTTAAAAGTACAGACATAACATTAGCTAGTTCATCTGGTTGATTTAAACCTCCTAGTGGTTGTAATATAAGAATACCTAATGTTAATATGAATACTACTACTGACGATGAATTTGATAACGGTAATTCATATAGAGAAGATTGAGAAAATGATGAAAATGAATTATATGATATAGAGTTACAAAATGGTGGTTCAGTTTATTGTAATATATTTAATATAGGTAATGCTGATTTCTTAGATGCAAATGCATTTAGTATGGAAATGCACTATTGTTGAGCTCAAATGAATGTAGGTTCTGCAATATGTGCTTCTAAGGCAATATTTAATCACGTCGTTGTTTGTCAAGATGCTTTCTGAACAGCCATAGCTTCGTACTCTGGTTTCGGTTGATGACAAGATAATGTTTTAGGTTCTCTATCTACATATTGTATGTTAGTTCAATCTAGAATGTCAAAGGTGTTCTTTTGAGCATACACTTCTAATGATGTAATACTTGAGAATTGTATACATACAAATCCTTGAGTTTGAACGAAAGATAGTACAACAAGTTACTATACTTATTATTTAAGTAAAACTTGATGAGATTGTCAGATAAATAATTGTATGTCTTTTTCTAATGATTGAGATGTAAAAAATAAAGCTATAATAGAAATAGCTTATAGTACTGTATCTATATCTAATTTTAGATTTTCTTCTACTCAAGATTATACCAAAGGTACTACTGAATATAGTACAATTAAACTTGTACAAGCTCCAAATACCAACATTGTATGAGTATTCCCAATAGCTGATGCTGTAAGTGGTAATTATATGATAGAAATGTTAGATACAAGTAATATGAAAGTTAGAGCTATTGGTATGCTCGATAGGAAAATAGATATGGGGAGTGATTGAGAATATCTAGTTGGGGTACTAGGTTTGTGTGATAATATAGATGTAGCTAGATGTTATAAAGTTTCTTGAGATGAACACCCAGAAGCTACATCATTATTACTTTCACAATCTAATGTAACGATACAAAATGTTTCTTGAGATTATGCAAGTGCATTAAGACCTTGGGGTTGAAATGGTACTAGATTTAAATGAGTTCATTGATGAAGTGGTAATCCTTGAACTACTGCTGATTGACGGGAGGATTTATACAAAGGTAGTTATTGATTTAATTTTCACGATTGATTTCATTCAGATACAAAAGGTAGTGTAGCTTGTATAATGATTACACCGTCGCAATCATTTAATGAAACAACTGTTTTAGCGGGTAATCCATTATTTTACAAGGATTGAGATTTAGATTTATTAGATTGAGATAGTATTCAATTTGATATGTGATATTATGCTAAATGACACACTTGATTTACTTGAGAATTAACTGCTTTAATTTGATGAGGTAATTGGGGAGCTGATGAAATATCTGATGTTGATATTCAGTTTAAATACCAAATTGAATGATGAGATTGGAGTGATTGGCTAGATGCTAGAACTTCTAGTAATTGGACAGATATTCCAAGTGAAATGGTAGGTTGAATTAAATTAAGTTATAAGATGACTGCTAACGAAGATACATTAAGTATAAGTATGGTATTAGCTACAACTACAACTACAATACAAGCACAAAAAGATAATCTATATCCTATTGACCAAAATGTAGTTACTATATCTTTAACTTGATTACAATCAAATAGTGAAGTTAGAATTTATAAAGTTAGTGATTGAAGTGAATTAATGTGAGTTGAAAATAGTTGAACATCATTTAGTGATACATTTATTCATTGATGAACTGATTTTGATGTAGATATAATTATTCATCATTTAGATTATAAATACATTAAATTAAAAGATGTAACTCTTACTGCAAATGATTTATCAATACCGATACAACAACAATTTGATAGATATTATTCTAACCCTTAATTAAAATAAATATGAAAATGATAAATTTATGAGTATTTAATATGTACTTAGAAAAGGAAATAGAAAAGAAAATTGAGAGTTTACAAGAAGAAAAAGACCCATATAATAAAATGGTATTAGATGCAGAAAAGAGATTACTTGAGAATATATTTAATGAATATAAAAATTTAATAATTAATCAGTAGAATATGAGTAAAGTAACATTTGATTGAGAAAATAAACTAATAATAGTAAATTCTTGAGTTACTGATATAGATGTTGAAAAAGACTTATATAGTGAATGGAAAAAATGGTCAATTTTAGATGATAATTTAAAATATTTATCTGCTTTTAGAACTATATGAGGCGACCCCACATCTTGAACAAATACAGCTCCTAAGTTTTTCTTTTTACAAAATTGATGGATATTAAAAGTAGAAGATTTAAACTTAAATATTGCTACTAATTTATATTCTGATGATTATAATAGTCCTTTTATTATCATAAATTCTTCTGTTTCAAATAAAACTACTGATAGTCAAATATGAAATATATCTTCTAGTTGATTAACCACAGAAGAACACGATGCTATTATTAATACTAACTCATTATCAGAAAAGATATTAAAATTTGTAAAACTTATATTCTTTATTAAATAAATATGAAAATTATAAAAGTAGCTTTATATAAAAAAAGTAAAACCTTGTTTGGTAGATTAATAAGATTAAAACAAAATCTACAATGATATGCTGGTAGATATTCTCAATATTCTCATACAGAATTAGTTTTTGAAGATGGATTATTCTTTTCATCTTCTGAAACTGATGGATGAGTAAGATTTAAGAAAATAAAACCTAAGAAAAGAAACTGGGATTTTATAGAGATAGAAATTACAAATTCTCAATATGATAAAATATTAAAATTTTGTAAATCACAAGAAAATAATAATTATAATTTTACTGGTATAGTATTAGCTCAAATATGTAATCTTAATATTAAGAAAGATACTGAATGGTTTTGTAGTGAAATAACATCAAGAGCTTTACAAGAAGCGAATTTATTATGTCCTTATAGTAGTCTTTTTATTAATCCAGCAAGACTAGCAAAATTATTAGAAGAAAGTTGAAAAAAAATTAAATAAATTATTTACAAAAATTCAAAGATAAGTATTATTAAGTTAATACTTATTTTTAATTAAAACAATGGAAACTAAATTAATACAAGAAATTTCTGAACTGAAATGAGAAATGAAATATATATCAAAAACATTATCTAAAGTTGAAAAAGTTTTAGAAAATCAAAATGTTATGTTAGAAAAACAAAATGTAGCAAATAAAAGAATTTTAGACTTAGAGAATAATGAAAAAGAAACAAAACTTAGAGTTAGAAAACTAGAAGACTGGCAAATAAAAGCTATCACTTATGCTTCTATTTTTGCAACTATTGGTTCTACTATTATTTGAATAGCAATTAAGAAATTTTTATAATGAAACACTTTATTAAATGAAAAGAAGAATGAGTATTTTTATTTACTAATAATGCCGTTGATAATATAAGAAATAGTGAATGATTTAACTCAAATCATCTAGCAAAAGTTTTATATGAACAATGTGAGATGTATAAACATATAATTTCTAATCTTTTAGAACAATGAAAATCTGAAACAATTACAAAACAATTCTAAGTAAAGCTGAAGAAATATCATCTTTAAAACACGAAGTTAAAGAAATTAAAGAACATATCATACAAGGACATAATGTCAAAACAGCTATTTATGAATTAAAAGAAAAGGTTGAATATATCATTAATCAAAAAGGAAATGGAAGAATTTGAACTTATTAATCAATGACTTATTGATTGAGAAAAAACATCAGAATTAGATTATAAATTAGGTTCTGATAATCCTATTGAAATACCTTATAATAAAAATAAGAATAATTATTTTTATAATCAAGGTAAATTAAGAAGAACTAGAAATGCTTGTGTATTATATGCAAATGCTGCAGCTTTATGATATACTATGAATTATGAATTTTCTGAAAAAGAATTATTAGAAATAGTAGATTTAGCAGAAAAAGAATATTGATGGGAAGAAGATAAATGAATGTATATATCAAATTGAGTAGATTGTGTAAGAAATTATTGGAATAAAAAATTTCCTAGTAGAAAAGTTAAAACTTTTAAAATGGAAGTTTGAGATGAAGATTTTGCTAGAGCTTTAAGAAATAATTATAGAGTAGTTGTTTGATATAGAACTTGTAGAGATTATTATAAGGATAGTCAAGATGATTGAATTATAGAATGAACAGAATTTTGACCTTTTAGATGAGGACATTGTGTGTCTTCTATATTTTGAAAAGTAAAAACTATATCTGAAAATGATGGAATACTTATAGAAGATAATTATGATGGTTCTAAAAAATATAATGAATATTATAATAATAAAATTTCTATATTAAAAAAGACTTGAACATATTTTCCTAGTGCTTTTATATATTTAAAAGAAGAAGAAATAGAAAGTGAATTAGAAAAGAATATAGATTTAGAAAAAGCAGTTGAATGATATAAATTATGATTATGGAATTGACTTAATCCTAGAAAACCTGCCTCAAGACAAGAAGTTATAACTATGATTATGAATGCTATAGAAAAGTTAAAATAAAGTTAGCTTAAACTAGCCATTACTTAACTAAAACTCATTATTTTGACGATAGAGCGTTTTTAAAAAGTTTTGCTTACCATAAGACCTAAAAATAACTCACAAAATATAGTATTTTGTGAGTTTATTTAAAAGTTGAAAAAAAATGATATTTCCTTAATATAATAATATACTTATTCTTAACTTATCATAAAAATGACAAAAAATTCTAAAGAATATGCTAATTGGTATTACCATAATAAATATAAAAATGAAAAAACATTAAAAGATAAAGTTAAAAGAGTTTTAGCTAGAAGATTAATGGAAAAAAAATGATTAGTGCAGAAAGGTGATTGAAAAGAAGTAGACCATATTTCTTGAGTAAGAAAATGAAATGCACTTTCTAATCTAAGAGTTATAACTAGAAAAAAGAATAGACAGTTATGACAAAAAAAATGAGTTAAAAAAAGACTTTTAAAATCTAATAAATAATAATGAATAACAAAAATATATATGTAGAAGATTTTTATCAAACTACATTACAAAATGATTTATCTAGTAGTTGAGATTTAGAGATACAAGTTTCTAATCCACCTAAAAATAAGAAATGATTTTTAATTTTAACACCTGAAAATCAATCTACTAGAGAAGGAGTATTTTATCATAATGTTGATTGAAATACTATTTATGTAAAAGAAATAAATAGAAGAGAATTAAAAGAACATTATACTTGAGAAAAAATACAAATTAATGATACTTCTTTAATATTTAATTATTTATCAGAAGTTTCATATACAGCTTTTTATGCTGAAAAAACTGGTGATTTATCTGTTACAATATGGGGATGATTAATATTAAAATGATTAGAAGAAATAGAAATATCTGATACAGATTTAACATTAGATGATAATACTACTACTTATTTTTATATTGATTTAACTGATAATACAATTAAAGGTTCTACTACTGCTAGTTGAATAGTATTATGAGAAATTACTACAGCTGGTTGAAAAATTACTTCTATTTGATATAAAAAACATTGAATTTCTATTTGAAATTTTATAGAAAATATAGCTAAAACTTCTAGTGATTGATTAATAGATACTTATACTATTACTTTATCAGATTGAAGCACTAAAACATTTGAAGTTACAAATGGTAGAGGAATTAATAGTATTGATAAAACAAAAACTGATGCTTTAACAGATACTTATACTATTACATATAATGATAATACTACTTCTACTTTTGATGTAGTAAATGGTAGAAGTGTAAATTCGATAGATAAAACTTCTAGTGATTGATTAACAGATACTTATACTATTACATATAATGATGATACTACTTCTACTTTTGATGTAGTAAATTGACACGATATTGAATTCAAATGAGAATATGATGATACAGTTGATTATATAAAATATGATTCAGTATATTTGAATAATAAAACATATGTTGCATTAGAAGATAATACTTGAGAAAATCCAGAAACTTCTGATTCTTGGCAAATATTAATTTCTTGAGATGTATTATCATTACCTGTATATACAGTATCTAATGTTACAGAAGACAGAGAATTTGATGCTGATAATTATACTACAGATGAATTAGCTGATGTATTATGAACATTAATAAATGATGTTACAAAATGAATTAAATGAAATGATTGATTATGAGTTCCTGCTGGCTGAACTACTGGACAAATTTTAGCTAAAGTATCTGATACTGATAATGATACAGAATGGAAAGATGAAGCACAATGAGGACATAAAATAAATAATCTTGAAGATAGGACTAATCTAAATTTTACTTGAGATTGAGTAAGTGTATCTGATGATAGTGATAATGATGCTACTGTAGTAGATATACAAAAAGCTGGTTCTGAAAAATGATATAAATTTAGACAAACATATAAACCTATTATAAATATATCAGATAGTTTAAATAATTTTAGTAAGGTAGTATGGCAAGATGATATTATTGTTAATTGAGATTATAATACTATTCATGATATTTCATTAGTATCAATAGACCCTGATAATAATATATGGTATATTGATGATTGAGCTTCTAAAACTTTTACTATAGTTTTAGAAAGTCCTTCAAACGATGATATAACTTTACATATGGTAATAGATTGAGATTTAAGTGTAGATATTTCAGAAAGACTAATATTAAATAATCAATGGGATGATAATAATCAATTTTCATTAGATGTAGAAGTAACTGCTTGAAGTTCAGCTAATACTATAGCTACTATATATTGGACTGTTGATGCTTTTAATACTTGAGCTACTTCAATAATAAAAAGAAGTGACTTTTATATTTATTAATAAATAGTGTATGAAAATAATAAAAATTAAATCACTTACAACATTAGGATGAAGTGATAAAACCCCTATGAAATGAGAATTAGTATATTGAAATACTAAAGAAATAAAGATATGAAATTGATATACTCCATATAGTGATTTAACTAATATTGCTTGAGGAGGAGGTTGAATAGAAACAGTGCAAATAGCTTGAGAACAAGTGGAAGGAACTAAATTCTTTGAATATAATGCTGATGGAGATAAAACAGTTGGTAATGTAAAAATAAGTTTAGAAGTGGCTAATACAGGAGCTGATTTTATTGTTAAAGCTTACAAAAACTGAACAGACCTATCTAAAGATATAACTATTGACGATGGGGGTTGAACTGCTGTAAATAATAGATATGTAGCTAGTTTAGCTATAGGTGAAACATTAGCAGATTGAGATGTATTTGAATTAAAGATAAATCAAGTTTGAAGTGATGTCGCTGGTAGTGATTTTCTAGCATTAATTAATATTTCTTAATCTAAATAATTATGGTTTATCCAGATAATATACCTAAGAAGTGACTCGTATGGGAGTGACTTTTTGATGGTAATGCTAATGATAGTAGTGGAAATTGAAATGATGGTAGCTGAACAGACATCACTTGGGTAGATGCAGAAAGAGGATATGTTAAGGAAGTGGCTAGTTTTAATGGGAGTAGTAGTTATATAGATATACCAGCAAGTTTATTTGATGGGAAAGATAATGTATGAATTTGATTTTGGGTAAATATAACTTGAAGTACTTGAGAAACTCAATATATCTTTCAAAGAAGTAAGTCTTGAACAACTGATGATTTTGTTATTTGGTATAATGATACAGATAATAATTTTTGATGTAAAGTAAAAGATACAGCTATTAATTGACCTGTGTGATGAGTAGAACTTAATAAATATTATTATATATATCTGTATTATAATTGAAGTGATTTTAAATTTTATATTAATTGGGAATTAGTTTGAACGGAATCAAAAACTTGAACATTATATACTTGAGTTGATGCTACTAGAATTTGAAATAATCAAAATAAAAATAGATGAACAAAATGAAATATTTGACTTTTTAGAGTTTATTACAATGAATATTCCTCTAAACAACTTTTTAATCTCTACCTAGAAGGTTTAAGAAAACTATGACCAAATCTTCTTCAACAATATCCTGAACTATTCAGATGATGTGTTTGATATTGGGACTTTAGATGAGATGCTTCAAATTTAATAACTTGAGAAATTGCGACAGTAAACGGGGCTACACTTACTACTGACCATTTAGGTTATAATAACAGTGCTTATAGTTTTGATGGAAGTGATGATTATATAGATACTTGAATAAGTGTATGAAATCATTTTACTGTATGATGAATAGTTGAATATGATGATGTATCTTGAAGTTGAACTACAAGATGGGCATCTGAAAGACAATCCGCTTGAGAAGCAAAATGATGGTATTTTAGAACTGATTGAGATTGACAAGTACAACTTGAATTTTATGCTGACTGAGGTACATACTTTCATTGTGAGTGAGGTTGAGCATTAGTTGCTTGAAAAAGGTATACTATATATGCATATATAGATAATGTAAATAAAATAGCTAAAATATTTAAAGATTGAGTTGAGGTTGGAAGTACTACATTTACTTGAAGTTTAGATATTTGAACTTGAAATTTAACTTTATGATATCAGCCAGATAATTATTTTCCTTGAACTATTTATCAAATATATGTAACAAAAAATATACTTTCTGCTTCTCATATCAAACAATTATATCAACTTACATCTAAAAAATACATCTATCCTTTCGCTAAATACACACCAGCTTCTCTTCCTAAACCTATTTTACATATAAATTGAAATAGAAACGGGGATACTTTCTATGACCAAAGCTAAATTTGCAAAGTAAACATAAATAGATATAATAATTATATTACTATATAAATACCTAAATATGCAAAACTATATTTTAGAAAAATATAATAAACTTACAATCATTAAAGAGGTTTCCCCACATATTTATCCAAGTTGATTAAAAAGAAGAAAATTTCTTTGTAAGTGTGATTGTTGAAATACTAAGGAAATACTAATTAATCATATAAAATCTTGATTAACTAAAAGTTGTTGATGTTTAATTAGTAATAAATTAGTATGAAATATCAATTGATTAAAACATTGATTATGTAAAACTAAAATATATAGTATTTATAGATGAATATTACAGAGATGTAATAATAAAAATTATAAATGATATAAAAATTATGGTTGAAGATGAATTAAATGTGAATGGGAAACATTTGAAATATTTTATAAAGATATGAAAGATTGATATAAAGAATGATTATCAATAGATAGAATAAATAATGATTGAAACTATTGTAAATCTAATTGTAGATGGGCTACTAGTAAAGAACAATGAAATAATAGAAGGTCTAATCATATTATAGAATACAATTGAAAGAAACAAACATTACAATATTGGAGTGAAGAATTATGAATTAAAAAAACTACTCTTTCTATAAGATTACAAAGATGATGGAATATAGAAAGAGCTTTACAAATTAACTAATAAATTATGGCTTGAAATCATTGAACACAAAGTGGTTGAGTAACTAGTGGTAGAATAGGACAAAGTAAGTGGATGGGATTTGATGGAAGTGATGATTATATAGATTTATGAAGCACATCAATTGTTGATGTAGCAACAGACAATTATACCTTTGTAGTAAAGTTTAAATCAAATGATAATGCGGCTAATAAATTTCTTATATGAAAAGAAAATTGTAGATTGAGAATTGATTGAACAGTTGAATGGGCTTGGTATGATTGAGATACAAATAGTTATTTGAATAGTCCAAGTATTAATACTTGACAGTGGTATACTGCAGCAATAGTAGTTGACCAATCTGTATGACATACTCTTTATTTAGATTGAGTTAAAGTTGATAGTAGTACAGAAACTTGAGACCCAAATAGTAGTACAAAAAACTTTTCAATATGAGCTTTAAATCCTTGAAGTGCGGCAAATTTCTTTAATTGAATGATTGATTATTGATTTATTTTCAATCAAGCTCTTTCACCAAAACAAATTGAACAACTTTATTATGCAACTTATAATTAACCTAAAAACATTATGAAACTTTATTGAAACTATCGCTATACATATTTTAATAAATGAAATGGTAGATATTCACCAAAATACTTAGCTGAACAACAATTCCCTGATTATGCTTGAATTGTAACTATTAGGGATAATGAAATTCCTGAAAACCGTTACATTAAAGTGAATGCGAATTGAATGAAAAATCTTACTCGTTTTCTAACTTATGAATTAGTAGATTGAGTAGATGAAACAGAATTTAGAAAAAGTGTAGACCTTATTAAAAGTCAAAATGCTATTTCTTTATTTGATACAGTTGAAGAAGCTAGAGAAGATGTGAGAAATAGAACTGATTTAGAAGAAGACCCAGATGTTCCTGGTAAGTTTCTTATAAGAGAAGAATATACTAATGAACAATGAGAAACTGTTCCAGCTGAATATTTGATAATTGATTAATTAAAAAGCAAAATATTACATTTTGCTTTTTTTGATGTTTTAATTATTATATTAATATAATTTATATAATTAATTTAATAAAATATGGCAATAAGTAGAAGTAGAATAAGAGCTGCAATTAAAAAATATGGTAGAGCTAGAGTTAATGCAGCCATAAGAAGAGCTAGAGCTAGAAAAAAATCTAGTTCTTCATCTTCTAATAGAAGAAGACCAACTGCTCAACAAGTATCAGCAGCTAGAAAAAGTATAGCTAGAAATAAAGCTAGTTCTTCATCTTCTAATAGAAGAAGTTCTTCATCTTCTAATAGAAATAATAATGTTTCAAGAAGTTCTTCATCTTCTAATAGAAATAGAAGTTCAGCACCAGTTAAAACTTATTCTAAAAAAACTATTGATGCTGTAACTAAAAGATTAGGTTCTAAAGAAAAAGTATTAAATGCTATTAAAAAGAAATTTTGAGCTAATAGTAATCAATATAAATCTGTAGCTAATAGTTATAAATCTATTGAAACACCAACTAAGACTACAACTAATATTAAATCAAAAAAGATAATACCTTTAAAAAAGACTAATCCTTGAAATATTAAACCTAAATTTACTCCTAAAAAACAATGATTAGGTAAACAAAAATCTAATAATATTCCTAAAACTTCTTTTTTATCTGAAAGTATTACTTGAATAAAATCTGTTCCTAAAAAACAATGATTAGGTAAACAAAAAACAGAAAAAACTTTCTTATCTAATAGTGTAACAGGTAAAAATAACTGATTAAATAATAAAACTTCTAAAAGAGAAGCTGATTTAGTTAATCAAGCTAGATTAAAGTATGGTTCTGATGAAAATATTTTAGCTAATGCTGAAAAAACTTTTGGTAAAGATAGTGATAAATATAAAGCTACAAAAAAATTATTAACTAGGAATGTTCAAAAAGATTGAACAGAAAATTTAGATAAATTAACAAATCTAAATGAAAAAGAATTAAAAGATAAAAAAATAGAAACTGTTAAAACAGTTACTGATAAAAAAATAAGTGAAACTGTAAATAATTATGTAAATGCAGCAAAAGTAGAAAATTCTTCTAATGAAAATTTACAAAATTTTTATACTAATTTACAATCAGAATTAAATGATTTCTTAAAAGAAACTAAGAAAACTAAAAAAGAAGCTTTAGATAGAACTAAAACTACTGAATTAAATAGAGTTGCTGGGCAAGTAAGAGCTATGTTAGCTTCAAGATGAACAAATGTAAGTGATTTATCTCCTGAACAATTAATCTCAATGAGTTGAGAATTATGAGTTAAAGCTTTAGAAGAAATAAATAATGCTACTACAAAAATGGAAGATGAAATCAATACTCTTACAGAAAAGAATATGGAAAAAATCAATAAATATAAAGAACAATGATTAATTAAACAATCAGAACACGATAGAGAAATAGAAAGATTAAGAGAAATGAAAGTAAAATTAATATCTGATTTAAAAGATAATTATATTACTTCTGCCTTTAAAATGGCTTTTGATGATAAAAAAGAAAACACAATAGATAAATGAGCTGTAATAAATGCTGTAAATAGTTTAGCTGTTCAATTATGATTACAACCTACTCAAATGTGAGTTATAAATCAATATACTAATTATGCTGATGCAACTAAAGCTACTAAAGCTATGTTAGAAGATTTAGATGATACAAATTCTGCATTATATAAAGCTGTAAAAGAAAATAAAGATTATAATGAAAAAATAGCTAGAGTTAAATCTACAAGTAAATCTACTACTAAAAAAGTTCCAGCAATGTCTAGTGCTACAAGAACTAAAATAGCAGCATATCTTGATTCTATTTGATTAAGTAATATAGTAGATATAGACACAATGTGAAACAAGGATATTGGAGCTGTAGCAAATGCTATAGAATGAGCTAAATGAGAGTCTGAAAAAAATAGATTTTATCAAATTATAAATTCAAATAATCCTATAAATTAATTTTTAATCTAATATAAAATGGCATTAAGTGATATAGCTAAAAAATGAACATTAGATAAAAAGAAAAAAAAGAAGAGTTCTATTTTTAGTAGAGCTGCTTCTTTTTTATCTAATAAGCTAATGAAACCTGCATATAAATCAGGTACTAAATTTGTTAATAGTAATGAATGAAAAGCATTAGTTCATACTATTAAAAATCCTAAAGAAGTAATAAGAGCTTCTTGAAATAATGTAAAGAAAGTTGGTAATAAATTAGTAAATAATAAATTACAAAATTCTGGGCATAAAACATTAATAAATTCTTTTAAATCAGAAGCAGGTAATGTAATGAAACCTGTATGAAATTTAATTAAATCTGGTGGTGATTTATTTACTTGAGTAGCAGATACTACTGATAAAGTTCAAGAATTATGAAAAAAAGTAAAAGAAGGTAAATTATCTACTTGAGATGCAATAACAGAAGCAGCAACTACAGTATGATTACAATGAGTATGAGCTTTAGCTGCACCTTTTATTATTCCAGTATGATGAGCATTAAAACAGTTATGAGTAGAGAAAGATATAGAAAAACTATCTGGTTCTGGTCAAAAATGGTTAGAAGATAAATCTATAGAATTATTTTCTAATTGAACAGAGAAAAGTAAGAATAAAATTAAATCAAGAGTTCAATCAGCTATTAATTTAATACAAGCTGGAACTATGGTTAAATGAATGAAAAATTTATGAAAAGCTAATAAAGCTAATAAATTATCTACAAAGATAAAAGAAACTGTAAAATGATGAGCTACAATGTGAGCAGTACCTATTACATTAACAGTATTATGAGCTGTGGCTTGAGAAGAATGAAAAAAACTACCAAATGCTGATAAGATGTGAGCTATTTTAGGACAAACTGCTACAAGTTTAGCAATACCTACTAAAATGAAATGAGCTAAATTATCTAATAAAGTAAAATGAAGCCAATTATCTTTAAATGTAGAAGGAAATAAACCTAAGACTACTAAACCAGTAGATATAACTCAATTAATGAGAAAAAATCAAGATAAGATATTAGAAAATAAACCTGAATATACTGAAAAACAAAAGAAACAAATAATTTCTCATAATAAATGAGTAAATAAAAGAATTAAAAATACTTGAATTGAATTAAATGAATTACAAACTTCTAAAAGAGAAGGGAAAACTAAAGAATTATTTGGTAATAGTAAAAAACAATTAGAAGTAAAAAAAGATTTAATAAAAGATTGAAAAAAAGATTGACTTTTAAAAGATTGATGAACTGATAAATGATTAGATTCTACATTAATTACTGAAAAAGGTAGAACTACTTGATTAAAATGAAAATGATTACATACTCCTAAAGAAAACAATAAAAAAGTAAAAGAAACTGAACCTTTAGCTGAATTAGTAAAAGAAGAAGTTAAACCTTTAAGTAAAAAAATAAAAGAAATTCCTAAATTAAAAAAATGAGAAAGTGTTGATATATTTGCTAAAAATAAAAAAGGTGAAATAGAGCCAGCTGTTGTTAAAGACACTCCTACTGGTAATATAGATAAATTAGATATAATTAATGATATTAAAAAATGAGATGTTGTTCTTAAAAAGACTGCTGAATTATGAAGTAAAAATGATTTAGTAAGAAAAACTACTTCCACAATGGTTAATAATTTAGGTTGAGTATTAAAGAATATTAATATAAAAACTAAAGAAGGTCTGCAAAATTTAGGAAGAGTAATAGATTGAATTAAATGAGAATCTAAAACTACATTAAATAAAACATTAGATGTCTTATGATATAATGATTATCTAAAAATAGAAAATAAAAATACTAAAGGTATTAATTCGGGATATGAGTTCGTTAAAAAGAATATAGATAAACTTATACCTTGAAATGATTTAAAGAGCAGAATCATTAAATATATAGCTTTAAAAGATGATAATAGTATCTTTAATAGAACTCCTTCTAAGAAATGAGTGAATACTACTAAAGCTAGAGTTATTTTAAATGCTATTTATGGTAAAACTAAATTAGATATAAAAAATTTAGAAGAAATTAAAAGACAAGAAATAGATAAATTAGATATTTCTGATACACAGAAAAAAGAAATGAAAGCTGATATTGAAATATCTCCTGAAGAACAAACTAAGATTTTAAATAAAAATATAGAGTTATTGCCTAAAGATGCACAAAAATTTGTAAGAGAAGTAGATAAGAATTTTGGATTAGTAAAAGAAGATAGTAAATTAAAAGAATGATTTAGAGAATTATGAGAAGATTTAGAAGCTGAATGAGTGATGTTCAAGAAATGAAAAGATTATATGCACTGATATGTAAACAGAGATACTATTAAAGCTTTTAGAAAAGAATTAAAAAAAGAATGAATAGATGTGAAAGATTTTGATGATATTACATTATGAGAATTAATGTGAGAAACACTATCTACACCTGAACAAATGACAAAGTTTTTAAAGAAGAAAAAAAATGCTTGGGCTTTACATAGTAATAATCCTTTAGATATAATGATGAGTTATGCTAATGATTATACTAAATTAATAGAAAGAAAAACTATTAATAAATTATTAGATAAAGTTGCTAGTGTTAATAAAGAAGCTGGGGAATATTTAAAAAAAGAACTACACGACGGAAATAGTTTCTTATATAAGAAATTATTAGATATGCACGAAGAACCTAGTTTAGCTTGAAAAGCAGGGAAATGATTAGCTAAATGATTATCAGTATGAACATATATAGGTAATACAAAGATGATACCTCAAAATGTTGCTTTTGCTTGAGCAGTATGATGAATGAAATATTTAACTAATTTACTTACTTGAAAATGAAAAATAGCTGGTAAAGCATCTGATTTAAAATGAGCTAGACAATATTTATTTGAAGAAGGATTATTATCACATAAAGATTTTAATATAGATAAGAAATTTACTTGAGATAAAAAATGAAATGTATCTTTATCTAAAAAAGTAGTATTAAATACTAAGGATAGTCCTAATAAATTAATGAGAATATTTACAGCTTCATTAGTTCCACAAATACAAAGTATTATAGGTCAATCATATATGGCTTGAATAGTAAAGAAAAATGGTTGAATAAAATGAAAAGAAACTATAGTAGATGCTTATAAAAGAATACTAGATTCTAAACCTACTTCTGAAAGAATTAAAATAAGATGAGAATTAGCTGAAAGTATAAAAGCAATAGAAGATGCTACATATAGTAATACTGCTACACATAAAGCACTAGATATTCCATTATTTAATATGATTAAATCTTTTAGTAGACAAAATTTACAAGCAATAAAAGAAGATATTACTAATATAACTGAATTAGCTAATAGTAAAAAATACTGAAAATTTAATAAAGAATTAAAAACAAAAGCTTGAGTTTCTGCAGCTGATTTAGCTAGTAGAACATATCTATTATATGGTTTATTATATTGAATAGCACAATTAATACCTTGAACAGATGATGAAAAAGAAAAATTTGTTAATTATACATTTGCTGAAAGTATGTGAGATTATTTAACTAATTTATTATCTTCTCCTGTCTGAATGCCTTGAGTAAATATATTAAGTAATGATACATTAAATGCTTTATCTGCATTATATAAGATGTGAAATACAGATGATACTGAATTAAGAAAAAAATATTTATGAGATTTATTAGGTTCATTTTTTACTTGAATTAAATGATTAGTAGATACTACTAAAAATATGTATGCTACTTATTGAAATGGGGACCATACTATACACGAATCTTGAAAAGGTTGATTTGCTTATAAGAATACAGATAGTTCAAATCCTTTATATGCTTTTATGTGAATAAACCCTACTTCTTCTGCTTATAGTAATATGTATAATAAAATAGAAGAATATAAATCAGATTTACCTAGAACTTTTTTAGATAAATGGGAAGATTTTTCAAGAAGTAATAGAGTATTAAGAAATTATACTAATTCTGCTAATAAGTTAAGAAATGCTTGAAAATATGCTAGAGTAGAAACAGCTTTAAAGAAAATGAAATCAAATGAAGATAAACAATATACTAAAGATGAATGGATAGAAGATATATTAAAATGAGCTTCTGATGAAGTAAAAAAAGCTGCTTATGATAGTTATAATAAAGCTATAAAAGATAGTTGAAAAGAATTAAATAAATTATTAAATATATGATTTGATATTGCTTGAGTTAAAGATATGAAATACTCTAAATGAGATTTTAATAAAACATTAAAAGCTTTAGCTATAGCTAATCCTAGAGCATATGAAGATTTTATGCAAGTAGTATTATGATATTATACTTATCCTAATTGAGCACCTAGTAAAGAAATGAAGAATAAAAATGCTGATTTTATATCTAATTTAGTTTCTCAATATACTAATTCTACTAAAATGTCTACAACAGTTGCTAGTCAAATAAGTGATACTTTAAAAAAAGTAATGCAATATAAATATACTAATCAATGAAAAGATAGAAATATACAAGATGAATTAAATGAATTAACTAAGATAGTAGAAGTTATTAAAGAAAGTCCAGAATTATATGAACAAGTAAAAGAAAGTATAGCTGAATTAGCTAGATATAATTTTAATAAAAAAGATAGAGAATTATTAAATGAAACTATTAAATGAAATCCATTATTAAAAGATTTATATGAACAATGAATAAAAAATAGATGATGAGTTCTTGAAAATGAAGAAGAAAAAGATATACTTAATGAAGAACAAATATCTAATAATAAAGAAGATTTATGAAACAACAAGAAAGAAACAGCAATCTGAAAGAAATGATTAGCTGAACTAGTAAAAATGAAGTATCAGAAACTAATTGATGAGAAACAAATGAAATCAAAAAATGAAAAGAATGATGACTTACATCTGAAAGCACTAGAAATATTGATGAAAAAATAAGTCAATATTTATTACCAGATGAGGTATTAGCTCATAGAATAAATCAATTAGCTATAAAAGCAGAGAAAGCTATATCAACTAAAGAAGATTGAATTGTATATGTACCTGATAATGCTAGTTCTTTAAAAGCATTAGAGATAAGTTTAAAACTTAAAGGATATATATGAAATAATCATAATAATGAATCTGATTTAGATACTGATGCTATCTATATATTACAATAAAAAACACTAACTTAAATGTTAGTGTTTTTATATTGTTTATATAATATTTTTAATTGTATATATTCTCTTTTATAATCATTATATGCTATTGTTTCTTTATCCCATTCCTTTAATATTAATTTAGTTTTAGATATTAAATCTGTAATAACATATTCTTTATTATTACTTAATCTAATTATATAAACTATTCAATTCTTTTTAAAAGGTTTTGAGAAAAATTTTACCATAATATTATAGAGAAATCATTAAAAATTTGTTCTACTGCTTGTTCAATTCTTTCATCTTCTTGTAATTCTTCTATTCTTTTTACAAATTGTAGAAAAGGTGAGTAATCAAAGTCCTTGCTTATTTCTTGTATTACTTTGAAGAGGACTTGATAATATTTTTCTTCCCCACCTTTATAATCATAATAACCAAAAGTTTCTCAATTACAAATAAATTCTATTTTTCATACGAAATCAGATTTTATATAATCTGTTAGTTTAGGTGTTCTATTCATAATTATCATATTTTAAATTTAAAAGTTTCTCCATTTTTAAGATAACAAATTCAATCTTTATATTCTAATACATAAGTATCTTCTGCATTACAATAATCAAGTAATTCTTTCATAGTATCTATTGTTTTCATAAATCTTTTTTATTATTAAATATTTTAATACCTCATTTTTCATTTTGCATATTCCATAATTCAATAAAAGAAAATACTTTATAGTCGTTATTTTTTACTGAATAAATCCATACCTCTGCTATTTCTCAAGGATTAGGTTTATCTAATTCATTGAGTAATTCTATTTGTCAATTTTCAAATTGTTTAACATTAAAACTATCTGAATTAATTTTTTTAAATTCTATCCAACCTAATTCTTTATTAGGTGATATTATATGTAAATCTAAAAATTTATTAGCTAATCCTACATCAGCAGGATGAAAAAGAATATATCATAATCTTGATAAGTTATCCATAACTTCTCTTTGAAATCCTTTTTCTATCCTACCTTTAGGATAACCTCACTTTAACTTAAAATGAGGTAGATTAAACATCGTGTTCTTTTTTCCAGTCTTTATATGATGCATAAACTTCAGGATGTGTTAAGAAATATTTCTTCATTTTACTATAAGGAATAATAAGTCAATGAACAATTTTATCTCATACATCTTCATAATCTACTTTATATCATAATCATTCTAAATGTTCTTCATAAGAACTACTATTTAATGTAGTTTCTATTTTAAATCTATTAATAAAATTAGTAATGGCATTCCGAGAAATAATTACTTTATCTTTTCTAGGGAATACTCAATCAAAAGGATTACTTTCAAGGAACTTAACTATTACTTTTATTATTTGCATAGAAGTAGAATTTTGTTCTTTATCATTACTTTGAAAAAGTGCTACTTCAGATAATACAATTTTTAATTGTTCTTCTAATGATTTATCAAAACACATTGCACCAGCATACATTTGAGCTATATTTTTAGCTATTCTACTATCAATAGCCCAGTTTTCTTTTAAAGCTAATTCTACAAAGTCATTCATATAATTGTTATAATCTTGTCAATTACTTGTTAAAAAGTAAGTGTACATTATATTTTTAAATACATAACTATTCTTTTTTAAGATAGCTTCAAAATTTCATTTAATCAAATGTTTTCTAATTAATTGAGTTTGGATACTTCTAGTTCTTAAAGCTCAATCTATTATCATTTCTTCTCAATCTAATATTGGTACTCAAAAATATTCATATTTAACTACCGATTGGTCAGCTCTTCATTTTGTTTGTCCTGTCTTATCAAAAATAGCTCTCAATGTTCCTACTTTAGATTTTCTATTATCTGCTCATTCTCTATATTCTGTAATAAAATAAGGGAATTTAATTAAATAACTAAGAGCATAATTAAATGAAAACAAACTAGTATTTCAGAAATCATTAGAGGAATTTTTTAATCAAAATGATTCTTGCATAATAGAATTCATTTTACTTTTTCAAGCACCAGTAACTCATCTAGTAAACAATAAAGGGAATGTAGATTCTTTTTCTCAATATAATAAATGTCATAATACTCAAAATAAAGAATACAATAATGAATATCAAGTATTATCAGCATATAATGATTCAAATACATCATAGATAACTTCTTTATCTATTTTTTCTTCTTTATTAAAGATAGGTATATTTTTATCTAAAGAATGTAATAATCCTTTTCATAAAGAATCTACTATATAATATCAAGTATTTTCAGGTCAGTCAAAAAATTCTGAATCTTCTTCTCTATCATAAAACATACCTTCTTCTAAACTCCAAATTCAATTTTTAAATACAATTATTTTTTCATCAAGATGTTCACCAAATCAAACTAATTGTTTAATTTCAGGTATTCAAGGTATAGAAGCAATACTTGTATGTATTTCTTTTATATCTGTAGTTGTTCAATGAAAATGAAAATTCCCATATGCTTGAACAAATTCTGCAAAACTAGCTGCATTTACTTTTGTTTCTAATTTAATCTTAGGTGTTCTAATACCTTTGAAAGTATTAATAAGAGTTACTATATATGTTTTAGTTCAATTTAAGTCATGAATAATATAATTTACTTCTATATGAAAATCAGTTAGTTGTTTGATATCATTAGTTGTATTTTTAGCATATCATTTTTCATTTAGATAAATATCCCCTGATACATTTTCTATTAATGTTCATCAATTAATAGCATTAACAGAACTATCTTCTTCAAGATTAAAATCTATTCAAAAATGTTCATTAAAAAATTTCTTAGTAGAAATTGGACTTCAATACAATTTATAAATATATTCAAATGGTCTTCATAAAATTATATGTAAGTTATGAGCATTATCTATTTGAAGTAAATCTTTTTGTAATCCATCAACATTAAATTCTTGAGCTTTTTCAACTACTTTAGTTATATCTAATTTATTTACTTCTAGGTATTTACTTAAATCTTCTGTATCAAAACTATATGTATGGTCTTTAGTAATAGAATAATATTTTAATATTTTTCTAGGACTAGTACTTTTATTCCTACTTGAATATATATTAAAAATATTTTTTCAATATTTATATAAAAAATAGTCTTTAGTTTCTCAATCATATAAAAAAGATAATATTCATTTTATTCTATTATGTTCAGTTATATTTTGTAATTTAGAATAGAAAAAAACTAAATAAAATTCTTTTCCATCAGTTATACATATATTAGGTTCAATTCAATATAATCATTTTATATAATTAATTTTAGCTAATGCAAACTCTTTATCCTTATCAGAATACTTTATTGCAGCACTAGTATAATTAATTATTTTTCAATTCACAAATACTTGATTCAATTCATATCATACTCCGTTAGTAATATCTAACTCTCATTGAAATGCTATTTCATCAAATTCATATATAGGTTTAGGTTCTTCTGGATTGATAACAAATCAAGATAAATATTTCATAAAACTTCAAAATCAATAAATAAATTATTTTTTATTACTTACATTACCATAAATTACTTCTTGTAATTCATATAATGTAAATATAGGTTGATTATTATCTTTTTCCATAGCTTCTAAAATTTCAGTAAAATCTTTCATAAAATTTTTCTTACCTAATTTTTTAGCATAATGAACAAGAAAAAAATCTTTTCAATCTCTTGTATCTCCAGTTAGTTGTAGTCTATATTTTCATTTAGAAAAGTTAAACCAACCATTCAAATCTTTCTTTACTCTTAGTAAAACTTTATTTTTATAAGCCATATTTTTTTTAGTTAGTATACAAATAAATATATTTAAGCATCTCAATTTTGCAAATTTTTATATAAAAGTAAATCATTCATATAATCATTTATTAAAACTTTGGGGATATATAAAGTATTTTCAATAGGATAATCTTTATAAAAATTTATGACTTTTTTATAATCAAAATATTTTAATGTTAATTTATAAAAAAATTCTTCATAAGATATTCAAGGAACTTCAACTATTCAATTAGCAAATATCTTTTTATAAAAAATATTCTCATCTATTTTTGTGGCTCATTTATAAAAAAATTTATCAAACTTATCATCAATAATTCACTCTACTTTATATTGTATTCATACTCAAGAAGAACTTAGTTTAAATATAGGAAGTAATATACCTCAAAGAATATCTATATCTATCGTTCACTCTTGAGTATAATTATCTATATAATATTCTGTAAGTAAAAAATCATTTAATGCTGTCATAAAAATTTTAATCTTTTCTTTTTTATTCATTTTCAATTAAATAATCATTATAATCATTTCTTATTCTTTCAAGTGATACCATATTTTCTATAGTATTTATTAATTCACTATTCATTATATCTGCAAATAAAGCATCTCATCATTCAGGATGTTCAGCAGAATGTATATTAGAAAAAAATAATCAAGCTGTTATTTTATCTTTCATTAAATTAATATCAGTTTCTCCTAAATCTAAATTCAAATCTAATTCAGCCATTAATTCTCAATCTTTTTTAATTAATTTATAATTATATTTCATATATTGTTTTTAATAAATATTATCTTTTTTTGCTTTTTTAATAACTTGATATACAAGTCATTCAGAACACCCTAATAATTTAGCAGCTTTAGTAGGTCAATAAAGTTTACGATAATCTATTATTTGTTGAATATCATATTTTCTTTTTCTTCAACCAACTCTACCATTATTTTCTAATACTTTTTCCACACTTCAATATTTTTTTAAAAGTATCATAAAATTTTCATATCAATATGAAATTGTTCATTCTTCTTTTAATTTAATCCATTTTTGTCTAAATGAATTTTCATCTATATTTCTCATTTTATCTTAATTAAATTCTTTAAATTTTTTAATTGCATCTTTTAATGAACATCAAGTCATTCAAATTATAAAATCTATTTGACTTCAACTTCTACCACATCAGAAACATTTGAAATTATTTCAATAAATTTTAAACGATGGACTAGAATCTTTATGGTCAGGAAAAGGACATTTAATATTATATCTAGTTTTATTTACTTTTACTCAAAATGCAAACATTACATTAGTTAATTCTACAGTTTTTTTTAAAAGTCATAAATCAATATCTTCAGTTTCTCATCTTCTTTGTCTTAATAAATAATTAAATTTATTAATAATTTTCTGAACATCAGAAATATAATCATTATATAATAACTCAATTATTTTTCTATTATTTCATCTATATCACTTAATTGCTTCTTTTTTAAGTAATTCTTCTTGTTGTTTTTCTTTTAATTTATCACCTATTAATTGTTGAATATCATTATCAGTCATCATAGATAATATTTGATTTTGATAATATAAAGGACTTTTAATATAATCTTCTTCCATATTAATCTAAATTATAATATAATACTTTACCTTTAAATTCTTTATTGAAAGTTTTTTCTCTAGCATAAGCCATTCATTTTAACATCTTAACTTTACTATCTATAATATCATACCATATTGCACCTATTTTATTTGGATGTTTTCTAATAATTCTTCAAATATATTGATTTATATTAGAATTAAATTTTTCTGCTGTAGCCATTATTCATAAGCTAAGTTCAGGAATATTTAATCATCTTCATATTATTCTTACATTACCTAATAATACACAAGGTCATTTATAATCTTTTAGTTCTTGTTTAACTTTTTCTCTTTCATCTTTACTTATTTCTCAAATTAATAAAAAAGTTTTAATTCATTTTTCTTCTATTTTTTCTCTTAATCTTTTAGCTTGTTCTACATATTCTAAAAATATAATACCTTTTCTATTTCATAAATTTGTTTCAAGTATATCTATTATTAATTCTTCTCTATCTTCATCCTGATATAATGCTTCTTTCATTAAGTGCATATCTTTCATATCTAATAAATTAAAAGAAAATTTAGAAAATACTTTATAATAAGTAGGTATGAAATTCTTTTCAAGTAATTCAAACTTAGGTCAGAAAAATATTTCAAATATTTTATCATCAGTATGATTAACCTCTATTGTTCAAGTAATTCAATATAACCACTTTGTTGTTAAAGAAAACACAAATTCAATTCTTTTATCACTTCATAAATAAGTATCTACCTCATCTAAAATAACCATATCAAATTCCTTAAAAAAATTTTTGTCTAATTTTACTAATGTATCTATATTTCAGATAACAATATCATGGCAAGCATTTTTTTGTTTTCTTTTAGGTCATCAGATAGTAAAGAATTCTTTTCAAAATATATCTTTTAAATCCATTTTCATTTGTTGCATTAAAGTTATTCAAGAACAAACAATTAAAGTTTTAACAGATTTATTTTTAATAAGTTTAGCAGTTATATAAGTTTTTCCTAAACCTGTAGAGATATGTCCTAATGCAGTTAATTTTTCACTCATATTAGCAACGATTTTATCTTGCTTGATATCTAACTCATTTCCTTTATAAGGATTGTTTAAATCTCAAATTTCTATATGTTTAACTGGTCAATACTTATCTTTTATCTTATGTTCCCATACTCATTTAATTCAAGCAGGGATTTTAGTATATTTTTTTCAGTTTATATTTACTTTTTTGTAATATTCAAGGTTGGTAGGTAGTTTCTGCCAACCCCAAAATCACAATTTCATTTGATGTATTTTCTTTTGATTTTTTAAAACAAAAGATTTTTTTATTTTTTCAAATTCTTCTTCAGGAATAAATGTTCATTGTTTGTTATAAAACATAGTTTAGTTTTCAATATATAATTCATTTTCTATAAAAATAGGTATTGCTTTTATTATTTCTTTAGCTTCTTCTACTGCTTCTTCTTTTGTTCTAAATAATTGTTCATATGTTCAGTGTCTTCAAGTAGATTCTACTTCAAATAAATATTTAGTTGCTTCATCTTTGAATGTATATATTCAATTTATTTTTACTTTAGATATTTTACATTCAGTATGTAAAACATTATTACTATCTTTATGGCTATCTAAATCCACAAAATACATTTCATCATTTATATTAATAGGTAGTTCAACATTTGTCATATTGTTTTTTTTAAATTATAAAGTTAATTCAGGATTTTCTCATAAACATTCTTCCATAGATTTAAAGATATCTTCATTAATATCTTTAGGGTCATTAATAAATTTAGTTAAATCTATTAAATCTAATTCATATTGTTCCCAAGTATGTTCTAAAATCCAATTAGGTACTCTTATCCATTTCACTCATTTCTCTGTAATTAAAGCTAATACTCAATCATATCATCCTCATAACATAAAGTTATAATTAGCTAATTGTCTTAAATATCTAGCATTAAATTTAGGTTTTCAATTAAATTGTAAATCATCTATAATCATATTCAAATTTCAAGATGTTTTTAAATCTACAATTATTTTTTTCTTTTCATTATAAAAGTCTGGTAATCATTTTATTTTAATATTCAATACTTCTCCAGATTTATCTGTTAATTCAAATTCTTTTTTTAAAACTGTTTGAGCTTTAGTATCTTTATCTTTTATAAATTCTTGAAATATATCCCAAGTTTCTCACCATTTAATCATAGTTAATGCTGATTCTTGCATAGCAGGACTAATTACTTTTCAAGATAATTTATCTTCAGATGTTCTTCTTGATTTTATTTCATAATCTTCCCATACTTTTTCTCATTCTCAATCAAAATATCTATCTACAATCTTTCAAGTTACGATAGCATCTGTAATTTGAAATTTCATTGTTTTATCTATATGATATGCTTTGTAGATATCAGGAGTCAATAATCTTGACCCCCATTTATCATATGATACAAAGCTAGATATTTGACTATTAGATATATAATCTGTTTCTTCAAAATAGTTTTTCATAATTATATTTGTTTAACTTTACTAATAACTTGTCTATATTCTTCCATAGGTAATTTTTCTTTTAATTCTTTTAAAAGAAAATTTAATCTATTTTTTTGTTTAATAAATATAGGTTCTTTTTCATTTAATGCTTCTATATTTCTTTGTAGAATTAATTTAGCTTGTTTTTCTATATCTATTACAGTTTCATTTTCTCATTGTTCTACTGTTACTCCAGCTTTATATTGTATCATTTGCATAATATTTCAATTTTCATCTTTAAAAGGTATTGCTTCTTCAAGATGTATTGTAGCTTTGCTCATAATTTATATTGTTATTCAAATAATCTTCATTAATGTTTTTTACTCTAAAAAGGAATATCTTCTACTGAAATTTCATCAGAAGTATCTCAAGGTAATTCTTCTATCATAGTAGGTTTACTAACATCTTTAGCTTGTTTAATTACTTCTGCTTTTAAGAATTTTTTAACTTTAAGAAAAAATACCTTCCAATCATCCTTATCATATCATTTAGCTTCTTTTTTATCTACTTCAGGAAATCCATTAATTGATTTCTTTTTTTCTGCGTCATAATAATATGTATAAACTTTATTTCAATCTTGTACTATATTTACTCATTTAATTCTTTTTCAATTATCTCATTCAAAATCAAATACAGATAAAGTAACTTCTTTACTTAATGAAATATTTGGTAATTTTTTAGCAAAATCTGAAAAATAATTTCAATCAGTTGGTACTGTAATTTTAACATTTTGTCCATCTTTATATAAAGTGATAGCAAATTGTTCTCAAAATACTCAATCTATAAAATCTAATCCAGTAATTAAACCAGTAACTGATTTATAATAAATTTCATATTTAACTCATTTAGTTCAATCTTTAGTTTCATATTCTCTCTTAGTTGCTCCAGGAGTATCATCATTTACTTTTTTTGCTAACTTCCCTTGCACTACAGTTAAATAAGTAGTATTCCCATTTGCATAGCTTTCTAACATTGTCATAATACGTTTGTATTAAGATATAAAATAATTGTTATTTTAAAGTCTTGTCTTGACTATATTGTTGTTAAAGATTTTATCTATAAACATGTTTTCTAGTAGCTTTTTTAATAATCTTTCTATTACTTTCTCCTTGTAATAAGTTTACAAACTTAAAGCCTATTTCAATATTATTAAAATCAAAGTTAGGATATCAATAATAATCTGCTAACCTCTGTATTGCCATTTTCTGTTTTTTTGTATTATCCATTTTGTATTTTCATAAAATAAAGTAACTAAGCAATAACTTCAATTATATAATAAATCTTTATAAGTTCTATCTATATAACATCAATATATTTTATGTTCTTGTTCATATCAAGCATTTCTTTTATCTATATGAGGATATATTCATTCTATCATATAAGTAGAACCATAAGGATAATACTTATCTATATAAGTTATCATACAATCTGTTTCATCTTCTCATATAGTTATTGAGTGAATATATTTTATATTAGCTAGTAAAAATAATATACATATAAATATTATAAACCATTTTATTATTTGTTTCATTATTATTTTTAAGTTATATTTTTATAATTTTCTTTTTTTTATAATTCTTTTATTACGATTAATTATATTAGAACAATATTGACACGAAGATTTATATATCTTTGTTCATTTTTTTGAAAATCAATTTGAATGAAACTTTGTTATTTCTTTAGTACAACCACAATTTTTACATTTCTTATATAATCTTCAGTTATATTCAAATACTCTATTTTTCATTTTTATTTAAGTAATATAATTATATATATAAGTAATACTATTTGATATGCTGCTTCAAATGCTGCATCATAATTTCATTCTTTAATATATCATACTATTCAAATTAATGTTACTATTATTAATATAATAGCTAATATTTGTTCTATTTCCATAAGTTTTTATTAATGCTTTAAAATTGTTTTATATTTATAACATATATTTAATTCGTTTATATATTGTTGATTAAATGTATATGAATTACATATAGTTTTTAATTCTTGTTGTAATGATGTAATATAGCTACCAGCAATTAATGCCAACATACATATTATTACAAATATTGTTAACATTGAATATTCTCTTATTTCTTCTACTTTCATAAGTTTTTATTTAATGGATAATGTGATTATAAATATTAGATTTAAAAATATTCATATAGCTATTATAAATAATATATTATATATACCATCTATAAGTTTTAAATTAATTTCTGTATGATGTGTATTTCTTTCTAATAAAAGTAAAAGCCTTTCTATTAATTCGTGTTCTTTTTTCATTTTACTTAGTTATTAAATAATCTCTAATTCTTTTTCAGCTAATTCCTTAACTCTATTTTTAGTTGTTGTAATAATCATATCAATTATTTCCCAAAGTTTTTCTTGTTCTTCTTCAGGGAATTCTCTCATATTATTAGCACTCATTTCAGCTATAAGTTTTAAATCTTTTGCTGTTTGCTTATCTAGATTTTTAATTGTTTCTATTATTGTTTTCATAATATTCTTTCTTTAGCTATATTAAAATAATTCTCTTCTAATTCTACACCTATAAAATCTCTGTTGTTCTTCAAAGCCATTTTCCCTGTTGTTCAGCTTCACATAAATATATCTAAAACCATATCTCATTCATTACTCCAACTTAATATATGGTCTTCTGCTAGTTTTTCAGGAAATATTGCAGGATGTAATTTAAAATTACTTGTAATAAATCTCCATATATTATATCTCATTCAATAATCAGTATTAATCTTTCTAGGTCTTTCTTTCTTGCTTCAATCTTTTTGTGTAATAGTATTTTTACCCCAGCTTCATATTTTACCAGCTTCTATATTTTTTCTATCTTTTATAGGATTAAATGTTTTAGGTTTTCATTTACTAAACACAAACATATATTCAAATATTTGGTGGTATCTATTATTAGATGGATTAGAAAAATTATGTTTTTTATATATCATAGTATCATGTAAATTTAATCAACATTCATCTTTAAAGTATAATGCCTGTCTAAAACTTGTTCATGTTTCAGTTCATTTTATTGTAGCATCTCATACTACCCAAACTATAACTCATCATTTTTTTAATACTCTATTACATTCCTTAGCTATATCTTTAAATATACCAAAATTCCAATTTAAAGTATCATTATATGTTCTTAGATTATCATATGGAGGAGAAGTAAGTATTAAATCAACACTTCCATCTTCCATTTTTTGCATTTCTTCCAATGCTTCTCAATTTATTAATCTCATAATTCTAAGAAGTTATTATCAATTAAATGTTCAATCATTTTTTCTATTGCTTCTAACAATGTTTTTCAACAAAATGTTTTATCTATTTTTCAAGTAAATTCATCACATATCTCAAAACAATATCAAGTATCTAATATAACCATTTTACAAACATAATATTTATCTTTTTCATATAATGGTTTATATCTTTTTGGCAAAAACTCTATTGCTTCTTCTAATGTTAAAGTTTTAATTCATTCTATTTTATTAGAATTAGCTATATAATATTTTCAATTATAATCAAAACACCAATTATATTCTGTTTCAACTTCCTCTAAATAAGGAGCTAGTTTTTTAGATAGTTCTAAGTTTAATGTTTTCATATTTTTTTTAATTAATTATTCTTCCCAAAATATTCTAAATTCTCAAGTGTTTCTATCGCAATCTATTTTTATATCAAGTATATTTTTATCTTTAGTCCATATTTGAATAACATCATCGCTAAAACAAGCTCAATCATAATCTAAATCCCCTCTCTTAATAATTTTCATATATTCTTCATAAGTTTCTGAAGGTTCATTTCAAGCTTTAAAAAAAATTTCTTTTCTTATTTTGTTCATAATTTATGTTGTTAAAGACTTTTTAAATTAGCAACTGCTTTTTCAAACTCTGCTTTATTATAAACATTTCCTCATATAGTGATAGTTTCTTCTTCTTCTTTTTTAAATATTGATTTATCTACAAATTGTAAAGCACTCCAATTTTCTTTAACTGCCTCTAAACATATTTCTTCAGTTTGATTATTTACATATTGTAAAGCAAATCAATTTTCTTTTACTGCATCTAAGCATATTTCTTCTGTTTGATTATTTATATATTGTAAAGCTCTTCAATTTTGTTTAACTGCTGCTAAACATATTTCTTCTGTTTGATTATTTACAAATTTTAAAGCATATCAATTTTCTTTAACTTTTTCTAAAGCTTCTTCTCATTCATAAGAAATAATATCTTCTTCTTTTCAATTCACCTCTTTTAAAAATTCTTTTAATGTTCTCATATTGTTTTTAGTTATTTAATAATTTTAAATTCTTCTCATAATTTTTCTTGTAGTTGTTTCATAGTATATTCTTTTACTTCTTTTTTAAATATTGATTTATCTACAAATTGTAAAGCATCTCAAGTTTGTTTCACAGCCTCTAAACAAATTACCTCTGTTTTATTGTTTACATGTTGTAAAGCTCTTCAATCTTGTTTCACTGCCTCTAAACAAATATTTTCTGTTTGATTTTTTACATACATTAAAGCATCTCAATTTTGTTTAACTACCTCTAAACATATTGCTTCTGTTTGATTATTTACATATTTTAAAGCATATCAAGTTTCTTTTACAGCTGCTAAACATATTTCTTCTGTTTGTTCTTTTACATATTTTAAAGCATATCAAGTTTCTTTTACTTTTTCTAAAGCCTCTTCTCATTCATAAGAAATAATATATTTTTCTTCTCAATTCACTTCTTTTAAAAATTCTTTTAATGTTCTCATATTCTTTTTAGTTATTTAATAATTTTCTTCTTTTTTAAATATTGATTTATCTACATACATTAAAGCATTTAAATCTTGTTTCACTGCCTCTAAACATATTTCTTCTGTTTGATTGTGTACATATAATAAAACTCTCCAATTTTGTTTAACTGCTGCTAAACATATTTCTTCTGTTTGATTGTGTACAAATTGTAAAGCATATCAAGTTTCTTTTACTGCTTCTAAAACTTCTTCTCATTCATAAGAGATAATATCTTCCTCTCTTCAATTCACTTCTTTTAAAAATTCTTTTAATGTTCTCATATTGTTTTTAGTTATTTAATAATTTCTCATTTACATACATTTATCATATTTTTTTATATTTAACTCAATCTAAAATAATATATTCTTTTACTTCTTTTTTAAATATTGATTTATCTACATATTGTAAAGCATCTCAAGTTTGTTTAACTGCTTCTAAACATATTTTTTCTGTTTGATTACCTACATATTGTAAAGCATATCAATCTTGTTTAACTGCTTCTAAACATATTTCTTCTGTTTTATTGTTTACATATTGTAAAGTATCTCAATCTTGTTTAACTGCTGCTAAACATATTTCTTCTGTTTGATTACCTACAAATTGTAAAACATCTCAATCTTCTTTAACTGCTTCTAAGCATATTGCCTCTGTTTGTTCTTTTACATATCTTAAAGCATATCAATTTTGTTTAACTGCTTTTAAACATATTTCTTCTGTTTGATTGTTTATATATTTTAAAGCTCTCCAATCTTGTTTAACTGCCTCTAAACATATTTCTTCTGTTTGATTGTTTACAAATTTTAAAGCATATCAATTTTCTTTAACTGCCTCTAAACATATTTCTTCTGTTTTATGGTTTACAAATCTTAAAGTGTATCAATCTTGTTTTACTTTTTCTAAAGCTTCTTCTCATTCATAAGAGGTAATATATTCTTCTTTTCAATTCACTTCTTTTAAAAATTCTTTTAATGTTCTCATATTGTTTTTAGTTATTAAATTAAAATACATCTTTTCTAACTTCTATCAATTCATTTCTTATTTTTTGATTTTCTTTTCTAACTTCTATAAATTCATTTCTTATTTTTTGATTTTCTTTTAAAAGTTCTAATTGTTTTTTAGATAAAATATTAAGTTCTTTTATTCTTTCATTTTTCTTTTCCATTTCCTCCACCTCATCATATAAAAACCATTCTTCAAACTTATTTTTATTTCAATATTCTGCTATAAATAATAAGAATCAAATTAAAAAATATATTATCAATATTATTAATATATAAAATCATCTCCCTTCCCCCCACTCAGCAATATTTAAGTTCCATAATCAAAAAGAGAATACTAAATATATAAATAATAATGGTGTTATTAATGTTATAGTTAGTTTTAATTTTCTTAGTTTCATTTTATTTTTAATTATTTAATTAATTTATTAACATATTTTTTTATTAATTCCATCACTTCCTTGTAACTCATTTCTTTTATTTCTTCTTTTGTTTCTTCTATAAGAAGTACATCATCAGTTTCTTTAGGTGAGTAAATTATAACTCCCTCTTTTAAATCTATTCCTGTTCTATTCATAATTTAAAATTATTTATAAAATTACTATCTTTTCTTCTTGCTTCTAACAAGAATACATTTCTATATTTTAATTCTCAATTCACCCATTTTTCTCTAGTACAATGAGAACAATTCGGATATATATTATATATAATATCAAATTCCATTTCTTCTTTACTTATTTTAGATGAATTATATTCATGACATTCATCAGAATTATTAAATAAATAAAATCTATATATTGTTTCCATTTTTAATTAAATCATATAAATTTTTAAAATTCTTATCTGTTTTTAAAAGTTTCTTTCAGGTTTTATGTAAATAAATTACACTATCATGAGTCGTTCACAATATTTTTCATATATAACTATATGTTAAATTATATTCCCTTAAAACTAAAATTAATAATCTTCTAGCTTTTACTAACTCTTTTCTTTTTGCTTTTAATGAAATTTCAAATTCTCATATTTCACAATAAAAAGCTACTCTTTTAATATAATCTTTTTCAAATTTAACATTAGTATTAGTTAATTCAAATAATCGAATTTCTAACTTAAATCTTTTATCATTTAAAATTTTTAATTGTCTTTTTATCTCATCAATTTGTTTTATTTTCTCCATAATTGTTGTTAAAGATTATCTTTTAAATTATCTATCCCTCTATTAGTTTCTGTATCTATTACATATTCTTCAAAAAGAATATCAAACAATTCATCATAATCTAAATATATATAATTGTCTTTTTTATTTGTATTTGCAAACTCATATACATCAGGCGCTTCATCAAAATCAGTTAAAATATAATCTCCTCATTTATAACTTAACTCATATCATTCCTGTATATTATCTATAATATTTTTTATTTCTTTATTTTTCATATTCTTTTTAGTTATTTAATAATTTTAATTTCTTCTCATAGTTTTTCTTGTAGTTGTTCAATAGTATATTCTTTTACTTCTTTTTTAAATATTGATTTATTTACATATTGTAAAGCATCTCAAGTTTGTTTCACAGCCTCTAAACATATTACCTCTGTTTTATTGTTTACATGTTGTAAAGCATTTCAATCTTGTTTCACAGCTTCTAAGCATATTTCTTCAGTTTGATTTTTTACAAATCTTAAAGCATATCAATCTTGTTTAACTGCTTCTAAACAAATGTTTTCTGTTTTATTATTTACATACATTAAAGCATCTCAATTTTGTTTTACTGCTTCTAAGCAAATTTCTTCTGTTTGATTGTTTACATATTGTAAAGCATATCAAACTTCTTTTACTGCCTCTAAACAAATTTCTTCAGTTTTATTGTTTATATATTTTAAATAATATCAATTTTTTTTAACGACTTCTAAAGCCTCTTCTCATTCATAAGAGATAATATTTTCCTCTTTTCAATTCACCTCTTTTAAAAATTCTTTTAATGTTCTCATATTATTTTTAGTTATTTAATAATTTTATTTTTTATAAACTTTTATACACTCTATTATATTTACTTCTCAAAAAGTTATAATAAGTATCTTGTTGAGTATAAGTCCAACCATATTTTAAACTCCCGTCTTTTTGTCTATATCAATATACTAATGTATATAAACTTTTTTTATAATGATATTTAAACCATTTTTCTGCAAAATATAAATTTTGTTCATACAAATTTTTAAATTTCATAAATCAATATTTCCCATTACTCCAACCTTTTAATCATTTACAATTGTTATCCTTAATACATCTATTACTCTTCATATAATTACTCTCAATAGCAGTGATTAATGTATTTGTTGTAGCACAATGTTTCACTTGTTTAACAGTTAAATTATCTCATAATACTTTTTTTCAAACTCTATAACAAGTTTCTTTTCTAATTGCTCTAGCATAATCTTGAAAATTATCTACTCAATAATATTTATATTCATCAGGAATAACTTCATAATTTGCGTTTACAGGAGTTTTAAATAAATTCCCTAGTATTATTATAGAAAATATAATAACTGCTCATAAAACTAATTTTAGTATAGGTAGAACATCTCTTTTAGCTTTTCTTATATCTCTTTTTCTTAAAATTTGTTTAGTTGTTAATCTATTACTTAAATTAATAGTATTTTTATTTTCAATTAATCTATCATATTCTTTTTGACTTAAAGGAAGTCAAGCAGTATTTTTATTTATTTTTATTTTCATTTTGTTTTTTAATTAATAAGTATTTTTTCCTGTGTCTAATTCTATCCCTAATTAATATTTCTTTTCTATGTTTTTCTCTATATATTTTCTCGTGTTTTTTTTCCATCTCTCTGGCTCTATCATAATTTTTTAATCTCCGTCTTTTTTTATATTCATTTTCCTTTTTAATTATTTCAGGATTTAATATTTTTTTATTTCTTTTAATAATGTTTTTACATAGTTTACAATTAGCGTTATATACTACCGAGATAGTTCAATCTTGTTTTTTATTATATTGTTTTGCTATAAAATCTGATTCTACTTTTTTCCAAACATTACAATTTTTACATCTTTTCCACTCTATTCAGTTTTTTATTACTTTTCTAAAAGAAGGTCTAAGTAAAAGTTGTTGTAATTCTAATTCAGATATTTTATATTTTATCTTGATTTGATTATCAGTAAAAGTGAAACTTAAATAATCTTTTCTTATTTGTTTAATTTTTGCATCATTCATTTTTCTATTTATGTAAATCTTTATTTAAACTAATAGTATTATGTTGTATATTAAAATTAGATTTTCTTATGAGTTCTAATTTATCCAAAATATCTAGTTGTATATTAGCATTTTCAGAATTAATATGTACTAATTGCCCTAATAATTCTATGATTTTTTCTCCTTGTGTCATATTGTTTTGTTATTAAAAATTAATTAAATTTATAAAAATTTATTTTAGTTCTTCAAAAAGTTATTTGTTTTAAATATTGTCAAATGGTATTTAATATAACTTCTTGTCCTTCTTTTTTTCTTAAAACTATATTATAAAATTGTTCTATTGATATTTTATTAGTTAATAAATCTATTTTTTCATAAGGTGAAAAATTTTTTTCAAAAAAGTTATTATTACATATTATTTTTTTAGTTTCATTTTCTTTTATAAAATAAGTCTGTTCTTTTTTATTAGTTGTATCAGATATTAATGTTATCATATTATTTTTTATTATTAAATTAAATTGTTGTTAAAGAAACCCGCGAAACTCTTTATATTAGTAATTAAAATTTTTATGTACATTTTTAGTAATTTCTACTAATTCCTCAAAAGCTTCTTTTAGTGGCTCAAATTCTGCTAACGGAATAGCTCATTTATATTTATTATATTCTCATAGTAACATAGCTAAAGCCTCAGCTTTTAGTTTTGTTTCTTCTTCATTGTATTTACTAGTATTTCTACTTAATAAATCTACATTATAAATCGAATCAGTTGTTAATGTAATTGTTTTAGTATTATATTTCATAAGTAATTTTATTATTAAACTAAGCAGTTTTTAAAATCTTGCTCAGGATTATTGTTTTTATATTTGTTATATTTTTATTTCAAAAATTCAAACTTTATTTAAAGGATTTTTGCTTTTATAAAAAACTATTAAACTACTATCATCATAACTAACATTAACTGAGAGTACTTCAAATTTCAAATTTTCAAGTCTTTTAACTATCTTGTCGCTAATTTTTAAAGATTTAGATAAATCTACATTATTATTAATAAGTTTCTCAAAAATTATTGAGTTAAAAATACTTTTATTATTTGTTTTATTATTTATCATATTATTTTTTATTATTAATATTTATTTTTAATTTTAAAAAGGTATATCATAAGTTAAACTAATTTTAAAATCTTTATTTTTTCAAGTTTTATTTTCTAATGTAACCGAAAATCACAAGTCAAACTCTCAAATAATATCTAATATTTCATACATTCTTTTTGTTAACTCTTTTTCTAATGTACTATTTTTTAAATATATATGTTCTCAATTTTGTGTTTTTTTATTTATATCTTTTATTTGTGTTTCTATTCATAATAAAAGTATATTGTACTTATTTATTGTTTTCATATTATTTTTTATTATTAAATTAAGTTAATTTATTTTTAGAATTTTAAAAATTCTAACTCTTTTTTTAATCAATATCAAAAATCAATTAATCTACAGTTTTTAGTAAAATTTATTTTTTCTTTTCTAATCCTAGAATCAATATATCCTTTAAAATTATTTAATGTATTCGCATTGTATCAATAAATCATTTTACTATCTGAGTAAATTATATTATTTTTTGTATCAATTAAAATATAATTAAAATAAGTATTTCAATTTATCTTATCGAACCATTGTTTTATTTGCACTTCTTTTATATACGCTTTTTTCATATTATTTTTTATTATTTAATTAAAGTTTTTTGATATCATATTATTTCAGGCGTTTTTCTATTGTCTGAAAAAATTTTTATTATTAAATCTAATTCTATATTTTTATATTTTGTTAAATCAAGTTCACTTTTTAATTTAAAAGTTCCAGTAAATCAATTTCAAAAAGTATAAGTATAATTATTTTTATATTTTTTGTATTCTGAAAATTGAATTTTTTCAATTAATTCTTTGTTATATGTTATCATATTATTTTTTATTATTAAACTAAACTAAATTATTTTTATTTTGTAATCTTATTATATTAATTTATTTTTTAATGTCAAAACTTTTTTTAAGTTTTTTATGTTTTTACTTGTAGTTGTAAAAAATTTATGTTTTTACTTGTAGTGTAAAAAATTTATGTTCCTTTTTTTTCTTTTTTCTTTTACTTTTAAAAGTGTATGTTTTTGTATATATGATTTATACTCAATTTTCTATCTATTGTTTTTACTAAATACTAATAAAAGTATAGTAAAAAAAATTTAGTATATGTATATTGATTAAAAAGATGTATAAAATTGACCTTTTTGTGCATTTTTTGTTACAATTTATAATATTTATATACATGTCCTTTCTGAAATAACACCTTTTTATTAGTATTTGTTAAAAACCGTAGATAAACGAAAGAGTATAGATTGTATATAGAGACCTTTAGTTTTGGCTTGTTACTGCTCAAAACTAAGGTTTTTCTATTTTCAAGTAATTTTTTACACTTTTCAGGAGCTTTATTTTTTTTTACCTACGAGTAATTTTTTATTTTTTTGCATACAAGTTTTTGCACTACTACAAGCGACACACTTGTGATTTTTTATCTACAAGTATAAAACCAGCGATTAAAAACAACTATAAACTACCCTCTACGCATATTTAAATCGATTTTAAACATACTTTAACTATAAAAGTATATAACTATAGCCCCCAATAATTTAGACCCCCTTAAATCTAATCTAAATATCATTTTAACTATTTAAAACCTTGTCTAACTTCTTATTTAAAAAATTTAAGATTAAATCTTTATTTTTATAATCACCTTTATTTAGCTTAACAAAAGCTTTATTGAGTTCATTAACTTTGAAGTCAATACTATTGATTCTTATATTATTCATGATATATAAGTAATAAAATAAACTAAACTAACTTGTTAAAGACTATCAAAAAGATTTAACTCTCGCTTGAACTAGCGTTGTAGCTAGTAGCTTTTTAATAACTTCTTTATTTAAGTTATATATATTATATCAAATAAAATTTATATATCAAATAAATATTATAGAAAAAACAAACATTGGCTTAATAAAGCCATAACTTCATATAGACAAGTAACAATATATATTGTATAATAAATATTATTGTATAAATAAATTGAACAACCCCCGCTTGATTAGTTGTAAAATTGCCCCCCAAATATTTAAAAGCAATTTTACATTCTTTTATAATCCTTATAGTTTTTATGCGAAAAAAATAAAAGCAGTCCGAAGGGTGTGCCGTTTTTTTATATTGTGGTGGGTGTGGTAAGACCTCTTTTGTTGTATGGACAATTTTACGTTTTCAAATTCAAACAAAGGCTTTATATAGCTAAAAAATACTACAAAAATTTCGTCACACAGACAATTTTACGTTTTCAAACTCAAGTAAAGGCTTTATATAGCCAAGAACTAAGGAACACTAATATATTTCATATATATAAGAATCTAAAACATAAAAATATAATAAAATACATCATATTTACATATTTACACGTTGTGTAAATCTAACAATATGATACGCATATTCATATATTTACACGTTGTGTAAATCTAACAATATGAGACTTATATTTATATATTTACACGTTGTGTAAAAACAACAATGTGTAAATCCATACGTTGTGTAAATCTAGTAATATGAGACATATATTTATATAATTACACAATATGTAAATCTAACAATGTGTAAATTACACGTTATGTAAAAATAACAATATGAGTTCCATATTTATATAATCACACAATGTGTAAATCTAACAATATGTAAATTACACATTATGTAAATTTAGTAATATGAAGACACATATTTATATAATTACACAATATGTAAATCTAACAACGTGTAAATTACACATTATGTAAATCTAACAATATAGGACTCATATTTACATATTTACACGTTGTGTAAAAACAACAATGTGTAAATCCATACGTTGTGTAAATCTAACAATATAGAACTCATATTTATATAATTACACAATGTGTAAATCTAACAATATGTAAATTACACATTATGTAAATCTAGTAATATAAAGACCCATATTTATATATTTACACGTTATGTAAATTCACATATATACAAAATCACACGTTGTGTAAATTTAACAATATAGAACTCATATTTACATATTTACACGTTGTGTAAATTTAATAAAATGTTGACACGTTGATAAATTTACATATTATGGTTTTACCTTATTATGTAATTTACACGTTATGAAAGAATTAAGCTTATTATATAAATGTTCTAAAGATACTAATTTAGCATTTAAACATAAATGATTACTAGCAAGTATTATCTTTGAAGAAAAAGATAATTGACTTGTAGATTCAGTAGATAGATTTGCTAAAAATACTAAAGATTCTTCTGGTGCTATATATTGATTATTAAAAGATTTACAAGATTATAAATATCTTATTATTAATAAAAAATTTGGATGAGTAGAATATATCCCTAATTATTCTCTTGTATGAGAACCAAATATAACAGAACCAACTACTACTACTACAGAACCAACACCAACACCAACACCAACACCAACACCAACACCAACACCAACACCAACACCAACACCAACACCAACAGCAAAA
>Ga0256837_1000193_pt1 | contig 55668 bp, 65 predicted proteins | sample 4562384metaG_FD_185976 | JGI IMG/M metagenome (GOLD analysis project Ga0256837, IMG submission 185976) | Hydrothermal vent microbial communities from Guaymas Basin, Mexico - 4561-384 | ecosystem: Environmental > Aquatic > Marine > Hydrothermal vents | place: Mexico: Guaymas Basin | collected... | reverse complement strand
CTCATGGAGAATGGCACCAAATGTCTGTTTTATTAAGAGGTGCTTCAGCTATGTCTCAAACTTCTTTTTTAGATAAACAAAGTGAATTTGCATTTAATGGTCCAGCAGAAGGTCATTTACCAACACCTGTTTCTTCATGGTGTGGACCAAAAGAATTTCCTATGCCTGTACCTTCAGAAACTGTATTGCAAGAAGCATATCCTGTTGTAGGAAAACCTCATGAAATGGGGCAAACAGGTATAGCTGTATCTACAGCAAAAAATTTACCTGCTTCAGAGGGTACAGTTATGGTTGTATGGCAAAGAAGAGATTATGCTGCTTTTGGATATGCATGTCCAGGAATGTTGACTAGAAAAAATAAATAAAAAGGATTTAGAATGAAGAAAATAATATTAATTTTAGTTATACCTTTTATTTTATTTGGTTTTGATTCAGAAGATTATAAAGAATTTGCCACAAATCCTTTAACTTCTGAAAATCAAGTAAAAATAAAAGAAGAATTTGGTTATATTAATGGGATAAAAAATACTAATGAAGGAATTAATAAAGAAATTATTAAAGAATTAAATAAAAAAATTAAAGGAATGTCTTTAAATGAAGCTATCGAATATATTAATATATTTTATAAAGATACTGAATTTTTAACAAAAAAAGAATTAATTGATTTAGTTAAATTATCTTATAAAATGCAATATGAAGCATTAACTAAAAGTCATATGTTTTTGTTATATTTCTTTACAAGAGAAGTTCCAAAAAATTCTATGGCTAATATTTTATTGGGAGTTAGTGCTTTACAAGAAAATGGTTTAAATATTGAATCTAAACAATATTTAACTGGTGTTCCAGATAATATACAAGAATATATGAGTAATTGGAAAACTTTTGTTTATGATTATCCATTTAAATATCAAAATAATATTGTAAGAAATTTTCATTTAAAATTTGATCCAAGATTTTTTAGAGTTTATGAAATTCAAGAAGCTCCTGCAATGGCTTTAGCTTTTTGTCAATCAGCAATACCTACTCCAAAAACTTGTAAAATTAAATATTTAATTAGAGGAGATACTTCTCTTTTTGATTTTTTTGATAAAATTAGTAAGATAGAACCAAAGTATAAAAAATATGTAAATATTTTAAAAGCTAATGGAATTTATTTGCCAAAGAAAGAGGTGAAAAATAATGAAAACAAAAAATAAAATATTATATAGCTTATTATTAAGTTGTTCTTTTTTATATGCTGAAATAGGTATTGAAAGTCCAGACGAACATATTGAAAGTCCATTATTATTTGACGATAATACAACAAGTGCAGAATTTGGAGTTTTTTCTTCAGGTAATAACGGTCAAGCAACCGAAAATTTAGTTTCGGACGATAATTTACCAGATAATAATATCAGTACAGGTATTTATTCTCAAGTAAGAATGGGTGATAAAATTTGGTATAAAAAATATGACGAATCTGGAAATGTTTATTTAGAAGATAAAGACGGTAATATTTATGACGTTAATAATGAGACTATGTCTGACATTCAGAAAGAAGAATTAAAAACTTTAGAAGACGAATATAATGCTTTGGCAAGAGATACATATTTAGCTGATCAAAATTTAACAGACGAAGAAAAAACTAAAAATATGATAAAAAGTGATATGGCTTCGTATGAGTTAAAGAAAAAGAATTTAGCATTAGCAAATAGAAATGGAGAATCTTTAAATGAACGTGTTGGTAAATATGCAGGAAATGCAACTTCTAAAGGTGGTCAAAATGCTTTAGCTATTTTTACAAGTGATACAAAAGGTTTAGAATATAAAAAAGATAATAATATGTCTTTAACTGACGCTGAATTAGAGGAAATTAATTCAACAAAATTTTATAAAGAACATTTAACTAATAGTCCTAAATGGAATAGAAATGAATTAATGAAAAGTGATACAGAAGTTGTATTATCAAATGCTTTTCGAGATTTAAGTGCTATAAAATCAGAACTTTTAGGAAGATTAAAGGGAGGTATTATTCAATGTCAATTATCTAGAAATTTAATACCTTCATATATGTGTCCTATGGCAGGAAAAACAGAAATTAGATTTCCAACTACAGCAGGTGATTCTAGAAAAATAGACTTGCAAGAAGCTTTAGACGATTGTAATGATTATTGTATTTCTGAGCCAGGATATTATCCTACAGTTAGTTTTAACATATTAAATGATAAAAATTTTAATGTAGATTTTTCAGAACATGAACTTTATCCTAATTATGTTCTTAGCGAAAATAAAATCATTTTAGATAATGATAATCGAATGCCATTAGATTATATTCAATTTGATATAAGTATACCAAAACCAGCTGATTCTAACTTAACAGACGAAGAATGGAATTTAAAATTAACTTCTGAATATAAACCAGCTATGAAATTTACATTAATAGCTGTTACTTTATATTGGGATAAAGCTGGTGAAGCACATGAAACTGTAAATAGAATATATGATAATTATGTTGTTTATTTAAATAAAGATCAATTTACATTAAAATTACCTATAGGTGATCCAGCTATTAGATATGAATTAACAATAAAAAAACCATTTTTCTTTAAAAGAACTACTGGAGCTGAATTTGCAAATGACGGTGGTAAAATTATTATAAATGATATTAAAAGTGAATATACTTCTACTGATTATCACTATTGTGTAATTAAGCAATTTGTTCCATATCCAAATTTTTGTTTTGGTGGAATGAAAAATGTTGAATATATGAATATAAATGGGCAAGATATGTATTTATGTAAAGATAAAAGACATAAGATAGGGCCAGAAATTACAACAGGAGCTTTTTATAAAGAAACTTCTGCTAAAGACGCTTGTAGAATAAGAATGGCATGTAAACCTACTTATACACATTATAATCCTTCTACTACAGGTAGTGATTTAATTTATAAATCAAAAATTGTTTGTGTAGATTCTCCAGAGAATACAGCTTGTAGTGACGAATTATGTGAAGCTTTATTTATGGATCAAAATCAGACTATATTAAATGAAGCTATTTTAGGTTTAAGTAAAGAAGATATTGATTGGAAATATACTATACAAAATGGAGCTAGAACAGATATTGTTAGACCAAAAATTAATTTTAGTGAAGTATCAACAACAACAACTTTAGCTGATTCTTCTAATACTAATTATGACGAAGTTTTTAGAAATGAAGAAAAAGATAGTGCATATATATATATGGTAGATAATTTAACCTATAATAGAATTAAGTATAGAATTGGAGACGAATCTCCTGCAAGAGTTGCTTACGTTAGATATGGAGATTTAAGTCATAAAGGTTTAGGAGCTATATTAAAACCAGCTTCATTTGATTATACAAATCCTAATGAATTTTATGTTTATGCTGTATCAGCAACAGACCATATATTTTATCCAGTAGCTGGAAGTTGGTTTATTAATGGAAATTTAATTTCTGTAACTGAAGTTCAAAAAGAAGAAGCAGTTTCAAATATTGACGGAACGTCTACAACTCAAGTTGTTAACGATAAAGCAACAATTGAACCTCCTAAATTTATGGATAGAACATATGCTGTAAAAACAGGACCAAATTGGGAAGATTGGGAGGTATTTAGAAGAATTCAAAATTATAGATATTATATGTTATCTTATGAAAATGTCCCTTATACTGATCCGGATACAGGAACAACAACTTTAATGACAACAATGAAATATGAATGGGTTGAATTACCTGCATATAAAGTTGATAAATTTGAAAAATATGACGCAAATTCTGGTAAATTTTTAAGTTTCTCTAGTTCAGAGGAAGCTCCTTATTTTGATACTGTTAAATTTGATTCAGCTAAAAATTTCTATAATTTTGATATTAGTTCAAATTTAGATATGACAAGAGTTAAAACTCCTGGTTTATTAATTCATGATCAGGAAAAAATAAATAACAATACGTCATATCAAAGACTTTATAATGTTGAATATAAAGGAGGTCATGATAGTAATCTTATGACAACTAATTATTGGTTAGTTTATTCAGATCATAAATTAACATATGACGAGTTAGAACAGGAAATAGAAGGTTCTAATTATAGAACAGCACCTATATCTCCTTCTCAAAGTAAATGGAGTCTTTATGATATGGTTAATAAAGCTCAATATAATGATATAATAGAAGACGACGGTGAAATTAATAATGGTATCAGAGTTTTCAAAAAAGGAACTCCAGATAATTTAACATTTTCCGTTGCTTGGATTCCTTCACCAAAAGAAAAAGGAAAAAAAGTTTTTAAATTTGCTTTCTTATTTTCTGATACAGAAATTGAAAATTTTGATTTTCAATAAAATAAGGAGATATTATGGATTTTAATTTTTCAGGGGCCTTAGGGCCTTTTTTTTATTTAATTGTTAGTTTATCAATATTAATGATAACATTTACAATGTTTGTTAATTTTGTCAGAGGTATAGCTATCTTAGGTGGTAGTTTAGCTTTAGGATATTATATTTTAATTGCTGATATTTCTACTAAAGATAAATTAGATAATTATGCTTCACAAATTTTTTCAATGAGTAAGGATTCAAATTATGTAGAAAATTTTAAATCTTTGAAAAATAATTTAGAAAAAAAAGCATTAGAAAAAATAACAAACTAAAAAAGTTTTGAAAATGGAGTTATATAATAACTCCACCTTCTTTTATATAAGCATTTAAGAATACATTTTTAGGAATTACAATATTTAATGATTTATAATTCCTATTATAAGCTGTTTTTAACATAAACCCATTTTTATTAGCTTTTGCCAAATCATACCAATTTGGAAGATTTTTCAATAATGTCTTTTGAAATTTTGACCAATGAAAAAACCAACCTGTATTAGAATCTGTAAAATAGTATAATAAAATATCTGTTGAATAATTTTTTAAACCCCAACCTATTTTATTAATATTTTTTAGATATTGATCTTGATCTGCTAGAAGTTCAATTAGAATATCATTTCTAGTAACTCTTCTAATTTTTTCTTCTATTTTGATAATTTTACCGTCAATTGTTTTTACAATTTTATCAACTCCTGCAAATTGCAAATGAGCTTCTTTTACAGTAATAATATCTTTAATAATAAAAAATTTTATGAGTTTTTGTTTGATAAATTGATTTATTTGTTCTGAACAGCTATCTGCAAAATTTAAATCTTTTTTATAATCATTAATTTTTACATTTGTATATTTTGGTTGAGCTGTTCTTGTTACAATCATGTTTTATCCTTTTTGCATAAATTAACAATTTCTTCAGTTAAAATTAGTTTAACTTCAGGATTATTAATAATTGCTTTATAAATTTCTAACATTAAATTTGTATCGTCTAAAGCGTTATGCAAAGTTATATTGTTTAAATCAAAATTAAGCATAATTGCAACTTCTGAAAGTTTTGGATTTTTCTTTTTTATTCCTTTAAATTCAATCATATTTTTAATTGAAGTCATTGTATCTAATTTCATAGATAATATAGAAGGAAAATCTTTATCCAATCTTTCATATTCTCTTATAAGAACACCTATATCATAAGATATATTATGAGCAACTAAAATATCTCCTTTATTTAAAAAAGAAGTTATTGAAGGTTCTAATTCTTCAAATGTCTTACATGTTGCTAAATGTTCGTCTGAAAGTTTATGAACTTCAAAACTTTCAGGATCATTTTTTATAAGAGGATTTATTTCTTCATAATAAGTTTCTAAGATATTACCTTCAAGATCTGTTAAAATCATTGCTAAGGATACAGCTAACCCATTTATATGAGTTGTTTCTGTATCAAAAAAGATAAGTTTTTGAATTTTGTCTTCCGTAGATAAAATCATTGAATCTTGATACCAATCAATTAGAGTTAGCATATTATCTGATAATTCACAAGATAAGGCATAAGTAATATTTTTCACTTTAAATAAAGCTTTTTCTCTTGAATCTCCATTTGCAATAAAAGATAAAAATTTCTTTTTATCTTCTACTGAAAGGTTTTCTTCTGTTCCTTGCTTAAAGAAATTCATTTAATCTTCCTATGAGAAAATTATAAACTTCTTCTTCTGTTAGAACTTCTGTTGGAATGATAATATCATAACCAGCTTCAGGAGAAATATTATCTCCTTTTAATCTTTTTTGAATATCAGATTCAGAATCACCTCTCTCTTTCATTCGTTCTTTCATTGTGTCTTTACTTACTTCAAGATATACTGAAATTACATTCTCAGTTTTCTCTGAAATTTGTCGTTTTCCTTCTGGTTCAACAACTACAACATTTAATCTGTCTTTAAGAAATTGATCTTTATGAGCTCCATAAAAATTTCCACTAAATTCAACAAATTCAAAGAAATCATTTTTATTTTCATTAAAAAAATCTTTTGTTACAAAGAAATAATCAATACCTTCTTTTTCATTAATTCTCATATCTCTTGACGTATGAGAAATAACTTTATGTGCATTTAGATTTTCAACCAATCTACCTTCAAGTTTGCTTTTTCCTGAACCACTTGGTCCTGTAATAGTTATAATCATAATTTACCCTTTATTGTTTAATTTACTATAATATATATTATAGATACAATGTAATATCAACTATTTAAATTATATAAAAAACAAACTTTCTTTATGCTTAAAAAAGTTTGCTATAATATAAAAAATATTTAATAAAGAGGTTTTCATGAAGAAAAAATTAATATTAGTAGGTTTATTAAGTTCTTTTTTATATGCAGAACAAGTTCCAGTAGATAGAATTAATTCAATTTGTTCTACTAAAGGATATATTAAGAAATATAAATCTACACAAGAATGTGTAAAAGTTTTTAAAAAAAGAAATTCTAATGAAAGAAAAGAAAATAAAATTATTAAAAAATCTAAAAATTCTGATCAATTAATTAGTAATTATAAAAAAGAATTTGGTATTGGTGACGATTATAAATATTATGGAATGTTACCTTCAATAAAAGAAATTACTATGACTGAAGAAAAGAAAAAAGATAATTATATTTTTATAAAAACTTATGAATTATATTTAACAAAAACATATAGTAATTCTAAATTTTCTTATTTTAAAGATAATAAGGATTTAAATGAATATTTTAAAAAATTTACTAAATTATCTTTTGCTGATAAAATGAAAGTTAAAGATATTATAGGTTATATTGTTAGAAATAAAAATTTAAAGTCTAAAATTATTTTAGATAGATATTTAAAATTAAATGAATTTATTAGAGGTGAAAAATATTTTAAATATAAATTATTTCAAGAATATTTAAATGGATTTAAATATCTAAGTAATAAAGAAGATATAAAACATGTTTTAGTTAAATTAAATAAACTTTATAAAAATGAAAAAGATTTAATTTTTAAAGTTGAATTATATTCAATTATAAATTATTTAAATAAAAAAGTAAATAAACCTAAGTTAGAAAATTCTTTTAAAGATTTAAATTTAGATAAAAATTTATTTAAAAAAATAAGTTTTAATGACTTATTTTTAATGTTAAATAATAAAGGGTATTAAAATTATGAAAAAAGGTTTTACTATGATAGAATTTTTAGTAGCTATGGTAATATTTTCATTACTTACTACTATGGTTTTAGTATCAACTAAAAATACAAATGAAACTAGATTAATGAAAGAAATGGAAGATACTTTAAATTTAGCAAGATTATATTCGCAAAATGAATTTTCAAAAACATTTGATTATAGTAATATAGATAATAAGGATTATGTAGATACAGATAATAATGGATTAAGTGATTCTTTATTTGGTAGTAAATATTTACCTATATTTAATGAAAATATAGTTTTAACAAAATCTGATAAAACATGTGAAAATGAAGATCCTGGAATTTTATTAACTATTAAAAATAATCAAGTTTCTAAAATTAATTCTTTAAGTTTTGATTCTTGTATTTCAAATAAAAATATAATTAATTAAGTTTAACTATATTAAGAGTTAAACCAATCTTCAAGAGCTGAAATACTTTTATTATTCTTTTTAAATTTACTTTTAATAACATTAAATCTTTCAGGGAATTTATTATCTAAGATTTTTTCTAAAGATATAAAAGAAATTAAATTCTCTTTTTTACTCCATTGTTCAATAGTTTTATAAATTATTAATTGAATATCTTCTTTAGAATATTTTTCAAGCCAGAATAATATCAATTTTGTTTTATCTAAATTTTCAAGAAATAATAAATTTGAATCAATAGTTATAAATTTTTTATAACTAGTTTCAAAAAATATAAAGATTTCTTTAATATCACTTTTATATTTATTTAATTTATTAAAAAAGAAATTAGCTTCTTCTAAACGATTTTCGAACTTTCCATTATATAATGTTTCTGGTTTTATATATTGTTCCATATTAGTATTATTTTTCCATAAAGAATTAAAATATATATTAACTTTAAAAAAGTCTTCTTTAGAATAACCCTTGTTTAACCATTTATTAATAATTTTTTTTCGTTGTTCTGTTAATTTTCTTTTTGAAGAAGTTAATTCATTTAAATGATTTATAATATCTTCAAAAATAGAATCATTATTAATAATTTCTTTTTTTTGTTCTTTAATTTTTGTTGCTTTTTTTATAATATTTAAATGTTCTTTTGATAAAAATTTATATGTATTTAATATTTCAATATATGTATTTAAGACTTCTTTTGGGTATTTCTTTAAAAGAAATCCTATAATAGATAGTTTTTGTGTGTTTAATATTAAAATAATATTTAATAATTCTCTTTCTTTTATATTATTTTTTTCTTCTATTTCTAATATTTTTTCAATTTTAGGAACATTTAATGTCATTAAAGACTCCAATATTTTTTTTAATTATAATATTAAAAGACTTAAAAATATATTAATATATGCTATAATTTCTAAAAAGAGGTGTTAAATAATGAAAACAAAATTATTACTTTTATTTTTTATTTTTTTTAGTTTTAATTTAGAAGCTAATACTAATGAAAATTATAAAAATTTAGTTAAAGAACAGGTTAGAGTTTTAAATAAAAATTTAAAAATTAATAAAAATAATGAAGCTTATGTTTATAAAGTTGAATATAAAAATGATAAAGTTATTTATTATTATAAATTTAATTTTAAAAAATATTTATCAAAAGCAGATAAAATAATTCCTTGGGAAAAAGATAGTGAAGTTACATATCCAAAATTAAAGAAAATTTATAAAGAAAGTTTTTCATTATTAGCTATTAGAAATTTTACAAAAACCATATGTTTTAATAATGATTCTAGATATATATTAAAAAGAGGTATTCCGTTATCTATGAAAGCTTATTTTACAAATGGTGATTATTTTACTGGAGTTACAGTTACTGAAGATACTTGTAAGATATATGATAAATATAAAGCTGGATTAATAAGATAAAATCTTATATAATAAGATTTGTAAATATATTTGTTGGAGAAAATTTTGAATGTTGATTATTTTTTATTAATTGTAGCTGTATTAAATGTTATTTGTTGTATATGGACATTATTATTCAATGATAAAAATGAACAATATTTAGATTCTTTAACTAAATGTTATAATAGACATTATTTACCTCATATAGAAGATTTTGAATTAGCTGGAGAAGAATTTTATGTATCTTTTTTAGATATAGATCATTTTAAAAATATAAATGATACTTATGGTCATAAAACAGGTGATATTGTTTTACAAGAATTTGCAAAAGTTTTAAAATCAAGTTTAAAAGGTAAAAAAGATTTTGTATTGCGTTGGGGTGGAGAAGAATTTGTTTTATTTTTTAAAGTAAAAGATAAAAATATTTTTACAGAAGAAAAACTTTTAGAAAGATTAGAATTTATAAGAGAGACAATTGAAGATTTAGAAATTATAGGTGAGAATGGAGATTATATAAAAATAACTTCTTCTTTTGGTGTCTGTTCAAATACAGATATTTCAATAAATGAACGAATTTCTTTAGCTGATATATCTTTATATGAAGCTAAAAAAACAGGTCGAAATAAAATTATATTAAATAAGGAGATATAAAATGGAAAAAGATTATAAAGAAATTTTTAATGAATTATTTGCAGCAAGTATGGCTGTAAATATATCTAAAGAATCTTTAAAAGAACAAGATTTAAAGATTAGAACTGTTGCAGCAGGTGCTCTTGGTTATGCAGATAAAGAAGGTAAAAATGATCCTAAAAAGATTAAAGCTGGTTTAATGAAAAAGAGTATTGAATTGGAATTAACTAATGTTAATAAGTTAGAAGAAGATTTAACTTTAATGGAAACTTATCATAAATTAATTAAAGACGGTGAAATTTCAAAGCAATCTGTAAATAAATATGGTATATTAATGGACGAAGTTAAAAGTGCAAATAAAGAACTTTCTGAAATTAAGAAAAGTGCTGCAAATGAATTAGATTCATTAGAATTATTAGCTATGCAACATATTATAAAAGAAAAGATTGAGGAACAAAATTCTCAAGAATCTTCAGATAAAACATATTCTATTAAAAATGAAAAAGCTCTTTACGAAAAAATTGAAGAATTAAAAAATATTCTTTCTTAAAATATAGTCACTTTTGTGACTATGTCCTTTATACTTCAACTTAATATTCCTCTAATTTAAAAAATGTTACTATTACATATCAGTTCTGAATTATATATTTCAGTTCACTACAATAAATTAAGGAGTAGATATGAAATTTGTTGATACAAATGATATGCGAGGCAAAATTAAAAGTGTCTCTAAAAGTAAATTAGAAAAATATCAAAAATGTCCATTATGGGCTTATCAAGATTTAAGAAATACTAAAGATTTTAGTAAAACAAGAACTCTTGAAATTGGTATTTTAGCTCATGAGATTGCAGCTAAGAAATTAGCTGATAAGGTTGGGATTAAAAGAGAAGTCTTTGACCTTGAAGAAAAGTATGATTTAGACGTTATATATGAAGTTCAAGAAGAAATTTTTAGATATACAAATTTTAATTATCTTTATGATAAAGTTCAAGTTATTGGTATTGAAGAAACAATTTCTTTTGAAATGCCAGAAATTGAAGAAGGATTTAATTTTATTGGAAGATTTGACGTAGTTTCTTTTATGGAATATGATAATCAAAAATATATTGTTGTTGACGATTTTAAATCTGGATTTTATATATCTACAGACGTAGATACTGAAGCATTAGTTTATTCTTATGCAGCTTATAAGCATTATAATTTACCAGTTGTTTTTAGACGAATTGGTTTAAGAAATGGTAAATTGTGGAGTAAAACTTTTTCTAAAGAAACTTTGGAAAGAATGAAAGATAAAATTATTTTCAAAATTAAACATTGGAAAGAGGAAATGGAAGGTGAATTGATACCTGAATATACTCCTGGTTCTCATTGTTTATATTGTCCTATGTTAACGACATGTCAAGGACGAAAAGACGTTTCTAATTTAAATAAGAAATTTAAAGCTTCTATTTGGGCAAAACAATATGCTAAAAAAATGGAAACCGAAGTTAAAAATGGAGCTAAAGAAGTTCTTGAACATGTTCCTATTAGTGAAGTAGGTAAAGAAGAAATTCTAATTCCTTTCTTGAATAATAAATATGGTGCTACAGTTTCTACAACTGAATCATATATGTTAGCTGGTAGAAAATTAAAGAAAAGAGATATTATAAAACTTTTGATTGAAACTGGTGAAATAGAAAATTTTATTGATAATCTTGATATTAAATTTGATCAAGAATTAGCTTTAAAACTTGAAACTGATTATAAAATACCTTTTAGAAAACAAGTAAAATCTACAATTAAACTTGTTGAACAAAAAGAAAGTGAGGAATAAATGAAAACATTATACATTGTATTAGGAAGAACTTGTTCTGGAAAAACTTCTGTTGTTAATGAATTAATTAAACGTGGTGTTGGTAAAAATTTAGTAAGTTTTACAACAAGAGAGCCTCGTAAAAATGAAGTTAATGGTGTTGATTATCATTTTATTACAAATGAAGTTTTTAAAAATACAGACGTTGTTGCCTCTTTTTCTGTAAATGAAAATTGGCATTATGGTGTTAGTAAAGAAGAATTATTAAAAGTAAAAAATACTAATTTATTTTTTCCAGTTATTTCTCTTTCTTATGGTTTAGAATTAGCAAATTCTGCTCAAGATTTAGGTATTAATGTAGTTTTTATTTATTTTGATATTGATAAAAATATTAGATACCAAAGACTTTTAAATAGAGGTGATACTATTAAGTCAATTGAAAAAAGATTTGATATTGAAGATACAGAAGGTATGATAGATATTAATAATTTTAAAGATTTTGATAGTATCATATTTTCTGAAAAGAATTCAGAAAATACTCGTCCATTAGAAGTATATGCAAATATATTGACGGAGGTTATTAATGGTTACAGTAAAAAGAATATCTAAAGAAGATTGGGAAAAACAATATTCTTTAGAAAGTAATCCTTGGGTTAAAAGAGTTTTAGCTAATTTGGAACCTATAGGAGTTGTAAATAATATTTTATATGTAAAATATTGTGGTACAGAAGATAAGAAAAAACTAGTTTTTGAATATTTTCTAAAATTAACTCCTGAGCTTAATAAATTTTCTCTTCAATTTGGAGCAAATTTTATTAAGAGTGCTAAAGATATTAATGAGATCAAATTATATTGGTTAGAAAATTTAATTAAAAAATTTAAACCAAATAAAATTGATTTTAATTTAAAGTAGTTCTTTTTTGAACTACTTTTCATTTTATGAAAATTTAAATTTGTCGATATATTATATAAATAAAAAATAAGAGGATTTTCTCATGCAAATAAAATGTACAAATACAACTATTCCTAATATTTATAACGAGAATAATTCAAATCGTAAGATAGAAACTAATATAAAAGATTCTAACTTTTCTAAAGTAGATATCTTAAAAAATAAAATAGAAAATAGAGAATATAAAATTGATTTAAATTCTACAGCTTCTAAATTTGCTAATGAACTATTAGGTTTTTAATTTAAATTTATATACTTAATATTTTTATCTGTATATAGATTTCTTTTAAAGATAAATTTAATTTTTTCTATAGTTTCTTTTTGAATATATTTTGCAACTTTTATATCATTTTTATTAGCAAAATTAACTATTAAATCTTGTCCTGAACCTTTTAAAAGTTCTTTCGTTTTTTGACTTACTTTAAAATCATATTTATTTAAACCATTTTTTTTATCTTGTAATTTTATTAAATTATTTAGTGTTTCTAATGATTTATCCCAAGTTTCATATATTTTACCTATTTTAAAAGATTCTTCAGCTCTTTTATAATTAACAAAAGATAAATGAGATAATAAATATTCTGGTTTTCCTTCTTTTTTATAGAAAATATTTAAAGCAAAAGACGCGTCTTTATAATTTTTATTTCTTAAAGAATAAAAATATTCTAATAATTCCCATATAGAAGTATTTGTTGAAATCGCAAAATAATATTCTTTTATTTCTGTTTTTATATCTGGAAATAATTTACTTAAATAAAATAATCTAATAAAATAACTAATTTTATATCTTTTATTACTATCAGCTATTAAAGATTTTGAAGAACAAGTTTCTCTAATTTTTTTAAGAATTGCTCTTTTATATTTTAAATTTATTTCTCCATGATCCATAAATATATTTTTATTGTATTTATCTTCTCCATTTTGAATAAGATCTAGAATTCTAAATTCTATTTCTTTACTATTTTCAGGAATTTTTGATTTATATATTTTTAATTCTTTTTTTGGAAGAATATATAAATTTTCTAAGAATAGATATTTTTTATATGTTTTATTATTTAGAAAATAATTTTTCAATTTAAAATCATTGTTAATATCTTCGATAAACATATTATGTAATTCTAATTTTACTTTAGGAGATAAAGCAAATATTCCTAAATTTAACATAAGCTTTATATATGATTTATTATTTACATATTTTTCTTTTTGTGGTTTTATTAATTTTATAAACTCTAAAGCTACAGATTCTTTATATGGAGTTTCATAGTTTATTTTTTCTGATAATTTTAATAATCTATTAGATTCTATTGTTCCTAGATTTTGATAATCTATTTGATTTTTTCTTTTGAAATCATTAAATTCAGCTATGGTATTTTTATCAGTCATAAAATTTATAAGATTTATTGAACAATAATTTATTTTTTTTGCTTCAGAAAAAGAAAACAATATAAGTAAAGATAATAAAATTTTTTTCATTGTAATTCCTGTTAATTTTTTGTATAAAAAATTATATCTTTTTTGTAAAAATTAATCTAATTTAAATTCTTTTTTAGTTATAATACAAGAATATTAATAGGAGGTAAATTAATGAATAATTTATTAGTTACAAATAGAGGTGGTGATTTAGAACCATTAAATATTAAAAAAATTCAAAAGAAAACTACAAAAGCTACAGCTGGTTTAGAAGGTGTTTCTTCTAGCGAGTTAGAATTAAGTGCTGGTTTAGAAATGTTTTCTGGTATAAAAACTACAGATATTCAAAAAACTTTAATTATGACAGCTGTTTCTAAAATTGATATAGATTCTCCAAATTGGACGTTTGTTGCAGCAAGACTATATCTTGAAGAACAATATCATACTGTAGGAAGACTTTTAAGTAAAGAAAAAGGTAACCCTTATCCTCATTTACAAGATTATTTAGATTATGGTTCTTCTGAAAAAGCTCAAAGAATTAATAAAACTTTTTTTAAAAAATATTCTAAAGAAGAAATTAATCAGTTGAATAAAGTTATTCAAAGTGGTATAAAAGATATTAATGGTGATAAATATCATGAAAGAGATTATCAATTTAATTATCTAGGAATGAAAACTTTTTTTGATAGATATGCTTTAAAAGATATTGAAGGTAATGTTTTTGAATTACCACAACTTATGTTTATGGCTTTATCTATGTTTCTTGCTCAAAATGAAGAAGATAAAATAGGTTGGAGTATTAAATTTTATAATATGATTTCTAAATTTGAAGTTATGTTAGCTACACCTACATTAAGTAATGGTAGAACTGAAAGAAATCAATTAAGTTCTTGTTATGTTGGAGCAACACCAGATAATATTGAAGGTATTTTTGATAGTTATAGAACAATGGCATTACTTTCTAAATATGGTGGTGGTATTGGTTGGGATTGGCATGATATAAGATCTGCTGGTGGAGATATTGATAATAATAAAGGAGTATCTGGTGGAACTGTACCTTTCTTAAAAATTGCAAATGACGAAGCTATTGCTGTAGATCAACTTGGTACGAGAAAAGGGAGTATAGCTGTATATATTGAACCATGGCATATGGATATAGAAGCATTTTTAGATCTTAAGAAAAACTCTGGTGAAGAAAGATTAAGAGCTCATGATTTATTTCCCGCTTTATGGATTCCTGATTTATTTATGGATAGAGTAGAAAAGGACGAAGATTATACTTTATTTGACCCTTCTGAAGTTCCTCACTTACATAATCTTTATGGTGAAGATTTTGAAAAAGCTTATATAGAAGCTGAAAAAAATGATAAATTAAGAAAAATAAAAGTCTCTGCAAAAGATATTTGGAAAAAGATTTTGACTAGTTATTTTGAAACAGGAAGTCCTTTCTTAAATTTTAAAGATAATGCAAATAAAAGAAATCAAAATTCTCATGTTGGTATTATAAGAAGTTCTAATCTTTGTGTTACTGGGGATACAAGACTTCATACTCAGTTTGGTCTTGTAAAAGCTAAAGAATTATATGAAATGGAATCAGAAATTTTAGCAACATATGATAAGAGAGTTTGTGGAAATTTATTTGATATTGGAACTGAAACTGCTGCATGTATTCAAATGCATAAAACTGCGAAACAAGCTGATATTTATGAAATAAAAACTAAAGACGGATATACAATAAAATCTACCGATTGGCATGAATATTATGTAAATAGAAATGGTAATTTAATTAAAATTCCTTTAAATGAGATTAATATTGAAACAGATAAATTATTAGTTCAATCTGGAGAAGGTCAATTTGGAAGTGAAGGAATTTATGAACTTGGATTAATAGCTGGATTTGTAGCTGGAGACGGTACATTTTCTATATCAAGAGATAAAAAGCAGCAAATTCATATTGAATTGTATAATGAAGATATAAAATATTCAAAAGATAAAATTATTAATAGTTTAGCTAAAGTAGAATCTCACTTTGGAATTACTACTAAGAAAAAAGAATCTCCTAAAGAATTTTGGCATACAAAAAATTCTAAAAAAATTAGAATTTCAAGTATAAATATTGGAGAACTTTTTAGAAATAATTTTAATTTTACTAAAGATACTAAATTAAATGTTCCAGAATTTGTATTTAAAGGAACAAAGGAAACTGTTATTGGCTATTTGCAAGGTTTATTTACAAGTGACGGAACTGTAAATATTATAAAAAATAATAATATTGAAACATTCGCTATTCAATTAGGAAGTATTTCTAAAGAACTTTTAGAAGACGTTCAAATTTTATTATCTAATTTTGGAATTAGAAGTAAAATTTCTAAAATGAGAGAAATTCAAGAAAATATTTTTGAGTATGAAACAGTTAATGGAGAAAAAAGAAGTTATTCTTCAAAAAGTTTTTTTAGATTAAATCTTAATGAAAATAATGCTATCAATTTTATTGATAAAATAGGTTTTATTGGTGAAAAACAAGAAAAAGCAAATATTATTTTAAAGAATAGAATTCTATCTGGATATGAAATAACTAGTAGAAAAAGAGAGTATTTTGAAGTTAAAATTATAAGTATTGATTTTATTGGTAAAGAAGACGTTTATGATACAACTCAACTATTAAATCATAGTTTAATTTTTAATGGATTAGTTACTGGAAATTGTACGGAAATTTTTCAGAATACAAAGCCTGCAAAATATGGTATTTTATTAGAATTTGATTCTGGAGAAAGTTTAACTTTTGAAGAAGACGAGTTGTTAGATATTTTCATTTCAGAAAATGAATTTTTTAAAAAGAAAGCTAAAAAGGTTAATAGTATCGATACTATTAAATTTAAAGATAAATTATATAAAGTTGTTTTTAGTTCTAGAATAGTTTTAGAAGAAGAAGAAACTGCTGTTTGTAATTTAGCAAGTGTTAATTTAAGTAAAATTAATACAAAAGAAGATTTTGAAAGAGTTGTTCCTATTGCAATTAGAGCTTTAGATAATGTTATTGATTTAAATTATTATCCTGTAAAATCAGCAATGAATACTAATAAAAAATCTAGAGCTATAGGTCTTGGTGTTATGGGTGAGGCTCAAATGTTAGCTGAAGCTGGTATTCAATATGGAACTGAAGAACATTTCCAAAAAATTGACGAAGTTATGGAAATCTATTCATATAATGTTATTAAAGCGTCTGCTTTATTAGGACAAGAGAAAGGAAGTTATCCACAATTTGAAGATTCAAATTGGTCTAAAGGAATTTTACATATTGATTCTATAAATGATAATGCAAATAGTATAGTTATTAGACATTCTGTATATGATTGGAATGAATTAAGAAGTTTAGTTAGAAAAGCTATGAGAAATGGATATTTAATGGCTGTAGCACCTACTAGTACTATAAGTATTTTAACTGGAACAACAACTAGTACAGAGAGTATATATAAAAGAAAATGGTTTGAAGAAAATTTATCTGGTTTAATTCCTGTAACGGCTCCTAATTTATCTCCAGATACTTGGACTAATTATGTTCCTGTATATGATTTAGATCAATTGGTTGTAATTAAAGCTGCTGCTATTAGACAAAAATGGTTAGATCAAGGTCAAAGTATTAATATTTTTATTAGATTAGATAAAGCGAGTGGTAAATATTTTAATGAAATTTATATGTTAGCATGGAAATTAGGATTAAAATCAACATACTATTTAAGATCTCAATCTCCTGAAGTTGCTCAAGAAATGGACGTAAATGATCGAAGTTTTGAATGTTCAGGTTGTCAATAATAGATTTTAAACCCCTATTATAGGGGTTTTAAAAAGAAATTTGTAAAATTTTTATAAAAAACTTGACATTTAAAAAAAATCAGTGTATAATTTCGTCATACAAAAAATAAATAAACGGAGGGTCTGAAAATGAAAGCTATATTTGATATAAAATTTGATAATAAGTTTATGAATGCCAATGGCAATTCTTTTGGGCTCGTTGTTGGCTAGTGAAATAAAAAATTTCACTAGCTAATTAAAAAGGCCCAGCAAAGAGAAATCTTTGTTTGGGCCTTTTTTCGTTTATATACAAAAAAAATAAAAAGAGGAAAAAATGAAAGCTTTATTAAATATAAATATATTTGTTAAATTTGATAATATGTTTAAGGATAATAATGCCAAATTTTTTGGAAAAGCTGGTCCTCCTATGTAAGTTTTAAAAATTAAACTTGCATAGAAGGCCCGGCAGAGAGAAATCTTTGTTCGGGCCTTTTTTCGTTTAATAGTATTTTTTATGTCTCTATAGCTCAAATGGATAGTAAGCAATCCCCTTTTAAGGGATAGGTTCCTGGTTCGAGTCCAGGTGGGGACACCAAAACACTCTCTCGAATATCTGGTGACTGTTCACTGGCCTGAAAAGCCAGGGGTCGTGGTTCGATTCCACGGGGAGTGACCAAATGGTCTATTAGTATAGTGGTTATTACACTGGACTGTCAATCTGGTAACAAGGGTTCAATTCCCTTATAGACCGCCATTAATAAATTGTCTCAAAAGCACAAGGTGTGCTGCCGGTCTGTTAAACCGTGTGAGCTTGGTTCGATTCCAAGTGGGACAGCCAAAAAAAATGTACCTATAGCTCAGCTGGTAGAGCAGTACCCTTTTAAGGTGAAGGTCCTAGGTTCGATCCCTAGTGGGTACACCAAAATGCGGTAAAGTAGCACTGGGAGCTCACAAGTCTCATAAGCTTGGACTAGATCGGTTCGATTCCGATTACCGCAACCAAAAAATAAATTGTCTCAAAAGCACAAGGTGTGCTGCCGGTCTGTTAAACCGTGTGAGCTTGGTTCGATTCCAAGTGGGACAGCCAAAAAGGTTTATTAGTATAGTTGGTTATTATGCTGGAGTGTTAATTCGGAAAGAATGATTCGATTCTCTTATAGACCGCCAAATTTTGCGAATATAGTGTTTAATGGCTAGCATGTTTGCCTTCCAAGCAAAAGGTACGAGTTCGAATCTCGTTATTCGCTCCAAATAAAAAAGGGCATATAGTTCAATGGTAGAGCCAGTCGCTCATAACGACTTAATGGAAGTTCGATTCTTTCTATGCCCACCATAAAAATGGGGTTTTAGCTCAGTTGGGAGAGCGTCTGTTTTGCACGCAGAAGGTCAGCGGTTCGATTCCGCTATTCTCCACCATATATTGCAGGAAAGTAGCACTGGGAGCTCCTTGGCCTCATAAGCCAGGATTAGGTTGGTTCAATTCCAACTCCTGCCACCAATAAATTGTTTCAAAAGCACAAGGCGTGCTGCCGGTCTGTTAAACCGTGTGAGCTTGGTTCTATTCCAAGTGGGACAGCCAAATGCGAATATAATATTTAATGGTTAGCATATTAGTTTGTCAAACTGAAAGTAAAAGTTTGAATCTCGTTATTCGCTTCATAAATTTCACTCTATGACGTCGAATGGTTAGACACTTTCCTTACAAGAAAGAATATGTTGGTTCGAATCCAACTAGAGTGACCATTAAAACTTCTCTTTTATTAAAAAATCTTTAAAATCTTTCTTAAAATATATAAATTTCTGATATAATAAATTTTATTATATAAATTAATAGAGGTATATATGTCTTATAAATATAAAAGAGTTTATTTAACTGAAAAAAGTAAACAAGTTGAAGCTTTAGCTCCTGTTGAAAATGCAAAAATAGAAGGTTTGAATGCTTATAATAAAGATAAATCAATCGCAATTGTACCTTTACAGGGACATGTTTTAATAAATAAAAGTCCTAAAGAATATGCAAAAGAATATGATTATTTTTCAGAAAAAGAAATTGATAAATTTCCAAAAAGATTAGAATTAGTTCCTAACCCAAATTTAAATGCTAAATATAAAAATGCTATTGAACATTTAAAAAATGCTGAAGAAATTGTAATTGCAACAGACTTTGATAATGAAGGTGCCGCCATAGCAATGAATATTATTGAAAAAGCTGGTGTAGCTGATAGAGTAGTTTTTATGTTAGAAATGGGTTCTACTCACCCAAAAGAATTAAGAAAAGCTATTGATAATCCTAAAGATATTCCATATAAAACAATGGCTGAAGCCGGTAGAGTAAGAGCTTGGATAGATTTTTTAGAAGGAATGTATTTATCTAGAGCTTTATCTATTTATTTGGGAAATAATTATGCTGTTAAGCTTAATTATGGTGGAGTTAAAGCTCCTTTAACTTATATAGTTGTTGAAAGAGATTTATCTTATGAAAATCATAAAGTTTCTTATTTTTGGACTGTAAAAGGTAAAGCTATATTTAATAATAAAGAATTTGAAATAAAAATTAAATATTTAACTGAAGAAATTGATAAAAAGGGTAATACTAAAAAAGTTTGGTCAACAAATTTTGAAACTGAAGCTGAAGCAAATGAAGCAATCAAAGCTTTAGTAGATAAAGATTTAAAAGTTGTATCTTTTAATAAAAAAAATAGTAAAACTAATCCTCCTCAATTATTTGAGTTAACTGGTTTACAATCTGAAATGAGTCAAAAATTTAAAGTTTTACCTATAAAATCTATGGAAATTGCTCAGCAAAATTATGATAATCCAGTCTCTATACAAGTTTATCCAAGAACTGAAATACCTTATTTAAAAAGTTCTGAATATGAAGACGTTCCTATTATTTTAAAAAGATTAGCTGAACATGATATTGTAGATAAATCTATTATAGATTCTATATTATCTAAAAAAATACCTAAAAGAATTAGTGTTTTTAATGATAAGGAAGTTGTTGCTCATGGTGCTATTATCCCAACAAAAGAAGGTGATTATAAAGGTCAATTATCAAAATTACCTAATTTAAATAAAAATATGTTTGATTTAGTATCAAAACGATATGTTGCTAATTTTATGGAAGATTATGAATATGAAAATATAACAGGTGAAACAGAAATTCTAGACGATAAATATAAAGTTGTATTTTCTGAAAATATTCCTAAAAATGCTGGTTGGAAAAAGATATATGATAGTAAATTAGAAGAAACAATTAATAATTATAATCAAGATATTCCTGGTGATTTAACAAGAGGGGATATAATTCATATAAAATCATTTTCTTTATCAAAAAGTCAAACAAAGCCTAAACCACCATTTACTATGGCAAGTTTATTAATAGCTATGGATAAAATAGCTTCTTTATTTCCAGATAATGAAGATATTAAAAAATATCTAGGAGATAGTGGGATAGGAACTTCTGCAACTAGATCTAAGATTATAGAAGAGGTTATGAGTCTTGAAAAAAATGATAATGAACCTTTTTTAATTGAGTCAAAAAATAAAATAAGAAGTACCGAAAAAGCTAGAAATTATATAGGGTCTTTACCTAAAGAATTAGTTTCTCCTATAAAACGGGCCCTATTGAGTAAAAAAATTAAAGAAATTGAAAAAGGAAATCTTTCTTATGAAGAATTAGTTAACGAGTATTTAAAAGAAACTAAAAATAATATCGAGTTAATTAAAAAAATTGTTGCCGAAAAAGGATTTATAAAAGGTGCTGAAAAAAGAAAAGTTGAGCAAGAGGAATTGGGTATTTGTCCTAAATGTAAAAAAGGTTCTATAATTGAAAAGAAAAAAATATATTCTTGTACAGAGGCTATTTATGAAAAAGTAGGTGAAAAAATAGTAAATAAGGGTTGTTCTTATATGATTTTCAAGAATGCTTTAGAAAAATATGGTAAAAATAATTTTACTAAAACAGAAGTTAAAAAATTATTAAAAGACGGTCGTGTTCAAGTTTCTTTAAAATCAAAAAAAAGTGGTGCTTCATATAGTCAATTTGTTATTCCTGATTTAAAATGGGGTATAAAAGTTGATTTCAAATTTTAGGTATAATTAGATAAGGAGAATAAAATATGAAAAAATATTTTTTAATTGGTAGTTTACTATTATCTTTAAATTTAATGGCTTTAGAGCAAAATGAATTTTTAGAAATAAGCAATAATAAAGAAAAAATTGCTAGTTCGTTATTAAAAGATTTACGTAATATGTCTAAATTTAAAGACAGTCTTTTTAAATTAAAATCTATATCTTCAGATAATGAATATGCAGCATTTGATTTAGGTGTTTATTTTGAATATAAAAAAGAAATTGATAAAAGTATTTTGTACTATAAAAAAGCTATTGAAATAGCTAAATTATCAAATAATAATGATATTTTAAAGAAATCTTTTTTTAATTTAGGTTTATTATATATAAATAATGACAAGGATAAATCAATTTTTTATTTTAAAAAAGCTTCTGAATTAGGAGTTGAAAAAACTTATTTAATTTTAGGTGATTTAACAGGGAATGAAGATTATTATAAAGAAGCTATTAAAAATGGAATTTTTTATTCTAATTTAGCTTATTCAAAATTTTTATTTAAAAATAATAGAATTGAAGAAAGTAAGAAATACGCTAAAAAAGCTTTTGAAAATAAAGAAGATTATATTTTTTATTTAGGATTTTTAAAAGATAAAAATAAACAATTATATGTTTTAAAACAAGGTATTAAAGATAATGATATTAAATCTAAGGAGATATTAGCTAATTCTTATATTCATGGAATTATAACACCTGTAGACCTTAATAAGGCTATTGCTATTTTAAAAGATTTAAATTCGAAAAATTCTTTTTATTTACTTGGTGAAATTTATTATAAAAAGGGAAATTTAAAGAAAAGTTTATTTAATTTTAATAAATTTAAATATATGAATGGTTCTTCTAATGAAAAAGTTGAATCTTATATTGATAATATTTGTGATAAGCAGGCGAATTTATGTTTAAAATTTTAATTACTTTATTGTTGATAGTTGGTATTTCTCAAGCTAATAATATATCTGATTTAAGAAATTCTTATGATATGGGTAATTTAGATTCAGGATTTAAATTAGGAAAATTATTAAAGAAACAAAAAAAATATGAAGAAAGTTCACAAATTTTTGTTGATTTAATGTTAGCAAATTATCCAAAATCATATATAGAATTGGGAGATATATTCGAAAATGCTTTAGGAATTGAACGAAATTGTGAAAAAGCAGCTACTTTTTATATAGGAGCTGTTTCTGAAAATATATGTGAAGGTTATTTAAAATTATCAGAAATGATAAAAAATAAAAATTGTTATAAAACATATAATTCTAATTTAGAATCAAAATTTTTAAAAAAATATAAAAATTGTATAAATAAGTGAATAAACTCCGCCCTGAATGGCGAGGTCTTACGGCTTTTTTGATAAATTATTCATACTCTTTTTGAAAATATTCATTTATTTTTCTTTTTATTTCTTTAACTTTTTCTTCATTTTTACATTCAAATCTATTTTTATTTAAAATTATTTTTTCTAATTTAAAAATATCAAAAGAATTATCTTTTTTTTGAATAAATTCTTCTTTTATTACGTTATAAATTTCTATTTCTAAAACTTTAAAATTTAAAAGTTCTTGAATATCTGATAAATTATTAATTTTTTTTATATTTTCTGTAATTGTGCTCTTAATTAAGTTTCTTTTCATAAAAAATACCCTTTTTTTCTTTATAATATCTAAAGTAATCTTAAATATAGCTTATTTAAAAAAAGGTTATTTTTTTATGGAGAAAAATATGAAAAATCAAATAAATTTAGAAAAAGATATGAATAATTATAAGTATTTAATATTTTTAGAAATAAATGGATTTAATAATATATATGAAAATTTTGGTTACTTAGAAGCTTTAAGAATAAATAATATTTTAAATAAAGAATTAAATAAATTTAAATCAAAAGATTTTCAAGGATATCAATCAATAAAAAATAGATTTACTATCTTAACCAATAATATAAAATTGTTTTTTAAGTTTTTGAAAAATATAAAAAATCAAATACCAGAATATATGAAAATTGAAAACTTTCATTTTAATTCTGGCATTTTAAAAATTAAAAAATATAGTAATAACTTATCTAATATTCAAAAAACAAATGCAACTTTATTATTAGCAATTAAACAAAATAAAGAAATTCTTTATTTTAGTAGAGGTAATAAAGATATCAAATATTTTATAAATGAAGAAAAATGGAAATTAAAAACATTATTTTTGATTAAAAATCATTTAATTATTCCTTATTATCAACCTATTTTAAATATTAAAACTGGTAAAATAGAAAAATATGAAGTATTAGCTAGGGGTAAATTAAAAGATAAAATAGCTCAACCTTTTGAATTTTTACCTGCAGCTCATAGACTCGAAATGTTACCAATCATAACAAAAATGATAATTGAAGAATCTTTTAAATATTTTTCTAAAAATAATTTTTCTTTTAGTATTAATATTACTGAATCAGATTTAGTTAATCCAAATTTTGTTGATTTTTTGGTTGAAAAAGCTAATGAATATAATATATCTACAGAAAGAATTACTTTAGAATTCTTAGAAAATATTAAACATTCTGAAATTATTATTTTTAAATCAAATTTAGATAGATTAAAAATGTTAAATTTTAATTTAGCTATTGACGATTTTGGAATAGAATATTCAAATTTATCAAGAATTAAAATTCTTAATTGTTCTTTAATTAAAATTGATTCAGAATTTATAAAAGATATTCATATAAATGAAAACAATAGATTAATAGTTAAATATATTGTTAATTTATCAAAAGAATTAAATATTAAAACAGTTGCTGAATTTGTTGAAAATAAAGAAATTTTTAATGTTGTAAAAGATTGTGGTATTGATTATGCTCAAGGATATTATGTTGGAAAACCTTTAGAAAAGATCATTCCGTAAATTATCTAAATATAGATAAGAATTTAGAAAAGAAAGATTTTTCTCCTTCTATATTTTTATCTATAGCTTCGAAATATTCATGAATATTTCTTACTCCGTTTTTAACATTATTTATTTTTTTAGTGTCTTTATTAATAATCATTGTTAATGGTGTTGCTATTACTTGATAAAATCTATTTATTTTAGGATTCTTTGTTATATCACACTTAACAACTAAAGTATCTTTATTTTCAGCATATTTAGCTATTTCAGGTAAATATGACTGTAATGTTTGACATGGACCACATAATGGAGAATAAAAATCAATAAAAATATGTTTATCTCCATTAATAACAATTTTATTGTAATTTAAATCTGTTAATTCTAAAATTTTCATTTTTTAGAAACTTTTAATATATTATCAATTATTCCATATTTTTTTGATTGCTTAGCATTCATAAAAAAATCTCTATCACTATCTTTTTCAATTCTTTTTAATGGTTTACCTGTTGCTTTCGCTAATAATTTATTTAATTGTTTTTTTGTTTTTAAAATTTCTTTTGAATGAATTTCAATATCTGAAGCTTGACCCATAGTTCCACCTAATGGTTGGTGTATCATTACTTTTGCATTTGGTGCTATAGAACGTTTATCTCCACTTGCTAATAAAAATGCTCCCATTGACGCCGCTTGACCAATACAAATTGTATGAACTTTTGATTCAATTAGTTTCATAGTATCATATATTGCTAATCCTGCTGTAACTAAACCTCCAGGACTATTTATATATAATTTTATATCTGCTATATCTAATTGATCTAAATATAATAACTTGGTTATTACTTCCATAGCTGAAAAATCATTAACTTCTCCATTTAGAATAATTATTCTATTTTTTAACATTTTTGTTAATAAAGTATTTTCAGTTTTCATTCTACCAACTTCTTCTTCTATGTAAGAATCATTTCTCATTTAAAGACCTCTCAATATTAAGTTTTATATCTTTTTCTTTTAGTGTTTTTCTCTTATCAAAAAGAGATTTTCCTTTGGCTAAAGATATTTCTATTTTTATTTTACCTAATTTATTTGTGTAAATTTTTAAAGGTATTAAAGAAATTCCTTTTAGTTCTAATTCTTTTTTTATTTTTTTTATTTCATTTTTATTTAATAATAATTTCCTTTCTCTTGTTTCAGAAATTTCTTCAAAAGAATTTGAAAATTTATATTTTTTAATAAACATTTGTTTAATAAATACTTCATTATTTTTTATAAAAATAAAAGATTCATTTATTGAAGCATTTCCAGTTTTTATACTTTTTACTTCAGAACCTTTTAGAATAATTCCTGCTTCAAATTTTTTTAATAAGTCATAATTAAAAGAAGCTTTTTTATTTTTTATTTCCATATTTTATCCTACTTGATATAAGGTGAATAGAAGGATCTATTAGTTCCATTCCTTTAGGAATATCATAGTCTTCTCCCATAATATATTTTGAACCTTCTATTAAGTCTTTAAATATATTTATAATATATGCAGATTCTTGAGGTTGTAAATATTTTTTATTTTTTAATAAATTATTTGAATTCTGTAAAAGTTTTTTAATTCCTTCTTTTTCTTCATAATAATTTTCTACAAAATAAAGAATTGTTCCTAAAAAATAATTAGACATAATAATTAAATTATGTAGATTTTTTTCTGAACTTTCTTTTTTATAAATTTCTAATGTTTCCTCAATTGAATTTAATGCGTCTCTAAAAATATGAGAAAAAGCCAAAAGAAATAATTTTTCTTTTGACATAGTCTTTAAAACATTTTCATTCATTTCTTTTTTCATTTCTTCTTGAATACTATTTACAGAATCTTCTATTAATTTAGAATTTCTTTTGAAAAGTTCAGTTGCTAAAATCATTTAAATTCCTTATTTTATTGATATATTTAAATCTTTACTTTTTATAAAATCTTTTAAACCTATTGATTTGTTATTATTTTTAAGATTTATATTTAAAGTTTCTTTTTTGCCTACAATAAAATCTATAATATTTGATTTATCATAAGTTAAAATTTCTTTTAATTTTACTTCAATCGGTAATTGCTTAGATTTTATATCTATTAATGATTTTTGAAATTCTTCTTTTGATAATATTTTATCACTATTAATTAAATAACTTTTATTAATAAAAGAAATAATTACAGGTTTATCCATTTGAGAACTATATAAATTTATTGTTCTATTCATAGAATCAATATATCCTGTATAAATAATATTATATAAAAAGTTATTTTTATTTTTTATATCTAAAGATAATTGTTTATAAATAAATAAATTTGATATATTTTCTGGTGTAATTTTTGAAAAATCTTTTTTATTTAAAAGTTCTTTTGAAGGAGTTATATTCATTGAAAATAAAAGGTCTAATTTGTTTTTAAATAAAAGATTCATTTTTATATTTGTATTTTTTATTTGATTATTAACACTTACTGAAATATTTAAAGGTGTTTTAAATAATTTTATATATTCAGGATTTATTTTATTTTTTACTTCATTAGGAATTTTGTTAAATTTTAAATTATTAATATCAACTTTAAATTGAAACTTTTCTTTAAAAAAGTTTTTATTTCCTTTATTATTCATTACTTTTATAAAGTTTCTACAATTATTAATTTTTAAATTATCAATAGTTACATTTGTATCTTTAATAATTAAATTATCAAAATTACATGTATTTTTTAACAATGATAAATTTACATTTTTAATATCAATATTATTTTCTTTTAATTTTGTAATTATATTTTGTGAAACCTCTTTATTAAATTGATTATATTTAATAAATCCTATACTTAATATTACTATTAATATACTAGAAATAATCATAATTATTTTTTTATTCATTTTTATACCTCTTATTTGTAGTTATTTAACCATTTTTTATAATTAAACATTTGATTTTCATGTATTTTTATACTTTTATATTTTTCAAAATCTAGAAGAATTTTATCTAATAAATCCTTTTGTGTATTTAAATCTAAAAACTTAAGTAAATGTAGATTTAAATATTGAATGTTAAGTTCAATATTATTTATTTCTTTTAAATTTTCATTTACTTTTATTGGATCTTGATTTTCTATTATATTTGAACCTTTTATTATCTCATAATAAAATAAAGCTTCAAAAAATTTATTTTGAATATTATATAAATTTATCATTAAATACCTTTGAAATAAAACATTTAATTATTAAAATTAAATTAACATATATTATACTTAAGATAAAGTTAAATAAAGCTTAAATAAAGTTTATATATAAAATATGATATAATTAATAAAAAGGATTTTTTATGAAGTATGCAGGATTTTTTATTAGATTAATTTCAACATTTACAGATTTATTTTTAATTGTTATACCTATAGTAATATTTTATATTTATTTAATTCCTGGTTTAAAAGAACAATTTATTAATGGTTTTTTAAATAACGATTCATTATTATTAACTTTTCAAATTTTAGTAAATACAACTGTTGGAGTATCTATTATTAGTATGTTATACTTTTGGAATGGAGCAACGTTTGGGAAAAAATTAATGAATATACGTATTGTCAAAAAAAATGGTGATAAATTAACTTTTATAGACGCAGTAAGACATTATTTATCAACTATGATATATTTTATACCTTTTGTTTTTATTATTTCTATAATTTTAGTTTTTATTAGAAAAGATAGACGAACTTTACATGATTTCTTAGCTGGAACAGTAGTTATACATAATCAAAATGATAAAGACGAATAGAGGTTAATTCCTCTTATTCGTCTATTACAAGATTCCCATTTTCAACTTTTAAATAAGTCAATTCAATTGCTTCTTTTATCCAGGATTCTGTAAACTTATTGTAAATATACAAACCTATACTTAATTCACTTTTATGAATATATAGTAAATTGAGTTGTCTTAAAAATGTTAAAATATTTTTTAAATTATTTTCTTCCTCAATAGTATTTAATTGAGATAATTCAACCATTTCTGATATGTAATTATTTTCTTTTGAAGTTTGAATCATAAAAATATCTTTACTTGAAATATAAATTAGAATATCTTTACTTGCAAGTTTTTCTAAAAATTCTTTAGATTCTTTTTCACCAATAATAATGGCAAAAAATCTAGGATTAAAGAAATCTAATCTTGCAGAATAACTGATTAATTCTAAAAAAGCTTTATTTGTTGATAAATAATTAAAATCTTTTTTAACTATTTTTTCAATTGTTTTAATCACTTTTGTTGGAGAAGTTAAATCTAGTTCGTCTTCTTCAAAGAAATCTTTTGACGATTCCCAAAGATCATGATTAGAATGACTTAAATCCCATGGATCAGAATTAGAACTTCCAAAATTCCATGAAGTTTGAGTTCTTGTAACTTTTATTTCAGATTTATCAGCTACTTTTAAAGCTGAATCAAATTGATATGATTTTATATCATTTTCCAATGATACACAATCTTCATTTGAAATATCTGTAATTAATGTCAATAGACCTTCTGCATATGGTTCAAGTGATTCAATGCGAGCTTTGTTTTTGTATGAATGAATTAATCCTTTTGTTGGTAAACAATAGCTTAAGCCATGTGAACCTTGACTAATAACTTCGTCCATATCGTCACAAACTCTATCTGAAGTATAAAAGAATTTATAATCTTTTTCAGCTTCGATTTTTTGAATTTCTTTTAGAAGTTTAAAATTACATGCGTCATATTCGATAGAAGCTGACGTTTTATAACCTTCATTTGTTACGTCAAGATTAATAAAAAATGCGTTTTTAACTCTATCTTTATTTGTTTTAAAGTAATTTCTTACTCCATGAAATCCAACTTCTTCTCCTTCAGAAAATAGAAATTCTATATCATTAAGGAGATTTAGTTCTTTTAATTGTTTAATTACAAGAAAAAGAACGCTATTTGTAATTGTATTATCTAGAGCTCCAATAATTGTTTCTTTTTTAATGTTACAAATAACATTATCTTTAAAACCTTTTTGAAACTTTTTAATTAAATCCATATGAGAAATAATTACTTTTTTTGGATTTTCTTGTTTATTAACAATAATTCCTATACCGGAAACCCATTCAAAAGGTACTTCAAGTTCAGTTAAATACTGACTCATAATATCTAATTTAGGGCCACCTTTTTTATCTTCATAAACTTTACAAAAGTCTATAAATGTTTCAATAATTGCTTCTTTTTTCATTAGTTTCCTTTTTTATATAAAATAACTTGTCCAAGTTCAACTGTATCAGTATAAACATTATGAACATTGTTTTTAAATTCGTCTGGAAAAATAAGATTTCCACTTCTTAAAGAATAATCTTGAGTAACCTCAAAGTCATTCAATTCTTCTGGAATTGCATTTCCGTCATTTCCAGCAATAACAATATCAGCAAAGCCTTCTTTTACAAGTAATTTACTTAATTCAATATACTTATCAAGGATAACTTTCCCTTGATCTAAATTTTTTGAAAGTATTTCTATGCTATCAAAACAAAAGACCTTTTCACCATTTCTAGTTTCTGCTGTCCAATACCAAGATTGACCATATATCTTTTTATTTTTAACAACTTTTACAAATCCTTGTGATTCATAAATAAGTCCTGCTTTCATACAAGATTCACCATTACCATTCATAACTTGACAACAATCTGTAACAACCCCTAATATCAAGCTTTCAAAGTCATTTGGTCCCATAAGAGAAATTTTATATTTTCCGTCTGAAAATGATAAATCTTTGTAGACTTTATCTTTACTTCTAAGTTCCCAAAGATTTCGATATCTTTGTAGTAAATTTATAAATCCATTACTTGAATGTTGTCCAACTAGGCTGAATACAACATAATCAGGTAAAGAAAATAGAAACTCTAAATTAACTTTTGTTGTACTTTCAAATGCAATTAAATACAATTGTATAAGAGTTGAAATTGAAGTAAAGTTATTTGAAGTTGCAAGTTTATTGAATTTTTCAATAATATCATTTGATTTATTGCCAGCTATATCAAATAACTTAGCTAAATCATTATAAGCAATATTATCTAAAATCTTTTTTGAAAGTATTTTCACATATTTGTCTTCAATAACTGGAAATTTTTCAGTAGTATATCTCTCTTGAAAATAATTAATATATTTTGGAGAAACATTAATGATATTAACTGGTCTAGACATAATTGCAATTGATACTTTATATTGCTCAATATATGAAAGTTTCATTAAATCTGTATTATATAAATGATTAATATATTTAATATAATCAAATGAAAAATTTTCTGGATTAACAAAACTAACTAATATTTTTGATTTTGGGACTCTTGGAAAAGCTTTTTTCCATTGAGCATTTTTATCTTCTATAAAATCTTCAAGAGATTCATATTTTTTTAAGAACTCTTTTGTAAATAAACCAACAATCCATAAATTTTCTTCAAGTAAATCAAGATCATAGTCTTTATTAATTAATTGAAGTAAATTTTTCAAAATATGTCTAATTGGTTCTGGTTCTTTTTCTTCATTAAAACAGGTGTCAATAAAAAATTGATCCCAATTAAAATGATTATCTTCGTCTATATAATTTCTTCCAAAATCCATATAAACAGGTGCCATTAAATTTAAAAGAAATAAATAATCTTTTAAATCTTTTATTTTGTATTTTTTTAAAAAGTTTTTTATTCTTTTTGGTTCAATACCGATAGTATCATTACTATAATCTGTTTCCGGGTGAACAAAAAAACCAACAACTCTAATTGTTTTATCTAAATGTTTTCCTGAATCAATTTCAGGTTTATTTAAATAAGGTGTAACTAATGAGAATGCTTCCCATATTTCCACAAGTTCATTATCTGAAAACTTATTAGTCCAGATTTTTTTCTTTTTTATGTTATACATAAATCTCCTTTTATTACTTAAATTACATAAATAAATTTATGCTTATTTATGTAATAGTATTTTATTTAAAAAGAACTTAAATTTTTATGAATTTATAGATATTACTAAATATACTACTTAACATAGGACTTCTTATATAAGACTGTTCCTAAAGGTGAAACATGATTAATCCGTAATTATGAGCCTTAATATTAATTTAAAGTAGTAAAAAGGAAACATTATGAAAAATTTTATTGGCTGGGGTCAGGAGTTCGTTATTAATTTAACACCTTCTGCGTATGTAATGATTTTTGCTTTTATTTTCACCGTTATGGGATTTGATATTCTTCCTATGACAATGACTAATATTCTAGGTGTAGTTCTAGCAATTAAAATCATTATAGTTGAATTTTCTATGAGAAATACTCTTTATGAAAGTTCTAGAAAAAGATACGAAACATTTGTATTCAATTTACTTTTATTAGTAATTGGTATGACATTGTTTAGTATTTAAAACCTAAGGGGATCCTTGTGAGTAATAAAATCACTAAATGGATACTAAGGATAGTGACTGCTCTTTTTGGGGCCTTTATGCTATCCTTAGCCTTTAAGTAAAGCTATTAAGCTTTACTTTAAAATTTGTATTTTGGTTTCTTTAAATTTAAATAAAAATAACTTAATCCAAAAATAATTCCACCTAAATGTCCATACCATGCAACAGGCATATTAATTACAAATAAAAGAATATGAAAAATGATAACATTTAACCAAAAAGATTTTATTTCTTTGTTTCCTATATAGTAAGAAAAAAATGCATATAGTCCAAAAATAGCTCCTGAACTACCAATAACAAAAGCATGTGTATTTATATAATTTATATAAATAAATGCAAATAAAGACGACATAAATCCTGAACCAAAATATAATATTAAAAATTCTTTTTTAGATAATTTTTGTTCTAAATAAAATCCAAAAATTAATAAACCTATCATATTTAATAATAAATGAGATATATTTCCATGCATAAATAAACTAGTTAAGAAAGTATAAATTGGAGAACCATTATACATAGAGAAAAAAGCATATCCATGTATATTATGAGGAATAATTATAAATATTAAAATATTTAATAAAATTAAACTTAATGTTATTGGGTATCTTTTATATTCTTTAAATTTATTCAATTACTAATCCTTTTTCTAATAAAAATTTATCTTTAGAAATATTCTTATCATAAATTATTCTTGTATAAGCTTTTCCTTCGTTAAATTTATAGATATAATCTATTTCAAAAAATTTAATATTTTGAACTTTATTTAAAGCTAAAGACGCTTTTTTGAAATCTTCAAAATCTTCTGAACCTTTAAAAAATATACTAATATTTTTACCTTTATTAATATTTTTAAAATCAGAAAAGATAATTCTTGATTTAATAAAATTTTTACCTAATTCTAAATTTTTAAATAAGTTATTAAAATCTTTTTTTAAATTTAGTTCTGAAGATTTTAATTTAATTAATTGTTTATTTAAAATCTTTTCTTTTTTTATTTTCTTTGTATTAGTATTTGGCTTATAAGTATTAATAAAGAAAATAGTTCCAGTTATACTTATAATTAAAGCTATTAGAATACTAAGTCTTAATTTATTCATTTTAAAATCCTTTAATTATTAATTATAATATCTAAAGGAGCATATGCTTCTTTTAAATATGGAGTTTTTTGGCTAAGATTTGATTTTAGCTCATAAGCTTTAAAATAATCTTGATTATTAACTTTTCTTAATAAATTATCTAAAATATATTTAGTTGTTCCTATTAATAAAAAACTTTTTTTATCTGAAAAATTATAAGAACATGCATTATAATAAATAATTAAATTAGATTCTCTATTTTTATCTAAAAAACTTTCTATTTTAGTATTAAATAATTCTGTTTTTTCAAAGAATCCTGTATTTTCTGGATCTTTCAAAATACCTTTACAATTTCTTAGATTTATATAATCTTTATTTTTTTCTAATAAATCTCTAATTTTAGGATTTAAATCTTCTAAAGCTAAATAAACTTTATTCATTTCTTTTTTAACAATATTGCCTATATTTTTTTCTTTTTTTGGAGGTTCTCTATTTATAACTAAATATATTAATCCACCAATAATTAATATTGGTAAAACTATAGAACCAAAGAAAACCATTATATTTCTTAATATACTCAACATTTTATTCTCCTAAATAATTTAATAAATTTGAAAAATTTTCTTTAAAATCTTTTTTTTCTAATAAATCTATTTCAACATTTATTATTTTCAATAAAAGATTATTATAATAATTTATTGGATTATTTTTTATTTTTGTTAAAAATGAATTTTTATTAAATTTTATTTTATTTCTACTATATTTATTTATAAAATTTTCTATAAATTCTATGTCGTTATCCGTATCATTATTCGAAATTATATAAAATATATTTAGTTTTAAATAGATTAGATCTTTTTTTATTTGATTATTCATTTAAGTCCTCTATAATTTTCTTTATTTCAATATCTTTTTTCATAAAAATATTTATAGATATTATACTTAAATATAAAACTTCAAAATCAATTATTTCATTTTTATTAATATTTTTAAGTAAAATTGATTTTTCAAATTTTAATAAATTAAGAATTAAAGAATTTAAATCTATATATTCTTTATCTTGTTCAACATAAATTTCAATAAGAGCATATGCTTTATATGCAGCTTTTTTCATAATATCTTCATAAGAAATATTTTTATAAAATAAATAATATTTTATATATTTTCTTAATCTAATTAAGATATTTAAAGACTCTTCATATTTATTATTTTCTAATAATAAAGCTTGAAAATTTATAATTAATAATTTTATTTTAGATTCAATTATAATTTCTTTTTCTATAGGTTTTTCATTTAATAAAGATAATTCATAATTGTAAATTTTTTCAAAATGATTATGAACTACAGATAATTTATTTATATTCAATTACTTCTCCTTGAATAGGTTCTGAACTTTTAAATTCTAATTTATTTATAGAACTTTTTTTTGAATCTATATTTGAAACTAAATAATCAATATAAGGATTACTAAAAGGTTTTTTAGTTAATTCTTTTACTTTTGCCATATCTAATAATTCTTCAACAGAATAATTATTTCTACTAGCTGCTTCTACATATTTTCGTATAGTATATACACTTGGAAAAAATTTAATATCTTCATTTTTTAACATTTCAGAAATACCTTGAATAAAAAATCTTGGATCTAAATCTGATAATTCATTAAATAATAATTTATAAGAATTACTTGTTTTCATGTGATTAGCATGATCACTTATTAGAGTTGAAATCATACCAATACCTACTGTAAAAGTTTTTTTATCTAACATTTATTTACCTCTTTGCAAATTTAAGTTCTATATTGTATAATATCTTATCTTAAATAAACATAAAGGTAAATAAATGAAAAAGAAAAAAGATATAAAAGATATAGACTTATTTTTAAGAGAAGAGTATGAAGGGAATATTTATATTATGCCTTTAACAAATAAATCTAAACAACAATTTAAAGATCAATTACATGTTTTAAGTATTATTGGATTAGATATAAAAAATATGAGTAAAAAAGTTTCTAATGAACTTTTTGAAGAATCTTCTATTTTTTTAAAAGAAGTTAAAAAATCTTTAAATAATAAAGATTTATTTTTTAAGATAAATAAAGATATTTTTATTAATATACATACTTTATTTAAAGATTCTTTTTTAAATAAAAAAATAGTTGAAAAAATAAAAATTAAAAATGATTTAGAAAGAGTTTATTTATCTAAAATAAATTTGATTTTTGAAAATATATTATATGGAGAAAAAAATGGGAATAATTAGAGAAGTTTATAAGTTAGATAGTTTATTAAATGAAAATTATATAATGGAAAAATATTCATTATCTTATCAAGTATATGGTGCAGATTTAAAATCATTTAATAAATTAATTAAAAAAGGAATATGTAATAATATTTCAAAAAATGAATTAAAAAATAATTTAAAATCTTCTTATATGTTTATTGAATGTGAAGATTTAAAATTTGGTGATATTGAAGTAAAAGGGAAATTTGCTTTTATTTATGAAATATATAAAAATGAAAATGTTATTGATATTGATATTTATGCTGATTCTATGGAATTATTAACAGCTGTTCAAAATTTAATTTTTAAAAAAACTGTTGAAAAATTTTTATTTAAAGGTGAATATAGTATAGGATTATATAAATTATCTGCAAATTTAAGAGGTGAATTAGAATCTAATTTTCAAAAATTAAATAAAAATAATTTTAAAGATATTGACGCTGATTATTATCCTTATATAGATATTGATAAATTTATGACAGAGTTTTTAACTACAAAAGAAAATATTTTAATATTATCTGGTAAACAGGGATTAGGAAAAACTAAATTTAATTCATTAATTTTAAAAAAGGCTTTAACAAATTATAAACTAATTAAAAAGAAAAGAGATTCAATCATTGTTGAGAGTTTAGACGATTTAATTAATGACGAACATGAAATTAAAGTTTTATATGTTAAAAATGAAGATATTTTGGCAAGAGAAGATTTTTGGCAAAAATTAAATGACGAATTATATGATTTTGTTTTTTTAGACGATTTGGATTATATGCTTTTACCAAGAACAAGAGAAGTTTCTTCTGATATAGATATATCTAGATCAAAATTTATTAATCAAATGTTATCTTTTACAGACGGTATAGTACCAACACATACAAAATTTATAATTACTTCAAATAAAATTGATTCAGATATTGATCCGGCTTTAAGAAGAGAAGGAAGAATGTTTGATATTTTAACTTTTAAAGAATTAACTTTTAAAGAAGCTAGAAATATATGGTTAAAAAATAAATTATCTGAAAAATTATTTAAAAAACATTTTAATAAAAATGATAAAATTAGTCATTCTAAATTAGGAACTTTAATTGATTATTTTAAAAAATCTAAATCGAAAAAAATAAAATCTTATTTAAAAGATTCAGATATTTCAAAGTTATCTGTAGGTCCTAAAAAAGATTTAGGATTTTAATTATTAGGAGAAGAAATTCTCCTTATAATTTACTTTTTTCTTTAAAAGAAAAAATGGTTCTTTTTTATTAATATTTTTAATATTTAATACTTTTTTAGGTTTTCTATAGTTATTATCTAATCTATAGTATTCTCCATTTAATTTAACTAATAAATATAAATGATTTACTCCATTCATACTTTCATAAACAAATTTATAATCTTCACCTATATTATATTTTTTAAGAAGATAATATTTAAAAATTACATAATCTTCACAATCACCACCTTTATTTAGAAAAAATTCTTTTGGATTAGCCCAATAATCTGATTTATTATAAATTTCATTATCAGCTTTATATTTAAATAAATTTCCTTCTAAATTAATTCTATTTAGTTTAAATTTTTTATCTTTATTTTTTAATACTTTATTAAAATTTATTAAATATTCTTCAAAAGTTAATCTTTTTATTTCTTTTATACAATCTGCATTTAATGTTATCAATGATAAAATAAAAATTAAATATTTTTTTTTCAAAAATTTTCTCCATAATTTATTTTAAGAATCTTTATTTTAAATAAAAAAATAAATTTAAACTTAAATTTATGAATAAAAAGATATAATTAAAAGAAAAAAGGATTTTTTAATTGATTCAATTAACAAATGAACAAAATGAAATTATATATTCAGACGCTGATTTAATTTTTGTATCAGCAAGAGCAGGTACTGGAAAAACAACAACATTAGTTGAATTTTCTAAATTAAGAAAATCAAATTCTATTTTATATATTGTTTATAACAATTCTATAAAAGAAGAAGCTAAAGGTAAATTTCCAGATAGAGTAACTATTCATACTATACATAGTTTAGCTCATTCAATTATAGGTGTTAAATATGTTGATAAAATCACAAATAATCTAAATATTGAAGATATTTTTGAACATTTAGATTATTTTAAAGATAAAGATATTTCTTCAAAAGAAATCTTATATATGGGGATTCAAATAACAAAAGTTTTAAATCATTTTTTTAATTCAGAAGTAGAAGATATTTTTGATTTAAATTATTCTGATTTATATCTTGATTTAGCTAATCAATATTGGTTAAAAATGAAAGATAAAAATAATTTAGATTGTTTAATTACACATGACGGATATTTAAAAATATATCAATTAACAAAACCTGAACTTAATTATGATTATATCATGATAGACGAGGCTCAAGATTCTAATGAAGTTATGTTAGATATTGTATTTAATCAAAAATCTAAAAAAATATTTGTTGGAGATCCTCACCAAAAAATTTATGGTTTTAGAGGAGCTTTAAATGTTTTTAGTGAAAGTAAATATACTTCTGTTGAACATGAGCATTATACATTAACAGAAAGTTTTAGATTTGGTGTAGAAATAGCAAATGTTGCAAATTTTTTATTAAAAGATTTTAAAAATGAAAATAAATTAATTGTTGGTTGTGATAGACCTTCAGTTGTTGGTGAATTAGATAAAGATTATCAGTTTACACTAATTACAAGAACAAATACATATTTATTAGACCAAGCTATTGAATTTGTAAAAGATAATAAAAAAATTCATATTGTAGGTGGAGGAGATTTTATTTTTAATCAAGTATTAGACGCTTATTATTTATATAAAAATAAAAGAGATTTAATAAAAAATAAATATATGAAAACTTTAAAAAGTTTTAATGATTTACGAGGATTAGCTAAGGCTTTAAAATTACCAGAGCATGTGTTTTTAGTAAGAATCATTGACTTATATCAAGATTCTTTAATTGATTGGATTGATTTAATAAAAAATAATTTAGAGGGTAAAAAAAGTGCAGACGTTATTTTAACTTCTGCTCATAAATCAAAAGGGTTAGAGTTTAGTTCTGTAAAAATTGGTAATGATTTTATGCCTTTAGAAAAAGTTTCTGATTTAGAGGAAATAAATATTTTATATGTTGCTATTACAAGAGCGACACATGATTTAGAATTAAATCTAAATTTAAAAAAACATTTTGGAGGTTTATAAGTTTGAAATTTGATTATATTAGTGATTTACATATTGAAAATAATGGTTTGAAATTTTTAGAAGAATTAATAAAAACAAAAGAATCAGAATATATTTTTTTAGGAGGAGATATATCTGAAAATATTGAAAATTTAATTATTGCATTAAAATTTTTTAGTGAGAATTATAAAAAAGTTTTTTATATTCCAGGTAATCATGAATTATTAAAACCATTAGAATTATCTTTAGAAGAAAAATATTTAAAATTAAAAAATATTGTTGAATCAATTAATGAAAATATTATTTTTTTTGACGGTCAGGTTTTAAATATTGAAGGTATTAAAATTTCTGGTTTAACAATGTGGTACGACGCAAGTTATTTAAGAAGTAAATTATTTTATTTAAATGAAGAAGATTTTAAAATATATATAAATAAATATTATAATTCATTTATGATAGATAGTCAATATTTTAAAAAAGATTTATTTTATAATTTTAAATTTTTTAAAAATAAATTAGATTTAATAAATGAAGATATCGATATTATGTTTTCTCATATATCTCCTTTAAATTTAGAAGAATTTACAAGTATAAGATTTAAAGGTTCTGATACTAATGCTTTTTTTTCATTTAATGGAAAAGATTTTTTAATAAAAAATAAAGTAAAAGTTTATTTATATGGACATACACATGATAGTGTAAATACAAAATATGGATATACAAGAATATTAGCTAATCCATATGGATATTTAAATGAAACTAACTTTTCTAATAGAAAAATAGAAAATTTTGAGTTTCATAAATAAAAAAATGATACAATAAAATAACCTATCAAAGGAGGATTCATTATGAATATTGATTTTAAAGGTGAATTTACTAGAAAAGAAAAGTTGTTTATAACAAAACATTTAAAAAATACAATTAAACATAATCGTAAATATGATAATTTTTTAGAAAATGTTGAAAAAGATTTCAATGAGTTTGAGCGAAATAGAAATTTTGTAATTTTCATAAAAGATAAAGATAGTTTGGAAGTTATTAAGGATTGTTAATATGACTATAGAAAATAAAGAAAAATATAATCTTCATATAGATATGGCCTTAGGAATATCTTTAGATATTGTTAATATACTTTATCAATCAGAAGTTAATGTAAATTGTTTAAAAAGTTTAATTAATAATTTAATGTTAAGTGATTTAACTTTTTCAAGAGAAGAGTTACATGAAGAAGAACCTGAATATATTATATATTCAGATAATAAAATTAGATTTTTAAGAATTGAAAATGAGAATCTTAATGAAATTATTAAAAATAAGGAAGAATTTTCAAAATCTATTTTAGATTTTAAAAGAATGTCTTTTTAATTTTTGGTATAATAAATTAAATATAAAATATATAAGGAGATAAATATATGCAATGTCCAAAATGTCAAGGTGAAATTTTAGATAAAGGTGCTTTTTTTGCTTGTGAAAAAGTTGATAATGTAAAAGAAGGTGAACAATGGGTAAATAAAGGTGATTGTGATTTTATGGTTTGGAAATCTTGTTTTGCTAAATTTCAAGGAGAACCATTAGATATTGAAACTTTAGAAGAAATTTATACTAATGGTGAAGCTGAAATTGATTTAATCAGTAAAAGTGGAAAGCCTTATAAAGCTTTTGCTATTCCTGACGATAAGTATTTTGTTAAAATTGATTTTGATCGATTTAATAAAGAAGATAAGGCTTAAGCCTTTTTCTTCTCTAAATATTTATTTATAATTTCTATTTCATTTAACCAATCCAACATATTTACGTCACTACCACTTTGTTGAGTACCTCTAAGATCTCCAGAACCTCTTTGTTCTATATCTTTCATAGATAATTCAAATCCATTTTCTGATTCAACTAAGCTAAATAATCTATTTTTTGTTTTATCTTTTAAAGAATTAATATTTCCAGCAGGAACTAAATAACAATAACCTTGTTTATCAGCTCTTCCAACTCTTCCTCTAATTTGGTGCATTTGAGCAATACCAAATCTATCTGCATTTTCAATAAATACAAAAGATAAGTTTTTATTAGAAAATCCAGCGTCAACCATTGTTGTTGCTATTAATAAATCTATTTTACCACTCATAAAATCTTCAGTATTCTTTTCTATATTATTTTGTTTCATTCGACCATTTATAGTTGAAATTGAAAATTCAGGAAATAATTTTTTATATTTTACTTCAGCTGTTTTTGAACTTATTAAATCATTACTAGCAATTGCTGGAACTATAATTAGTACTTGATCTTTATGATTTAAGACTCTTTCTTTTATAAAAGAAATCTCATTTGCTTCTAAATTATTAATAATTTTTGTTATTCTTGGTTTTTGTAAAGCTGGTTTTTCTTCTATTTTATGAATATTAAAATTAGTATATATAGCTCCTGCTAAAGTTCTTGGTATTGGTGTTGCTGTCATATACACTAAATGCATATTAAATTTTTTTTGTAGATATTCTTTATCATGTACACCAAATTTTTGTTCTTCGTCAATAAATAGAACTTTTAAATCAGAATATTCTAATTTATTAATTGAACTTGTACCAAAAACTATAGCTGGTTCATTATTTGCTAATTTTTTATTTATTAAATCTTTTTCTTTTTTCTTTGTTTTTGAATGTACTATAAAAATATTTTCTTCATTGAATAATTCTTTAGCTTCTTCAAAATGTTGCTTTGCTAATATAGAGGTTGGTGCAAGAATTGCACATTGGTGTCCAAATTTAAATAAGACATATGAAACAATTAAAGCAACCATTGTTTTACCAGAACCAACGTCACCAAAAACAAGATTTTTTGAATTTTCTTTTTCTGAAAAGGTTTTTAAAATATTCCAAATACTTTTCTTTTGGTCATTAGTTAATTCAAACTTTAATTTATTTGTTATTTCTTTAATATATTTTATAGCTTGTTCAGAAGTATAGTTAAAATTACCAGCAATTTCATTTTCATTTTTTTGAGTTGATTTTATAATTCTCCATATTTTTTCTATAAGAATTCTTCTTTTATAACCGTCATATTCTAAAAAACTAGTGAACTTTTCTAATGGAATAGGTCTTAATCCATGCATATAACTTAAAGATTCTTTTAAATCTCTCATTTTTAGTTCTTTTTCTAATTCAATTGGTAAAAAATCTTTTCTATTTAAAGAATCAAAATTTTGAACTAATTCTCTAAAAGCGTTTTGAACTTGAAGAACTTTAATATTTTCTTTTAATTTATACATAGGTTCTGGAACGATTACTGCAGCATTTGATTTATTTGCATTTTCTATTTCAGATAAAATAGGTTGTTCTATATATTTATAAATGAAATTATTAATTTCAAAAGAAGAAACTTTCCCAGTAACTTGTACTAATTGTTCTGGTTTAGCTTTCATTTTTAAACCATATTCCATTTTCCCAGCCATTTTAGAAGAAGTTGTCCATTGAAGATTTATACTTTCTCCATTATAATAGAGTTTTGCTTTTATAGTTGATAATTTAAAATTTCGTCCTCTTTTGATTTCGAAAGAATCTATATATCCAAATAATGTTATTTTTGTTTTATCTGGAATATTATATACTTCACCTAATGTTGCAAATACATTAGGTATATTAAAGCCTCTTGGTAAAGATTCAAATATCATTTCATGTATATTTTCATATTCATAAGTTTCTAAAACATGTGGAATAAATTTATTCATTTTTAATTACCTATTATTTTTTTTAATTATACTTTAATTAACCTTAATTAGTACTTATATGACTTTTTTCTTTTATTTATTCCATATTCTTTTGTTGATAAATTATTATCTTCAGGATTTAAGATATAAAAAATTTCATGAGAAGGTGTAAATAATGGGAAATTATTTTTTATATTTTTTACATTAAAACTTGGCCAATAATATTTTTCAATATTATCTTCATTATATCCAGCTAAATTTAATATTGTTGGAAATATTTGATTAGCTGAAGATTCATTTAAATTTTTAAAATCTTTTAAGTAATTTTTATTATCTGAATAAATTCCTCCTGCTGAATTAAAAAGAGCTTTATAATGATCAAGATTACTTTCACAATGTGTTAATAATATATGTTTTTGACCATTATCAGGTCCTATATTCAATCCATGATCTGATTGCCATATAATTACAGTATCAGTATTTTTAGTTGCTTCTACAAGTTGTTTCCAAAATTCATTTACATTCCAATTTAAAGAATTTAAATATTGTTTTTTATACCACTCTTGAGAATAAGGTTTCCCTAAATTTTTAAATAAAGCTTTATTCTTTGGATAACTATTTTTTACCGGAAAATGAGAACCTTGTTTTGTAAAGTAAATAAAGTGTTTTTTATTTTCTTTTAATATTTCTTTTATATTTTTTATTGAAACTAAATCTCTTTTAGTATTTTCAGGTATTGATTCATTTGAAATATATTTATCTATATATGGTGTATCATACCTTTCAACTCCATTTTGATAACCTGTATGTGGTGCGTCTAATCTAATTGTTTGATATCCAGCATTTTTCATATATTGATAAATTGTTGGAGCAACTTCATAATTTTTTCTACCACCTATCATTGTAAATACATTTGAAGAAGCTGAACAATTCCCAATAGGATACATAACTCCAAAAGTTTTAAATGTTCCGTTATTTTCTAATTTTTGAAGATACTTTGTTGCTTTTACTATTTCTTTATCATTAGAATTAACTGAGATATAATCTCCTCTTACAGATTCGTCCATAACAAATATTATATTTTTTGGAGATTTATTATTAACATTTTTAATATAAATATTTTCTCGTTGTTTATTAATAATTAAATTATTAATTTTTTGTAATCCATAATCCTCAAATTCATATATAACTCTTAAAAAATATGGAGTACTTTGTTCAGTTGCAAATGTCATTAATACCAAAAATATTGGTAATCCTATTAAGTTATATTTACCTTTTGGTAAGAATTTTGTAATTATATATATAAATATACTAATCCCTAAAGGATAATAAATCATATATGTTTTAAATATATCTGTATTAGAATATTCATTAGAAGCTTCATTCATTAAAACAGGATTTTCTATAGCTTTTATAATGTTTTCAACCATTAATTGATTAACACCAATATTCCAGGCTAAATTTCCTCCTTGTAAGAAAAAATAATACATTTCTGTTCCTGCTAAAAAAGAAAATAAACCTATAAAAAAAATTCCTATATATTTTGTTCTAAAAAGAAATAATAAACTTGCCATAACTGGAACCCATATCAAAGTTCTTAAAAATAATTCATGGATATATCCTAATTCATACATATATTTAATGTATTCTATATAAGTTCCATTATAAAAAGTAGCTGGTCTATGTAATAACATTAATGCAATAATTGTAAAAAAAGAAATAATAAAATATTTTAATACTGCTCTTTTACCTTTTTTAGATAATAATTCTTCTAATATTTTATCAATTTTATTCATAAAACCTCTTTATTTATTAAAATCTATATGTTCTGTACAACTTTCATAATTTATATTAATAGTTGTTAATTTTAATCCTGTATCAAGGTAAATTTGATATTTAATAACTAATCCATTTTCTAAAGCTGAATATAATTTTTGGTCAAAACATAAATTATTTTTAAATTCATTATTTAAATTTTGAGTTATATATTTTCTTTTTATTTTCCATTCTTTTGTTTTAATTTTATTAACACCTAATTTTTTTTCAATTTCTTTTGAATTTAATTCAACAATTAAAAATATTTGATTATTTAATCTTGTAATATTTTTAATTGTATATAAATTTTTTTGAATTGGTAATTTTTGTTCAATTGTTTGTGATAATAAAGACACAATTTCTTTAATATTATCATTTCCAAACAATGAAAATGATAATAAGAATAATAATATTAGTTTTTTCATTTTAAGCCTCTAAACATTGATTTAATATTGTATTATATTCAATAAAAGCTTCTTTATATAATTTTTTCTTTGAAAACAATTGTTTAGCACTGATTCCTTCTTCCATTGCATTTCTTAAAAGTCTTGTTTTTCTAAATTGAAATACTTTAATTTTTGGAAAATGGTGATTTACAACTTTTTTAATATCTTGAAAATCTTTCTTTTTATCAATCATAGTCCCAACTACAATTACATTTTCATGTTTTATTTTTTTTAATAATGATAATGTTCTTGCTAAAGAATTCATATCACATATTGTTGGAACAATTACTAGATCAACTTCATTGATAATTTTAAATGCTTCTTTATCTTCAAAACCTCCAAAATCATATAAAGTATTTTCTTTTAAAGGAATATTTGTTTTTATATTTCTTGATTTTGACATTTTTAGCATACTTGCAGAAATATCATTTGTTATATATTGATAACCTAGATCTTTTGATATATTATATGAAAGACTTGTTTTGCCTACTCCACCTTTTGTATTGTATATTGCTATTGTTGATTTTTTATTCATAAATTCTCCAAAATTTAAAATTTGCTTAAATTATATTTAACTTTATCTTAAAGTTGTCTTAAAAATAATTTAAAATATATATTACATATATAAATATATATAGAGGTATATAATTATGAAAACTTATGATTTAACAACATTACTTTCAAAATCTGAATTTATTAAATTTGAAGAGAAATTAGGTTTAAAAAGTTTAACTGAAAATAAAGTTTATATTAAACCAGCATTTTTTAGAAAAGATTTATTTAAGATAAAATCTATTTTATCTAAAAATAATTTTAAAAATTTTATTCAAATTTTAAAAGAAGATTCTGAAATAATTTATAAAAAATTAAGCTAAGTTTTAGTTTACTTTTATTATAATAATTCTTGAAAATAAATTAAATATAAGGATTATTATATGAATGAAAACAAATTAAAATCTCTCCAAATGGCTATGAAACAAATTGAAAAGTCTTATGGTTCAGGGTCTATTCAAAGAATGGGAGATAAACCTCTAGTTGATATTGAAGCTATTTCTACCGGTTCTATTGGACTTGATTTAGCATTAGGTATTGGTGGTATTCCAAAAGGTCGTATCATTGAAATTTATGGACCAGAATCTTCTTCAAAAACTACAACTGCTTTACATATTACAGCTGAATGTCAAAAGAATGACGGTATTGTTGCTTTTATTGACGCTGAACATGCTCTTGATATTAAATATGCTAAAAACCTTGGTGTTGATACAGAAAATCTTATTGTTTCTCAACCTGATTATGGTGAGCAAGCTTTAGACATTGTTGAAACTTTGACCAGAAGTGGTGGTGTTGATTTAATTGTTGTTGATTCTGTTGCAGCTTTAACTCCTAAAGTTGAAATTGAAGGAGAAATGACAGACCAAACTGTAGGTGTTCAAGCAAGACTTATGTCAAAAGCTTTAAGAAAACTTACAGGTATTTGTAGTAAAATGAATGTAACAATTATTTTTATTAATCAAATTCGTATGAAGATTGGTATGACAGGTTATGGTTCTCCTGAAACAACTACTGGTGGTAATGCTCTTAAATTTTATGCTTCTGTTAGAATTGACGTTCGTCGTATTCAAACAATTAAAAAAGGTGAAGATAGTACAGCTATTAAAGTAAAAGCTAAAGTTGTTAAAAATAAAGTTGCACCTCCGTTTAAACAAGCTGAATACGAAGTTGTTTTTGGAGAAGGGATTTCAAGAATGGGTGAACTTATTGATTATGGTGTAAAATTTGACATTATTGATAAAGCTGGAGCTTGGTTTTCTTATAAAGAAATTAAAATTGGTCAAGGTAAAGATAAAGTTAAAGAATTTTTAAGTGATCCTGCAAATAAAGCTGTTCTTGAAGAAATTGAAGAAAAAATTAGAGAAAAATTAACTCCTGATTTACTTGAAGCTGAAATTGACGGTACAGAAGATCTTTAAATAAATGAAAGAACTTAATTTAGAAGCTATAGAATATAATTTTTTTCATATAGCTTTTATTCTTTCTTTAAAAAATAAAGATTTAGAAGAAGATTTTTTAACAAAGAATAAACAAATTATTGATATAATTGCTGATTCTATAATGAATCCTTCTTATTTAGACTATGAAGTTGAAGCTAGATATCTATTAGTTTATATGAATAAATTTAATATAAAAAAATATAAAAAAATTTTAAATGAAAATATTTCAGATATTCAAAAATTTGAAAATTATAAAATTGATATAGTTAAAAAATCTTTTTTTGATTTAAATTAAACTATATAGTTTTTTAAAGAAGGATTTTTAATCCTTCTTTATACTAATTCTTAAGCATACTTTATCTTCCTCAACATAATCGTCTATTTCAACAATTACATTACATTGACAAATTTTAAATTCATTTAAAGTTTTATTTAAATTATCTTCAAATGCTTTCAGTTCTTTGTCTGTTAATTTATCTTGATCCGCAATCTCTTTAGTTGTCATAACAATGAAAATTGAATCTTCATGTTTTGTAACACTTTCAACTACGTCTCTCATTTCATTCATGAAATTTTCGATTTTATCTAACATAAAATCTCCTTTATTTAATTTATTCTTAAAAGAATATTAATATGTAATAGTAATTTAAATTAACTTTAAGTTATTTTAGATAAAATTAATTTAAAAAACAGAGAGTTTTATGCAATTAACAAATGAACAAATATCTATTTTAAATTCAAATTCAAATAAAATTTTAATTGAGGCTTTAGCAGGTACTGGAAAAACTTTTATTTTAATGAAATATGCTGAAAAATATTTTACAAATTCTGTTTTATATATTGTATTTAATAAAGATATGAGAAAATCTTCTAAAACTAAATTTCCTGCAAATACAGTTGTTCATACAATAAATTCTTTTTCTTATAAATATAATAAAGATTTTATAAAAGGTAAAATGATTATTGATAATTTTAATTCAACTCATATTATTGATAATTTAAAATTTTTATATGAAAAAAGGAAAATTAATCCATTAGAAGCAATAAAAGAAGCTAACTTAATTCTTTTACGATTTTATTCCTTAATGAATTCTAATATTAATTTAGAAGATATTGAAGGTGATAAATATACAGATTTTGCTAAAGATTTTTATCATTCTATGATAGAAAAAGGTATTTTAGACCATAGTTCTTTACTTAAACATTTTCATGATAATTTTAATTTTTCTGAATTAGATTATGATATTGTTATGTTAGACGAAGCTCAGGACCTGAATCCTATAATGTTATCTATTATTGAAAAAATAAATCCTGAAAAGATATTAATTGTAGGTGATTCAAATCAGTCTATTTATAGTTTTAGACAAAATATAAATATTTTTAAATCTGAAAAAGTCAAAAACTTTAATAAATTTTATTTAACGAAATCTTTTAGATTTGGAAAAGAAATAGCTAATAGTATACAAGATTTTTATTCAAATATACTTAACAAAAAATTTTCTTTGGGATTTAATGAAAATATTCAATCATATGTAACAGATTCTGAACTTTTAGGTAATTATTCGGTTTACATTACAAGAACTAATGCTAATTTATTTGATAAAGCTTTAGAGTATGCTTTATTAGGATATAAAGTTTCAATTCCATTTGATTGGGAAGACTTAAAAAGTTCTTTAACAGATATGTATTATTTAAAAGTCGGATTATTGGATTCTATAAATAATAAACAGATTAAACAGTATCTTACTTTTGATAATATAAAGAATCTAAATAAAGACGGAAATGATTTAGAATTAAGCTATCTTATCAAAGTTGTTGATAAACATGATTTTTTAATTTTAGATTATTTAAAAATTTTAGAAAGACAATTATCTGCTTCTAAATATGCAGATATAACTTTTATAACAGCTCATAAATCAAAAGGTTTAGAATTTTTAAATGTAACAGTTTCTAATGATTTTTCTTTATATTCTTTAGAAGAACGTAATTTAATTTATGTAGCAATGACAAGAGCAATTCAACGCTTAAATATATCTGAATTAAAACTTAAGTTTAATTTAAAATAAAAGATTGTATAATAAATAAAAAGGATTTATTATGGAAAGTAAATATATGCTTATTTTAGCTTTTATACTTGGAATTATTATTACTTTTTTTAATATGTTTTCATTTATAAATATATTGATAATTACTTTTATTTTATTTGGGATATATAAATTAACTAATTTAAATCTAAAAAGTTTTAAAGGGAGTCATTAAAACTCCCTTTAGTTAAGCTACTGCTTCATATTGAGATAAATGATTTTTATCATTTATCTTACCTTTTAACTCCCATTTAACATATTTATGTTTTGAATTAGGAGTTATCCTGTTTTCCATACTAGCTCTTATTTTGATAATCTTTATTACCTCATAAAGTACTAATGTAAGAAAAACTAGACCTAAGATAAAGAAATATGAATTTCCTATTGAGTCTAACATAACAAATCCTTTATAGTTAAAATTTTAAAATTTAGTTTTTAAAATTTAACGTTAAGGTTTTTTATCATGATCTTTTCTACTATCAGTATCTTTATCTGGATCCTCAGCTTCCATATCTTCTCTGATTATTACAATAGCTCTGTAAAGACCATAAGTCATTACTGCAAAGTAAGCGTCAGGAAGAGTAAGAAGGCTAGGATCTGCGATAAACGCGTGCAGCATTCCTGGAAGTGCTGCAAGCCCAAAGATTTCAAAAAAGAGTCTTGCTTCTCTTTCAAATCTTCTCATAAAAGACTCCTTTATTGAATTTAATTAACTGTACAATTAATTATGAATTGTAATAAGTTTATATTAAGAAAAATTTAAGTATAATTTAATTAAAAATTAAGGTATATATCAATGTTTCAATTATTTAATAAATTTACAGAATATATAAAAACATTATTTAAACGTTTTTATTATTTATTGCCATTAGAAAAATTCAAAATTATTATGATTATTATAATTTTTATTGATTCTTTATTATTTATATCTATAAATTCTTATAGATATTTTGAATATAAAAAATCTTTAGAAAAATATGAATCTAATAAAATTGCTGTTAATATTCAAAAAAATATTTTTGATAAAGATTTTTCTTTTAAAGATATATTAAATAAGGTTAATAATATTGACTATATTCAATTTTTAAAGAATAACGATAATTATGTTTCTGCTTATTTTTTTACAAAAGATAAAAATCTTTTTAAATATAAAGATATTTATTCTTATAGTATATCTTCAAATATTGAACCTATTCTTATTCAGAAAAATATTCCTTATTCATGGGTTTCTTCAATTGATAGAGACTCTTATATATATAAGCCTGAATTTAAAAAAGTAGATTTTTTAATTTTAAGTTATATATCTGATAATTTAATAACTTTACTTATTTATGGCTTTTTAATTTTTTATTTATTAAAAACAATGCCTAATATCATTGAATCTAAATTTGATTATTTATTTCCTTCTGAAATTAAAGAAAATCTTTCTGATTTAGTAGGTATGGATACAGAAATTAGGAATGAGATTTTACAGTTAAAAGATATGATCTTAAATCAATCATTATATAAAGAATTTGGCATAGATTCTTTATTTAATATATTATTTTCTGGGCCAGCTGGAACAGGTAAATCTAAAACTGCTTTAGCTTTAGCAAAAGAATTAAATGTTCCTATTTTAATTGGAACAGGAAATATTGAAACAGGTTTTGTTGGTGGTGGAGCTAGTGTTATTAAAAATATATTTAAAACAGGTGAAAAATTAGCATATATGTCAAGATTAAAAACAGCTATTATCTTTTTAGACGAATCTCAAACTCTTCTTTATAAAAGAGGAGTTTCTAGAGAAAAATGGGCTGACGATTCAGCTAATGAATTATTAGCTCAATTAGAAGGAGTTTCTTCAAATAGAGAAGTTAATTTAATTTTTATTGCAGCTTCTAATTTTGACGACTCTAATTTTCAAATTGACGAAGCTATGGAAAGACGATTTAAAAAGAAAATATTTTTTAAATTACCTGATCAAAAAGAACGATTGGAAATTATTAGATTTTATCTTAATAAAATTGATCAAGAAATTATTGATTTAACTGATAAAGATATCGAACATTTTTCAAAAATAACAACTAATTTAAGTCCAGCAAAAATAGAAACTATTATTAAAGATTCTACATTACAAGCTATTAGAAAAGGTTTAAAAATAACAAAAGATATTTTGTATAAATCTTATGAGTTAATAACTATTGGCCATACTAATAGAGATTTATCAAAGGAAGATAATCGAGAGAGAATTATTATTCATGAATTAGGTCACTTTATAACAGAATATGAAAGATATAAATCTAAAGGATTGTCATTAGAAGAAATTAAAAATAAAGTTTCATTAATTAAAATTTCTTCAGAAAGTATTTCTAAATATAATGTATTAGGTTATGTTATGAATGAACCTAATAATAATATTTCAACTAAAGAAGATTTAGAAGAAGAAATAATTTCTTTATATGGTGGTTATGTAGCTGAGAGTCATTTTTATAGCTCTAAGAGAGATTTGTTGGTAAGTACTGGGTCTTTTAATGATATAGAAAAAGTTACTGATATTTTAGAATTAATGATTGTAAAAATTGGTATGTATTCTTCTGCTAAAATTAATCTTAAAAAAGTAGGTTTAGAAGATAATGAGTCAATTAAAAATAAATTTAATGAAGTAAGTGAACTTTTATTTAAAGAATCTATGAAAAGAATTATGAGAAATGAAGAACTTATTCTTTATTTAAAGAACATTTTAATTAAAGAGTGGGTATTATATAAAGAAAATTTATTTGAAAAAATAAATGAATTTGAAGGATTAAAAAAATGAGTTATATAGAAATAATCTTATTAGGATTTATTGTTAATATGATAGTAATCATTTTATTAATGTTTTATATGTTTTATATAGGTCAAAAAATAGACCCTATGTTTGTTATTAAATTTACAAATAAAGTTTCTTCTAGAAAATTGTCTTTTTATGATTTTTTACCATTTTCTCGAATATTAACATTTTTTATATTTATGTTTACTTATCAAAAATATTTAGACGATTATGAAAATTTTTTAATTGACTTTTATCAAAAATATTTTTAACATTTAAAATTTAAGAGAAATTTAAATATTTTTTAAACTTATTTTAAAGTTTGTTTTGCTATTATCTTTTTATAAATAAAATTAATAAGGAATATAACAACTATGATTTTAAATAACTTAAAATTAAATTTAAAACGAATATCTTTTCAATATAAAAACTATTTTATCAATCCTTCATTAGAGGAAATTAATGAATTTGATTTTCATGTAACTGATCAAACTTATTATGTAATTTATACATATAAAGTTGAACATTCTTTTCCTTTAGCTTCAAATATTAAATATATCTTTGTTGGGCCTAATAATTCTTATGAATTACCAGGGAAGGTACTTAGAAATCCAAATAAAAATATTCTTGAATTAGATTCAAAAACTTCATTTTTATTTTTTCCTTCACATGATAATAAAGAAGAATTTTCTTTTATATTAAATGATTCTTTAAGTAGAATACTTTTTTTAAATGAATCTAAGGTCCCTAAAGTTTTTAAAGACTCTTTATCAAATTTTGATTCAGTAATTTTAAAATCTAATATCTAAGACTGCTAACACTCTGCTAACTATTTTATAATAGAATTCCTTAACTTAAAAAACGGAGGAATTTTATTATGAAAAAAATAATCTTATCACTTTTACTATTTTCTGCTTTAGTTAATGCTGCAGATATTGATCAAACTATAGAGCAAATTCAACTAGCTGAAGGAACGGAAAAAGTTCAATTAATGAATGAATTTAAGCAAGAATTAATGTCTATGAATATGGAAGAAAGAGAAGCTGCAATTGAAAAATTAAAATTAACAATGCAAATGACGAATTCTCAAATTAGTTCTCAAGAAAAAATTCAAAATAGAATACAAATGAGTTCTAGAATTGAATCTCAATCAGAAATTCAAACTCAAATGCAAGCTCAAATGCAAGCAAGAGCACAATATATGAATCCTGTTAACGTTTCTACACCTTCAACAAATACAATGTCCTCTAGTGGCTTTTAAGAGGTTTTAAAAACCTCTTTTATTTATTCCATATTCTTTGGAAGATAAATTTATATCTTTTATATAAATAGTGTTTTTTAGATTATTTATATAAAGATATGGTTCCTCTTTAAATCTATAATCTTTTGGATATTCATTATTATTTTTATAACCGGAAAATAATAATAACGTTGAAAAAATTTGAGAAGAACTTGATTCTTTTAAATTTTTAAAATCTTTTAAATAATCTTTATTTTTTGAATAGATTCCACCGGCAACATTAAATAAAGCTTTATAATGTTCAAGTGAACCTTCCCCATGGGTTATTTTTATATATTTATTATTTTTATCAGGACCTATATTTACTCCATGATCAGAAATCCATATAACAACTGTATTTTTATCTATAATTTTTACTAGTTCTTTCCAAAAATTATTAACAGTCCAATTTAAAATATTTAAATATTTAGTTTTATACCATTTTTGAGAATATTTTTTATATTTAGTATAAGTTATATATTCTTTTGGCATAGATTTTTCAAATGGAACATGTGCACCTTGTTTTGTTAATAATATAAAATGATAACCTTTGCTTTTTAAAATATTTTTTATATCTTTTAATGCTAAAAAATCTCTTTCCCATATTGGATTATATTTACTATAATATTTATATTTATCTATATATTTTAGATCAGCTTTTGTTAGCCCATTTGATAAACCATAATATGGAGCGTCTAATCTAATTGTTTCATATCCAGCATTTTTCATATATTGATAAATTGTTGGATTTGTTAATAACTTTATATTATCTTTTTTTGAACCAGTAATTAAAAAACTATTAGAAATTGCTGAATAATTTCCAACAGAATATCCAATACCAAAAGTTTTAAAAGTTCTATTGTTTTCTAATTCTTTTAGATAATTAGTTGCTTTTATAATTTCTGGATCATTAGAATTAACAGAAATATAATCTCCTCTTATAGATTCGTCTACTATTAAAATTATATTTTTTACTTTTAAATTTGTTTTTTCTAGTTGTTTTATTTTATCTCTTTCGTGAACTCCAATTAAAATATTTTCTATAAAATATTTTTCTAATTGACTCTCTATTTGATATATATATCCTATCTTTCCATAATTTATAAAATATATGTATATGAATAACGTGATTATAAATGAAAAATATATACTTAATATATTTATTATATTAAACTTTATTTCTATGAAATATTTCATAATATATTTAAAAAATATATTTATAAAAATAAGTGAAATAAAATATTTTATGAAAAGTGTATAATCTCCATTATTTAAATATATTTCTGTTGTTCCTGTAATGTATTCTGGATTTTTTAAAGCCATAAAAAAATTATTTAACATAGAATTTGAAACACCGACATTCCATGTTGAATGCATATTTACATTTTCTGCAACAAAAATTTCAATTGTTGAAATAAAAGAAATAATAAATATATTTAATATTCCTATATATCTTATATTAAATAAAAGTAATAAAAATATATTAACAAAACTTATTTCAAAGATATAAATCCATACATTTATATCTTTTAAATGATTATAAAAACTTTCATAACCAGTAAAAGGTAATTTATATATAGAAAATATAATAAATGAGTATCCTAATCCAAATAAATATAATATAAAAAATATTTTAATTATATATTTAATATCTTGTTTAAATTTATTTGAATCTAAATATTCAATTAATTTCATTTTTTAAAGTTCCTAATAATTGTAAATAAAATATATCTTCTTTTGCATTATATGATTTACTAAGATTAGCTATAAATTTTACAAGAGTATTTCCACTATTTATTATTTCTAAGAATTCTTCTTTTTCTACATTAAAAAATACACCTTCCATATAAGTTTTTCTTTCTTTATCTGAAATTGAAACAGAATAGTGTAATCCATTTTGTATTTCTCTTGTTATTTTTATATATCCTTCTATTTCAAATGTTGGTAATGGATTTGATTGTCCAAAAGGAGCAAAAGAATCTATAGTATTAAATAGTTCAAAATTCATATCTTTTAATTCAGCTTTTATTGGTACTAATGTTTCATTTATAAAATCTTCTTTTGGTATTTTAGAAGCTTCTTCTTCTATTTTATTTTTGAAATTTTCAAAATTATCTTCACTTACAGCTAATCCAACAGCACCTTTATGTCCACCAAATCCTAAAATATATTCTGAAGCTTTATTGGTTAAATCATATAAGTGAATATTTCCATAACTTCTTGCAGAACCTTTCCAAATATTTTTTTCTTTATTATAAGATAGAACATATGCAGGTCTTTTATACTTTTCGGCTAATTTACCTGCAATTATTCCAACAATTCCTTCATGGAAATTTTCATTTCTTACAACTATTACTGAAGTTTTAAAATCAAAATTTATATTTAGATATTTCTCTGCTTCTTTTACGTATTCTCTAGATAATATTTTTCGTTCTTCATTTATTTTTTTCATTTTTGTATAATATTCTTTTATTATTTTTTCGTCTTTTGACAAAAACATTTCTACACCTATATTTGCGTCATTTATTCTTCCTATAGCATTTATCATTGGAACTAAATTAAATGATAATGCTGTTTCATTAATTGTAGGAGCTGTCCAATCATTCCAGATTAATTTATAAAATAATCTATTTCTTTTTTTTATTTC
>Ga0256837_1000192_pt1 | contig 55699 bp, 55 predicted proteins | sample 4562384metaG_FD_185976 | JGI IMG/M metagenome (GOLD analysis project Ga0256837, IMG submission 185976) | Hydrothermal vent microbial communities from Guaymas Basin, Mexico - 4561-384 | ecosystem: Environmental > Aquatic > Marine > Hydrothermal vents | place: Mexico: Guaymas Basin | collected... | reverse complement strand
CACTTTACTTGGCTAGAGCATGAGTTGATTACGATTGGAGAGCCCTATAGTTACGATAGGGGTGCTGTCCCTATCAAGGTTGAAAACCTCAGTGATATGCTCCGTGAGATCATCAAGCACCTAGGAGAGATCGATCTACAGCTAGTAAGCTCTCCTGATCGAGCCTTGGCACACCGTATCTCTAGTGATATTAGCTATATGGAGAATCGTCTAATTCATATGGCGGATGAGAAGATAAGTGCGTTTAGTATGGCGCGTCACTACCCTGGTATCGTAATGGGAGAGGAGGGGAGGGATGCCTTAACACTCTTTCTCTTTGAAGAGACCTACAAAGAGTATGAACTCATCATGATCTACAACTACCTCAAAGCCCATAGTGACAACGCCTATATCAATCGTATCTTCCAGATCCTTATCGATGAAAGCTTTTTTCATCTGAAGCGTTTTGGGGAGATGTCTGCCAAGATGGGGATACTTGCTACACCGCGTATCGTGATGCGAGAACTCTATGAAGTGACCGATATTGTCCAGTTTCTCAAAGATGGCATCAATGAAGAGCTTGCTGCCAAAGAGGAGTGTAAGAAACTAGCCGAAGCTGTGGGCAAAGAGAGTCCAGAGCTTGCGAAGTTTTTTGACTTTATCAACCATCAAGAGAACTACCATATCGCCCTGATGGAAGATGCCCTCAAGCACTATATAGGAGAGTCCAATGCCTAAACACTACACCTCTCTCATCTCTCGTGGATTTGGAAAGTTTGCGAGCAAGCCATTCCCCGCGGTGATTCAACACCTAATCAATGCTACCTATGTCAAGCTTATGGGGTTAGATATGGATGAGTTTAAGGCACCCTCAGCATACCCCACACTCAATAAGCTCTTTACGCGTGCTTTGGAGAAGCCTAGAGCCATGCCAAAAAAAGAGTCTGATGCGATTATCTCTGGTGTTGACGCCCGTATCACAGATGCAGGGAGCATCACCGAGGGGAGAGCCTATCAGATCAAAGGGATGAGCTATCAGCTTGAGAGGCTCTTTGGGAGCTATCATAGTGGTGTAGCCCAGAGGCTAGAGGGTGGGGAGTTTATCAACTTTTACCTCTCACCAAAAGACTACCACCGCTACCATATGCCCTTTGATCTCAAAGTCTGCTCACTCACCCATATCCCAGGCAAGCTCTATCCTGTCAATATGCCACTACTTCGCAATATGCCCGATCTCTTTATCGAGAATGAACGGGTGGTCTTGGCGTGTGAGGATCGTGCAGGACGAGAGCATATCGTTGTACTGGTTGGAGCGCTCAATGTCGGTAAGATGGTCGTCTCCTTTGAGCCAGCGATTCAGACAAACTCAGCGATAACAGAGCCACAGCACTACACCTATGAGAATCTATGGTTGGAGCGTGGAGCGTTATTTGGTTGGTTTGAGATGGGATCTACGATCTTGACCTTCTCTGAGGCGGGAAGCCTCTTCCCTGAAGTGGCTATCAACCAAAAGGTCTCTTTTGGAGATGTCATAGGTCATCTACTATAACCTAAAGGAGTCAGTGATGTTAGTGGTCAAAGAGATACAAGAGTTCGCACAGATACGCACCAAAGCTAGAGCCTATCTCTGCTATATCATGAGTCGTAATGTCTCTCAGAGTATGGGGGAGGGGACGCTAGAGAGTGTCATCGATAAGATTAAGGAGCTTCAGACTGCACTACCCAAAAATGAGGTGATCTATGCCATTGATGGAAAGGGGGTACAGCTTATAGATAACATCTCCTCAAAATCAAAGCTTCACGGCTTTGGTAAAGGGGATAATCGAAGTGATCGAGCCTACTATTATAAGACACTTAAAGAGCATCGCTGTATGCTCACCGATCCTTATCCATCACTCTATAGCAATGAGCTTGTCGTCACGGCTACCTTCCCACTCTATGATAAGTCGGATAAGCTCTTGGCGATTATCTGTATCGATATTACCCTTAAAAATATCCTACGGATGGTACACCCAAGCTCAGTAGATTCATTCTTTGGTGGGGTGAGTAAGGTGGTCTATAGTGGCTTCTCTCTCGCACTCTTTGCAGTAGCACTGCTACTCTTTATCAAAGGGGTGATTAGCTTTATGAGTTTTGGGATGGATGTCAACCATATCGATATCAATGAGATGTTTAAGTCTACCATCCTCTTGACCCTCTCCTTGGCGATTGTCGATCTGGTCAAGGCAATATTTGAGGAGGAGGTACTTGGCAAAGAGAAGAAGCATGCCTCAAGTGATACCCATCAGACGATGGTACGGTTCTTGGGGTCTATCATCATTGCTCTCTCGATTGAGTCGTTGATGTTGGTCTTTAAGTTTGCTCTAACCGATCCGAGTAAACTCCTCTATGCCGTCTACCTCATCGGAGGGGTAACGGCATTGATTATCGGGTTATCGATCTATATCAAAGCCAATCGAGAGCAAAAAGAGAGAGACGCATGACTCCTGAGCTTGTTATCTTTGATATGGATGGGACACTAGTCAACTCCTCGTTGACCATCGCCAATGCGATCAACCATGTCCGCGTGAAGCTAGGGTTTGAGCCGATGAGTCAAGCCTATATCCTCAAGCGGGTCAACGATCATACCCTCAACCCTGCTCAGACCTTCTACCACGCACGCAAGTTTGAGCCACACCATGAGCAGTGGTTTTCAGAATACTACACCCAACACCACGCAGAGGAGCTGGTACTCTATGAGGGGATTTTACCACTACTCGATAAGCTCAAATCCAGAGGTATCAAACTCGCCGTAGCGACCAATGCCTACCGCCAATCTACCCTAGAGTCTTTGCGTCATCTTGGTATCTATAATCACTTTGATACGATCGCGTGTTATGATGATGTCACTCAAGGTAAACCTCATCCCGATATGCTCCACAAGATACTCACTACCCTTGCGTGTTCTGCCTCAAAAGCTCACTTTGTGGGGGATGGATCACGAGATGAGATAGCAAGTAAACGAGCCAATATCCCCTATACGATGGTTGATTGGGGTTTTAGCGACTACCGTAACGCGGTAGACAGTGTGGAGACCCTAGAGTCGATACTCCTCGACCCTTAGATTAGAAAAGATCGGTGTGGCTCCTCTCATGCCATGAGAGGATCGACTTCCACGCCTCACTCGCAGAGGAGGCATACCCAATCAGCTCCAGATCTTCAGGTGCGACAAACCCCTCTTCTACAAGATACTCAAAGGAGAGTACCCGACTCCAGTACGCCTTATCTATGAGGATAATAGGAAGGGGTGGGTGTTTGCGTGTCTGTATCAAGGTGAGTATCTCAAAAAACTCATCGAGTGTCCCAAACCCACCAGGAAATATCACCAACGCCTTAGCGCGTTGCATAAAGTGGAGCTTACGCATCGCAAAGTAGTGAAACTCTAGTGAGAGTTCGGGGGTGGTGTAGGGGTTGGCGATCTGCTCACGGGGTAGCTTGATATTGAGTCCAATGGATTTGGCTCCCACCTCCATCGCCCCACGGTTGGCTGCCTCCATGATCCCAGGTCCCCCTCCTGTCATGAGTGTGACCCGACAATCTTTGGGTCCTTTGCCACTCTCTCCCACCAATCGCCCAAACTTTCGTGCCTCCTCATAGTACTCAAGGCTCTTTCGTAGCATCGATTTGGCTTGCTGGTGTGCCTGAGCCAAGCTCTGAGGGCTAGTAGAACTCTCTATCATCGACTCGATGCGTGTCAGCTCTTGGGTCGCACGCTCAGGGTCGACTATCCGTGCCGACCCAAAGACTACGACGGTATGCTCTATGGCGTATCGTTGCATCACCACTTCAGCCTGAAGATAGTCAAGCTGTAGTTGAAGCCCGCGAGCATCATGCGAACTAAGAAACGCTTGATCTTGACCACTGAGAGCAAACTCATGTTCATTATGGAGTAGGGGGGTATTGGTAGCTTTGTTTTTCATGGGGGTATTATACTCAGAACTCTATGAGAAGTAGTCCATGTGGTATCCCCAAGAGGACTCGAACCTCTAGCTAGACCTTAGGAGGGTCGTGCTTTATCCAGTTAAGCGATGAGGACTTATCCCAAAAATTATAGCAAAAAGTATTCTATTTTTGGTTATAATATACAAAGTTCAACAGATAAAGGAAAAGAAAATGAAAAAAATACTTTTAATCGGTTCCATGGTAGTGGCTTCATTGGTAATGAGTGGGTGTGATGTAGCAGATGATGCAACTGATGGTGATGCGGATGATGTTGGTAACTATGTTTCAGGTACTACCTATGATGCGGTCTACCTTGATGATCTCTATATGGGATTTGTTATCTCAGGATACAACAACAAAGGAGAGAATGTAGCACTAAGCTTTTGTGACAATAGCTATACTTATAGTAGAGCTAAGAGTCAAACAGAGAGTTTTTATGGAACATTTAGAATTGATGGTAATGAGGTAGAGATGACTGATAAAACGAGTGCAGGTGGAAGCTATGTCCTCAATGGGCGTTCAGGTTCACTTGAAACAGGCTATACTTATGACTGTAACGCATTGAGTCGTGACCTCACTGTAGAGGCTATTACCAAAGTAGACTGTTCTTATTAAATTCTCTAAGCAATATAGGCTCTTTACTCCTATATTGCTTCCTCCATCGCATATACCTCCTTCTCACTCTTACCAAATAGCTAAGAATCAGCTATAATACCAAAAAACTATTAGGAGCTTTATAGATGCCAACATACATTTTTGGACATACTACACCTGATTCGGATTCTATTATCGGAGCGATAGCACTCTCATACCTTAAAAATAAGCTAGGAGAGGAGACTGTGGCAGTCAGACAAGGGGAGATTAACCCTGAGACTGCCTTTATACTAGAGAAGTTTGGAGCGGATGCTCCAGCATTCAAGGACTCTTTTGCAGGTGAGTCGGTCTATTTGGTAGACTTCTCCGATATCGCCCAAAGTCCAAAAGATATCAAAGAAGCGACGATCCTTGGGATTGTCGATCATCACAAACTAGGGGATATCACCACCGCAACCCCACTAGAGTGCTGGATACGCCCAGTAGGGTGTTCCAATACCATCATCAAGCAGATGTATGATTATCACGAGGTAGCAATCCCACAAGATATCGCAGGGATGATGCTCTGTGCCATACTGAGTGATACCGTGATCTTCAAATCCCCCACCTGTACCAAAGAGGATACCAAAGCGTGTAAAGAGCTTGCTAAGATTGCTCAAATAGAGGAGTATAAAGCGTTGGGAATGGAGATGTTTGTTGTTAAATCAAACCTACTCAATGCCACACCACGAGAGCTAGTCTTGAGAGATTTTAAAGACTTCACTATGGGAGATAAGCGTATCGGTATCGGACAGCTTGAGGTAGTAGACCTCAGTCTCTTTGATACGATAAAAGAGGCACTTTTTGAGGCGATGGAGAGTCTCAAGGTAGAGGGGGAGAGAGATAGCATCCTTCTCCTTTTAACGGATATCATGCAAGAGGGGTCACAGCTTCTCGTTGTCAGTGATGAGGAGGCGACGATCGCCCAAGCTTTTGATACGACACTTACCTCGCATCAAGTATGGCTTGCAGGTGTGATGAGTCGTAAGAAACAGATCGTACCTTTTTTAGAGAAAGCATTTTAGATGGCATTTACAAAACTGGGCTTAGCACAGCCATTACTCAAAGCGATTAAAGAGCAGGGCTATGAGAGTCCCACACCGATACAACAACAAGCAATCCCCACCATCATCGAGGGTAAAGATGTCTTGGCAGCTGCACAGACAGGGACAGGGAAGACAGCAGGCTTTACCCTGCCTCTACTAGAGCGTCTCTCCAAGAGTACCCCAAAGATGCATAAGACGCAGATTCGTGCATTGGTATTGACCCCTACACGGGAGCTTGCAGCACAGGTCGCACAGAGTATCGAGACCTATGGTCGCTACACCCATAGCACAAGTAGTGTGATCTTTGGTGGGGTAGGGATCAACCCTCAGTTGGCACGCCTACGCAAAGGGGTGGATATTGTCATCGCTACACCTGGGAGACTCCTTGATATTGCTAGTCAAAAAGGGATAGACTTCTCGAAGCTAGAGGTACTGATCCTTGATGAGGCAGATCGCATGCTCGATATGGGCTTTATTCACGATATCAAAAAGCTTATGAAGCTTATGCCTCATAATCGCCAGACCCTGCTTTTTTCTGCGACTTTCTCACCTGAGATCAAGAAGCTCGCCTCTGGACTACTCAACAACCCAACACTCATCGAAGTGGCACGCGAAAACACCACCGCAGAGCAGGTATCCCAAGTGGTACACTATGTTGATAAGCACCGTAAAAGAGAGCTACTCTCTCAGCTGATCAAGACAAAGTCATGGCAACAGGTACTGGTCTTTACCCGTACGAAGCATGGTGCCAATAAGCTAACAAAACAGCTCATCGAAGCGGGGATCTCCTCCGCAGCCATCCACGGCAACAAGAGCCAAGGGGCAAGAACTAAAGCACTAGAGAGCTTCAAAACCAATGATATCCGTGTGCTTGTCGCCACCGATATCGCAGCAAGAGGGATTGATATCGATCAGCTCCCACATGTCGTCAACTATGAACTCCCTAATGTTCCAGAGGATTATGTCCACCGTATCGGGCGCACAGGACGGGCAGGGCAGTGTGGTGAGGCGGTCTCCTTGGTCTGTATCGATGAGCATAAGCTTCTTTTCGATATCGAAAAGTTTATCAAAAATGAGATCAAGAAGGTCGATATCCCTGCCTTTACCCCCGACCCCTCTATCAAAGCCGAACCGATCCAAAATGGACGAGGTGGTGGTAGAGGTCGTTCAGGTGGCAACAAACCACGCAATAACAGCAACACCGCAACGACTAACACACACCAAAACAGTCGTAATAGAAATAGAAACCGCAATAGAAACCAAGGAGCGTAAGATGAAAAAATCGTTTAAACTAACCGATGAGAAAAAACACACCGACCGCGTACTCGAAGCCATCAAGCATGAGATACGCAAATATATCAAACGAGAACGCAAAAAGAAGCTCCCTGATAGTGCAACGATGTATTGGGACTTTGATTGTCGTATCGGAGTAGAGGAAGCTTCTGCTAAAGCAGTAGTTTTTGAGGAGCTTATCAAGGCACTTGATGAGATTCATAAGAGTGGTGCAACGGCATGTTATATCGAGATCATCGCCAAAGCAGTAAACAAACCAACCAAACCAACAGAGGAAGAGGTGGAGTAGCCCTCCTCTTGAGCGATCTCTATTTTTAAGATATTTTATATTATGTTAACCAAGAAGCATTCACCCCAAAGGGAGTCACTGATATGACAACGCCATCAAGCCAACTCACTCCAGAACAACTCAATGAGATAGCCAATAAGTCTATCTATATCCAAGAGAAAGCTGACCTACTCAAAGAGTACAAGAGTTATGAGAGTAATCTTGAATATGCTGAAGATGAGTTTGAGGAGTATACCATCGAACTTCAACGCGAAAAACTCGCTTCACAAATCAAAGCTCTTGGAGCCAAAATACGCGAAATCGAAGCCCTTGAGGTCATGGTCTAAAAGCCCCTCCCACGGCATTTCGTAACCTCTACTATAAATCTTTATGGTAAAATTCCACAATTTTACGATAAGGATTTAGTGTGTTCAACATACAAAACTACTCAAAACAAAACATCAAAAATGATCTGCTCTCAGGGGCACTTGTGGCAGTTGCCCTTGTGCCTGAGGCGATCGCTTTTTCATTTATTGCAGGGGTCTCTCCTGTGGTTGGTCTCTATGGAGCCTTTATTATTGGTCTCATTACCGCCCTTATTGGGGGTAAACCAGGGATGATTTCGGGTGCTACAGGTGCGGTGGCAGTCGTATTTGTTAGTCTTGGACTCTCGGTGGCTTCCTTGAACCCAGAGCTAGACAAAGAGGCACTCTCTCTACTTATCCTTCACTATATCCTCCTTACCTCTATTATCGCAGGGTTGATTCAGATTGCAATTGGCTTGATGAAGCTTGGGAAGTTTATCCGTCTTGTCCCTCAACCTGCTCTATTTGGATTTGTCAATGGTCTAGCTATTGTGATTGCGATGGCACAGCTGCCATTTCTTGCTCCTAAAGATATGGCACAGTATGATGGGGATTGGTTGGCGATTATAGGGGCGAGTTTTTCTGAGAACTATGTGATGTACCTCATTGTCCTTATCACTATGGCAACGATGCACTTCCTCCCAAAAGTGAGCAAAGCCGCTCCTGCGGGGCTTGTGGCGATTGTGGTGATTACCCTTGTGACCTACTTTGTGGGTATCGACACCAAAGTAGTGGGTGATTTGGCTGATCTCTCTAATGTCTCCTTCCCCTCCTTCACCCTACCCGATACGACCCTCTTCACAGTTGAGTCGATGATGATTATCCTTCCTACGGCAGTGATTGTCGCCCTCGTGGGACTCATTGAGTCGCTTTTGACCCTATCTGTACTTGATGAGATGGGTGGTGAGCGAGGCTCTGGCAACAAGGAGTGTATCGCATTAGGTGTAGGTAATAGCACCTCTGGACTCTTTGGAGGTATGGCAGGATGTGCGATGATTGGACAGTCGATTATCAACTTCACTTCTGGGGGACTCGGTCGCCTCTCCTCCTTCACTGCTGCGGTACTGTTGATTATCCTTGTAGTGAGCTTCTCTAATGTGATTGCGGTGATCCCCATGGCGGTACTTGTGGGGATTATGTTTATGGTGAGTATCGGGACATTTGAGTTTAGTTCACTCAAACGCATCAAGCATATGCCCCGTTCTGATGCATTTGTTTTGATAGCTGTAACGATTATCACTGTTTTTGAAGATCTTGCGGTAGCGGTGATTGCAGGGATTATTATCTCTGCACTGGTTTTTGCGTGGGAGCATGCCAAGATACTAGCTCACACCTCTATAGATACTGAAGGTAGAAAGATCTATGAGTTAGATGGTCCACTCTTCTTTGCATCAGTCACCTCATTCAATGAACAGTTTGATGTAGCCAATGACCCTAAAGAGGTTGTTATCGACTTCAAAAAAGCCCGTGTTATGGATTCTTCAGGATCAGAAGCGATTGATGCCCTTACAGAGAAGTATAAAAAAGTAGGCAAGAAACTCTCTCTACGCCATCTCTCCAAAGATTGTAAAGCTACTCTCAAATCCGCAGGACCCTTTTGTACTTATGAAGAGGATGATCCTACTTATAAAGTAGCAGTATAAGTACTTTCCCCCTTTTTGGGGGATAGATGAGTTTTTTATTTTTATTACAGATAAGTGTAAGTGTTAAATTCGTTAGCCTTGATTTATTAATTGTGGTATACTTCTAGGCTATGATTATCTAGGAGATACCTTATGAATAAACCCCTTATCCATGCCAAACTTGATACTATTCTATCTCGTTGTCAGAAGATCAACTTTTCTCATGTCCTCAAAGAGGAGCAACAAGCGATCTTTGAGGAGATTGATCTCTATCTGATGGATGATGCCCTACGCGAAGAGATATTGGCATTAGAAGCAGAGGTTAAAGCCCTCTATCATGCCCAACACGAGAGTTACAAAGGCAAAGCCTTTTTTGAGTTTGCGAAGATTATCAATCCCACCTACCCCGCCTTTAAGTACTCCTTCTATGTAGCACGCAAGCCTGTAGAGATCTTTGATCGCCAAAAGGTACGAGAGCGTATCGAGGGGGAGCGAGATCGATGGCGAAATATCCAAAAAGATCGCCTCGAAAAGGAGATACTCAACCACACCCCACCCCTCACTCAAGCTGAAGCCAACACCCTACGCACAGCCCTAGAGGAGCGTCTACTCGCAGATGAGGAGAAGATCGCGGAAGTATTGGCAAACTGGGAGGAGTATGATGCGGTCATCACCACCCATGCCCACTGCAAGACCTACCCCGCACTCTACTACACCCTAGATACCTCCAGTGACTATGAGGGAGAGGATGCGGAGGAGCGACACAAACACTACAAAAAACGAGACACCCACCTCCGCAGTGGGGCACCCAATCTCTTGTGGTTTAAGGATGAGCGCCCCTTTAGTAGCCTTAGAGCCAATGACAAAATCAACCGTATCCTTCAGACCCACACCCCCTACTGCGGGACAATCTATATCAAGAAGCGATAAAAGCTCACTAAAAGCTTCAAGGGTATAAAATACCCCCCTAATAAGGAGTCTACCATCGATACCAAACAACGAATCGTTATAAAGGTTGGCAGTGCTGTGTTGACACAGGACAATAAGATTGCCAAAGAGCGAATGCTCAATCTCGTCCATCTCATCGCTAAGCTTAGAGACTCCTATCAGGTAGTCTTAGTCTCCTCAGGAGCAGTCGCTGCGGGATACGCTGCGCTTAGACTCGATCGATCCAAACCTATCAGTAAAAAAGCGATTGCAGCGGCGGGACAACCAATCTTGATGACAAGCTATAAGAAGAAGTTTGATATCTTTGATATTGATACGGCACAGATACTCTTGACCGAAGATGATTTTGATTCACGCAAACGCACCAAGATGTTTCAAGAGATTATTGATACCCACCTTGCACACCATATTCTCCCGATCATCAATGAGAACGATATCTCCTCAACACCAGAACAGCTTTTTGGGGATAACGATCAGCTCTCCGCCCATGTCGCACTCTCTATCGATGCGAATCTACTGGTAATCCTTAGTGATATCGATGGCTACTACGATAAAGACCCCTCAAAGTACCCCGAGGCTACCGTACGCAAAATGGTTCACTATCTTACCGCTCAAGAGCTTCAGGAGGTAGCTACCCCCAATAACCCCTTTGCCACAGGGGGGATTGTCACCAAGCTCAAAGCAGCAGCGTTTTTGATGCAACGGGGGAAGCGGATGTTTCTGACCAATGGATTTGATCTCAAGGCGACAGAGAGCTTTTTGTTAGAGCATCAACATACCCTTGGAACACTCTTTAAATCTATCCCACAAAAGGAGGCTTAAATGTCTATGAAACTTACATTTATCGGCAATGGATCGATGGCAACAGCACTCATCAAAGGACTCTACCAATCCTATGAGATTGAGGTGATTGGACGCAATACCAAAACACTCAACACACTCCAAGAGGCGATGCCTACGATTAGCACTAAGCTACTAGAGGATAGCTTCGATATCACAGGCAGAAACATCATCCTCTGTGTCAAGCCCTACTCTCTCCCCTCCCTTGCCCCAAAGCTAATAGGGACAGCCAAAAGCCTCTACTCGGTACTTGCGGGAACCTCGTTGGAGAGTCTCCAAGCCTATATCCCTGCTAAGCACACCATCCGCACTATGCCAAACCTCGGTGCAACCTACCTCAAATCGATGACAACCCTTGTAGGAGATGAACGACTTAAGGAGGATGCCCTTGCGATCTTCGATGCCATCGGCACGACCCTCTGGCTCAGTAGCGAAAATGAACTCGATATCGCTACGGGTGTGGCGGGGAGTGGACCCGCCTTTTTAGCCCTTGTGGCAGAGGGGTTGGCAGATGGTGCAGTGCAGCAAGGACTCAAAAGAGCAGATGCACAACAACTCGTCGCAGGACTCTTCGATGGCTTTGGAAGCCTCATCGCACACGACACCCCAGCCCAGATCAAAGATGGAGTGATGAGTCCCGCAGGAACGACCGCCGCAGGCTACGCAGCACTCGAACGCCATAGTGTACGCTACGCTATGATGGAGGCGATCGGGGATGCCTACAGCAAAGCCCTTGAGCTCAAATCCAAAAACTAATACCCAAAAAACGAACCAAAGGAAACCCTATGACAACATTAAACAATATCTCTCTCATCAAAGAAGCCAATATCTACTTCGACGGTAAAGTCGTAAGCCGTACACTCTTTCTTGAAGATGGCACCAAGCAGACCCTTGGTATCATGCAGGTAGGAGAGTATACTTTTGATACCCAAGAGGCGGAGATTATGGAGATGATGAGTGGTGAGCTAGAGATACGACTCGCAGGAGAGGAGTGGCATAGACTCAATACTCCTGAGACCTTCGAGGTACCTGCCAACTCCTCATTTGATCTCAAAATCACCGCGGTGACAGACTACTGCTGTAGCTACATCACTACGGAGCAGTAGGATGGAGCAGTTTTTAGAAGAGTCAAAAGCGAGTAGTCGCGTCCTCTCCACACTCAGTGGAGCCCAAAAAAACCATATCCTCAAAGCAATGGCTCAAGCCCTACGCGAAAACCACGAGCCTATCTTGCGTGCCAATGCCCTCGATATGCACGCAGGCAAAGAGAACAACCTCTCCTCTGCACTGATGGATAGACTCTTTTTGGATGAGCAACGCATCGAAAGTATGGCCGTTGCCATCGAAGAGATCGCAGGACTCAAAGACCCTGTGGGGCGTGTACTAGAGGGGTGGATTACCGAAGATGGACTTAAGATAGAGAAGGTCTCTATCCCTATAGGGGTCATTGGTATCATCTATGAGTCACGACCCAATGTCACCTCTGATACTGCAGCCCTCTGCTTCAAAAGCTCCAATGTCTGTATCCTCAAAGGGGGTAAAGAGGCGGAGTACTCCAACCAAGCCATCGCCACTCTCCTCCAAGAGGTACTGATAGCCCATGAACTCCCCCCCGCACTCATCTCACTCATCCCCGATGCCTCAAGAGCAGGCGTAGACAAGCTTATCAAGATGGATAAGTATGTCGATCTCATCATCCCAAGAGGTGGAGCAGGACTCATCAAGCATGTGAGCCAAAACGCTACGGTAAGTGTCGTCAAGCACGACAAAGGGCAGTGCCACACCTACATTGACAAAGATGCCAAGGTAGAGGATGCTATCGCCATTGCACTCAATGCCAAAGTCCAACGCCCTGGTGTCTGTAATGCGATGGAGACACTTCTTGTAGATGAGGCGATCGCCTCTAGCATACTCCCTACCCTCAAAGAGGCGTTTGACCAAGCTCATACCCAACTCAAAGGTGATAGCAAGACCCAAGAGATCATCAATGTCGCCCATGCGACCACAGAGGACTACGATACGGAGTACCTCGCCAATATCCTCAATATCAAAGTCGTCTCAGGTGTAGAGGGGGCGATAGAGCATATCATCACCTATGGATCAGGACACTCTGAGGCGATTATCACCCAAAATATCACCACCTCAGAGATCTTCCTCAATGCCATCGACGCAGCCGCTGTCTATGTCAACGCCTCCACACGCTTCACCGATGGCGGAGCCTTTGGATTTGGAGCAGAGGTCGGTATCAGCACCAACAAACTCCACGCAAGAGGTCCTATGGGAATCGAAGGACTCACCACCTATAAGTTTAAGATCTACGGTAGCGGACAAGTCAGAGGCTAACGCCTCGCTTCTCCCCCGACCTCATCAATAGGTCTGTACCCCAAATCTCTTCCTAGTTATTAAGTACCGTAGAGTTTGCCAATGCAGACTCTATCTCTTCGATGGCGATATCTCCAGAGAGTTCAAGGGCGACGGCTCCATCCTCTCCACTCACTTCCATATTGGTGATTTTGGCTTTGGTCTCATCAGACATACACGCACACGCTCCCGTGGCACAGTTCTCTACCATCTTGACGATATTTTGTTTGGCTACCACTCCTGTAAAGGAGATCTTGACACCTGTGGAGGTTTTGTCTACATTTTTATTCATGGTCATGAGTTCCTTTTGGATACGCGGAAGAAGTGAAGCTCTAATCGCATGGAGTGTGGCTTCAAATGCCTCATAGGCTTTACCATCGGGGTCTTCAAACCCTACATGGATCGTCCGTGTTGCGTGGGGGAAAGTCGGGCAGCTCTCGTGGGCATGATCACAGACGGTGACGATGAGATCATAGGAGGTTTGGAGTACCGTATCGATACTCTTAGAGTGGTAACTCTCACGCCAGATCCCCTCCTGCTCTAAGAGTTTTTTTGCATTGGGGTTGACGCATCCTGAGGCTTGCACGCCTGAGCTTTGAGCGATTACCCCCTCTAGCTCACTATTGATAAGTGCTTCTGCGATGATAGAGCGACAGCTATTGCCTGTACAGAGGATCAGTACGCGTTTCTCCATAGTGGTAACCTCACTAGATTTAGATTGGGGACATTTTAGCATAAAAATCTCTCTTTAAAAAGCCCCTTGATGGTTGCGTTGAGTCCATTGGCATTAAACATAATCAGTTCACGGTAGTAGCGTTGGAGATGCTCTTGTATCAGTATCGATCGCCCCCCATAGAGTACCATCGCGGTGGTGATAATCTCCTGCACCACCCCAAACAGCTCAATACGAAGTCTATCCATCTCCTCCCCATCACTACTGAGTAGAAATCTATCCCGTAGTCTCTCAAGTCGTTTGCGTCCCTCTTGGGCAACTTGGCTATCACTACACGCCCCTATCGCTGCAACACCGAGACTATAGATTGCGATATGTACCGTCTTGGAGATTGACTTTGCACGGGTATAGCTCCCTATAGGAGTATAGGCGACGATATCCTCTTGGGGGATGAAGAGTCCATCAAGCACGATATCAACCGTCGCCATTGCATTACCCGCAAAGCTCTGTGCAGGACTGCCAATCCTGATAGACTCCCCCGCCTCAAAAGGCATCATCGCCATATACTCATACCCCTCATGGTGAAACCCCACCAGTAGAGTGTCAAATATCCCATAGCCACTTGCCCAGCTGAGTCTACCACTCACACAGTAGCCCCCCTCGCATGCTGTAGCCGAGACAATTGTCCGATTGGCACGCAGATGGTTGATTGCGATACCACACCGCTTACCAAAGTAGTAGGTACTACGGGGGAAGTGGTTGCGTTGCATAATACTATTGGCAGCGAGTATCTGTATCCCCAAAAAGACCAATGCCCCTGAGTAGGGTGTCAACTTGACAAAGAGTTCAAAGCGTGCATGGGCTTGATGGTCTCCATCATCTATCTTATAGACACCAAACAGACCATACCCATAGGCGATCTCAAATGCCTCTTTGAGTGCAGAAGTATCACTGTCTAGTGGTGCGTGTGGTAGGGCATCGAGTGCCTTTAAGGTGTGGGTTAGGTTGGTTTTATAGTCTTGAAGTCTCATAGCAAGATTATAGCAAAGAAGTCGTGAGAGTTTCACCTACTCCTAGCGGAGTGCCACGGCCAACTGATGAACTGCCATCGCATAGTAGGCACTGTGGTTGTAGCGGGTAAGGACATAGAAGTTCTTCGCCCCATACCAAAGCTCATCATAGGCGGTGCGGTTGAGCTTGATAAGGCGTACTTTATCATGATAGTCCCACGGAGCATACTTTGGGGCGATCCCCTCTAGTGCCTCGCGTCGATAGGTACGGTTGTAACCTGTGGGGTAGGTATGGAAGCGATTCCCCTCATAACTGACCCGTGTCGCTACTACTTCCCCTGCTCTCCAGCCATTTTGCTTAAGGTAGTTGGCGATACTTGCGATGGCATCCGCAGGCTCAAGGAGGCGTATCTTTCCATCCCCATTCATATCGACCCCATACGCCTCATAGTTACTCGGGATAAACTGCCCTAAGCCTATCGCCCCCGCATAGGAGCCTTTAATAGCATGGAGCATGAGTTTTTGACGATAGACCAGTACGATAAACGCCTCCAACTGCTTACGAAAAAAGCGGTTGCGTCTATTAGGTTCAAAGGCAAGGGTAACAAGGGTATCAAAGAGTGGAAACTTCCCGACATTAGCCCCATAGACCGTCTCAATACCGATAATCGCAGCAACATACTCCCGTGGGACACCATACCGCTTCTCTACCTGATCAAACACCCTACGGTGCGTGGCTAAAAATGCCTTACCTTGGCGGATGCGTTGAGGGGTGAGCCTATATTTGATATAGCGATCCCACGCTCCATACTTGGGGTAGAGACGATTGAGTATCGCACGCCGTTGCGGGGTCATCGGTGTAATAGGACGCGGGACAAAACACTTCAACGCCTTGGGCTGTGGAGTGACAGAGGAGAGTATCCGCTCAAGGTAACTTCGCTTAAAGTGGTAGACCTGCTCCATTCTATCCATAAAGGCTACCACTTGAGGATTTGTCCTATAGTCTTTGGCACCACTTCCTATACTCAGTAATAGGATTACAATCCACCCCCTCAACACCCCAAATCCTTCTGAATCACAATCATATTGGGGTAGTGGTAGTCCATTGAGATCTTGAGATCAGTAAAGGCGATAGCCTCGTGGTTACAGAGTTGACAATTCATTCCTATCCTTAGTAAACTTATGTTACTATCTATTCTATTAAGCCTAGAAGCGATTGAGGGGATTGAGATGAGAAGAAGAGAGTTTTTGAGTAGTGCGGTGGTCGGAGCGTCTGCTGTCGCACTAGGCGGGTGCCACCGAGCCCCCAAAGAGGAGCAACAACAAGTAACCCAAAGCAAAAGCAAAAAGGTCACCCTCAAGCTTGCCACCTCATGGCCTGCCCATTTTCCTATCATGGGGACAGGGGTTGACCAGTTTGCCAAGCGGTGTTTTGAGCTAAGTGGGGGGAGCCTAGAGATCAAAGTCTATGCCAAAAATATCCTCGTCCCTGCCCTACAGGTCTTTGATGCCACCTCCGCAGCACAGATCGATGCGTTTCACTCGGGTGTCTACTACTGGAAAGGTAAAAACGCTGCCTTCTCTATCTTTGGGGGGATGCCACTAGGGCTAACGAGTGAGGAGATGATCACTTGGATGAAGTTTGGTGGGGGGTATGAACTTTGGCGAGAACTCTACGGCAAGTTCAATCTCTATCCACTCATCGGCGGGACAACAGGTCCACAGATGGGAGGGTGGTTCAAAAAAGAGATCACCCAACTCTCAGATCTCAAAGGACTCAAGATGCGTATCCCTGGGCTTGGGGGTGAGGTGATGAAACGCTTAGGGGTTAACCCCGTACTCCTTCCCGCAGGGGAGATCTATACCTCCCTAGAGCGTGGGACTATCGATGCGACGGAGTGGGTAGGGCCTGCTCTTGATAGTATGATGGGCTTTGCCAAGGCTGCCCCCTACTACTACACAGGGTGGCATGAGCCAGGCTCTATTTTGGAGATCACCTTCAATAAAACACGATGGGAGAAGCTCAGTAGTGAACACCGTGCCATTATCACCGCAGTAAGTGAGGAGATGACAGGGACAATGCTCCAAGAGTTTCGCTACAAAAATGCCCAAGCACTCCAAGCACTCCCCAAATATGTCAAGATCAAGCAGTTCCCCAAAGCGGTGATGGATGCTGCCAAAGAGGCACTAGATGAGGTACTCCATGATGAGAGTCAAAAGAGTGAGGATTTTAGACGCGTTTTAGAGAGCTACCAAGCCTTTAGTACGCTCAACCGACCGTGGGATGACATCTCGACTAAAAACTTCTTGGAGATACGAAGCTAGAGCATATCATACAGAGTGAAGATATGGTTCCATCGGTTCTCATTGATAGCGTAGCATAAGAGCTGAATCAAACGATGCTCCATCCCCATCAATGAGAGTTCCTCATCTTGAGAGGAGAGTGCGACATACATCTTTTGGGGTGGGTGAATCCCCTGATAGGCACAGAGTAGATTCTCTGTCGCTTTCATCGCACCTTGGTCATTGACCACACGGTAGATGACCAACAGTAGATTGGGAGCGAGTGTACGGATGATATCACTCTCCCGCACAACCCCCCGACAGATACTGATATCAATCACCTCTTCAGAGTAGAGGAGTAGCCCAGAGTAGTTGATATCATACCGCTCTTTAAGCTCTCTCTCAAATACGGTTATCTCTTTTATCTTCCTCTCAATACGCTGAATGGTGATCGGCTCATTGATCGCTTTTTTGGTTAGAAGCATCATTTTTTATCCTTTGGTGTTACAAAATGCCAAGAGTGAAGCGGTAACGGCTACATTGAGTGACTCAACCCCCCGTCTCATCGGAATAGCAATCGTCCGATCACTCAGTGCCTCCACTGCAGGACTCACCCCCTCACTCTCATTGCCCAAAATAAAGATACTCTTCTCTCCATAGGCTTCAGCATGGTAGCTCTGCGTGGCGTGAGAGGAGAGGGTATAGAGTCTTGCCCCCTCTTGCTGAAAGTACCGTAAGGTCTTAGCAAGATTGGTCGTCTTGATGAGGGGCATCTTAAAGAGTGTCCCCGCACTCGCCTTGATGACGAGTGGAGAGATCTGTGCTGCCCCTTTGCTCGGGATTACGATCGCATCGATACGCCCCGCAGCACATGAGCGGATAATCATCCCAAGGTTTTGGGGATTGGTCACCCCATCGAGTGCGATAATACGGTAGCCTTGATGCTTAGCGATAAATTCTGAAGCATCACCAAAATGCTCTAGCACAATATCGAGTGCGACCCCTTGGTCTTGTTTGGCATTCTTTGAGATGTGAGAGAGTGAGGCTTTATTATGATACTTCACCTCAACTCCGCGTGAGTTGGCGAGTGATTTCATCTGCTCTAGTACGGAGGCATCCTTATTGGACTTAGAGAGGTGGAGCTTATGTATCGTCACCTCTCTATCCTCTAGTGCTTCGAGTACCGCATTACGACCATAAATCGTCAGCACCTTCTCAAAAAAGGCTTTTTTGGCGAGGTATTGGGGAGAGTCTTGCATCACCTACTTACTCTCTCCATTCCATGCGATATGAGGTTTTCCCTCCGCATCAAACGCCACCGCAGGCATACCCATGATGTTATAACCCGCATCGACATAGTGTACCTCACCCGTCACACCAGAGCTAAGATCGGAGAGGAGATACATCCCCGAGTTTCCTACCTGCGTGGTGGTGACATTGGTTTTGAGTGGTGCGTGTGCTGCGTTCCACTTGAGCATAAAGGAGAAATCTCCAATCCCCGCAGCCGCGAGTGTCTTGATAGGACCTGCGGAGATCGCATTGACACGGATACCATCCTTGCCTAGATCCTCAGCGAGATACTTCGTCGTCATCTCCAACGCTGCTTTAGCAACCCCCATGAGGTTGTAGTTGGGGATAAACTTCTCTCCACCGTAGTAGCTCAGAGTCAAGACTGAAGCACGCGTGGAGAGGATTGGCTTAAGCTCTCGTACCACCTCGATAAGTGAGTAGACAGAGATATCCATCGCCACATCAAACGCCTCTTTAGAGATATCGACAAACCGCCCACTCAACCCCTCTTTGGGGGCAAATGCAATCGAGTGTACGATAAAGTCTATCTCACCCATATCTGCCTGAAGAGACGCTCTTAGTGCGACAATCTCCTCAGGACGACTCACATCACAAGGGTAGAGTCGTGTAGCACACCCCAACTCCTCTGCGATAGGAGCGAGCTTCTTCTCAAATCGCTCATTGAGAAATGTAATCGCCATATCGGCTCCCTGCTCTTGACACGCCTTTGCGATACCGTATGCGATTGACTTCTTATTGGCGATCCCTAAAACAACGCCTTTTTTACCCTTCATAATCATGCCTATACTCCTAAGATAGTGATAAAATACTGTCTGATATTTTATCCCTTTATTGGTGACACTTCGCTTGGGTGATAACAAATTCAAAGAGTCTTGCCCTACTCTTGGCACTCTTATAGCGATAGATCAACTTAATCTGGGCATCCAAAAACCGCTTAGCTGAGCGACAAACTCCCATCGTAACTGCCTCCTCCATGCGTCGTCTATCCTCTTGGCGTACCGCCTCATCACTCTTGGCTCCCGTATCGATAGCAAAGTGATAGATCAGGGTAGTACCACTCCCCTCCACCTCTTCCAGCACCGTATAGGCATCAATCAATTGGGGGAGTGTCTTGGAGATCTCCTCACTTGCGAGTGCGACAATCGTCTGATTTTGCTTGAGTAGCTCAGTGGTGGGTAGCTCTTGGGTCTGTAGCTGTGGAGTCGAAGCAAGAACTCCAACGCTTAGTAGTATCGGTAGTAGTTTTAGCATAATCTATCCTCTATTTTTTTAGTAGCGTTGAGTATAGCGTAAGTGTCGTTTAAACTGCGTAAAATAGCACCAAGGTCGCTTCTATCAAATATAGGCTAAAATCCTCCAGACACTACAGAAGGAGTATCGATGACAATCTGGCAATATAAAGAGCAAAAGCCAACCCATACACTTGTCAAACTCTACAAAGAGAACCATGGTGAGGGGGAGTTTTTGGGAGATTTAGATGAGGCGACGATTCGCAACCTCATTTTGGAGATCAAACCCGATATCAATATCGATCAAGCCTTTGGCACCCTTGCCTACTTTGGTCTACTCCCTATCCTTGTGATCAATAAGTAAAAACGCCTCTCTAAGCTCTTTGACAGAGAGAGGTCTTCTACCCCATAATACCACTACCCTATCTTTTTGTAAAAAATCCTGCTATAATTTCAAACTTTTCTGCATAAGCGTATCAAACGCCTTACTCTCGCTAGATTTAGGGTATCTCCCCAATTTTCACGCACAATGCGTGTATCGTTTGGTATCAGTTGCACAAAAGAGGGTTTTAAACCTCTTGATACTATTACTACAAGATGAATACAACACCGAAAAATTTAACACAAAGAACTACTATGAAATTTACAGATTTTAACCTCAAAGAGACAATCCAAGCCGCCGTAACAGAAGCAGGATTTACGGAGCCAAGCCCCGTCCAAAAAGATGCTATCCCTCTCGTACTTGAAGGGCATGACATCATTGCACAAGCACAAACAGGAACAGGAAAGACCGCAGCATTTGGTCTCCCTATGATGAGTATGATGAAGGCTGATGGCTCTGTAGAGGGGCTTGTCATCGTCCCAACACGCGAACTCGCAATGCAAGTGAGTGATGAACTTTTTCGTTTTGGTAAACTCTCAGGACTCAAAACTGCCACCGTTTACGGAGGAACAGCCTATAAACAACAGATAGATCGCATCAAACAAGCCTCTATCGTCGTCGCGACCCCAGGACGACTCCAAGACCTTCTTATGAGTGGACGCATCAAGATCAATCCGCAATGGGTTGTACTAGATGAAGCCGATGAGATGCTCGATATGGGATTCCTCGATGAGATCAAAAACATCTTTACCTTCTTGCCACAAGAGCGTCAGACATTGATGTTTTCTGCTACAATGCCCAATGCCATCCGCAAACTCGCAGAGCAGATCCTCAAAACACCTAAAACTGTAGCGATCACCAAATCTGAAAGCACCAACTCCAAAATCACACAGCTCTACTATGTGGTACAGGATAAAGAGCGTGATGATGCCCTTGTCAGACTCATCGACTACAAAAACCCTAACAAGTGTATCATCTTCTGTCGTATGAAAAAAGAGGTCGATAGACTTGTAGCCCACATGACTGCCCAAGGGTTCAAAGTCAGTGGTCTTCATGGTGATATGGAGCAGAAACAACGAGAGGTGACGATCCGTGCCTTCAAACAAGGGGGGATTGATATCTTCATCGCAACAGATGTCGCAGCGCGTGGACTCGATGTCAATGATGTCACCCATGTCTTCAACTACCATATCCCTTTTGACTCTGAGAGCTATGTCCACCGTATTGGTCGTACAGGGCGTGGTGGTAAGTCTGGTGAGGCGATTACACTCGTCAGCCCCAATGAGCTACGCACCATCAAACGCATCGAGAAGGATGTCGGAGCCAAGCTTATCACGCAGGTGATCCCTACGCGTATCGAAGTCCAAAACAACCGTGCCGATGCCCTCATCAAAAAGATCGCTGAGACACGCGTGACAGAGAGTGCGATCAACCTTGTCAAGACCCTACAACACGACCTTGATATCGTAACAATTGCACACCTACTCGCCTCACTTGTCCAAGAGGAGGATTTTGTCAAAGGTAAAGACAATATCGGTCTAGGACTCGAAGAGGTTGAGCTTCTTATCGAAAGAGCGATGCAAAACAGAGGCGGTGGTGGCGGTCGTAACCGTGGAGGATACCGTGGTGGCAATCGAAACAGAAACAGTAGTGGACGCAACAACCGTAATCGAAATGGCGGTGGACGCGATAGTCGTAATGGTGGAAGAGGAAGCAATAGAGGGTAATCTCCTCTCCTCTTTTGGGGCGGTAGCTTAGCTATCTTCCCTATGGTTAGATTCGTTAGCCTTGATTTTACAAGATAGGCTCTTCTCTCTCCTCTTCAGTTGTCAAAAAATAGTCATTTTTGACATAAAAGCACCCACCAAAGCAACATTATGCTACCCTAACATCCTAAATTTCTAACCGAGGATAAGACTCATGAGTAGTGAAAAGTTAGCCAAAGTAGAGCGTGCGGGATTTATACTCAAACCCGACTCACCAGAGATACGCGATCTCTATCTTCAGATCAAAACATCCTTTGAAGAGCGCGGTATCCGTGTACTTCTAGGAGATCACTCTGCAAAGATGATTGGGGAGGAGGGGTTAGCATTTGAGGCACTCTGTGAAGCCTCAGATTTTCTAGTCTCCTTAGGTGGAGATGGGACACTCCTCTCACTGGTGCGTCGTAGCTACCACTTTGGCAAACCTGTAGTTGGGATCAATGCGGGGACTTTAGGGTTCTTAGCCGATATCACCATCGAGGATGTCGATGTCTTTCTCGATCAGCTGATCCAAGGGGAGTATCGTATCGATAACCGTATGATGATGGAGGGGGCTATCCACTCCAAAGCCCATCCACCCAAGAGCTTCTTCGCCCTCAATGATGTCGTCATCACCCGCCCCGTCATCTCCAAAATGGTCAAAGTCAACGCCTCTATCGAGGGGGAGTGGTTTAACACCTACAGAGGAGATGGACTCATCATCTCTACCCCCACAGGCTCTACTGCATACAACCTCGCAGCGGGAGGACCTGTCATCTATCCCCTCACCCAAGCCTTTATCATGACGGCTGTCTCTGCCCACTCCCTCACCAACCAACGCCCCCTTGTCGTCCCCGCAGACTTCACCATCGAGCTAAGCTCTCCTAGTGAGAAGGTCATCGCCGTGATCGATGGGCAGGATGATTATGAGATGCATCCAGAGGATCTACTCACCATTCGTGGAGCCAAGATAGGAGCCAAGCTCCTCCACCGCAAAGAGCGTAACTACTTCTCTGTACTCAGAGAGAAACTCTCTTGGGGAGATACCCATTGATTACGCGTCTATACCTTCGAGATCTCCTACTCTTTGAGAGGGTGGAGCTTGACTTCAAGCAGGGGCTTGTCGTCTTGACAGGTCCAAGTGGTGCGGGCAAATCGGTACTTATCTCTGCGATCCTCACCACACTAGGCTATAGTAGTCCCAGTGCCGCAAGCCTCTGTGAGATCAACCTCACCAAACCCAATACCCTCACCCATGAAGCCTACGAACTCAGCAGTGACCTTACGATCAAGAGCATCAAAAAAGAGAAGCTTCGCTACTTTATCGAGGGGCAGAGCATCTCCAAGAAGTCCCTCAGGTCACTCTTTAGTCCCTTTGTCAAATACCTCTCAGTACGCGATAGAGGAGGGTTTGAGTCCCAAGAGCTTCTTGCGATGATCGACCAAGCTCTCCTGCTCCACTCCAAACCCTTTAAACGCCAATACAAAGCGTACACCAAACGCTACACCCACTACAAGATGCGTATCACTGAGCTAGAGGAGATCAAAGCCAAAGAGGCAAAACTCACAGAGCTGATTGAGTTTACCACCTATGAGATAGAGAAAATCGAAGCCATCAACCCACAGATAGGAGAGGAGGAGGAGCTTCTTCGTATCAAACAGCAACTCTCTCGTATCGACAAGATCAAAGAGGCACTAGAGCACGCTTCGAGTATCTTCTCTCTAGAGGCTTCGGTCGAGGAGGTCTACCGTCTACTCGATAGAGATGGCTCACTCTTTGGGGATGCGATGAACCAACTGCGTGCAGATTTTGAGGAGACTGCCAACCTTGCTGAGGAGCTAGAGGAGGTCGATATCGAAGCGGTACTCGACCGCCTCAGTCAACTCACCACCCTCATCAACCGCTACGGCAGTATCCAAGAGGCACTCGCCTATAAAGAGCAAAAAGAGCAAGCGTTAGCAGGCTATAAGAGTATTGAGCAAGACAAAGGAGTCTTGGAACAGTTTTTGACACTAGAGGGGACAGAGCTAACCACCCTCGCCTCTAAGCTCTCCACCCTCCGCAAACAAGAGGCTATCGTACTTCAAAAGCGTCTACTCCCCTACCTCCAGAGCCTCAAACTCCCTGCTCTGAGCTTCACCTTCGAGAAAACTACCCTAGGCTCTAGTGGCTACGACCATCTCACCGTCACTCTAGGCACCTCCCAAGTATCTACCCTAAGTGGAGGGGAGTTCAACCGTGTGCGTCTTGCCCTCATGGCAACCACTATCAACACCAGCACCCCCCAGAGTCGTGGAGTGCTGATACTCGATGAGATCGATGCCAATGTCAGTGGGGATGAGTCTATCGCTATTGCTACCATGATAGAGCAACTCTCCTCTGCCTACCAGATATTTGCCATCTCACACCAACCCCACCTCTCTGCACGAGCCAATCAGCATATCCTCATCACCAAAGCAGACCAAAAGAGCCTCGCCAAAGTCCTCACCGAAACCGAACGCATCACCGAAATCGCCCGTATTATCGGAGGTGAAAACCCCACCTCCCAAGCGATTGAGTTTGCCAAGAAGTTACGGGGGTAAGCTCCAAGCGACTTATTGGCTATCTTTAACTATCAGAGAAAAAATAAACTCCTAGACCCCTACGCATACTGCTTTTTAAGCTGTTGCGTATACTCTATGAGCTGTTTGGTATAGGCTTGAAGGGTTGGGATATCTTTTTTGCTTTTGAGATAGGTGTTGAAGTCTATGAGTTGATTGGCTATCCCGCCTACGCCTATGGTCGTTGCGGAGCCTTTGATGGAGTGGGTGAGTCGCTCCATCTCTTCGAAGCTTGAGGATTCTAGTGCCTTTTGGATGAGGGGGATTTGGGTCTCTACTTGAGCAATAAGCTCTTGGATATACTCCAACGCTTCCTCTTGAGAGAGTCCCATCTCCATAAGACGCGTATGGTCAAATGGTGGATAGGAGGGGAGTGTCACCTTAGCATTGGTCGGTTTGGGGGTGGACTCTACGGGTGTAGAGGACTCCGCAGGTTTTTTTGATTTGAGTACGACGATAAGTAGCACAACGATGACGACTAGAGCAATGCCGATAAGAACGGGTGTATCCATAATGAACTCCTTTTAGCTATAGTCCAAACTATAACCAAAAAGCGTTTAAATCTCTACTGCCATAGTTAAAATTTGCTATAATTTCAAGAAAAGAGTACCCATGATAGTAGATACCCACTGCCATTTAGATGATGAGCGATATGAGAGTGACATTGAAATGACACTGAAGCGAGCCAAAGAGGCAGGTGTTGAGCGGTTTATCATCCCAGGAGCTGACCCCAAGACACTTGCCCGTGCGGTTGCATTGGCAGAGGAGTATGAGCATGTCTACTTCGCCGTGGGAGTACACCCCTATGATGCCTCTGTCTATCAGCGTAGTGAGCTTGAGGCGTTGGTCTCGCATCCCAAGTGTGTCGCCATCGGAGAGTGTGGACTCGACTACTATCGACTCCCCCAAGACCCCGAAGCGATTGCAGAGGAGAAGGCGTTGCAAAAAGCGGTCTTTATCGATCAGATCACATTGGCAAAGAGACATCACAAACCCCTCATCGTCCATATACGCGACGCGAGTGCGGACGCGATGGAGCTTCTCCTTACGCATGCGGGAGAGGCGGGAGGGGTACTCCACTGCTACAACGCAGATGCCCTGCTCCTTCCTCTTGCTTCACACAACTTCTACTTTGGGATTGGTGGGGTACTCACCTTCAAAAATGCCAAACGACTTATCGAGGTCTACCCTCAGATCCCTAGAGATCGCCTACTCATCGAGACCGATGCCCCCTATCTCACCCCACACCCCCACCGTGGAGAACGCAACGAACCCGCCTACACCACCCTCATCGCACAGAAGATGGCAGTATTGAGTGAGACCTCCCTAGAGCAGATCACCCAAGAGACAACAGCCAATAGCCAAAGACTCTTTGGTATCGCCTAATGAAAGTGTGGCTTAGGTCTACCCTCCTTTGGACACTCCTCCTAAGCACACCACTCCTCTCCCGCTCTCTAGCAGAACGCTACCCACACTTTGAGTATATCTTTATGGAGTTTGATGTCGATGAGAGTTTTATTGACACCCCACAGTTTGAGGCGTTTGCCAAGAAGCATGAGGAGGGACTCCAGCACTTCTACCATCGATCAATCCAGCGAGGTAAGCCCCTACTTCCGATGATGCAGACGACCCTTGTCTCCGCAGGACTCTCTGACCTGTTGATCTATCTTGCGATGGTGGAGTCGGGCTTCTCCCCTGCCATCACCTCCCCCAAGCGGGCGGTGGGGCTTTGGCAGTTTATGCCTGCGACGGCGCGTGCCTATGATCTCTCCGTCTCGACCCTACGCGATGAGCGGTGTGATCCTATCAGTGCGACCCACGCAGCAATCAGCTATCTCTCGAAGCTCCATACGCAGTTTGGTAGTTGGTATCTTGCGATGATGGCATACAACTGTGGAGAGGGACGACTCCAAAAAGCAATAGCCCATGCTCAGAGCCGTGAGCTTGCCACTCTTATCGACCCCACACAGAGTATCCTCCCCCGTGAGACACGAGACTATATCCAAAAAATCCTACTCTCTGCAATGATTGGAGAGGCGACACTGATGGATTTTGGCGGGGTTGGAGAGGGGCTACTACAAGTCGAAGTCCCCCAAGAGACCAATCTTACCACACTTGCCCTTGCCATCGACCTCGATCCCCAACAGCTCCGTGACCTCAATCGGCAATTTAGCCATGCGTGCCTTCCCACAGATCAGCCATTCTATACCATTACCATCCCCCAAGAGAGGCTCTTTGCTTTCTATCTTCGGGGACTCAAGCAGACAGAGGAGTCCAACGATACGACACCTCCCCCTCCCAAGAGAACCCAGAGCTATCTCCTCTCCCATACCGTCGCACTCGGAGAGAGTCTAGAGCAGATTGCCAAGGAGTACCACACTACCACTCACGCAATCAAGCAGAGCAACCACCTCCAAACAGAGGCACTCACTCTAGGGGAGATACTCTTTATCCCCGTGAGTCACGCTCAGTTTGAGGCACACACCCCCTAATCTTCTGCTTTGCCCCGTAGGAGATCCAAGAGATTGGTCGCGTAGCACCCCTTAGGAAGCGAAAACTTCAGCTCATAGTGTGCCTTCTCCTCCACATAGTGTGTTGTGATATCTGTGACCCATATCCATGCGTAGCGTCTTGCTCCATTGAGCTTCATCGCTTCGACAAATGGGGCTTCAAGGAGTCCTGCGACATGGGTCGCTTCACTTACGCGACTCCCACTTAGTAGCCCCGTTGGTGCGATATCCCCTGAGGCAAACCGCTCCGCCTCACTCGCGAGTTCTTCCACCTCAAAGAGTCGTCCATAGGGGTAGTGCATCATCACATCCCCTTTGAGAAGCTTAAAGAAGTGGGGTTGCTCTTTGACCCCATCAAGAGAGCCTTCAGGGAGCTTGAGAAGCTCCTCTGTCTGGGCTTGAGAGAACTTATCGATGAGTTGGTTTAGCGCCATGCGTCGACTCAACCACCCATTAAAGAGATAGCTCTGATACGACCCCATCAAGAACTCTTTGGTCTTTCTGTCGCGTATCTTGAGCGTACCCTCGATGAGGCGTTTACCATCGACCCAGTTGTTGCCATCGGTTCCAAAGCGTTGATTCCCAAAGTAGTTTGGAAGACCATTGGCTTCAATCCACTTCATCATGGAGTCGAGTTTCTCTTTTTGTACTCCTAGTACCTTTTTGAGACGGATAGAGAAGCGGTTACCTTTGAGGTGTCCAACGCGGAGTTTGTTATTGTGCCGTGTCTGCTCTAGTATTTTGATCTTCTCATGACTAAACGCCTCAAGCTTCGCCTCAAACTTCGCAGGCAGAGAGATATACTGTATCGTCATGGCATGTTTATCTTTGAGTCCTGCGTAGCCCATATCCCTACGGCGGATACCGACATGGTTGGAGAGAACATCGAGCATCTCCCAAGTGGTCATCTCTTTTTTGCGTACTTTGAGTACGAGATGCTCCCCCTCCCCTGTAAACTCATAGAGAGGGATCTCCTCCACGGTGAAGTCTCTAGGGCTAGAGTTGAAGTGAAATGAGTTGCTGACATTAAATGGATAGAGTCGTGGTGTGTTACGCATGGGTTGCCTTTAGGAGGTGTCCAGCACCTTTGATAAGATAGGTCGGAACAAGCGCGGAGAAGAAGGCAAATGCCTCAGAAGCATCAACAATCTTATCCTCTTGCCCCAAAAAGACCTCTATGGTTGTACCGCGTGCTAGGAGGGTGTGGAGCTTTGGCTCCTCCCAGCGGTAGGTGAGCAGGTCACGCAGTGCCGTCGTGCTACCTACTTGGAGGTAGCGTTGGAGTGTGTCGGTGGCAGGGTAGGCGACATTGGCAAGAAACTGAGCGATATACGCCTCTCTCCCCGCCTCAAAGTAGCGAAGCTGTGTCCGCACAAAACTAGGCTTCTGCGTCTGGAAAAACGCAGGAGAGAGCAGAATCAACCGATCGATCCGCTCCTGACTCGCATAGGCATACTCAAATGCCTGCTGGGCTCCATGGCTAAATCCCGCGACCACCAAGTCACCAGAGCAGAGATACGGTTCAAAGAGTTCTGACTCCCCCACAAGGGAGAATCCACTAAAATATCGCACGCAAGATCTCCCGTGTCTCTTCACTCGTGATACTCTCTTGAAGCATCAGACGGTTGGAAATCTCCCGTCGGGGTTCATTCAGCTTCTCAAGGATCGAGACAACATCGGCTTGTGCCTCTTCGAGTACTGCCCCCTCCTCTCCCATCTTCACCACAAAGTTCTCTCCCATCGCATACTCATAGATCAGCTTGGTTGCTAGCTCTTTGGCTTTGGCGATATCTTTGCTCGCATTGCTAAACTGCTCACTGTAGACCATACGCGTCGCCACACTCCCTGCAAGGTGTACCTTGATACGATTGAGGACTTGACTGCGTGAGAGTATCTCATGATCTTGCTCTACTAGACGACTCGTAACGATACCGATCTTCTCAAACTCCACATCTGTCCATGTCGCGATCAACGCTTTGGCTCCTTGGTAGACTGCTTGGATCTCCCGCTCCTCATCACTAAAGGTCGAGATCTTGAGCTGTCCGAGGAGTACCTTCTCTTTGACCGCTTCAAAGTCCGCTGTCAAGACACGATTACGCCCGATACGCATCGCATAGATCGCTGCTTCATTGGTGAGTGTATCGAGTGCAGCGGAGTTGAAGCCCACTGTCATGCGTGCCACCTTTGGGATATCGACCTCATGGGGCTTGTGTGCGAGATAGAGTGCGAGGGTCTTGGCACGCTCTTCTAGATCAGGGAGCGAGATATGGATACGACGGTCAAACCGCCCCGCTCTCAGCAACGCCTCATCGAGTATCTCAATCTTGTTGGTCGCCCCGATGACAATCACCCCCGAACTCTCCTCAAACCCATCCATCTCAGTGAGGAGCTGGTTGAGTGTCGCTTCTCGCTCATCATTACGAAACTCTCCACGGCTCTTGCCTACCGCGTCAATCTCATCGATAAAGATAATACTCGGAGCCATCTGTTTGGCTTTTTTGAAGAGTTCACTCACCCGCTTGGCTCCCATCCCTACATAGATATGGACAAATGACGCACCACTCTGATAGAAGAACGGTACCTGTGCCTCCCCTGCTACTGCTTTGGAGATAAGCGTCTTTCCGACCCCGGGAGGACCTACAAGCAGTACCCCTTTAGGTAGGCGGATATCCATCGCTTGATACTTCTTTGGGTCGCGTAGAAAGTCGATGATCTCCTCTAACTCCACCTTGACATCCTTGATCCCTGCGACATCCTCGAAGGTGACATGAGAGGTGAGTGCCTCTATCGACTCATAGCTCTCACGCTCCTCGACCCGTGAGGCACGGATCTCCTCGATCTGCTGGGTACGGCTCTGCTTCATAAAACGAAACAAAAAGAGCAATGAGAGTACCAGTATCACCAAAGAGGCGACCTCATACCACCCCTCACTCCCTTCGCGTACCTCTACAGGGTACTTGGTAAAAAACGCGGTCTTATTGATCGCATTTTTGTAGATCTTATACTCCCCCTCTAGCGTCTCTAGGTAGATATACTCCCCATCGACAACCACCCGCTCTATCAGCTCTTGACTATAGAGTTCATTGGCTTTGCTATGGGTGATAAGGGGGGTCTCCTGACGCATCACCCCAAAGAGTAATAGCACCACAAGCACCACAAAGAGTCCCACAATCACCTTGAGGCTCTTATCACTTAGCGTACGACGATTAAAGGAGAGCTTGGTTTTTTTCATCACTCACCTCCAGTTGATTGAGCTCTACCCAGTTGGCACGCAGATCCTCTTCACTCCGCACCTCCACACGGTTGAAGTACTGATCGAGTCCATAGTAGACCCCCTCCTTACCACTCTCTAGTAGCACCTCTAGCCCTGTGGTGTGGGTGCGTCTAAAGGCGTAGTTTTTGGCTTTGATGAGGGCAGTGAGTTCGTGGTGACGGGCTTTGGCAATATCACCACGCACCTCCTCTCGCATCGTTGCTGAGGCGGTGTTGTCTCGTTTGGAGTAGGAGAAGGCGTGGATATGGGTCAAGGGTAGCTCTCTGACCCGCTCCATCGCCTCTGCCCATGCCACCTCATCCTCTCCAGGGTGTCCTACGATGAAGTCTGTCCCCAAGGCGTAGCCTTTGTCGGCTAGACGATGAAAGAGTCGATAGTCTTCTCTGTATCGGTTGCGACGGTTCATCAACTCTAGCATCTTATCAGCGGTGTGCTGGAGAGCGATATGGAGATGCTTCGCCATCCACGGCTCATCGAGTAGCTCAAGGAGTGGCTCATCGATCTGTATCGGCTCAAGACTCCCCAGACGGATACGACGCACCCCTCGTATCTGACTCATCTTAGCAAGGAGCTGTGCGATGGAGGTGTTGCGATCTTTGCCGTAGCTTCCCACATTGGTACCTGTGAGGATAAACTCCCCATAGCCGTTGCTCGCAAGCTTACTCACTTGGGCAAGAATCGTCTCCTCTTGGTGTGATCTCGCTCCCCCTCGTACCGCAGGGATGATACAGTAAGAGCAGGCGAAGTCGCACCCCTCTTGTATCTTGATAAACGCCCGACTCTTCCCTACAAAGTTCTCCACGATAGTGGTATCGATATGCTCAAGATCCCCTATCTGATAAAAAGGCTCTTCATACTGCAAGATGGTGTTGATCTTCTCCTTTTCAGAGTGTCCCATCACCCCAAAGACCCGCTTAGAGGCAAAGAGGGACTCCCCTTTGGAGTGTGAGCCACACCCTGCAAGGATCACCTTGGCGTGGGGGTTTTTGCGTTGGATAGAGGCGATATAGTTGCGGACAGAGGAGTCCGCTCCATTGGTCACAGTACAGGAGTTGACCACGATAATATCCGCTTGTGTCTCATCGGTAGCGAGTCGAAACTCCCGTAGTTTTGAGATCATCACTTGGGTATCAAACTGATTGGTACGGCACCCGAAGGTTTTGAAGTAGACCTGTTTCATAGTGTAGCTCCTGTTGGGGTGGACTCCTCTAGCACAGGCGGTGTAGAGGGGTGTCTATTGAGATAGAGCGATTGGGTTGGGAAGGCGAGGGAGATACTCTCCTCCTCCTGTATCCGTGCGATAATCTCCGCAGAGATGGTACTCCGCAGTGTCAAGGTCGCATAGGAGTTGGTGAGATACCACGCACTCACCTTCATCCCATACGGCTCAATAAAGGTCAAGATACGCGGTTCAACATTGGTGTTTTTAATATGGTATTGACTACGCATCTTATTGAGCTGTTTTCGGGTGATATCGGTATAACCTTTAGAGTACTTCTTCGTCACCTCTTTGGCGATCGCCGCAGCCTTTTTCAAGTCCGAATCAAAAGTCACCATAAAGTCTATCCCATCCCATACGGTTTTGATCCCTGCGTGGGAGTAGTTGGCGATCATATCGGTGAAGACAAAGTTATTGGGAATAAAGATGATACGCCCTGCTCGGTGGTTACGCATCACAGTGGTGAGAGTCACATCCTCCTGCATCGTCATACGCAACAGAGAGATATCGACGATATCCCCCACATACTCCACCCCATCTTTGACAAACTTCACACGATCACCGACCCGTACTGTCCCCCCGATGAGTATCGCAAGCCACCCCATCAAGGACATAAACCAATCCTTCATCGCGATGGCGATACCCGCAGAGGCAAACCCCAAGATGGTCACAAGGTAGCTGACATTTTCGATATAGAAGAAGAGGAGCGTAATCACCAACACCGTCACAAAGGAGAAGTTGATCGCTTTGTTGATGGTGTAGTAGCGTTCGGCATCCGCCATATAGCGACGCACCAGATACTTCACCAAAAGAAGCAAGATAATAAACAAGAGGATAATCACCCCAATCGTCGTCGCCTTCTCCATCTCCCGCTTGATAGCATTGGTCAAATCAAGCTCTAGCTCATCGATCTTCTTCATATAGACATTTTTGGTCGTCTTGAAGATCTCTACAACGGGGATAAAGGTCTCAATCTGATCTTTGACATCATCATAGATGCTCTGATAGAGGCTATTGGTCGGGTGGAGCCGTAGGAGTTCACGCAACACTACCTCTTTGGCTTGAAGCTTGGAGAGGATACGCGTGAGAGAGTTGTAGCGGTTGCTATACTCCTCTTTATTGGATTCGAGTTTCTCTTGGTAGGAGAGGGCTGCGATGACTGCGATAGGGTTCTCCACGACAGGAGCCTCTTCGATATGCGGAGGCATTAGCAGTTTCTTGAAGGGGTCCTCTTTGTAGTCTTTGAGGAGCTGTAGCTTCCCAATAAGCGTGGTGCGTTTACGCTCCTGCTCGGTTAGGTAGGCTTTCTCTTTGGTAGAGAGGGTGTACTTCTGTCTATAGCGTTGGATAAGTGTATCGAGTTGCCGTTTCTCTCTCTCTAGCTCTTTGTAGGTGTGGTAGTTGCTGTAGATTTTTGACCAGATGTTGTTCTCTTTGAGCGCTTGGTCAAGTAGGGTCTGTTCGCTGAGGAGTACCTCGGTCTGCTTAAGTATCTCAGAGCTGTTGCGTTCGGCTTTGGCAGGGAGTGGGGTCGTACTATTAGACTCTATCGGGAGTGCCATCGCCACAGAGAGCATCAGCCACACCCCCAAGAGTACGCCACGCATCATTGAGACGCTCCAAACTGACGCAACACCTTCTTGACGACTGAGGCATCACTATCTGAGACGATGGTGTGTCCCCCCATCCCATCTGGAAGGATAAACTTGATACTCCCCCTCGCACTCTTCTTATCCAAAAAGAAGTGTTCGTAGAAGCTATCGACATCAGCGATGGCATAGGTGGTAGGGAGTCCCACACGCGTAAGGAGTCCTTCGACACGCTCCGCCTCCTCCACACTAAAGAGTCCTAGCTCCACCGCTAAGGCATTTGCCATCACCATCCCAATGGCGACCGCCTCCCCATGGAGGTAAGTGGTGTAGTTCGTCTCATTCTCGATGACATGCCCAAAGGTATGCCCGTAGTTGAGTACTGCACGGATCCCCGCCTCTTTCTCATCTTGGTTGACGACCCACGCTTTGAGCTCTACACTGCGACGAATCACCTCTTTGAGTATCGCCTCATCTCCAAAGTCGGCATTGCCTAGAAAGGTGAAGTACTCCCGATCAAACATCACCGCCATCTTGACGATCTCCGCAATTCCCGCAGCAAACTCACGAGGGGGAAGCGTCTGAAGAAACGCAGGATCGATATAGACTGCTTTGGGCTGATAGAATGCCCCGACAAGGTTCTTTCCGTAGGCGTTGTTGACCCCTGTCTTGCCTCCGACACTCGCATCGACTTGCGAGAGGAGTGTGGTAGGGATCTGGATAAAGTCGATCCCTCGCTGATAGAGGCTTGCTGTAAAGCCCGTCATATCCCCTATCACCCCCCCACCAAAGGCGATGAGAAGTGATTTGCGGTCGAGTTTGTACTCAAAGAGTGCATTGAGTATCCCCTCCACGGTCGCAAGGGTCTTATACTGTTCCCCATCAGGGATACTTACCACCTCTAGCTGTGTTGCGGTGATATGGGCAAGGAGTCGCTCTAAATGGTAGCCTGCGACGGTAGGATTGGTGACGATGACCACTTTGGTATCAAAAGTAAGGTTAGGGAGTCTATCGATAGTAATATCATAAGTTATAGGGGCGGTATCGGTAAGTGCTATAGGAACGATCATAAGAAAAAGAGCCTTTTAATAAGTATAAATTCATCTTATTTTATCTTATTTGAGATTAAAAAGGCATTGAAGATGCCCCTACAAAGGGCGTATAGTCTCAAAGATGGTTGTATCAGAGATTAGTTCACTTTACAATCCAAAATCACTTTGCTATACTTCAACTCTATATACCATCTATAAAGGAAAAGCATGACACTAGAAGCGATTGCGAAGGCATTGGGATTTGAAGTAGAGGATGTGAGGATGATTGTAGAGGCGTTTCAGGAGGATGCAACCCTCCAGATGCAACACCTTGAAAAGGCGATTGAGACGCATGCATTTGAAGCAATAGTAGAGGCATCACACGCCATCAAAGGGAGTGCCGCCAATCTCCAGCTAGAGGTGATAGCCTCTCTTGCCAAAGAGCTTGAAGCACACGCGAGAGAGCAAGCCCCTTTTGAGTATCAACACACCTATAGTAAACTTGCCCTAGAGCTAGAGGCTCTTGCACACTAATCTTATAGCCTCTATCTATCCGTATTTTATCACCCCGTAACAAATAGGAGTTTTTCACTCCTATTTGTCTTGTCTTGTAGTAGATTTCCAAAAAACTATGCTACACTTACTGATATTATCACCCAAGGAGAACCCTATGACACGAGAGATATTCCCCCCAAATCCCAACTTCAGCCAAGAGGCTAGAGTCAATAGTATGGATGCCTACTGGAGACTACAAAACCAAGCCCTAGAGGACTATGAGGGCTTTTGGCGAGGCTTTGCTGATGAGAAGATCGAGTGGCTTAGCCCCTATGAGAAGGTACTCGATGAGAGTAAAGCCCCCTTCTATGAGTGGTTTACCAAAGGTCAACTTAATGTATCCAACCAGTGTATCGACCGACACCTTGCGACCCAAGCAGACAAAACAGCGATCCTCTTTGAGGGGGATAGAGGGGAGGTAGAGCATATCTCCTACGCACAACTCTCCCAACGCGTCAACCAGATGGCAAACCTACTCAAAGAGGAGCTAGGGGTAGCAAAAGGTGATCGCGTCGTCCTCTATATGCCAATGATCCCAGAGTCTGCCTATGCGATGCTCGCGTGTGCTAGAATCGGAGCGATCCACTCTATCGTCTTTGGAGGCTTCTCCGCAGAGGCACTACGAGATAGGATAGAGGATGCTGGAGCCAAAGTCGTCATCACCGCAGATGGTGCCTACCGCAAAGGCAAACCCTATATGCTCAAGTCCGTTGTCGATAATGCCTTAGAGTCTGGCTCTACAGCAGTCTCCTCTGTCCTCGTGGTCAAACGAAACCATGAGGAGATCAACTGGGTAGAGGGGCGAGACAAGTGCTACAATGACCTCATCGCTCACCACTCTACCGTCTGCCCCTTTGAGCCGATGGAGAGTGAAGACCCCCTCTTCTTACTCTACACCAGTGGAAGTACAGGCAAACCCAAAGGGGTACAACACACCACCGCAGGCTATATCCTCTGGGCTCAGATGAGTATGGAGTGGGTCTTTGATGTCAAAGGGGATGATCTCTTCTGGTGTACAGCAGATATCGGCTGGATCACAGGGCATACCTATATCATCTATGGACCACTCGCAGCAGGGACGACGACGGTGATGTTTGAGGGGGTACCGACCTACCCTGACGCAGGGCGTGCGTGGAAGATGGTAGAGGAGCATAAGATCACCCAGTTCTACACCGCACCTACTGCCATCAGAGTCCTCCACAAGATGGGAGAGGATGAGCCAAGCAAGTATGACCTCTCCTCTCTCAAAGTCCTCGGTACTGTAGGCGAACCCATCGACCCTCCTGCGTGGAAGTGGTACTATGAGTCGGTAGGGGGGAGTCACTGTGCTATTGTCGATACATGGTGGCAGACTGAGACGGGGGGACATATGATCTCACCACTCCCTGGGGCGACCCCTATCAAACCTGCGTGTGCCACCTTCCCACTCCCTGGTATCATGGCAGAGGTGATTGATAGCGATGGCACCCCCAAAGCCGTAGGAGAGACAGGGCTACTCTGTATCACCAAACCGTGGCCAAGTATGATACGCACCATCTGGGGTGATCCTGAGCGGTACACCAAAGCCTACTTCAGTGACGCAACCAAAGCGGGCAGACCCGTCTACTTCTCAGGGGATGGTGCCGTACGAGATGAAGCAGGCTACATCACCATCACGGGGCGTGTCGATGATGTCATCAATGTCTCAGGACACCGTATGGGTACCGCAGAGATCGAAGCGGTCGTCAATGAAGATGACTCCGTCGCTGAGGTCGCAGTCGTCGCACGCCCCCATGAGATCAAAGGGGAGTCGATCTTCATCTATATCGTACTCAAAGAGGGGCATATCAACACCGATATCAAAAACCACATCAACGCTCTCCTTGCCCAAGAGATTGGTAATATCGCCAAAGCAGACCATATCATCGAAGTCCCTGGACTGCCTAAGACCCGCTCAGGGAAGATTATGCGACGGATTTTGCGATCGATTGCAAAGCATGAGGAGATCACCCAAGATATCTCGACGCTTGAAGACCCCTCCATCGTCAAACGCATCGAGACAACCGCACGAGAGGCGTAGGGGCTTGCCCCCTATCCTAACAACGCCTTGACCCGCTTAAGATCCTCAAAGACTGCGGGTTTGAGTGCGGGATTACGGAGGAGATAGCTAGGGTGATAGGTGGGGATAATCTGATAGCTCTCATGCGTATGAAGCACCCCATGTACCTGATCGAGACTCCCCTCCTCCCCTGTGAGGTAGCGGTAGGGAGTCTCTCCGAGTGTCACCACAACTTTGGGGGCAATAAGCTCAATCTCTTTGTGTAGGTAAGCAAGACAGCTATGGATCTGTGTCGAGTTGGGTCGGCTCTCTTGGAGTGGGCGACACTTGACAAGCGTCGTGAGGTAGGCTTGACTACGGGGGATCTTGAGTACCCCCTCGATCATCTTGGTGAGTAGCTCACCTGAACGCCCCACAAACACCCGACCGATACTATCCTCTGAGACCCCTGGTGCCTCTCCTACGAAGAGTACCGTTGCCTGAGGACTCCCCTCCCCAAAGACCACATGACTCCGCCCCTTACTCAACTCACACAGATGACACCCCAACGCTTGTGCCTTGAGGGCTTCAAGTGTATGAGGCAACGAAAGATCAGGCTCCTGCTCACGATAGGGTGTCACCGTCGTATAACGATAACCTAGCTCCTTGAGCTGATAGAGTTGTTTAAGTAGAAGTGCATTGCGTAAATTTTTCATAGGATCATTATAGCGGAAAAATGTTAGCACCCACCCGTCTCAATATAACTCAGTGCAGTCTTAAGCATCGTCTCATTGGCATCGCCTCGTAGGTGGGTGAGGTCATCTTGGGCTTCGCAGGTGACGGCTATCCCGTCGAAGCTACTGTGGTTGCCTGCACTGTTTTGGACAAAGAAGTTGATGAGGAAGTAGTAGTGGTCTTGGTAGACGGCTCCTGACATTCCGACGGGTTTGCCGTGGGTATCGGAGCCGATGGTGATGACATGGGAGTCACCAAGGTAGGGGATCAGAGAGGAGATGACTAGCTCACTCGCAGAAGCACTCTGCTCTGTCACCAAGAAGAAGACCCGATCCATCGCAAGCTCATTGCCATCTTGTTCGCTCTGCTCGGCAAAGTAGTAGCGACTGTTGTTGTACTGATAGTGACTGTTCCAATCCATATAGAACTGCTCCTTTTGGGGGTAGTCGCGGGTGATATTGTCTAGGAGTAGACTCGCGGTGGTCACAGAACCTCCTCCATTATAACGAAGGTCGATGATTAGCTCATCTACCCCCGCATCATGAAACTGGGTAAAGATCGACTCAAACTCTGCAACGGCACTCCCCGTAAAGGAGTCAAACCGTAGGTAACCCACCTTTTTTGTCCCTACGGTGAGTACCTTCCCCTCTGAGACTTTGAAGCTATAGGCTTGGGGGGTCACTGTGACCTCTAGCTCCTTGCCTGCTCTAAGGAGACGAAAGGTCGTCTCCTCCCCAAGGGCTTGGCTTGCCTGCGTAAGTCGCTCTGCTGTGATAGGCTGATGGTTGATCTCAAGGAGTTTATCCCCTCGTAGGAGCTTCCCATAAGCGGGGGCATCGATACGAACCAGATAGAGGATAAACTCCTGCGTCATCCCGATACCAAACCCCTCCGTCTTCTGATTGGCAAAGGCTTCATACTCTGCTTTGGTCACCATAAAGCTCCAGTGGTCTGGGGGAGAGACGCGTAGTGCCTCGATCATCGCTTTGGGGGTGGTGTAGGGTGTTGTATCTCGTAGCGGTGTCACCTGATCTGCCCAGAGGTACTCTGTCGTAAAGAGCCTCTGAAGAAACCCCTTCTCCTCTTGGGTGAAGCTATCGGTAGTAGGAGTAGAGGTGCTAGAGCTGTTACACCCACTTAGTAGGAGCAGTAGGGCTAGGAGTAGGTATTGCATAGAGTATCCTTTCAAAGGATACATTATAGGTAAATAAATCTTAAAATTGCTACAATAGCACTATGCAACTACCATCGATACTTCTTACCATCTCTCAGATGCTCCAGAGCCATCACGCCAAGGCGATTGTCGTAGGGGGCAGTGTGCGTGACCACTTCCTCCAACACCCCATCAAGGATTATGATATCGAGGTCTATGGGGTGGAGAGCCTAGAGCAACTCGCCAAGCTCCTCCACCCCTACGGCACTGTCAACCTTGTAGGCAAGAGCTTTGGGGTACTCAAACTCACCGTCGCAGGGGAGGTCTATGACTTCTCTCTCCCACGCACTGAGTCTAAAGTCGCACAGGGACACCGAGGATTTAGCATCACAACCGATAGCCATCTCTCCTTTGAAGAGGCTTCACGCCGTCGAGACTTCACCCTCAATGCGATGGGGTATGATATCTCCACAGGGTCTTTTCTTGACCCTCATGGGGGGCAGAGAGACCTTGCCACACGCACCCTTCGCCATATCGATGCGACACGCTTTGTTGAAGACCCCTTACGCGTCTACCGTGCGGTACAGTTTTGTGCGAGATTTGGACTCACACTCCACACGCAGACCCATCAGCTCTGTGAGACGATGGTCACCCAAGGGCTACTAGAGGAGCTTCCCAAAGAGCGTATCTTTGAGGAGTTTGACAAGCTCCTCCACGCCCCTACCCCATCAGTGGGATTTGAGCTACTAGCACGCCTTGGGATACTTCGCTACTTCCCTGAGCTTGAAGCGATACGCGGTATCCCCCAACCCCCACGCTACCACCCTGAGGGGGATGTCTGGGTACATACGATGATGGCACTCGATACCATGGCAAGACTACTCAAGCACCGCCCCACGACTCCCTTAGAGCGGCGTATCTACCTCTTTACGATACTCTGTCACGATTTGGGCAAAGCCAAAACCACTACACAAGCCTCCGATGGGAAGATACACGCCCATGGACACGCCCAAGCGGGGATCACTCCTGCTACGGCATTGATCCAACGCCTCACAGACAACCAAGCCCTTCTCGCAGGGGTCTTACCTCTCGTCGCACACCATATGGTACCCTCACAACTCTACACAAGCCACACCCCAATAACACAGAGTATACGCACCCTTGCCACCAAGGTGACCATCTCGACCCTTCTACTGGTCTCAAGAGCCGATTTCCTCGGACGCACCACCCCCCAAGCCAAGCAGGGTATCTACCCCGCAGGGGAGTGGCTCGAAGCAGAAGCAGACAAACTAGGGGTACTCCACCACCCACTCCCTCCACTGCTCCAAGGGCGAGATCTCATCGCCGTTGGGTTGACACCCTCCCCAGTATTTAAAGCGATACTTGCCCAATCCTATCAGTACCAACTAGAGGGGCGTATCCATACCAAAGCAGAGGCGTTGGCTCTCCTCACTCGATGCGAATAGTACGATGGGTTGGGGGGAGTCTCCTTGGTGTGGGGGTTTTGGCTGGACTCTTTGTAGGCTTAGATAGACTCTATCCACTCGATACCCAACGCATCAACAAGCCCAAATCTACCCGTATCTACGACCGTGAGGGGCGATTGATGCAGAGCTTTTTGAGTGAGGATGGCTTCTTACGCTTTCCTCTCACCCAGAGAGAGATCCCCCCCAAGCTCAAAGAGGCACTCCTCCACTATGAGGATCGCTACTTCTATCAGCACTTTGGTATCAACCCCCTCTCTATCGTGCGAGCCATCTGGTTTAACCTCCACAACCAACGCACCATCGGAGCCTCAACCCTCACCATGCAACTCGCACGCATGATGCACCACAAACCCCGTACCCTCACCAATAAACTCATCGAGATCTTTATGGCTCTACAGCTTGAGTACCACTACACCAAAGAGGAGATCCTCACCTACTATCTGAGTAATGCCCCCTATGGCGGGAATATCGAGGGGATCGCTTCGGCATCCTTTGCCTACTTTGGGCTTCCGCTTCACGCCCTCTCTCTCGCACAGCTCTCCTATCTCGTTGCTATCCCAAAAAACCCAAACCGCAACCGCCCCAAAGACCCAAAGCGTATCGAGCAACTCAAAGCCAAAGTACTTCAAGCGCTCTACTCCCACCATGCTCTCCCAAGAGCTGACTACTTACGAGCGATCGCAGAGACCATCACCCCAAAACGCACCCCACTCCCTCACTATGCCCCTCATCTGAGTCGACAACTCAACGGGCAAGGGGAGGTAGCAACAACCATCGACCTACCGCTTCAGTCTGCTATCGCACACCATCTCAAACAACGCATCACCCAACTCCGCCCACACCATATCTACAACGGTGCGGTGGTAGTCATCGACAACCATACTATGGAGATAGTTGCTTATGTTGGCTCTCAGGACTTTGATGATAGCCAACATGCAGGGCAGATCGATGGGGTGCGTGCGGTCTGTAGTCCAGGCTCTACGCTCAAGCCCTTTGTCTATGCTAAGGCACTCGAAGCAGGACTCATCACCCCACTTAAAAAGCTCTACGATCTGCCTCTCTTTCTCGCAGGCTACCAACCACTCAACTACAACAAGCGGTTTTTGGGAGAGGTAACCGCTACAGAGGCACTGCAACTCTCACTCAATATCCCTGCGGTCGAACTCGACCATCTACTCCATGACGCATCACTCTACCATCTCCTCAAACAAGCCAAAATCCCCACCATCAACCACCCCAAATCCTACTATGGTGCCTCACTGGTACTAGGGGGGTGCGGAATGACCCTGCTGAGTCTAGCGGAGCTTTTTGCGACCGTTGCCAACCAAGGAGTCTACCAACACGCTACAGCTCTAGCCCACCAGCCACCCCCCCACCGCACGCGACTCCTCACCCCCCAATCGAGCTACCTTGTCACCAAGATGCTTGCGGATGCTCCACGGGTGGAGTATAGTAGCTCATGGGAGTATCTCCAGAGCGGTGTGCGGGTGGCATTCAAGACGGGGACCTCTGCCCATGCCAAAGACCTACTTACGATTGGGTATACTCCTGAGTATACGGTGGCAGTCTGGTATGGTAACTTTGATGGACACTATCCTCCCCTCAAAGAGGCAGCGGTACTCACAGGACTCAAAGTCGCCTCCCCAACACTCTTTAGGATCTTTCGACTCCTTAAGCCTACGCAGTGGTTTGTCAAGCCTGAGGGGATTGCTCCGATGCGTATCTGTCAAGACACCCTACAGATAGGAGCGTGTCAATCCGCTGTAGCCGATGAGGTCATCGTAGGGGTCACCCCCAAGCCACTCTGTGAGATAATGCGAGCAACGCTCCTCAGCACCACCCTAAAGCATCGAGAGCTTAGCTCACTCAAAAGCCTTGAGTCTCACCCCTGCTACCCCATCTGGCAACACTACAAACCACTCATCAGCGCCCCTATCAACCATCAGATCTATACCCAAAATGGCCAACTCCCCCCATCACTCAAAAAGGTAGCCTTTGAGTGCTACACCTATGAGAGTAACAGCACACTCTACTGGCTAATCGATCAACAAGCACCCATTAAAGGGGTCTCAGGAGAGCGGTACTATCACTACCTCTCAGAGGGTAAACATCAGATAGGGTGCCTAGACTGTGGTGCAAAGATACGGTGGATAGAGGTGGAGATGGAGGAGTTGTAGCAAGAGTCTACCCACTCGTGTGAGTGGGTAGTGGGGGCGAGGGGTAGTCGGTTGACTACTTAACCATCGCTGTTAACTCTTCTTGAGAGACTTTGTTGAAGTTGAGATATTTATAGATCTCATCTGTCATCTCTGGTTTGATTTTGTTGGCTACGATTTCGAGGTACTCCTCTGCTGTTGGCAAGGCACCTTTGAGTGCTACAACCGCAGCAAGCTCAGCCGATCCAAGATAGACTTGAGAGCCTTTCCCTAGTCTGTTATCAAAGTTTCGTGTCGAAGTAGAGAATACAAAGGCATTCTCTGCCACAGAGGCTTGGTTACCCATACAGAGCGAACATCCTGGGATCTCTGTACGCGCACCTGCCATACCAAAGATAGAGTAGTACCCCTCTTCAATGAGTGTCTTCTCATCCATTTTTGTTGGAGGACAGATCCAGAGTTTGTTGGCTACTGCTCCTTCGCCTTTGAGGATCTCACCTGCAGCTCTAAAGAGACCGATATTGGTCATACATGATCCGACAAACACCTCATCAATCTCAGTACGAAGACCCGCTTCTCTGATCTCTGTGAGTGTCTTCACATCATCTGGATCATTTGGACATGCGAGGATAGGCTCTGTGATCTGATCCATATCGATCTCGATGACCGCAGCATACTCAGCATCACTATCAGCTTCAAGAAGCTCTGGGTTTGCAATCCATGCTCTCATCTTGTCTGCTCTTCGTTGAAGTGTTGCTTTATCCTCATACCCTTGAGCGATCAACTCCTCAATCAAGACGATGTTAGACTCTAGATACTCAATGATAGGCTCTTTGTTTAGCTTGACAGTACACGCAGCAGCTGAACGCTCCGCAGAGGCATCACTCAACTCAAATGCCTGCTCACACTTCAAGGTTTCAAGTCCTTCAATCTCAAGGACTCTACCAGAGAAGATGTTTTTCTTACCCGCTTTAGCCACAGTCAAGAGACCATCTTTGATCGCTTGGTGTGGGATCGCATTGACCATATCTCTAAGGGTGATACCTGGTTGCATTGTCCCTTTGAAACGAACCAATACCGACTCAGGCATGGTAAGAGGCATCATACCTGTCACCCCTGCAAACGCAACAAGCCCTGATCCCGCAGGGAAACTGATACCAATAGGGAAACGCGTATGGCTATCTCCACCTGTTCCTACCGTATCAGGAAGGCAGAGTCTATTGAGCCATGAGTGAATTACCCCATCTCCTGGTCTAAGGATAAACCCTTTTCTCTCTGTCCAAAATTTTGGTAGTGTATGCTGAAGTTTGATATCGGCTGGTTTTGGGTAAGCTGCTGTGTGACAGAATGACTGCATGGTCATATCTGCACCAAAACTCAAGGCTGCAAGCTCTTTGATCTCATCACGCGTCATAGGACCTGTTGTATCTTGACTCCCTACAGTCGTAGCGATAGGCTCACAGTAGACACCTGGTTTCACCCCTTCGATACCACACGCTTTACCAACCATCTTCTGTGCAAGGGTATACCCTTTACCATTGTCTGCGGGCTGTGATGGAGCCATAAAGATCTCTCCTACATCCATACCGAGTGCTTCTCTAGCCTTCGCAGTCAACCCTTTACCGATAATCAATGGGATACGACCACCTGCTCTCATCTCATCAGGGAGGGTATTGGGTGCGATCTCGAACTCAGAGACCACTTTACCCTCTTTTTCGATGACACCATCAAATGGCTTCACCGTGATAACATCTCCTGTCTCAAGATTGGCTACAGGTGCTTGGATAGGGATACATCCCGAATCCTCTGCGGTATTGAAGAAGATTGGAGCGATGATATCACCAATGACAATCCCTCCTGTTCGTTTACCGGGGATACCCTCGATATCAGTTCCCATATGCCACTGTACTGAGTTGATTCCTGATTTTCTAGAAGATCCTGTCCCTACAACATCCCCTACATAGGCGAGTGGATACCCCTTCTCTTTGAGTGCTTTCATTGTATCGAGTGGGTTCTCCATTCTATTGACAAGGAATGAGTTGGCATGAAGAGGGATATCCGCACGAGTAAAGGCTTCAGATGCAGGAGAGAGATCATCTGTATTGGTCTCACCTGGTACTTTATAGACGGTTACCGTAATCTCTTTTGCCATCTCTGGCTTATTGAAGAACCACTCAGCATTTGCCCAAGACTCTACGACCTCTTTGGCTTTGGCATTACCCGCATCCATCATTGCTTTGACATCATTAAACGCATCGTAGACAAGGATAGTATTTTTGAGTTGCTCTGCGGCTACATCTGCAATCTCGGGGTTGTTGAGTGCTTCTACCAATGGCTTGACATTGAATCCACCCAACATCTTTCCAAGGATCTCACACGCTTTAGTCTTATCAATCGCATCGCAAGAGGTGTTACCTTCTACTACATCATTGAGAAATGCAGCCTTAACATAGGCAGCATCATCAACACCCGCAGGGACTTTTTGCGTAAAAAGCTCCATCGCATAATCAACATCTTCAATAGGTGAAGCTTTTAAAAGTTCTACAAGTTCTGCAGTCTGATCAGCAGTAAGTGCAAGTGGTGGTACACCAAGTGCTGCTCTCTCATCAGTGTGTGTTCTATAGTTAGCTAGTAATGACATACTATCTCCTAGGTAAGTTAATTTTGTAACTCAATTCTAGCAAAAGGAGGTTAAATATGGATGGGATTAGAAGAGCAAGCCCGAGGAAGCAAAAACTCTGTATCAGATGGTTACATAGCAAGGAGATAAGCCCCCACTACGAGAGAAGTATCTCTCGATTGCCTTTGGCATTGGGTTCGCTTAAAACCCCTTTCATCTGGAGCTGTTCGATGATATTGGCAGAGCGGTTGTAGCCTATCTGGAGTTTGCGTTGGAGGTAGGAGATGGAGGTCTTTTTGTCACTCAAGACAATTGCTTTTGCCTCCTCGAAGAGGGCATCAAGCTCCACACTAGCCTCTCCCCCTACACCATCTGTAGTCCCACTCCCTGTCACAAGGTAGCTCTCATCATACTCAGGGAGTCGCTGGGCTTTGAGATACTCTACCACCTCTTCGATCTCCTCTTCGGTGTTCCATGGGGCGTGGATACGCACTAGACCTGTCGCACCAGGTGGGGTAAAGAGTCCATCTCCTCGCCCCAAGAGGCTATCTGCTCCCAAGGTATCCAAGATCACTTTGGAGTCGATACGAGAGCCGACACGGTAACTCAGTCGTGAGGGGAGATTGGCTTTGATCAATCCTGTGACCACATCGACACTCGGGCGTTGGGTCGCGACGACGAGGTGTATCCCACACGCGCGTGACTTCTGAGCCAATCGTGCGATACTCAACTCCACCTCCTTGCCTCCATTCATCATTAAGTCTGCTAGCTCATCGATAATGACGACAATATAGGGGAACCGCTCCACCCCACTCTTTTTGGATTTTTCATTGTAGTTTTCGATATTTTTGGTGCGTGCTTCTGCCATAAGCTTATAGCGTCGCTCCATCTCTCCGACCATATTGGCGAGTGCTGCGATCGCCTTGCTTGGCTCTGTGATGACGGGGGTGATAAGATGGGGAATATCCTCATAGGAGGCAAACTCCAACATCTTGGGGTCAATTAGCATCAACTTCAACTGCTCAGGGTCATTACGGTAGAGCAGTGAGAGAATCATCGCATTGATCCCTACCGATTTACCTGAGCCTGTTGTCCCTGCGATCAGCAGGTGCGGGAGCTTCTTGATATCGGTGATAAAGGGATTACCCACAATATCTTTGCCTAGTGCTACGGTGAGGGGTGAGCTGGACTTCTTGAAGATATCACTCTCTAGTATCTCTCGCAGGTAGATGGTATCGATACTCTCATTGGGTATCTCTATCCCTACCACATCACGCCCTGGGATAGGGGCTTGGATACGAATCGTCTCCGCACTCAGTGCCATAGCTAGATCATCTTGGAGTCCGAGTATCTTAGAGACTTTGACATTGGGAGCGGGCTTGAACTCAAAGGTCGTTACCAGTGGACCTGAGTAGGTACGGATCACATCCCCCTCGACTCTAAACTGGGAGAGTTTTGCCAGAAGCTCCCCAATCTTACGATCAATCTCTGCCTCATTCATCTTCTTTTTGCTCTTGGGGGCTTTTTGGAGGAAGTCGATCTTGGGGAGCTTGAAGTTTTTGGGTTTCTCCACACTCCCTTGATCGATAGCCTCTAGGAGCTTGGAGTTCTCCTCTAACTCCTCGACAATCTCCACTGGGGTAGAGGGTAGAGGCTCTGCACGCTCCTCTAGCTCCATAATCTCACGAATCACCGCATCCTCCTCGGTATCACTAGGGGGTGTTTGGGGTGTGGAGAGTCGTTTGGGCTTAGTGGGCTTGGCTCGTGTAGGTTTGGGAGCAATGGGCTTTGTGGGGGTGGGCTTAGATGCAGGGGGGATGCTATCACACGACAACTCCTCAAACATCTCTACACTAGCATTGAATGGATTGGTAAAGAGTCGGCTCAAAAGAGCACTCACTTTGGTAACGATACGCTCCCCCCAGTACCGCACATCCTCTTGCCACGCCTCCCAAGAGAAATCATCATCGACCATAAAGATAAAACAGAGTGCCACCACCATCAACCACAAGAGCCAAAGCCCCGCTTTGCCTATCTGAGGGAGGAGTACTTTGCCTATCTGCTGGGCGATAATCCCTGCATCACGCCCCTCTACAAGAAGCAGTTCAAGGAGTACAATCCCTATAAAGAGCAGTATCCAACTGATATAGAAATCTAAGTTTTTTCGTATCGTCACCTCACGATAGAGTCGGTAGAGTGGATAGAAGAGTAGTAGGATATTGACATAAGCGAAGTATCCAAATAGTGAGAGATTGGTCTCTCCTACGACACGCCCAATCTCTCCAGCAAGTGCCTTATCATGAAACAGTGTCGAAAACGCACCATAGATAAACAGTATGGCAGTGATGATAATAGTGATTTTCACGCGTACCCCTCCGTGTTAAAAAATATGAAAATTATAACAAAAAAATATCCTTACCTAGCAAATCTGGGCGAAATTAGATATTTTATAGATTTTGTAGGTTCTTAAAGTGTTTTTAAGGAAGTAATGTGTAAAATCTCATCTACATTTCAGGATGTATGTGCCACAGTGATGGAACTGGTAGACTTGGTAGACTCAAAATCTTCTGCCTTAGGGCGTGTCGGTTCGAATCCGACCTGTGGTACCATTTTTTCGATTGTAAGTTTGTCGAATACCTTTGCGGGTGTAGCTCAGCGGCTAGAGTTCCTGCCTTCCAAGCAGGCTGTCGACGGTTCGAATCCGTTCACCCGCTCCACTTCAAAACTTAAATTTTTTTAATTTATTATGGATAGATGCGGGCGTAGCTCAGTGGTAGAGCATAACCTTGCCAAGGTTGGGGTCGACGGTTCGAACCCGTTCGCCCGCTCCATATTTTTTCTCTTATTTATTTTTCACTCTATTTTTTATCACCTATCACCTAGGGTTTGCACCCTACTCTTCAAAGATGATAATATCATACGCACTTTTGGTTACGAGGGCTTTACTGATATGTACAGAGCCGTTACGATTGGCACGGCTTAGCTCATCGCGTAGTTGATCGATCTCCTTTTGCATCTGGTCAATCTGCTCTTTGAGCTGTAGGACGATATCGACCCCCGCAAGATTGACCCCCATCTGACGCGTCAAACGCAAGATCAGCTTCATGCGATCGATGTCGCGTTGAGAGTAGAGACGCATACGCCCTTGCGTACGCGATGGCTCTACGAGTCCCTCTCGCTCATACTGTCTCAGCGTCTGGGGGTGAATATCGAGCATATTGGCAACGACAGAGATAAGATAGACGGGTTCATCATAACTATGCATAGGGGCGACTCCTTTTAAAGCTTGGCTTCCATCGCTTCACGAAGGGATGCGTCGAGTGTTTGGATATCGGGGAGTACAACATTGGCTACAAGATAGAGATCTCCACGCATGGCGGTCTTTCTATCGACTACCCCTTTGCCTTTGAGTCGAAACTTCTGACCATTTTTGGTATTGGTGGGGACTTTGAGAGAGACCTCTTTGTCTGGTGTTTCAATAGCGATTTTACCCCCAAAGAGTGCCTCTTTGAGCGGGACATCAAAGGTCTTGTAGAGATCATCCCCTTTGCGTGTATAGCTCTCACTCTCTGCGACATTCACCTCTATGAGTAGATCGCCTGTATGCCCTTGGTAGTGCTGTCCCTTACCGCGTACACGCATCGTCTCACCGCTCTTGATCCCCGCAGGGATTTTGATATCAAAGCTTTGGTTATTGGCAGAGATGTGGTGTTTTCCCCCCTGTATCGCTACCATAAAAGGGACGGTGATACGGGCTTTGATATCGAGATCGGGCATTCCAAACCCTCCAAATCCTCCAAACCCTCCACTGGCTCCACCAAATCCAGCACCAGCACCACCGCCACCAAACATCTGACGGAGTATCTCATCGAGATCGACACCAGTACCCTGCCCACGTGCAAAGTCATGGAAATTTTGCCCACCAAACATCTGATCTCCATACTGATCATACTGCTGTTTTTTCTCTTTGTCACTGAGTACTTCATACGCAGCGTTGATCTCTTTGAACTTCTCTATCGCACTCTCATCCTTGTTGATATCAGGGTGATACTTTCTGGCGAGTTTTCGATACGCTTTTTTGATCTCATCACTACTAGCACCTTCACTTACGCCGAGTGTTTCATATAGACTTTTTGACATGACAACTTCCTAACTATTGTGTTTCGGAAATTATATCAAAAAAGTTTAGTCGATGTCAATCAACTTCTACTTTTTGTAGGGGACGGGGCGATACCCCTCCGCTTGAAGCTTCATCATCCCCCCTTTGAGGTTAATGACATCATACCCCAGCTCCGTAGAGAGGAAGTTCGCGACCTCTGTCGTACGGCTCCCAGTACGGCAGATGAGTGCAAACTGCTCCCCTTTTTTGACCACTTGATTGAGTTTGGCTAAAAAGCTTGGGATATCAAACTTCCCTCGCTCATCAAAAAAAGTGATGGTATACGCCCCATTGATAATCCCTGTCTCTCTCCACTCACCCGCGGTACGAATATCGATAATTTTCATCTCTTTTTTAAGAAAATCAGGTGTCACCCATACGGTCTGTAGCTGCCCAAAAAGTAGTGTCAATCCTAACATAGAAGCAAGAAGCAATTTTTTCATTATCTATCCTTTTATTATTTTGAGTCATTTTAACAAAATGTGGTAAAAGTTATCTCCCCTCACTACAAATTGTCAAAAAAACTTCTATCTGTAACCATCGTACACGCCTAAATGCTAAAAGAGAACCGATAGATCTAAGAGCATTACAATTAGGGCTTACTTCATCTTATCTTCGCTATACTCAACTTTAGGAAAATTATAGGAGTCTTCTTCATGAAAAAAATTGTAACTTTACTACTCATAGCCCTCGCTATGGTAGGGTGTACCACCAAACGAGAGTATATCCTCTTTAGTGATACCAATATCAGCAAACCACACGCCCCCAAGAGTGTACTTAAAGTCAAGCATAGTCGCTATGAGTATAAGATCCGTCCCCATGATAGAATCTCTATCAACATGTACAACCACCCTGAACTAGGAACAACCAGTGTACAGAGCCAAAAGCAGGATGTCAGTGGAATCCTTGTCAACTCACGAGGGTATGTAAGACTCCCACTCATCAAATCTATCCATATCGCAGGACTCACGCAGACTGCAGCACAACGCAAGATAGAGCGTGCCTATAAAGCCTATCTGGAGGATGCCGAACTCTACCTTGAAGTCCTCAACAAAAGAGCCTATATCTTAGGAGAGGTACACAAGCCAGGTCCCGTACGCCTCTTCAATGAAAAGGTCACACTCCTCCAACTCCTCGCACAAGCAGGGGATTTGACTAGCTCTGCCAACCGACAAGCGATCGTCATCATGAAGAGCCGAAACAACAAGATCCATACACAAACCATCGACTTGACAGGGGTCAACTCATTGAAGTATGCCAATCTCATGATCTACCCTAACGATATCGTCTATGTCGCACCAAGTGATGTTAGTTCTATCAATGTAGGACTCAATGAGGCCTCTTCACTCCTTGGATTTGTCGGCAAAGTGACACAACCTATTGTTAGCGTTAAGTATCTAACCGATTGATGGTCTACGCATGATGAGTCCTATGCCGTTATCCTCAGAGACGACACACGATCAGGAGGAGAGCTTCGATATACGAGAGGTACTCTTCTCTATCTCTCAGTATAAATGGTCTATCCTACTCATCACCCTCACCACACTCCTAATCGCACTCTACTCACTCTACTTCAAGCCCAATATCTACCGCTCCTCCACTCTTATCGAGGTCAAATCTGGTGGCTCACAAGGAAGCACCCCTGGGAGTGACTTTTTGGGAGGTGCGTTGGCGGGGTTTGGGAGTGCCAATGTCGATAAAGATATCGAGATTCTCAAGACCTATCATATCAATAGCCTCGCCCTTGATCAAGTCAACTTCCATACACGCTACTTTGTCGATAAGGGGTTCAAACAGGTTGAGATCTATGGTGAGCAGGTTCCTATCCAGATCCAAGATGCTACCATCCTCGATGATGCGGTGATAGGCTATAAGATCAAGGTAATCCCACGCAAAGGGGGCTATAGCTTAGCGATCAAACATAGCCTCAAGGCGGAGTTTCTCCATAAGTTCTTCAAAAAAGAGCTTCTTAGCGTTGAGGATCCCCAACGCATCTACCCTTACAATAAACCTGTTAAAAACCGCTACTTCTCCTTGACCGTTACCAAGCGAGGAGAGCATACCCAACCGATCTACTTCTATCTCATCACAGACAAACGAAACCTCTATGAGAGTATCAAAGGCAACCTCAAGATCCAACAGATCAATCTTGATGCCCCCCTCATAGAGATCTCCTACACCGACTCTATCGCCTCCAGAGCTGATGCCTATGTCGATGCGGTGGCCGATAGCTTTATCTTACAGAGTATCGCAGAGAAGAGCCGTCAAAATGACCGCATTATCGACTTCATCGACCGTCAACTCAATGAGATCAAGCAAGAGCTAGACCGCTCAGAGAAGGAGCTAGAGGAGTATCGGATCACCAATCAAGCGATCAACCCTACCCTCCAAGGCTCTACCTATATCTCAGAACTCAGTGGTATTGAGATCGAACTCTCACGCAATGAACTCAAGAAGGTCTTGATCGATAACCTCTTGGAGTTTACCCGTGAGGGAAAAAACTTCGATGCGATGGCTCCCTCACTCATGGAGCTCAAAGACCAACCCACCCTCACCCTCATAGCCAAGCTTCAAGCTGCACAGATCAAAGAGGAGGGGCTTCAAGCGGAGTACTCAGGCAGACACCCTGGACTCATCGCCGTACGCAAACAGATACAATATATCAACCGCAAGATCATCCTCAACCTTAGAAACCTCAAATCAAGTATCGCACACCGCAATACTAACTTAGAGAAGCTCAAACAGACCTACGAGGAGGATCTCAAATCCCTCCCAACCCAAGAGCGAGTCCTCATCAACCTCAAACGAGACTATCAGGTCAGCTCTGAGACCTATAAGTACCTGCTCAAGAAGAAGTCTGAAAATGAGATGATTAAGGTCGCGATCCTCTCAGACTACCGTATCATTGACCGTGCCTACAGCAACCCGCAACCCATCGCCCCCAAACGCAAACTGATAATTATTATCTTTCTCTTGGTAGGGTTGATCTTGGGTATCTCTCAGGCGATTCTTCGTATCTTTATGGATGATAGGATACAGAAAAAAGAGGATATCGAAAAACTCACCTCCCTCCCTATCTATGGGATCCTCCCTGCTCTCAAGCAAAAACGCATCAAGTTAGAGGTCTTCAAAAATACCCGCTCCCCCTTTGCAGAGAGCTATCGAAACTTGCGTACCAACCTACAGTTTATCCGTAAAGAGCAGGAAGCCAATGTCATCTTGGTCACCTCCACTACCAAAGGAGAGGGGAAGAGTACGACCGTCGCCAACTTAGGTGCGATCTTCCAGATGGCAAACCAGAAGTCTATCGTCATCAACCTTGACCTACGCAAACCCACCCTCCACCACTACTTCAATGTCAAAAATAGTGCAGGGATGAGTACCTATCTAAGTGGTAAGCGTACGATTGAGGAGGTTATCCAACACACTGAGTACCAAAACCTCGATATCATCGCCTCAGGGCCTATCCCACCAAACCCCTCAGAGCTGATCCTTACCCAACGCCTCGATAGACTCATAGAGCATCTCAAAAAAGCGTATGACTATATCTTCATCGATAGTGCCCCCTTAGGACTCGTGACCGATACGATGCACCTCATGCAGTATGCGGATATGAGTCTGATTGTCTTTAGAGAGAACTACGCCAAGAAGTCCTTTGTCACCGATCTCAACCACCTCGTCCAGAGCCACAAACTCAAGCACATCGGTATCATCATCAACTCTGTCGATGTCCGTTCGGGTGGGTATGGGTATGGTTACGGCTATGGCTACGGTAAGTAGTCCTCGTGTTAGGATCGGTGGCGGTGTCTGCGTCGCTGATCAAAGAGTGTCAAGTAGAGGTAGAAGAGTATCCCAAACAGCACCAAAGAGAGTGGTTCATTGGCATTTCGTAGCTGATACCCAATGATCGAAAAGACCGTCTGCATCAACGCAAAGATTATCACCGTGTAGCGGGTATCTTGCTTGAAATTATAGAAGAAGTGGTGCATGTGGTTTTTGTCTGCTTCGAGGGGGGATTTGTGTCGCTGTAGCCTTCTGGTAATGACGATAAAGGTATCGAGCAGTGGCAGAGCGATCAAGAAGAGTACCGAGACGGGGGCGACATACTCCGTCGCCTGTATCGCTAAAATACTGATGACCACCCCCAAAGAGAGTGAGCCACTATCTCCCATAAAGATCTTGGCAGGGTGCCAGTTGAAGTACAAAAACGCCACAAGTGTCACGATAAACAACGCAGGAAGTGTCGTCAGCAGTCTATCCTCATACACAATCCCTAGTGCCAAAAACGCCACCATAATCACGATCGCCACCAAAGAGGCTAACCCATCTAAGCCATCCATCAAGTTCAAGGCATTGGTAAAGCCCGCAATCGCAAAGAAGGTAAAAGGGAAGGTAAACCATGAGGGGAGCAGTAGCTCATACCCAAAGTAGTTGCCCAGTGTCTCCAGTGCAAACCCTTGACTATAGAGCAGTAGCGTCGCGACAAAGATAAAGAGCAACTTGACCTTTGGGGTGATATCACGCATATCATCCCAAACCCCTGCGACAAAGACGATCACAATCGCCCCATAGACATAGGCGTAGGCTTGTAGATAGGCAAAATCAAACAGCAGTAGCATCACCACCACAGAGAAGACAAAGGCGATCCCCGCACCTCTAGGGACAATCGTCGTGTGCATACTTCGTTGGTTGGGGATATCGATCAGGTTGAGTCGCTCCGCCCAGAGAATAAGCAGGTAGATCAGTAGCAGTGTCGTGACAAAAACCCCTAGTAGTAGTAGTGTCATAGTGGATACTCCTCTCTCGTATAAAAGTTCGATACCTTATGATACTACAAATGGTTAAAAAGAGGCTAATCGGATGACCACGCCTCCTACACACGCCTCCAGACCTTTACTTTTTGCTACTCTGCCCTATCTTGACCGCACTCAAAAAGATATACTGCTTGCCCGTGAGCATCACCCGATACTTGTGCTGTTGGAGGTACTTCTTGGCAAACATCACATCGTTGTAGAGGAGTGACATCTCCGACATCGCATAGTTGGGAGCCTTGGCACCATAGATCATCTCTCCCCCGATCCATCGGGAGTTGGGGAAACCCAATATCAAGGCACTATCCTCCGTGAGATACTCCTGTACAAGCGACATCAAAAAGGGCTTGAAGTGGATACTTCTACTCTGAAGTGTCCCGATACTAATGAGCAGATCAAACCGTCCAAGCTCCAATGAGGCAAGCTGGTTGATATCCTCTGCGTAGAGCTGGACATTGGTGGTGGGGAAGCGTCGCTTCGCGTAGGCGATGGCACTCTGGCTATGGTCTACCCCCACAAGCTCCAATGTGCGGTAGGCTTCGGGAGAGAGACGCTTCTCTAGTACCTCAAACTCATCTCCACGATTGATCCCGAGGTTTAGGATGCGGTGTCGCTGGGAGAGGTTGACCTGTGTGAGGGCTTGGTCGTAGTAGTAGAAAAAGGCAGGCTCCTCCATCTTCTCTATCTCAAAAAACGCCGATGCCGTCCCATACCGCTCCTCATGGATAGGACTCTGCTCCTGATGAAAGGAGTCCTCCGCCAATCGTCTAAAAGTCAACCGCACTAAGGGGTAGTCTGAGGGTCGTGGGGTCATCATCTGACACCCCAAAAGCTCTGCGAGATCTGTCCATGCCTTGTAGCCACGGTAGCGATAGACCTCAGAGCCAATCCTCCTACGATTGCCTGTGTAGCCTGCCCCCTCATCGGGGTCGAGTACCTCAAAGGAGATGCTAGTCTGCTTGGCTAACGCCTCGTGGAGGGTGGAGAGTATCTCCTGCATCGGGGTATTACGAAAAATCATCAGCTCTCCTCTGTGGCTCATGGATCAAGACGATCTCATACTCTAGGTAGGAGAGAGGATACCGTCTCATCAGCTCCTTCATCTGCCCTACACTCAAAATCCCTCTAGCACCCCCTACCCCACTGCGTTTGATATAGCGAAACATCTCACGCACCGAGGAAAATGCCAAAGTATAGCGAAGCGTCGTCATCTCCGCCTCAAAGTACCGCGATGCTAGCCTTAGCACCACCTCACGAGAGCGAAGCAGTGGTGGGATCCCTGCGGTCTGGTGGAGTGTCTCAAAGGTTCCTGAGGTGAAGATCGCCAAGGAGACAGGAGCCTCAAGCGTAGCGATCTGAGCCAAAGTCCTATCCAAATCACTCGCCCACTGTAACGCAGACGCGGAGAAGATACGGTCAAACTGCTCCCCCGCAAACCTCTCAAAGCCTAAGGGGTCATTGAAGTCTAGCACCTCAAGCTGTATCTCCTCACCCTCTGGATGCAGTGCCAACATCCCCTCAGCAAAATCCACCCCCACAAACCGATCCATCTCCCACGCAATCGCCTCATAGACTCCCCCACTCCCACACCCGATATCGAGTACCGATGCGGGGCTATCCTCTACCAATGCCATCAACTGATCGATCACTTTGGACTGGATGATATTGTAACGGGTATAGTTTTGAGCATTTTGAGAAAACTCATCTTGGATCGTCCTCACCGATTGTAGCCTTTGTAGTTGAAGTAGGCGTATTATATCGCGTAATGGTTCAAAACTCTCTTCAATCCCCTATGTCGGGGTAGTAGTGTATTGAT
>Ga0256837_1000190_pt1 | contig 55984 bp, 65 predicted proteins | sample 4562384metaG_FD_185976 | JGI IMG/M metagenome (GOLD analysis project Ga0256837, IMG submission 185976) | Hydrothermal vent microbial communities from Guaymas Basin, Mexico - 4561-384 | ecosystem: Environmental > Aquatic > Marine > Hydrothermal vents | place: Mexico: Guaymas Basin | collected... | reverse complement strand
TCAGGAGAGTATTAAGATATTTCATCTTAATCTCCTCACATTATTATTTGTCCCACCTTTTGGTGGAGACAATATAATTATACATAAAAATCAAAAACTATCTAAAAATATGGCAAATTGTCATAAATATTTGTATTATATTCAACTTATATATTTATGTTTTAAATGTTTCTAACTCATGATTTAGCTTATCAGTCATATTATTTAGATGTTCGGCTGCTGCTGCTATCTCTTCTACACTTCTTGCATTTATTGATGAGATATTATTTATATCTTCAACCTTGCCTACAATAAGTTCAACATTTTCACCAGTTTTTTCAAAATCAACAACAGTTCTATCACTAGCACTAACAGCTTCATTAACTATCTCTACAGTCTCATTAATTCTATCTTCAACACCTTGTGCTAAATTGGCTAGTGATTGAATCTCCTCAGCATTTGCACTCATTTTAATAGAAGCATCACCTATAGATTGAACTACTATACTTATAGTTGCATTTATCTCTGATAATGTTTTTTGTGTTCTCTCTGCTAGTTTACGAACTTCATCTGCAACAACAGCAAAACCACGACCATGCTCACCAGCTCTTGCTGCTTCAATAGCAGCATTTAATGCTAGTAAATTTGTTTGGTCTGCTATATCTGAAATAACTACTAAAACGGTTTTAACCTCTTCTGCATCATGAGAAAGAGTTTCCATATTATGTGCTAACTCCTCTTCTGCTTGTGCTGTTTCTTGAACTTTTGATGTCAATGATATTACATCATCTCTAGCAATACCAAGGTTTGAATTTGCTAAAACTATATCTTTTTTAGATGATTGGGCATCCACTATCGCACTAGATATCTCTTCTTTAATATTTTGAGCTTGTGATGTTGCTTCCTCTACAATACCAACAGATTCTTCTACATTATTTCCAACACTTAATGCTGTAGTAGAAAGCTCATAAGAGATTGCAGCATTTTCATTAGATGAAGTTTTTGTGCTATCAACAAGAGACCTTATAGATTCCATAAGTTCATTAAGATTTTTCGCCATCATCCCCATCTCATCATTAGAGGTAACTAAAGTTCTTGTTAAATCTTGATTTTTAGAGATATAATCTATGTGATTGTGCATATTATTTAAAGCTTTTTTAAACACTCTAGTAAATAGAGTTGCAGATACAATCATAATTAAACTTAAAAGCATTATTGAAATAAATAAAATCTTAATGACACTATGCTCATCTTCTGATGCTGTTTCTGTTGATTTTTCAAGTAGATGTTCAATGATAGCACCTATACTATTCATCTCATGTTCCATACTATTAAGTAATGGTTCTGCGTTATCCAAATGAGCTGCAACTTCATTATGTTTATTATGTGTTAAGTTATGCTCTAGGTTCTCTACTAGAATTTCAAACTTTTTTTGCTCACTTTCTAAATGTTTAAAAGTTGCAAATATCTCATTATATTTAGCTTTAACATCCTTTTCATGAGAGTGTGCAATCGCTTTTTTTAAAGTGATGAGAACACCATGAAACTTTTTATCGGTATCTTTTTCAATCTTTTCTATATGATGTTCTATATCTGTAAACTCTTTAGAGTGAACATTCTCTGAATGTAATAACAACTGATATGTTAATATCTCCTCTTCTAAAATATCTTTTTCAAGTTCCATAACTAAAGTATTGATAGGTACTTGAAATTCTGATATCTCCTCTATCTCACTACCTATTGAATCTACATTTTCATAAATTAAAGCTGATTGGATAAATACAGCTAAAATTATGATGCTAAATGTCATTTGGATTTTTGTTACTAACTTCATAATTGCAACCTTTTCTTATAATAATTATAAGATTGTACCTTATTATAAAATAGTTTGTAAAGCTAATAAATCATATAAATATTGTTAATTAATTATTACTTATAATACAATCTCCCCCCCCGATATTTAGGCTTTTTTTATATGTTTTAAAAATTTAAATAAATATAGAAATTTAGTAACTATCGCATAACTCAAATCATTAAACTAGTTTAGATTTTAAAATACAAATATTTTGAGCTGATTTAAAGGCAATGTATAAACCATTTTTACCAATAGCAAGATGATCATCTTCACCATCTTTAGTAAGCATTTGGTACATTTCAGTTATTGTATATTTGTCTAGCATTAGACCACATACCTCATTTTTTAAGATTTTTTTATTTAATATAGCCATTGTAGCTAAGTAAATAACAGCATTACGATCATCAGCATGTTGATACAAAAAATAACCATACCAACTAAGTAATTTATATACATCTGTACTTTTTGCTTCTATTCCAAATGTATCATTATGTAAAAAAAGATGTTGAGTAGCTTTATTTAAAGCATCCTCTTTTGTTTGTTCAGATACAGCAACAAAAGATTTGAATTGTGGAGTTTCTAAAAGGTTATTAAGTAATTCTACTGCATTATACAGTTCATCTAAAATATCATTTGACATCTATATATCTACTTTATGAACTTCTTTGAATGTCTCATACATATCATTTGAAAGTTCATTAACAGCTTTTTGCATCTCTTCTGGATCACTAAGCAATTTTAAAGATTTTAACACACTTTCACTAGTACCATTATTTGAAATAATATTAGCTTTTTTATTTTCTTGAGCTAGTTTTCTACTGTTTTCAAATATCTCTTTAAATTTTGTTTTTGTCATTTTAAGTTAATCCCTCATAAATTGTTCAATTAGATTATTCTAACACAAAAGAGATTTAGTATAAATCAAATCTCTAAACCTGAATTTAATAATTTAAATATTAAAAACCTATTTAGTAACTATCGCATAACTCAAATCATTTATCTCAGTATGCTTTTTGATAAACTGATTCAAATCTTTTAGTTTAAGATTCTTGATTTTTTCAAGCTCTTTTTTTGAGTGACCAAGCTCATAACCTTTGTAGTATTCCATAAAAGTACGGTTAAGTCTTTGACTCATAGTCTCAACTCTTAGAGGTTCACTACCTAGTAAGAACTTTTTAGTTTGCTCTAGTTCATCTTTAGTTACACCATTTTTTACAAAATCAGCTATAACCTCATTTACAGTTTTTTGAGCTTCATCTAACGATTCTAGTTTAGTTTGTAAGTAACCTGTAAAATAGTTACTAGCTTTTGTGATACTAATCCTAGCATAAGCAGAGTAAGCAAGACCTCTTTTAACCCTTATCTCTTCCATAAGGCGACTTCCAAAACCACCAGTTCCAAGTATAAAAGTAGCTACTCTAGCTTTGTAATAATCTTCATCCCCCTCATCCATATTATATGGTGAACCAAAATATATATATGCTTGCTCTGTATCTTTTTTCAAGATAGATTGTGATGGCTTTTTAGTTACATCATAGTGTTTAACTTCTGAACTTTCACCAATAGGTAAAGATTCTATAACTTTTTTTATCTGCTTTTTAGCATCTTCTATCTCAATATCTCCACCAATAACAACTATAAGGTTAGATATATTTAGATGTTTATCTATAAAACTTTCAACATCTTTTAACTCTATACTTTCAATACTCTCTAAAGTCCCATTTGCTGGATTTGCTAAAACACTACCTTTAAAAAGTATAGATTTTAACTCATTTGAAGCTATATAATCAAAATCATTCTCTTTTCTACTGATAGAGCCTAAAGTCATAGTTTTAACTTTTTCAAAAGCCTCTTTAGTAAAATTTGGATTCTTTAAAAGAGATCTGTATTTTTTCAGTGAGTTATTAAACTCCTCTTTTAAAGAACTAATCTCCATAACAAAAGTTTCAACACCTGTTGATGAGTGTATATTTATAGCTCTTGATTCTAAAGACTCAGCAAAAGCAGATGAACCTAACTCTTTTGTACCTTCATTCATAATTTTAGCGCTAAATTTTGCTAAACCAGCTTTTTTAGTATCTGTTATGCTTCCACTATTTGTAAAAACAAACTGTGTAGTCACTAAAGGTAATCTTATATCATGTTCAAAAATCATAGGTACTTTTATACCATCTATCTCAATATGTTCTATCGTTGCTGCCATAATTATCTGTCCTAAAAGTAGTAATGAAAGAAAAAATCTCATTAGTTAAATATCTCTAAAGTCTCATAAGCAGTATTTCTAACTGCTGGAATCTCACCTATATCTTTTATGAGATGAACCATCTCCTCTTTAGCCATACTATATGAAGCACCAGCAGAGCTTACAACATTCTCTTCCATCATAGTTGAGCCTAAATCATTTGCCCCAAATCTTAAAGCCATCTGACCAATATAAGCACCCTGAGTTACCCAAGAACTTTGAATGTTTGGCACATTATCAAGATATAATCTTGCTACTGCTAAAAGTCTTAAGTAACGGTTTGCCGATGGTTTATCCATATCTGGAATCAATCTTAAAAGTTCAGTATTTTGCCCTTGAAAACTCCACATTATAAAAGCACGAAAACCACCAGTCTCATCTTGAAGTTTACGAATCATATCAAAATGTTCTATTATATCTTCATCACTCTCAACTGTTCCATACATCATAGTAGCTGTTGATTTTATACCAAGCTTATGAGCCTCTCTATGTATATCTATCCACACCTCAGAATCTATCTTTTTAGGTGCGATAATATCTCGAACTTTATCACTAAGAATCTCAGCACCAGCCCCTGGAATCGAAGCTAAACCTTTAGCTTTAAGTCTTTCTAAAACCTCTTTAACCGTGATTTTTGAAACCTTAGCTATAAAATCTATCTCAATAGATGAGAATCCATGAATCGTGATTTGTGGGTATTTAGTATGTATATGCTCAACTAAATCCTCATACCACTCTATTTTTAGTTTAGGGTGAACTCCACCTTGAAAAAGAATCTGAGTTCCACCAATACCCAAAAGTTCATCTATCTTAGAATCTATCTCATCAAATGTAAGTACATAAGCATCAGCATCTTTTTCGTGTCTATAAAAAGCACAAAATTTACAATCTACCCAGCAGATATTTGTATAATTTATGTTTCTATCAACAACAAATGTTGTGATTCCTTTTGGATGTAACTCTTTTTTTCTCTCACTTGCCATTTTGCCAAGTGTTTTTAAATCAGCGTTTTTTATTAAATCTAATGCTTCTTGTTTTGTTAATCTTTTCATATAATCTAATGCACTTTATGTGAATGTTCATTTTTTGTACTGAAGTGAACATAAATGGCAAATATAGTAGCCATTAAAGCAAATGTTCCAGAAACTATTGTTAAATCACTCATCTTGTGTTCCTTTATTTATAAGATATAAACCGATTAATATAACTTCAGCTACAAAAAATAATGGTATAACTTCCACCTCTCCACCTTTTACAAGGGGAGTAACTATGGCAACAGCAAACACTATTTTCGCAACATCAAAAAATAGTTTACCAACCTCTTTTATAGCCTCTTTAGTCATATCTATTCAGATTTATTTTGATCTTTAGAGATAGCATCTAAAACACCATTGATAAACTTAGGTGATTGCTCAGTTCCAAATGCTTTAGTGATCTCAACTGCTTCATTTATAACAACAGCAGAATCTAATTCACCAAATAAAATCTCATAACTTGCTAATCTAAGAGTAGCTCTCTCAATACTTCCAAGTCTTTCAAAATCCCACTCTTTTAAGTGTTCAACTATCGCCTTATCACAAGCTTCTAAGTTTTCCATAACACCTGTAAAAAGAGCTAATGCAAAATCTTTTTGTTTATTACGAATCTTTTTCTCTTCTAAAATAGATTCTGAGTGGTCAGCTATATCGCCATTTCCTAAATCATAAGCATAAAGTAAACTTACTACTGCCATTCTTGCGTGATGTCTAGTTGCCATTATATCGCCTCATATAGGTCTAACATCTCGATAACAGTAGTCATCGCTTCAAACCCTTTGTTTCCAGCTTTTGTACCAGCTCTCTCTATCGCTTGTTCAATCGTATCTGTTGTTAAAAGACCAAATGAAACTGGTTTTTGGTATTTTAAACTCATAGAAGCGATTCCTTTAGTTGCTTCAGCACTTACATAATCAAAATGTGGAGTTGCTCCACGAATCACAGCACCTAAAGCACATACAGCATCATATTTACCAGAATCTAAAAGTTTATCTACAACCATTGGAAGCTCAAACGCACCTGGTAATAAAATATGAGTTAAATCATCTTTATCTCCACCATGACGAAGAAAAGCATCCTCAGCACCCTCAACAAGTCTATCTACTATAAAATGGTTCCATCTTGTACTAACAATAGCAATTTTTTTACCATTTGTAACTTTTAATCTACCTTCAATTAAATTCATCTATATCTCCTCTATTTTTTTAATTTTAACTATTAATTTTTCTAATTCGTCTAATTTTACCATATTTGGTCCATCACTTAAAGCTATACTTGGGTCAAAGTGTGTTTCCATGAAGAAACCATCCACACCAACAGCAGCAGCACCTTTTGCAAGGTATGGAACCATTGAACTATCTCCACCTGTTTTACCATTTTTAGCAGTTGGCATCTGAACAGAGTGAGTAGCATCAAATATAACTGGTGCAAACTTTCTCATAGTTACAAGGTTTCTCATATCTACTACCATATTTCCATATCCAAAAGAGTTTCCTCTCTCACAAAGGTAAACACCATGTTTTAGTGAGTTTGCATAAGTAGCTTCAGAGCATCCTCTAGTTTGAAGCACTTTTAAAACAGGGTAAACCATAGCATCTCCACCTAAAAATTGCCCTTTTTTGATATTGATTTTACACTCTGTTTTAGCACAAGCTACAAGTAAATCTGTTTGACGACATAAAAATGCTGGAATTTGAAGCATATCTACAACCTCAGCAACAATTGGCACTTGAGCAGATTCATGAACATCTGTAACTATTTTATATCCAAAATCATCTTTTACTTTTTGAAGGATTCTAAGACCTTCATCGATTCCAAGTCCACGAAAACTCTCTAAAGATGTTCTGTTTGCCTTGTCAAAACTAGCTTTGAAATAAAAATCGATTGTTTCATCTTTATGATATTTTTCTAACGATTTAGCTATTTTAAAAATATTTTTTTCACTCTCTATAACACAAGGTCCAGTTAGTAGAATCATCTGTTTTCCTCAAATTTATTTACAATTTTATCTAATTTATGTATAATCACAGCAAGAGTTGAGAGGTTACGCCCTCTCAACCTTTAAGTTGACTTTGAATCCAAAGATTCTTATTGTCAGCCTTAGTTGGAACTTTCGCACGAGTTCCTCCTTACTTGCTGATATTGTCCCAGCTTATGCTGGTGACAATGAAATTATATCTAAATTTACTTAGCTCTTGCTACTATTATACCTGCTAAAACGATTAAACATATACCACTAAAAGTTACCATATCTGGAAGGGAATCACCAAGTAATACACCAACTATAATAGAAAAAATAATATTAGAATAACTTACCGCTCCTACAATTCCAGCCTTTGTTTCACCATAAGCTTTTGTCATTAAAAGTTGAGATATTGTCGCAAAACCTCCCATACCTAACACATAAAGCCAAACAACACCATGAGGCATAACAAACTCACCAAGTATAAAATCAAACTCTTCAACATCAAGATATGGTGAGATTATAAAAAGTAGTATCGGCATAATAGTTCCAACACCCATAAATGATAAAACTATCGCTCTGGTATCATAATAATTTCTAAGCTCTCTTATAGAAGTGTAAGCTAAAGCAGCTCCAACACCACTAAAAACTCCTAGTAGGTCATACTTACTAAACCCTATCCCACTAGGTTGAGTTATAAGTAAAATACCAATAAAACCTATACCTATCGCACCCCAAGCTTTTAGTGATAACCTTTCATTTAAAAACATCCAAGCGAATATAGCAGTAAAGATAGGTGATGTTTTTGAAAATGTCATAGCATCACCAAGCGAGATATGAGCTATGTTATAAAAAAATGCGAGTAAAGCACTAAAACCCATAAAACCACGAAAAAAAAGTAACCAAGGTTTACCACCTTTTTGAACTAATGGGTCTCTCATAACTGCGATTCCAATCAACAAAACACCAGCGATATTTCTAAAGAATACAACCTCTAACGAACTCATATATTGACTTGATAGTTTAGCAAAAGCACCCATTATCGCAAATGTAAAAGATGCTATGAGCATATATTTTACACCTTTGTTTAACTCTTTTAGCATAGCAATTTTTGGCATTTAACAACTCCCTGCTTTAAACTTTAGTTTTTATCATAAATGTAATTATACCCATTCATTTTTATAGAGTACAATTAGATTAATTTTAATCAAGGATTTTTTTATGGGAAATTTAATCGTATTTATAATTTTAGGTGCTGTACTTTATTATGTATTTAAAAGCTACTCCAACTACACAACCGAGTATTCAAAAGAATCGTTAAAAAATGTAAAAATAACTAAAGAATCACTTGAAGGTACTGAACTAGGGATGTTTGTAGCACTTGTTGCTAAAGTAGCTAAAGCTGATGGAAAAGTTGATGCTCTTGAAGCACAACTAATAGGGATTATGTTTGATGATATATCTGCTGTATTTCCTGAACCTGAACATACTAAAAGTATATTAAAAGAGATATTTTCTGAACAAAAAGATAGATTTGACAACTTAGAATCTATCGCTCATCAGCTAGGTAAACTAACTAAAAGAGATAAAGCTAAACAACAACAATTTATAGGATTTTTAATTCAATTAGCATTTGTTGATGGTGATGTTAGTGAAGCAGAAGATGAGATTTTACAAACCATAGCACAAGCTTTTGAGTTTAATCCAGATACATATCATGCTATATTTGATCAGTTTGAGCAGATGATGAACAACATCACACCAAAAGCAAATATAGATGATGCTTACAAAATTTTAGGTGTAAATAAAGATGATGATATGGGAACGATTAAAAAAGCATATAGAAAATTAGTTCGTAAATACCATCCAGATATTATAAAATCACAAGGTAAAGGTGAGGAGTATATGAAAGAGGCAACTGAAAAAACTCAAGAGATAAATCAAGCTTATAAGATGATAAAAGAGGCTAGAAAATAGCTTGAAAACCATACTTTTTTTATCACTTTTTATATCATCTATAAATGCGACAGATATGAGAGGTTTAATTTTTAATGGAAACTGTACCACTTGCCATTTTGAAACTAAAACCATATCTGCTCCATCTATGAGGATAGTTAAAGAGAACTACTTAAGAGCTTTCCCGATAAAAAAAGATTTTGTAGAGAATATGTCAAAGTGGGTAGTAAAACCAAATAAAGAAACTTCCATAATGTTAGAAGCGATAGATAAACATGGACTTATGCCTGAACTTGGATTTGAATCTACTACGCTAGAGGAGATTAGCTCATATATTTATGATACTGATTTTTGATTATGTTACAAGTATACAAGTTAGTAATAATTTAAACTTTTATCTATAAGTTTTTCTATAACAATAACCTTTTATGTTATCATCCTTTAAAAAAGGATTTTTATGAAAAAAGCATTGATTATTACATCATTAGCATTATCACTTTTAAGTGCTAACACATCATCACACCAAACAGCTCACTGGGGATACACAGGTCATACAGCACCAAAATATTGGGGTGAGATAGATGAAAAATTTAAAATGTGTAGCATAGGTAAATCACAATCTCCTATAAATATAACAGAAGATATAAGTGTAAAAACAGATGGCTTAGATAAGATTCAATTTAACTACCACGCAGATTCAACTGATGTTTTAAATAACGGTCATGCTATACAAGTAAATGTTGATTCTCACAGTAGTATAAACATAGATAATAAACATTTTGTACTAAAACAGTTTCACTTCCATTCACCAAGTGAAAATGAGATAGATGGTAGAAGCTTCCCACTTGAAGCACACTTTGTTCATGTAGCTAAAAATGGTGAATTAGCTGTTGTATCTGTTTTATATCAACTAGGTAAAGAGAATGAAACACTTCAAAAAATCTTTGATTCTATGCCAAAAGAGGTTAACAAACATAACCCTTTAGAGTTAAACTCTAAAATGATAGATAAACTTTTACCTACATCAAAAGATTATTACTATTTCAATGGTTCATTAACAACTCCACCATGTTCAGAGGGTGTTAAGTGGATGGTTCTAAAATCTTATGAAACAATCTCTAAAGCACAACTTAAGCAATTTACAAATGTTATAGAGGGGAACAACCGCCCTATCCAACCAATAAATGCTAGAAAAGTTATTAAATAATTTAGCTCCATAAATAGGTATATCGCCTCATTTATCTAATTTAATGGGGCGACAAACAAAATATTTTAAATTGATTTTAATTTTTATAATTCTTAAAAATATTAACTCATATAAAGAATATTTTCCTTGTGCTATAATAAACAAAAATTATAAGGATTTTATTATGACTGCTAAAGTTAAAACAGATATTTATTTAGATTCAGATATAACAATTCAAGCAAAAGAGATATTTAAAAAGTATGGTGTTAGTTTAAGTGACGCTATCAATATGTTCTTAACTCAGTCTGTATTAGAAAAAGGTTTACCATTTGAGATAAAAACACCTAATGATGAAACTATTCAAGCTATAAAAGATGCTAGAGCAAATAAAAATGGTGAGACGATTACATTAGCACAATTAGAAGAAGAATCTAAACAGTGCTTACGATAAGAAGACAAAAATCATATTCTAAGGATTTAGCTAAAATCCCTCTCCCAAAAGAAATCTATCCACTCAGTAGCCTCATTTATCCAATAATGAGGCTCGTAAGATGATGTTTTTTTATAATAAAGTGTTGCTGATTTAAACTCTATATTTTTAAAATCAGTTTCTAAATAATTCATAATAGCTTTTAGTGTATCGCCACTATCTGAAATATCATCTACAACCAAAACTCTACTAACATCAGATAGATTACACTCACCAAATATAGTTATCTTATCCCTCTTACAACTTTTATCATAAAGTTCTGTTCTAATAGTTTCAACTTTACGAATATCCATCCCCTCTGCCATAGCATGAGATAGTGTTAAGCCACCTCTAGCGATTCCTATAATAACTTCTGGATTAAACTCTTTTGATTTTTTTATAAGTAAGTTTGTATCTTTTTTAAAATGTTCGTATGAATAATAGTAATTCAAATAATCCCCTTTTTTGGTTTAATTATATAGAATATAAATTAATAAATCTGTTTTAAGATTATAGTTGTATAATTTTTTTATTATACAATATGTAAAAGGAGATCAAGATGATCAAATCAATTACAACAATGGCATTAGCAGGTCTAGTAGCTTTAACGATTAGTGGATGTGGTAATGCTACACCAACTCCAGCTGAGGAAACTTTAGATGAAAGATGTAGAGATGATGCTGGTGCTTTAGCTCCTGAGTGGGTATGTACTTCAGCTATCGAAGGTGCTTCTTATGCTGCTGTGGGTATCGGTACTTCTAAAAACGCATCTATGAGAGAAGCTCAAGCTATGACTAGAGCTCGTGCTAAATTAGCATACCAAGTAAACACTAAAGTAAAAGCTAAAATGGAAGATTTTATGCGTTCAACTGGTAACGGTGATGCTGAAACTATGGATGCTGTTACAACTGCTGTTACAAAGCAAACTGCTAAATTAAATCTTTCAGGTTCTAGAAAAGTTAAAAGTTTTAGAAGTAAAGATGGAAAACTTTATGTTTTAGTTGCTGTTTCAGATGAAACTGTAAATAAAAAAGTTAAAGATAGTGTTAAAAATAGTATGAAAACAAGTATGGGTAACGAACAAGCTTTATGGCAACAATTTCAATCTAAACAAGCTTTAGATTCTTTAGATAAAGAGTTCCCAACTGACTAATGATATTAGTTTATAACTCACTTATCTTTATGGTTTTGGTTTTAACTGGGTGTAATAACACTCAGGCTAAACCAAAACACTCAATCTTTGAAAAACCAAAATGGATAAACAACTCTATGGGTGGTGCTGTTGGTAGTTGTGGTACACATATGAAAGGTAGAGCTGCCCAAGAGGAGCTTGCCCTTGATCGTGCCTTAACAGAATTAGCAAAACAAAAAAGAGCAAATATCTTATCTAACTCTTACTCTAGTGAGAAAGAGAATGGAACTGGTTATAGATCTTCAAGTGTAAATAACACCTATGTTAAAACTGATGCTCAAGTTAGCTCAGAGATAAAAGCAAAATGGAGAGATCCACGAACAGATATTTTTTATGTTTGGGTAGTTGCTAAATAGATCTCTCTTTTGAGAGATCCTACCACTCACAATCTTCTACAAAACTCTTTTATAAATCTCCCCTTATTTAGATATAATTACACAATTATTAAAATATATTGTAGGTATTATTATGAAAAAAATCGCCATTATTGGTCGCCCAAATGTTGGAAAAAGCTCACTATTTAATCGTTTGGTAAAAAAAAGAGATGCTATCACATCAGATATAGCTGGAACAACAAGAGATGTTAAAAGAAAAATAGCGATCATAATCAACAAAGAGGCTCAACTTTTAGATACAGGTGGACTTGATAAAGGGTGTGAACTTTTTGATAAAATAAAAGAGATGTCACTAAAAGCTGCTTATAAAGCTGACATAATCCTATATATGGTAGATGGGAAAGGTTTACCTGAAGAGGAAGATAAAAAACTATTTTATGAGCTTCAAGCTATGGGTAAAGATATGGCTTTAGTTGTAAATAAGATAGATAATGACAAAATGAAAGAGAAACTTTGGGAATATTATGAATTTGGAACAGATGCCATCTTTGGAATCTCTGTTGCTCATAACCGTAATACAGTTGAACTTTTAGATTGGATAGCTTCTAAAATTCCAGATTCTGACATTATAAAAGAGGATGAAGATTTAGAAGATGATATTAAAGTTATCGAACCTGAGATAAGTGATGAGGAATTTTTTGCTAATATCTCAGAAAATGATGAAGATGATGGCTTTACATATTGGGATGAAGATGAGATGGATGGAATTACAGAAGATGATTCTATCTTTGGAAATAATGACAGAATAAAAGAGTTTGATGAGAACGATATAAATCATATCAAGATAGCTATCATTGGTCGTACAAATGTTGGTAAATCTTCACTTTTAAATGCTCTTTTAGGTGAGGAACGCTCTGTTGTAAGTAGTGTTGCTGGAACAACTATCGACCCTATCGATGAAACTGTTGAGTATAAAGATAAACAGATAACATTTGTAGATACAGCTGGTCTTCGTCGTCGTGGTAGAATTTTAGGAATCGAAAAGTATGCTCTTATGCGTACAAAAGAGATGCTTGAAAACTCAAATATGGCACTAATCGTTTTAGATGCTAGTGAACCATTTATGGATCTTGATGAGAAGATAGCTGGACTTGTAGATAGTAACAGACTAGCTTCTATCATCGTTTTAAACAAATGGGATATATCTAAAAGGGAAGAACACGATAAAATCATTAAAGAGGTAAGAGAGAGATTTAAGTTTTTAGCTTACGCTCCTATCATCACACTATCTGCCAAATCTCATCTAAGAGTTGATAAACTTCACGATATGATTTTAGAGATAAATGAAAACTACTCACAAAGAATCCCAACCTCTAAAATAAATGAGGTTATAGAAAGAGCATTAAGAAGACATACACTTCCAAGTGTTAGTGGACAAGTTATAAGAATCTACTACGGTACACAGTATGAGACAAGACCACCTAAAATAGCTATCATTATGAATAAGCCTAGTGGACTTCACTTCACTTATAGAAGATACTTAACAAATAAAATGAGAGAGGCGTTTAACTTTACAGGTACACCGCTACTTTTCAAAGCTAAAAAAAGGGGTGAGAAATAAATCATGGGATTGGATTCTAATTTATCAGCATTTAAGAGGGTCAAAACTACCACAACTTATGCTGATGGTAGAAAATCAAGCTATGAGAGTTATGCACCAAATCTAGGTGGGTTTGTAAGTATAATGCCGACAGCCATGGTTGTAATCTTTGCTTTTTATATGCTTATAGCAGCATTGAAAATTGCAATGATTATACTACTTGTACTACCTTTTTTACTCTATGTAATCCATTATAGAAGAAAACTAAAATTTCTTATAAATGAGAGTAATTTTCAACATTTAGATGAAAAAATATACTCTAAAATTATAAGTGCTTCTAAATATAACTCATTTGTATCTATAATTATCGCTATATACCTAGTTGCTATTATGGTTTATATGTCTGTTTTAGTATTTACTACTATGGATGAAAATGAGATAAGAATTCAGATTATTGATGCTTTTGTTAACCCTTTTTATTACACTATATTATTCTCTAGTGCTGGTTTATTACTCTACCATTTAACACTCGCTCCATTTATGGTTAGAAAAGCTCTGAAATTACTTGAAGATGAGAATCCAGATGCAAGAAAGTTTATACTAAAGAGGGGATTTTTTCAAAAATTAGCTTTACTACTTATGATGGTATTTATCGCTATAACAGCTATAAAAACTCCTAATCTTGAAGGTTTTATAAAAGAACCATTAAAATATCCACAAGATCAAAGAGATAATTTTCGTTCTTTAGTAAATAGTATAAAATTACAACTATTTTCTGAATTTACTCCAAAAGATATAGAGGAACAAGCTCAAGCTGATAACACTTTTTATATATTTAGCATAGCTAATAGTTATGGTCGTAACTATCTATTTCGTAGTTATACAATGATAGTAAAACCATTATATGAAGCAGATGAGTGTAAAGGGTATAAAACTATACTATATAGTGCTAAAGATGCTTATGGAAATTATATTTTTGATGGAAGTGTACCAATAATCCAAGCAACTACTAATATTCCAGGTAGAATGTTTGTCGAGGGAACACCTACAACTATTAAAACTGCTATGAATCTTTATGATATAAATATTATAACAAGAGAACATCCTGGTATTGGTGGACATGATGAGTTTATCTTAGCAGATTTTAAGATAGGTGATTTTAGTTGGCTTGCAGATAATGGTGAGAGATGTTACGGAAGTGCTGAGGTTATACCTAGATAACCACGAATAAATTCGTGGTTTTTAAAACGGTTTAAATATCACCATACCAACTATAACTAGAAGTAGTAAAGTTGGTACTTCGTTATAGATACGAAAAAACTTCCCACTCTTTACACACTCATCAGATTCTAATGTTTTTCTAAATTTACCAAGAGAAAAAAAGTAAGCTACTAAAAGAGCCACAAAAAAGATTTTAGTATGAAGCCAACCATTACCAGCAAAACCAACCTCATAACTAAGATAAGCACCACTCAAAATAGTTGCCCACATAGCAGGAACACCAATATACTTAAATATCTTATACTCCATAACCTTTATAACCTTAACAAAACCAGCATTATCACTATTTTCTACATGATAAACAAAAAGCCTAGGAAGATAAAATAAAACAGCGAACCAAGAGATAAGAGAGAGTATATGAAACCATAATATCCAAGTAAACATAAAAATCCTTTTATAAAATTACGCCAATAATAACAAAACAAACTTTACATTTGGCTATAATACAAAAAAATAATTGAGGAATATATATGAGAGTTTTAACAGGTATTCAACCCTCAGGAGATCTACATATCGGGAACTATTTTGGTTCTATAAAACAGATGGTAGAGGCTCAAAAAAACAATGAAACATTTGCTTTTATAGCAAACTACCACGCTATGAGTAGTGGAAATGGTGGTGAAAAACTAGCTGGTTTAACTATGCAAACAGCAACAGATTTTTTATCTTTAGGAATCGACCCTGAAAAATCAACTTTTTGGGTTCAGTCAGATGTAAAAGAGGTTTTAGAGTTATACTGGATTCTGTCTGCTTTTACACCTATGGGTTTACTAGAGAGAGCACATAGCTATAAAGATAAAACAGCAAAAGGAATCGCAGCTAACCACTCACTTTTTTCATACCCTGTTCTTATGGCTGCTGATATTTTACTATACTCACCAGATATTATCCCTGTTGGAAAAGATCAGATTCAACATGTTGAGATAGCAAGAGATATAGCTATAAAATTTAACAATGCTTATGGAGATATTTTTAAGATTCCAGAGTTTCAAATTCAAGAAGATGTAGCAACTGTTCCAGGAATCGATGGTCAAAAGATGTCAAAATCTTACAAAAATACAGTAAATATTTTTGGTGAAGAGAAAAAACAACTAAAAACTATCAAAAAAATCATCACTGAAAATGTAGCTATGGAGGAACCAAAAGAGTATGCTAACTGTAATGTTTACAATATGGCAAAACTCTTTTTAGAGGGTGATAACCTTGTAGCACTTCAAGAGAGATATAAAAAAGGTGGAGAGGGTCATGGTCACTTTAAAATATACCTAGCTGAAGTTATGTGGGAATATTTTAGAGAGTATAGAGAAAAAAGAGATTACTATATAAACAATCAAGATGAAGTTAGAGAGATTTTAAAATCTGGGGCTAAAAAAGCTAGTGATATAGCACAACCTATGATGGAAAAAATTAGAGTAGCTACGGGGATTAAATATTAACTAAATAATCAAAAAGGTCAAAGAGTAAATAATGCTTTGACCTCAAAAACTCCCCCCCCCTTTTTTCTGTATAATCATCTATCAAAAAAAATTTAAATTATAAAGGCAATCATATATTCTAATTGACTAATAGTCAGTTATTTATTTGAAATTAAGAGATTTTAATATAAAATAAAATTTTAATTGACTGCTGGTCGGTTATATAAAGGATTGATGATGGCAATAATTGTAGATAAGGTTCAAAAAAGAAAAGATATAGCACTATCTTGTAAGGAACTTATTTTTTTACATGGTATTAAAGATTTAACTATCTCTAAAATTGCACAAACTGCAGGTGTTGGTAAGGGTACAATTTATGAGTATTTTAAAAATAAAGAGGATATTGTTTTTGAGATTGTAAATATATTGGTTTATGAAAGAACTAAAATTATAGAAAAAGAGTTATCTAAAATAATTTCTACTAAAGATAAAATAAAATATTTTAGTCGTTTTTTTTATAGTGATGAGGATATTGAACTTAGAAAACTTTACAAAGAGTTTATCTCAATCGCACTAAGTTCACCTGATGAAAAGATGATAGAGTTTCAAACAGAGTGTTTTATAAATCACTATTCTTGGTTTAAAAAGATAATTCAAGATGCGATAGATAGTGGAGAGATTATTAAAGAATCTATCACATTAACTAAAGGTCTTTTTGTTACTGCTGAGGGGATGTTTATAGCAAGTGTAGCAACAAATGCGATAGATGATATGCAAAAAGAGTTAGATAACTATATAGATTCTATTTTTGAACTGATTGAGGTAAAGAGATGATGAAATTTTTATTTTTAATAATACCTATTTTTTTATATGCAGATAGTTTAAAATCTATCTTGGAGTTTGCAAATCAAAATAATGATTTAGTTATCTCAAAAGAGCTTACACAAAAAGCAAAAGCAAAAGAGGTTGAATCTAGTGAAAACACTTTTTATCCAACTATTGATATTGGTGCTTTTTATCAAACTCAAAATAAAAAAAGTTTGATGGTAGCTGGTGATATATATAGTGGTTTTGCAAAATTTTCTTATGATATTTATGATGGTGGAAAAAAATCGTATCAATTATTAAAAACTAAAGATGAGTATAAAGCAAATAGTTTTGATACAGAGGCTACAAAAAAGAGTTTAGCTTTAGAGATAGTGGAAGATTTTTTTAATATAAAAAGTTTAAAAGCATCATTAGAATCTCGAAAAGATGCGAGTAACTCTTTAGCTGAGCAACTAAAAAGAGTTAAAAGATTTTATAAAGCTAAAGTTAGAACAAAAGATAATGTAGATAGATTACAATCAGCTTACGATACAAATATATATGAGATACAATCTTTAAAGTTTCAACTATCTTCACTTATCTCATCATTAGAATTAAAGGTTGGAAAAACTATCTTGACATTTAATGATTCTAAGTTTAAAGAGTTTAGTGAATGTAGTATAGAGTTAAGTGATAGTGTTAAGTCTATTATGGCAAAAAAAGATGCACTTTTAAATGGTTCTAAATCTATTGATAGTGTTTATTATCCACAAATAAAAGTTGAAGATAGTTTTAGTTTATATGGCTACGATAGGGTAGATACCTTACACTTAAAAGGGGTAGATAAGCAAAATAAGTTGATGTTAGTAGTTAATATGAGATTATTTGATATGGGAAGTGTTGAGAAAAGTAGGGAATCTATGGTTATAAACTCTCAAGCCTTATCATCTCAAGTGGCATACAAAACAAAAGCACAAAAGTTTGAGTATGATTTAGCATTACTAAGAATCAAAACAAATGAGATTAAAATAAAAAGTGCTTTTAGTGCTTTAGTATCAGCTTCTAGTGCTTTTGAGACTATATCTAAAAAGTATGATGCAAGAATCGTTGATAATGTAGTTTATCTTGATGCGCTTTCAAGTTTAACAATGGCTAAATCACTATATGAAAAATCATTAAACGATTTACAAATAGCTTATGCCAAATACTACTTCCATGCAGGAAAAAATATAGAGGAGTTTTTACAATGAACAAAATTATTTTAGGGTTAATGATTTTTATACTTAATTTGAGTGCAACAGAGATATATACAACTTTTAGTATCCAAGCAGATAAAACAGCTTCTTTAGCTTTTTACTCTAGTGGTATTGTTAAAAAAGTTTTTGTAGATATATCTAGTGTTGTAAAAAAAGGTGATAAGTTAGTTGAGTTACAAAATGATGATTTAAAAGCATCTCTTAAAATTGCAGAAGCATCATTACAAAATGCGAAATTATCTTTAAAATTTGCAAAGAGAGATTATGATAGACAACTACTTATAAAAGAGTTACTTGATGAAGCTACATTTGATAAGTATGAATTGGCTTATGAAAAAGCAAAAGTAGCAGTGATTCAAGCAACAGCAAAATTGGCTTTGGCTAAATCATTTTTAGATAGAAGTATGATACTTGCACCATTTGATGGGGTGATATTTGAAAAAGATGTAGAGGTTGGTGATGTTGTGAGTGGTATGATGCTTAGAACTGTACTAAAGATTCAAAGTAAAAATAAAAAAAGATTGATTTTAGAGTTTGATCAAAAATACTGGAAAAGTGTTAAAGTTGGCGATAAAGTAAAATATGGTGTAAATGGAGATTCTAAAACTTACATAGGTAAAATATCTAAAATATACCCTTATGCAGATAGTGACAATAGAAAAATAAAAGCACAAGTTGTAGCAGATGATTTTATAGTTGGACTTTTTGGTGATGGTTATATAACTATAGAAGATATAGGGAAAAAGTAGATAGATGTATAAATATGCGATAAATAAACCCATAACAACACTTATGTATGTTATCACCTTAGTGATATTTGGCTGGATGAGTTTCAAATCTATGCCATCAGCACTGTTTCCAAATATCGACTTTCCGATGGTTAGTGTAAAAACAATATATCAAGGTGCTGAATCTAGTACCATAGAATCTCAAGTTACAGATAAGATAGAGGAGGCTCTATCTCGTATAGGTGGTATAGATTCTATAACCTCTACAAGTAGTGAGGGTGTTAGTGTTGTTATGGTTAAATTCTTTTTAGAAAGAGATATTGATGAAGCAACAAATGATGTAAGAGATAAAGTTTCAGCAGTTATCTTACCTCCAAATGCAAAAACCCCACTTGTAAGTAAGTTAGATATTGGTGGTGCTTCTGTTATAAATATATTTTTAACAGCCAAAAAAGATTCTATAAAAAATTTGATGTTATTTGCTGATGAAAAGGTAAAGCCAAAACTGCAAAAAATCAATGGTGTTGGTGCTATCAATATTATCGGTTATCAAGATAGAGAGATAAAAATATTTCCAGACCCAAAACTTTTAAATAAGTTTAACATTACAGTTATAGAACTTAATGATATTGTGGCAAAAGAGAATGTAAAGATAGGTGGTGGTAAATTAATCTCATCTACAAAAGAGTATATTTTAAAAACAAAAGCTGATGCACTAAGTGTTGAGGAACTTGAAAATATAATTATCAAAGATAATATAAAATTAAAAGATATTGCAAAAGTTGTAGATACTTTAAGTGATGCTAAAAGTTATGCCTCTTATGATGGGGTAGAGGGTGTTATGCTTGAGGTTCAAAAAATTTCAGGAACAAACACTATAGATATAGTTCAAAAAGTAAAAGATTCTATACCTGAATTAGTAGCTTTAGCAGGGGATAGATTTGATGTAAAAGTTTTAAATGACACTTCACCTTTTATTATAAACTCACTAGAAGATGTAAAATTTGATTTGATTTATGGTGCTATTTTAGCAGCTATAATTGTTTTTATATTTTTGAGAAATATCACTATCACTTTAGTTTCAGCTTTATCGATTCCAGCTTCTATCATGGGTACTTTTGCTCTTATGGATTATATGGGGTTTGATTTAAATAAGATGACACTTATCGGACTTACTTTGGCTATAGGAATCATAATAGATGATGCGATAGTGGTGATAGAAAATATCTACAAAAAGATGGAAAAGGGGATGGGGAGATTAGAATCTGCTGTTGAGGGAACTAAAGAGATGGCATTTACTATCCTTGCAATCTCAGCGATGCTTTTAGCAGTTTTTATCCCTGTTTCATTTATGAGTGGAATCGTAGGGAAGTTTTTTGAAAGCTTTGCTATGACTGTTGGATTTGCAATTATTATCTCTTATACAATAGCTCTTAGTTTTATACCTAGTATAAGTGCTAGAGTGTTAAATAAAGGTGATAGTAAATTTTATGATATGACGGAGTCTATTTTTAAATATGTTGAGAGAGTTTATGAATCTCTCTTAAAATTGGTTTTGCATTTTAAATTTTCTACTTTAGTGGTTGTGTTTGTTATATTTTTTGTATCACTCTCTTTATTTCCAAAAATTGGTATGGATTTTATCCCTAAAGAGGATAAATCAGAGTTTGAGATAAAAATCAAAGCAGATTCTTCAATCTCATTAGAGGAGATGATACGAAAATCTAAAGAGGTTGAGGCGTTAGTAAAACAAAATGATAATGTAGTTTATACAACTCTAAATATTGGTTATAACAAATCACAAGAGAAACATAAAGCCTTAATGTATGTAAAACTAAAACCAAAAGATGAGCGAGAATTAAACCAAGAAGAGGTTATACAAAATTTTCGTAAAGAGTTAAAAGTTTTTAGTGATGATATGTTCATAACAGCTTCAGCGATTCCAAATATAAAAGGGGCAGGGGTATCAGTTCCTTATCAGATAGTTTTAAAATCAGATTCTTTTAAAGATTTAGAGATAGCTACAAAAAATCTTACATCTTATCTATCGAAAAAAGATGGATTTGCTGATATAGATACAAATCTTGATGAGCCAAAACCTCAGATTGATATAGATATAAATAGAGTTAATGCAAACCGTTTAGGAATCTCAGCTTCACAAATTGCACAAGCTATCTCTATAGCATTCTCTAGTGATTTAGAGATTTCGTATTTTGAAGAGAAAGGTAAACAGTACAACATTTCGTTGAGGTTTGATGATACAAATCGAGTAGGGATAGATGATATAAAAAAGATTCAACTTAGAGCAGAAAATGGTGAATTGATTTATCTTGATGGTTTAGTAACACTTCGTGATTCTAAATCATTAGCTTCAATTAACCATTATGATAGACAAAGACAAGTTACAGTTTTTGCAGATCTGTTTGGTCTTGATTTAGGTGGTGCAGTTGCTTATACAAAAGATGGGATTGATGAACTTTTACCAGATGGTGTAGTTTATAGATTTACAGGTTTTGCTGAAGAGATGGTAAAAACTGCCAAAGCATTTGGTACAGCTATAGGTTTATCTGTTATTTTAATGTTTATTATTTTAGCAGTTTTATACGAATCTCTTGTTCAACCTATTATCATTATGGTGGCACTTCCACTAAGTATTATAGGTGTGATGGTAGCTTTATATTTTAGTGGTTTACACTTTAGTTTATTTGTGATGATAGGTTTTATGCTTCTGATGGGTATGGTTGGTAAAAATGCTGTTCTTTTAGTAGATTTTGCAAATGGAGCGATAGGGAGAGGTAAAGATGTTGATGAGGCACTTATAGAAGCAGGAGAAAAAAGGATTCGCCCTATTTTAATGACAACTATTGCTATGATGTTTGCAATGCTTCCTCTAGCCATAGGTGATGGATTAGGAAGTGAAACAAAAGCACCAATGGCAATTTCAATAATGGGAGGGCTTTTTAGTTCTATGCTTTTAACACTTTTTATAGTTCCTGTTATTTATAAGTTCATAAACCCATTAGATAGATGGATGAGAAAGTTTTATGAGGTGGGAAAGGTTGAATAAATTGTAAACTTTGATTCCTATGTTATATTTTAATATAGGAATTCAAAGGGTTTTTAGAGGTGCCCTTATTGTACAGTTGTTTGTAATTTTAGTAAAACAACACCAAAAATTATAGATAAAACACCTATTATTTTATACCAATTCATATCTTCTTTAAAAATAAGCCAACCTAGTATTACAATTAAAGCTGTTCCCATTCCTGCCCATATTGCATATACAGTTCCAATTTCAATAAATTTTGTTGCATAGTAAACAAAACTAAATGAGATTATATATAAAACTGTAATTATGGCACTCCACACATATGTATTTCCAAGAGTTGCTTGTTTTATTGAGAGTGTTGCTGATACTTCAAATATAATAGCAAGTACTAAGTATATCCAATGCATAAATTTCCTTTATTTACAAGATAAGCAAAATGGTAAAAATAACTTCTTAACTCTATTTATCTCTTTGTCTATCTAACCAAACCATAAGACCTTTTTGAGCATGAAGTCTGTTTTCAGCTTCATCAAATACTATCTTAGCATGACCTTCAAGTACAGATTCACTAACCTCTTGACCTCTATAAGCTGGAAGACAATGTAAAAATTTAGCATCTTTTTTAGCTAAACACATCATCAAATCATCAACCATAAAACCTTCAAAATCTTTGATTCTTTGCTCTTTTTCATCCTCTTGACCCATAGAAGCCCAAGTGTCTGTTGTTACGATAGTTGCTCCATGGATAGCCTCTTTAGGATCATTTGTTACTGTGATTTTAGCTCCACTCTCTCTAGCCATAGATAGAGCATCTTCTAAAACATCACTATCAACCTCATAACCTTTTGGTGTAGCGATTCTAAGTTCAAACCCTAGTTTAGCTGCTAACATCATCCAAGAGTTTGTCATATTATTACCATCACCTACATAAGCAGCGACGATATTATCACTAACATTATGCTCAACCATAGTCATATAATCAGCTAAAAGTTGAACAGGGTGATAAGTATCTGTAAGACCATTTATAACAGGAACACTAGAGTAAGAAGCAAACTCCTCTATCATTGAGTGTTCAAAAGTTCTTATCATAACCATATCACACATACTAGAGATAACACGAGCAGTATCTTTTACAGGCTCACCACGACCTAGATGGATGTCACGATTTGATAAAAATAGGGCATGACCACCAAGCTGAAACATACCAGCTTCAAAACTTACTCTAGTTCTAGTTGAACTTTTCTCAAAAATCATACCAAGAGTTTGCATATCCAACTCTTTTTTATAGATCTTATTTTTCAGATTTTTTTTGATCTCTAAACCGATCTCAATAATCTCTAATATCTCCTCTTTAGTATAATCTTTAAGTGTTAAAAAATGTCTCATTATTTTCCCTGATTTTATTATCTGATAATTATACAATTAAATATATTAACTGTAATTTATAAAGTGTTAAAACTCTACTTTTGTAAAAGTTTTGCTACCTCTTTAGCATGGTAAGAGATGATTATATCTGCCCCTGCTCTTTTAAAAGCTACCATCGTCTCCATAACCACTCTATCGTAATCAATTAGATTATTCATACCAGCAAATTTCAACATCGCATACTCACCACTTACATTATAAACAGCCATAGGTAGTGATGTGTTATCTTTTATCTCACGAACTATATCAAGATAAGCAAGAGCTGGTTTTACCATAAGTATATCAGCACCTTGTGCCTCATCTGAGATAGATTCGTTTATAGCTTCACGACGATTTGCTGGATCCATTTGGTATGAAGCACGATCACCAAAACTTGGAGTAGATTCTGCTACATCTCTAAATGGTCCATAATATCCTGAAGCAAATTTTGTTGAGTATGCCATAATAGGTAAGTTTTCATACCCAGCACCATCAAGAGCAACCCTTAGTGTTTCTATGATTCCATCCATCATCCCTGATGGTGCTATCATATCTGCTCCAGCTTTAGCATGGATAATAGCTTGTTGTGCTGAAATCTCTAGTGTAGCATCATTATTTACAGTCTCATTATTCTCATCAATGATTCCACAATGCCCATGGTCTGTATATTCACAAAAACAAAGGTCTGTAACAACAAACATATCTGGATGTGCTTTTTTTATAGCTTTTATAGATGAAGCGATAATTCCATGTTCACATAAACTATCTGAACCGATAGAATCTTTTACATCAGGAATCCCAAAAAGGATGATTGAATAGATTCCAAGTTTTTTTAGCTCACTACACTCTTTTATAACCTCATCTATACTCATCTGAAAAACACCTGGCATTGATGATACTTCTGTTTTTATACCCACACCACTACGGATAAAAAGTGGATAGATAAAATCATCTACACTTACTGTTGTTTCTCTAACTAATGCGCGAAGATGTTTATTTAAACGAGTTCTACGAAATCTTTGGAACATACTTAAACCTTTTTTTGATATAATAATTTTATAAAAATATTTTACCCTTTTAAAGATTAATTTAATGAATATAAAAATTTCAGAAGTAGCAAATTTACCATCAAGATTTGGTAATTTCAAAGTAAAAGCGTTCAAACAAGGCGAAAAAGAGCATCTAGTTATCTATAAAGAGAACCTAGAGGAGATTCCAATAGTAAGAGTTCACTCAGAGTGTTTAACTGGTGATGCTATTGGTAGTTTGAAGTGTGATTGTAGAGATCAACTAGAGTATGCTCTAAAATTAGCAGAAGAGACTAATGGTATGGTTATATATCTGCGTCAAGAGGGTAGAAATATAGGCTTATTAAACAAGATAAACGCTTATGCTCTTCAAGATAAGGGTGCCAATACTGTTGAAGCAAACCATCAACTAGGGTTTGATGCTGATGAGAGAACTTATGAGATAGTACCTTTCATACTTCACCATTTTGGCATCTCAAAAATCAAGCTACTAACAAACAACCCCCATAAAATCAGTTCACTTACTGATGTTGAAGTTGTAAAAAGAGTTCCTATTATTATGGAATCAAACAGATATAATGAAGATTATTTAGATGTTAAAAAAGATGAGATGGGTCATCTTCTTTAAAATATAAGGGATAAATTATGCCAATAGATATAAATACTGACAACTTACAAACTGCTATCTTAAAACTAAAAGCTAGAGAAGATTCTCTAAAACAATTGGAATCTATCTCTAATCTTGGAAGTTGGGAAGTTGATCTAAAAACAAATAAATCTATTTGGTCAGATCAAAGCTATAAAATCTATGGTTTAGATAAAGACAAAACCACTCCAACCTTAGAACTTTTTTTCTCTCTACTTTTTAAAGAGGATATACCAAAAGCTCAAAAAGCTTTAGATGAAGCTATGAAAACTGGTGATGTTGTAACATTTCATGCTAGAATTAAAAGAGTTGATGGGCAAAGAAGAGATGTACTTCTAAATGGTAAAGTTATATTTGATGAGAACAGAATCCCGAGTAAACTTATAGGCTCAACTCAAGATATAACAAAACAGATAGATATGCAAAGGGAAGCTAAAGAGTTTTTTCACCTCATAGAAAATACAACAAATGAGATATACATAGTTAGTTTAAAAACTTTAAAATATCTTTATGTAAATAAGGGTGCTTGTGAGGCATTAGGGTATAGCTCTGAGGAGCTACTAAATATGGATGTTTATGATATAAATCCATACTTAACTAAGAAACAAGCAGAAGCTATGGTTAAAAAAGGTTTAAAAGATGGAAAACTTTTAAATCAAACAAAACATCAAAGAAAAGATGGCTCTATTTATAGTGTTCAATCTTTAATTCACCCTATAAAATATAAAGATGAAGATGCTCTTGTTATTTTTGATACAGATATAACAAAACAGATAGAGGATGAGAAACTTCTTAAGATTCAAGCAAAAGAGTTACATAAAAAAGCAAATTATGATCCACTTACATATCTTCCAAATAGAACATTATTTAATGAAAAGTTACTACAAACTATATCTTTATCAAAAAGAGCTAGACAACAGTTTGCCCTACTTTTTATAGACCTCGATCAATTTAAAAAGATAAATGATACTTTAGGTCACCATGTTGGTGATATTGTACTTATAGAGGTAGCATCAAGATTAAAGAGCCTAATAGAACAAGAGGATATTTTATCAAGACTTGGTGGTGATGAGTTTACGATTATCTTAAGAGATATAGACAGCCTAAAAGTACCATCTATTTTAGCTACTAAAATTATAGAGGTTATGAAAAACCCTATACTTGTAAATAAACAAACACTTTTTATCTCTGTAAGTATCGGTATAAGTATCTTTCCTGATGATTCACAAGATAAAAATGATCTTTTAAAGTTTGCTGATAGTGCTATGTATAAAGCTAAAGATGAGGGTAGAGATAATTTTCAGTATTACTCATCTGAGATGACATCACTAGCTTTTAAAAGAATCACCATAGAAAACAACCTAAGAATCGCCCTTAATGAAGATCAGTTTTTAGTATATTTTCAACCACAATTTAATGCTGTTACAGATAAGATAACTGGGATGGAAGCTCTTATTAGATGGAAACATCCAGAGTTAGGCTTTATATATCCAGATCAGTTTATCCCTATCGCTGAGGAGAGTGGCCTTATTATAGATATAGATAGAGTTGTTATGAAAGTAGCGATGAAACAGTTTAAGAAATGGTATGATGCTGGTCTAAATCCAGGGGTTTTAGCACTAAATCTAGCTATAAGACAACTAAATGAAGCTGATTTTATACCAACCTTAAAAGAGACTATGAAAGAGATAGAGTTTTTACCTCAATGGTTAGAGTTAGAGGTTACTGAGGGACAAATTATGAATAACCCTGATGAAGCTATACTTAAACTAAATGAGATTAAAGATCTTGGGATAGGGATAGCGATAGATGATTTTGGAACAGGTTACTCATCTCTTAGTTATCTAAAAAAACTACCTGTTGATAAACTAAAAATCGATAAAAGTTTTATACAAGATATACCTAGTGATGAGGATGATGTAGCTATCACAAAAGCTATCATAGCTCTTGGTAAAAGCTTAAACCTAAACCTTATAGCTGAGGGTGTTGAGACTAAGTACCAAAAAGAGTTCCTTATCACAAACAGTTGTGTAAATATACAAGGTTATTTTTATTCAAAACCTATACCGATAGATGAGATGGATATTTTTCTAAAAAATAACCAAACTAATATATAAAGAGATAAATTTGATAGATTTAAAAAAAACAATCACTAATGATAAGATAGAACTACCAGATAATTTTTGGTTTAATATCCAAAAATATAAAGAGAATCTATTTAAGTGGAACAAGATTCACAACCTAACTGGTGCTAAAAGTGAGGAGATGGTGGATGAGTTTATCTATGATGCTGTTTATCCTGTAAGCTTTTTACCTAAAGTGGATACACTTTTAGATATAGGAACTGGAGCTGGTTTCCCTGGTATGATTTTAGCGATAGCACTACCAGATACAAAAGTTACACTTGTTGAACCATTGATGAAAAGAGCTAGTTTTTTACAGTTTGTAAAAGCAGATTTGGGTTTAGATAATGTAACTGTTGTAAAAAAAAGGGTTGAGCAGATGGAACCTAAAGTTTTTGATATAGTAACATCAAGAGCTGTAACAGATACAAATATGCTTCTAAAACTCAGCGATGGGTTTCGTGATGAGAATTCTCAGCTACTTTTTTATAAGGGTGAAAAAGTTTATGATGAAGTTGAAGATAGAGAGCATAAAATCATACAAACAAAAAATAGACATTATCTACTTATGAAAGGTGATGAAAAATGATACTTAAAATTTTACTTATTGCGGCTATTATTGCTGTTGTATATTTTATGTTTATAAAAAAGAAACCTCTAAAAAACTCTAAAAAAAGTAGTAAAAACACACCAAAAACAAACGATATGGTTGAGTGTGTTAGTTGTGGTACTTATGTGAGTATAGATGATGCTATCATTAGTGAAAATAGATACTACTGTTGTAGTGAATGTGTAGATAATAAATAATGCTATTATTTGGTCATAGATTTATAAAAAGCGAATCGTTTTACCATATTCAAGATAGTGAAGCTATAAACAATACACCACCATCATCTATGATATTTGTAGAGTTTAGTGAAGATAATTTAGATATTATAGAGTATCTAAACCTAAATGAGATTGTTTTTGCGCTAGGTGTAAAAAACATAACAGAGGTTATATATGCTTCATCACTTAACACCTCATATATAGTGATAGATAAAAATTTAGCTATCACTACACAAAACATAGCAAACAACTACCTCTTTGATTCTAAAATCTTAGTTTCATTAGATGATGAAAAAGAGATAGAAGAGATGGCTATACTTGGTGTAGATGGTGTTATATTTCCAAATGCGATTATTAAAATAACAACTTGAGAGTAACTTTTCTACTACTAGTATCTTCTCTTATCCTTTTTAGTGGTTGCTCCACTAGGGGAAACCCAACCTATACAAAAAGGGTTCAACAACCAAAAACCACCTATTTTAAAACAGATAACGATTTTGTTAAAAGTGCTTTATTAAAAGAGTATAAAAAATGGAAAGGTACACCATATAGATATGGTGGTGATAGTTTTCGTGGTGTTGATTGCTCCTCTTTCATACAACAAGTTTATTATGATGCTTTTGGAATCAAGATACCTAGAACAACAAAACAACAAGCTAAGATTGGATACAGAGTTACTAAAGCCAACTCTAAAAGTGGAGATCTAATTTTTTTTAAAACTGGTTATGATACAAGGCATACTGGAATCATAGTTGAAAAAGATAAGTTTATGCACACTTCAAGTAAAGTTGGAGTAACTATATCTAGTATGTATAATCCATATTGGAGAAGTAAATTTTGGAAAATTAAAAGGGTTTTACCATAAAAAAGGGTTAACTATTTTTCTTATCTAAACCTACACTCACCCAATATTCAGTAAATTTTCTTGTGTAATACTCTAGTGCTTCCTCTCTACACATTCTTGATGGTATAGTGATTCTTGGTTTATTTGTAACCCAAACACCATCTTTTAATCGCATATCATACTTTATGAGATAATAATATTCACCGTATGTCATTTTAAACCTCTAACTTACTTAAATACACATATATTTTAAGCATATACTAAGTATTAAATTGTATTTCCGTATTATAGCAGATTGATAGATAGAATCTGTAAAATTTAAAAATTATTTTATATAATTTTTCTCTTTATACCTTAAAACTCTACCATTATCGTCAGCTAGATAGATATGACCACTATTATCAAAACAGATTCCCTCTTGAGCATATTTTGGTAGTTTTATTTTAGAGATAGTTTTATTGTTTTTTAGATCATACTTTATAAGTAGATTTTTTGTATCACTAACCATATATAAAAAACCGTTATGAAAAGTAATTCCAGCTATATCTATGTAAGTATGGTTATATATATCTTTAATTTTTAACTTTTTTTTATCTAAAAGCGATACTCTCACTATAACAGAAGCATTCTCTTTTAATCTTTTTTTATAGGTTATCTTTGATTGATTTGATAAATAAATATCTCCATTATCAACAGCAATAGCCTCAAAACCAGCACCTTTTGACTTTTTTAAAAGTTTTATACCTTTATATGTTCGTTTTACTTTTAACTCTTTTATAATATTAAAAGTTTTAAAATCAACAACTAAAATACTCTCCCTACCCTCAACAGCTAAAAAAAGTTTTTTAGTTTTTTTATCATAATCAACACCCTCTAAATCGTAATCACCAAGATACTTTTTACGGATAGTTTTACCTTTTTTAGTTATCTCATAAAGCCAACCCTCATCATTTACAACAACTAAACTTTTAGAATTTTCTACAAAACAGATTCCAGATGCTTCATCTATTTGTGCTATAACTTTACCACTCAAAACAGATACCACCATAAGTAGTGATAAAATTAAAAATTTTAACAAACCACTTCCCTTTTTATGTTAGCTTTTAATGATGTTAAAACCTCATAACTTATGGTTTTAGCAGATGAAGCGACAACTCTAGCATCATCAAAGATAAGAATCTTATCATCATTCGAGATAAATGAGCTATTATCCATAGAGATTCTACCCACAAGTTTTTTAGAATCTGGTGTTGTGTAGTTGTTTGAAAGAGATCTCAAAAAACCATCACCATAACCAAAATCGTAACTACTAACTACACAATCTTCATCAACTCTATAAGTAGCACCATAACCGATAGCATCACCTTTTTTTAACTCTCTTGATGAGATTTTATCAGCATATAGCGATAGTACAGGTTTAAATCCAACAACCTCTAAAGGTTTAGCCAACTCCATACAACCATAAGCACAAACACCTACCCTAGCCATATCTTCATTAAAGTCATCAAACCTAAAGAGTGATGCTGAATTTGAGGAGTGAAACCTTAGATTTTTATAACCTAAACCTAAAACCTCATCTTTAACCTTTTTAAAATTCTCATTTTGCCAAAACCATTCACTTGTAAGTTCATCAGCACCTCTATGGTGTGTAAAAACAGCTTCTAAAACTAAACCATACTTTTTTATCTGCGATAGTGCCTCTTTTAGTTCACCCATAGCGATTCCATTTCGGTGCATCCCAGTATCTACTTTTAGTTCAACCTTTGTATCTTTTGGGAAATTTTTTATAGAATCTATACTATTTATCGTATATCTTATTTTATGGTTTTGTGAAGTTGGAAAATCAGCTAACACTAAGATATACTCAAAATAACTCTCCACCATCAAAGCTTCATCACAACTTTGAACAACAGCCCTATTCACACCAAACTCACGAGCCATCTCAGCAATCTCCACGATTCCATGACCATAAGCATTATCTTTTAAAACCAAAGCTATCTTATCTTTTGATTTGGTTTTATCTAAAATTATTTGTAGATTGTTAAAAAAATTAGTTTTATTTAAAATTATATTTGCCATAGATGAATTATAGCAAATTGTAGAACTATTTTAAGTGATTAAGAGGTTTCTATTTGATAATATTTTATAAATTTATCAAGGATATATATGTTTTTAAAACTCTTGTTGTTTATCTCCTTACTATATTCATTTGGGTTTACAAAAACTGATGATACGATATACTCAATATCCCCACTAAAAAATAGTTCATACTCAAAAGATAAATATTTTAACTCTATCAATCTACCAGATATTTATATAGATACACAATGTAGAAAAGATTGTAAAAAAGATTGTTGTTACAATGTTCTAAAAAATCAAAACGGACAGATAATCCGTTCATACTCAACAAACGATTATGTTGATAGTATAGCAAACAACAGATATAGATCTAAAGCATACTTAATGTTCTCACACACTTACGGCTATGGAAAAAATCGTCAAACTAAAAACCACATAGTTGATAACAAACTAAAAGAGTACCCCACTCCAACTATAATGGATAGTTTAGCTAATGCTATCACAAAAGATGGAAAGTTAGTTCAAGTAAATAGTGATGGTATATATAAAAATAGTACAAAAATCTTAGATTCTAAAAAGTTTGAATCTGTTGTTATATCCAATAATCCAGATGGAGATATATCTTTAGCTGGTGTAGAAAAAGATAGTAGAATCATATACATATCAAACTTAAACAGCTGGTTAGATACAGGTATAACCTTAGCAACACATAGTGATAAAAAAGGGATCTTATCTCTGTATCCCAAAAACTCTTATGAGAGTTATCTAGTTGCTTATAACATCATAAATATCTATAACAAAGGTTTGTTAGGCTCATATTTGGATTTTTCAAAAAATATATATAAATCTGGTTGGATATATAACTCCGAGAAAAACAACATAGGTTTTGATCCTGAGATATATACTAAAAATAGTGATATAATCATCAATGCTACAAACTCATCTAAAGATAAAAGAATCTCTTTTCAAGTAACCAAAGAGCAATTTTTAAATATAGACCAAGATAAATCAAAAAGAGGTGGGTTTGAGGATGAGGAGTTTTTATCGTTTATGGCTGGTGCTGGTATAGAATTTTTGTTTTGGGATACAACTACCGAAGTATCAAAAGATGATGATTATGCTTCAAGTAAATATGATATATCAAATAGTATCTATAAAAAGCTATATCTACAAGGTATATTTTTAGATACACAATTAGCGATTAGCTATATGAAAAATGAAGCTAAAAAAGTTGGTGGATTAACAGAAGATATAAGTGATTCTCTAAATTTTCTTATAGATTTCAACTCTTTTATCTCAGCTTCAAATACACTTAGAATCACCTACACAACATCAAATATCAATGGTATAACAACTTTTATAGATAAACATAATGGTGGTGTCTCTATAACTCCCGACCTACAAAAAGAGGAGTTTAAAAGTACCATACAAAGAATCTCACTACTCATAATGGGAGAGAGGGGAATCTATGGTGGAGTTGAATACACAAGTTTTGAGACACCATCAACCATAGGGTTTTCAGGTAGTTCTAAAAATATAGAGTATTATGGACTAGATAATAAATTTGGTATAAAAAATGTAGAGTTTATAGCAGGTATAGATACAGCTGCTTATGCTAAAAGATATGAAACAGATTTTAGTAAATTTTACTTTCAAGGTTTAGCTGGATTTGGTATAAGTACCTACCATATATCAGATGATTTTGAAAATAGAGTTGAAAACATATCTCATAAAAAAGTGGTAAATAGTGACTTCTCTTTTGTACTTGATTTAGAAGCACAATTTGGTTATCTTTATCAACAGCGTTTTAAAAGTGCGAAAGGTTTAGGTTATTCGATAGATTTAGGTTTTAAAGCTAGAGGTAGCTATACAAGCACAGGTCAAAGTGATGATAGCGATTCTAAGATAGAGTATGATGAATTAACAATGGAGATGACAAGATACGATATTTGGTATGGACCTTATGCCTACTTCAATATTATGTTTTAAAAGATAGATGATGAAAAGATTAATAGCAGAGTTTGAGAAACAAAGTTTTACACAAATAATATTTCCACATAAAAATAGTGATTGGTGTGAGTACCTAAAAGAGGCTGAGAGTAACTTCATAGAGATTATAAAAGCTGTCATAAAGTATCAAAAATGTTTAGTTATTTGTGCTGATAAACCTTATGTAGAATCTCTTTTTGAAGATGATAAGAATCTATTTTTTGTGGAGTATGAGGGTGATGATACTTGGGCTAGAGACTGTTCAGCTTTATCTATTGAGGATGATAAAAAAGTAAGATTACTAGATTTCACTTTTAATGGTTGGGGTGGTAAGTTTGAATCTACTAAAGATAATCTTATGAGTAAAGCCATCTCAAAATACTACGATTCTGAGATGGAATCTGTAAACTTTATATTAGAGGGTGGTGGTGTTGAGAGTAATGGAGTAGATACCATCTTAACAACCTCAAACTGCTTACTAAATAAAAATAGAAACAAAACTTTAACAAAAGAGCAGATAACTAAAAAACTAAAAGATATATTTGGTGTTGATGATGTTTTATACCTAAACCACGGCTATCTAGCTGGTGATGATACAGATTCACATATAGATACACTTGCTAGATTTGTAGATAAAAGCACCATAGCCTATATAGCTTGTGATGATAAAGATGATGAGCATTACAAAGAGTTAAAATTGATGGAGAGTGAACTACAAACAATAGCTAAAGAGAAAAAATATAAATTGGTTCCACTCCCTATGAGTAGCCCTATATATTTTGAAGATGAGAGGCTACCAGCTACTTATGCTAACTTTTTATTTGTAAATGGTGCTATCTTAGTTCCAACTTATGGTATAAAAGAGGATGATATAGCACTTAAAATATTTAGAGATAATTTTAAGAGTAGAGATATTATCCCTATAAATTGTTCCACCCTGATAAAACAACACGGCTCACTACACTGTGTTACTATGAATTTTGCTAATGGTATAAAAATTAAATTATGATAGGTTTATATATATGAAACACAATAAACTACTAAAAAAATTTCGTGAGTTTTACTTTAGAAATTACCCAAACGATATGGAACAGCAGATTGAATACTTTTCTGTATTTGGTGGACTTAATGTTGATGTTGATACTAGTTCTAACCTTATAGAGCAGTTTAAAGAGATTATTTTAGATAATTTTGCTGAACTAAACGAGATGATTAATGAGAAAACTCTAAATAACAAAGAGAACAAAAGGCTATTACACGCTTTAGCTATTGGTGATAGAAGAATCTTCTCCGCTTTTAACAGAGCTGGTTTTAACAATGGTAACGGTGGTGAAATTATCCAAAACCTTACTAAACTTGGACTTATTCAGATTGAAAAATCAAGAGAGCAACACCCTAGAAAAAACTCACCAAACGAGAAACTAAAAAGAGCAGATTCAAGACATAGAATCTCACATAAGATTCTTTTTAGCGACCCTTTTGTTAGATTCTGGTTCTATTTTATCACACCACATATTAGAGAGATAAAAGCTGGTGATTTTACAAGTGTGATAGATGAGTTTGAGAAGAAAAGGCATAGTTATACTAGCTTAGTTTTTGAGGAGTTATCTGAGATTTTACTAAACTACTATATCAGAGATTCAAACATAGTAAGTTCAGGGAGCTATTGGGATGCTAAAATTGAGATAGATATTTTAACCATCACAGATAAGGGTGAGATATTTATCGCTGAGTGTAAATGGAAAAACCATAAAATCAACAAAAGTGAACTTCATAAAGTTGAAGATAAATGTGAAAAACTAGATATTGTACCAACTCAAATCATCCTCTTTTCAAAAAGTGGATTCTCTAAAGAGTTAAAATCTATGGCAAACAAAAAGTTAGCACTATACTCAGCAGAAGATTTTAAGATACTACTAAAAAAGTAACTAACTTAACTAACTGTTCTAAGTGCTGAGTAAGCCTCTTGTAGAAGTTGAAACTTTTGTGTATAGTGTTTAACCATATGTGGACTCTCTTGAAACACCTTATCTGGATGGTAAGCTTTAGTTAGTTTTTTGTAACTTTTTCTTATCGCTTGTTGGGAAGCTCCTATTGGACACTCCAAGATTGTATAAAAATCTAAGTTTTTGTCCTCCTCCTCTTTTTTACATAAGTCACCAAAACTAAAACTTGTAAAATCTGAGTACATCCTACTCATAAAATCTCTATCGTAGTTATATTTCACCTCATAATGAAGTATGTTATATTTGTTTAAAGCTCTCTCTAGTCTTGCTTTTGCTTTAAAATCTGTAATATCAATAACTAAAGATATATCTGTACCTTTCTCTACATAAACCTCTAACTGAGAACGGAAGTAGTTTATAACCCAAGAGTTTGGTCTATCTAATGAGATTAGGACAATATTTTTATTATAAGCATAAAGATTAACCCTAACCTCTTCAGGTTCCTCCATCTTTTCTAGCTCTATTTTGATAGGTTGCGCACCATATTTCAACATAGACCTTAAGAAAAATTCATGCGTAAACTCATGTTTAGAAGCATGATAGGCACTAAGCTGATGTAGGAACTCTTCCCTAATCTCTGTTAGTGTTTCATTTCTAAAAACCAAAACAGCTTTTGGTAAAAAAAGCATACCTCTAGCGTGGTGATTTAGAAAATCTTTCATCCATTTTGTATTTAAGGTTTTAAATCCCGTTGTGATAAGAATAAGATTATTGCGTAAAACAATGTTCATCGATCATACCTATTTTGGATAGTTTTTTTAATCATAAGCAATTTTAGTTCCACTTATTTATTACAGATTTGAGTTTATTTATAGGTATTTTGAGTATAATTACAATAATAATTTACAAGGATTCTATTTTGCTCGAAAATATGAATGAAAAATGTGCAGTTGTAGGGATATTTGGTCATGAGGAAGCTTCAAAGTTAGCTTACTTTTCTCTTCATGCGCTTCAACACCGTGGTCAAGAAGCAGCAGGTATCAGTTCTTCAGATGGTAAAAAACTTCATACGATTAAAAACCGTGGTTTAGTTATGAGTGTTTTTGATGAGAAAAAACTTGAAACACTTAGTGGTTCTAGTGCTATTGGTCACACTCGTTACTCAACAGCTGGTGATGATTCTATACTAGATGCTCAACCAGTATTTGCTAGATATGATCTAGGTGAGATGGCTATTGTTCATAATGGTAACCTAACTAATGCTGAAGAAGTTAGAGCAAATCTAATCAAAAAAGGTGCTATTTTCCAAACATTTATGGATACAGAAAACCTAATCCACCTTATAGCAAAAAGTGAAAAAGATAAGCTTCTTGATAGAATTATAGATGCTGTTCAAAGAATCGAAGGTGCTTTCTCTTTAGTATTTTTAAGTAGAACAAAAATGTTTGCTATGAGAGATAGACACGGTTTTAGACCACTTAGTCTTGGTCGTCTCCCTAATGGTGGCTATATAGTAGCAAGTGAAACTTGTGCTTTTGATCTTGTTGGTGCTGAATTTATCCGTGATGTTGAACCAGGGGAGCTTCTAATTTTTGAAGATGGTAAAGCTCCACAAAGCATCAAAGTTTTTGAATCAACACCGAAACATTGTATATTTGAGTATGTTTACTTTGCTCGTCCAGATTCATCTGTTTTTGGTCAGTCAGTTTACCAAACAAGAAAAGAGATGGGTAAAGAGTTAGCTAAGATAAACCCTGTTGAAGCTGATATTGTTATCCCTGTTCCAGATGGTGGTGTTCCATCAGCTATCGGTTATGCTCAAGAGAGTGGAATCCCTTATGAGATGGGGATTATGAGAAACCACTATATTGGTCGTACTTTTATTGAACCAACTCAAGAGATGAGAGATCTAAAAGTAAAAATGAAACTTTCACCTATGACTGATATTATCAAAGGTAAAAGAGTTATCGTTGTTGATGATTCTATCGTTCGTGGTACAACTTCAAGAAGAATTATAAGAATGTTAAAAGAGGCTGGTGCTAAAGAGGTTCATATGAGAGTTTCATCTCCACCAACAACTGACCCTTGTTTTTATGGTGTAGATACACCTGATAAAGAGAACCTAATCGCTGCTAATATGTCAAATCAAGAGATTTGTGAATATATAGAAGCAGATTCTTTAGCTTACCTTGATAAAGAATCTTTACTTCGTAGTGTAAATGGTACAGAAGAAAACTACTGTACTGCTTGTTTTACAGGTAACTATATCGTTTAATGGAACAAATTTATACATACGGCAACTATTTAAAAGATAAATTTGGTTGTAAAGTTTACAAAGTTGGAATCAATATTTCAGGTTTTACCTGCCCAAATATAGATGGAACTGTCGCAAAAGGTGGTTGTACCTTTTGTGAAAACGATTCTTTTTCTGCTAGTACAAATGAGATAAAAGAGCTTAAAGGTTTTCATCTAAACCTAGAATCAACCCATAACCCTTTCTTAGAGAAACAACTAGAACAACTAGAGGTTCAATTTAACTCCATAAGTAAAAGACAATCAACTCAGTATGGAGCTGAAAAATTTTTAGTATATTTTCAATCTTTTACAAATACCTATGCCCCTTTTGAAACACTAAAAGCACTTTATGATAAAGCTTTATCATTTGAGAATGTTGTTGGTTTAAGTATAGGTACTCGCTCAGATTCTATAACAGATGAAACACTTGATTATCTAGCTAAATTAAACAAAGATAAAGAGATCTGGATAGAGTTTGGGATTCAATCAATCTATGATGAAACACTAGATAAAATCAACCGTGGACACAGTAGCGATAATGTTAAAGAGTGGATTCTAAAATCTAAAAAAGTGGGCTTAAATGTATGTGGTCATCTTATATTTGGTTTACCAGATGAAACTAAAGAGATGATGATAGAGACCTCTAAAGAGGCTTATAAATGGGGGATAGATTCTGTAAAATACCACCCACTATATGTTGTAAAAAGAACAGCTTTAGGTAACGATTTCCTAAGTGGAAAATTCACACCAATTAGTGAAGATGATTATCTTGATGTTTTAGTAGAATCGATAAAACTAAAACCAAAAGATGTCTCAGTACAAAGAGTTACTGCTGGGATAGATGATGATTCTCTACTAGCACCAACTTGGTGTAGAGATAAAAATCAACAGATTAAAAATATAAATAAAGCTTTAAAACCTTTAGGGCTTAAATACTAATAAAGGATTATCTATGCCAGAGATAAGTAGATTTTTAGGTATAAAAATATTTATGTACTTTAATGAGCATAATCCACCACATTTTCATGTAGAATACAATGAATACAAAGCCTCCATAGATAGATATCCAAACTTTTGGTGTAATGGAGGGTAGAGTACCATCTAAAGTACTTGGTTTAGTTGTTGAATGGGCTGAAGATCATCAAAATGAGTTATTAAAAAACTGGGAAGATATTAAAGAAACTGGTGAATATCATAAAATAGATCCTCTTGTTTAAAGGGTAGAGATGTTAAGTATATTAGATGCGAAATATGATAATAAATATATAATATCACTAAAGTTTAGTGACAATAAAAAAGGTAAAGTTGATTTAGAAGATTTTATAATCAATGGTAAAATAAAACCTTTTAAACAGCTAAAGGATATTGAAAAATTTAAGAAATTTTATATTGATTATACTTTAAAATGGAATGATGATTTAGATTTAGCACCAGAATATCTATATTTTAAAGCATTTGAAAATGACAAATCTCTTCAAACAACATTTAAAAAATGGGGATATATTTAAAACAATCTATTTTTTTAAACTACAACCACTATCAATAGATAAGTTATAATCTTTTTTATATCTAAAAGGCTCTATAAACATCTTAAACTCTCTTATCTCACCTTTTGTTATATTATTTTCTGAGATAGTTGCTGTTTTAAACGGTAGATATTGAAAAAGCATATCTTTCATCTTGTTACCAGTCACTTTATGTGTTGTTGCTGTTATTTGGCAATCTATACTCTTAAATTTAGATATATTACTGATTGTACCTTTGATAACGATAGCCTCTGTAAACTTCAATCTTTTTTGAGTTGTTAAAACTAACTCATTTACAAATAGATATTCGTGCATCTGTTTATAGGCTACAAATGGGGAAACTAACAAAAATATAAAAGAGAATAAAACTAAGAAGATAGATAATCCTAGCTTTTTTCTTAAAAGGATAGCTAAAATAATAAAAAGGATAAAAAGTAAAAGAATACTGCCAAAAAGAACATAATCATAAATGATTAAGTTATTTATAAAAGCAGTAATCTTCTCTTTCACTAATCTTTCCTAGAGTTTTTCTCTGCGATTCCACTCATATCAAATCTACGAGCTAACTCCTGTTTAATTCTATCTGGAGAGATATTTTTAACAGCTAAAGCTACTAACATATGGTATGTTAAATCTGCTGCTTCATATATCATCTCATGCTCATCATCATCTTTATAAGCAAAACTAAACTCTCCAGCTTCCTCTACAACTTTTTTCAAGATTGTATTGTCACCTTTGCTCATAAGTTTTGCTGTCCATGAAGTTGATGGATCGGCATTTTTTCTCTCTTGAATCGTATGGTAAAGTGTATCTATCACACCATACATCTCATTAGCATCTACCTCTACTTTAGAGTTCTCTTCACCAGATTCTAACTCTGTAAAGAAACAAGAACGGCGACCTGTATGACAAGCAACACCCTCTTGTGTAACTTTTATAAGTAAAGTATCATTATCACAATCAAGTGAGAAAGAGTGGATAGTTTGAGTGTGTCCACTTGTTTCACCCTTTTTCCAGATTCTTTGTTTACTTCTTGAAAAATAGTGTGCCACTTTAGTAGATAAAGAGAGCTCTAATGCCTCTTTATCCATATATGCCATCATTAAAACTTCATTATTCTCAACATCTTGAACAATTACAGGAAGAAGCTCACACTTCTCCCAATCTACTCTATTTAATGCTTTTTCTAAACTCATTATTTAGCCGTTGTTCTTTGTCTTACATCTTTAGTATCAACCCAAATATTTGGAGTTGAACCACCCGGTGTTAAGAAGATTTTAGCATCTTTATTTACTTGAAGTGCTTCGTTAAATTTACCTTGAACTTTAATCTGCTCTAATGCTAAAAGTTTACTTGTTAAAGATTTAGAGATTAAAAGGTTAGCTTTAGCTTGAGCATTAGCTTCAATAGTTACAGCGTCTGCTTTACCTTGTGCTTCAATTCTAGCTTGTTGAGCAACACCCTCTGCTTGAGCAGCTCTTTTTAAAGCTTCTTGTTTAGCTCTTTGAACCTCTTGTTCAGCTCTTTGAACCTCTTGTTTAGCTACTTGAACTCTCTCTATTTGCTCTTTAACCTTTTGAGGTAAGCCAATCTCACGAAGTTGAACAGATTGTAGATCAGCAGGTGAGTTTTTTAAACCAGCTATACTTGCTCTAACATCTTTATCTATCTCAGTCGCTATTTTATTTCTAATTTGAGGTAAAGATTCTGCGTCATATTTACCTACAACATTTCTTACAACATCACGAACAACAGGGTTTATGATTTTATCTTCCCAGCTAAATCCCCAGTTAGATATAGTTTGAGCAGCAAATTGAGCATCTAATCTATACTGAACTGTAAGTTCAATAGAAACAGGAAGACCCCTTTTATCTAAAACTGTAATAGCTGGTTTTGAACCAATACCTGATGCTCCACTATTTGCTTCTATACGAGAAGCATAATTGATGATACGAACTTTAGTATCAACAACATAAACCTTTTGAATCATAGGGATAATAAAATGAAGCCCTGGTAATAGTGCTTGATCTTGATATTTACCATTTGTACTTAAAATACCTCTTTGACCCTCTTCGATGATAGTAAAAGGTTTAGCTAAAACTAACATCACAACAATAGCGATTAGAAAGTAAACGATACCAGCCTTTCCACCACCCATATTTAGGTTAATCTCTGGCATTTGAGGACCTTTTGGACCTCCACCATTACCACCTGAGCCACCAGTAGATTTTTTAAAACTACTGTTGTTCTCACTTTTTTTCTTATTGAAATAATCATTCATATCTGATGCCATAAGCAAATTTTCCTTCATTTTATTAATCTATATAAGTCAAATAATGCTCATATTTAGCATTTCTACCAAATACAATATCAAAATATGTACTTTGAATTTTTTCTGTAATCTCACCACGAGAACCAGAACCAATCTCTCTAGCATCAACTTGTGCTACTGGAGTTATCTCTGCTGCTGTTCCTGTTAAAAACGCTTCATCAGCAACATAAACTTCCTCTCTAGTGATTCTACGACGAGTAACTTTCATACCAAAATCTTCAGCCATCTCTATAACCATTTTTTGAGTGATAGAAGCTAAAGAGTTATCGTTTGGTGGAGTGATTAACTCACCGTTTTTAATCATAAAGAAACAAGCTCCACTAGCCTCAGCTACATAACCTTGGTCATCTAGTAAAAGTGCTTCATCATAACCACAATCGATAGCTTCAAATTTAGCCATTTGAGAGTTTAAGTAGTTAGCAGTTGCTTTTGCTTTACCCATATTTGAAGTGTTTGCTGGTCTAGTCATAGAAGCGATTTTAAGTTTGATTCCTTTTCTTAACCCCTCTTCACCTAAGTAAGCACCCCACTCCCAAGCAGACATAACAGTCTCAACTGGCGCCTCTTTATGGTAAACACCCATAACACCATAACCTAAAAATGCGAAAGGTCTAATGTAAACATTATCACCTGTAAACTCATTTTTTTTGATTAAATCAATTTGAGCTTGATTCATCTCTTCAACTGTATATGGTATATCTATTAATGTCATCTTAGCAGATTCTTTTAATCTTTCAGTATGCTCATTTAAACGAAAAATAGCATAACCTTTCTCTGTTTTATAAGCTTTAGTACCCTCAATAACACCATTTCCATAGTGAAGTGTATGGGAAAGTACATGTATTTTTGCGTCATCCCAATTTACAAATTTTCCATTCATCCAAATATACTTGGCTGCGTCCATAAAGTCTCCGATTCTATTGTTTATATTATTATCTGTATTTTATCTAAAATGGTATTTATTATCTATTAATGATAAATTATTATAAATTTAAACTGAAATAACATACTTAAAAGTGACTTTAAGTATTTTTACATATAATGAGAATAATAAATAAATCAGATACGAGGGGGCATATTTTGTCAAAAGAAAAACAAAAATCGGTTGATGAAACAGTTATTGATGTTGAAACTGAAGTGGTTATCGAAAAAGAGAAATCACTTGATGAGATAAATGCGATAAGAGAGGCTAGAGAAGCTATCATCTCTGAAGAGGAAGCTGAAGAGATAGCTGCACAGGAGAGAATCTGGGCAGAGCAAGAGGAGCTTGCTAAAAAAGGTAAAACGGAAGATACTAAAGTCTCTTCAAGTACATTTGAAAAATTACCTGATGATCATGTTTATGCTAAATATGAAGATATAGATCAAGCACAACTTCAAAAAGATATTGAAGATATTAAAAAAACTATCGGTAAACCAACTTATGAAGATTATCTTCATGTAAAGAAAATGAAAAATTGGTCAAGAGCATTTACTCTCTCTGGCTTTTTTATGATTTTTGTTGTAACAGCACTAGAGGCTACTCAAGGTTTACACGGTTTTTGGTTTTGGCTTTTAGCTATTATATCTGCTGTACTTATCGGTATCGGAAATGTTGGTCATTGGGCTAATGTTGCTCACCCTATTATGCATGGTGGTTATGACAAAATAGACAACATCCCTTTAGAGTTCAAAAAATCTGGTTATGCTAGAGGTAAAAGAAGATATGTGGATTGGTTAGATTGGATCAAGCCTGAAGCTTGGGAATATGAACATAACATTATGCACCATTACCATCTAGGTGAAGATGAAGATCCAGATAATGTTGAGAGAAATATGCAATGGTTAATCCAGTCTAAAACTCCTATGTGGTTAAGAAAAGTTTTTGTTTATGTTTTTGCTGCTACTTGGAAATTTACTTACTATGCTCCAAATACAATGAGAATCTTAGAAAACAAAAAAAGAAGAAAAAATAAAGAGCATGAGATAAAAGATTATAACTATCTTCCAACAAATGAGCTTGGTATGAAACTATGGAAAGAGTCTTATCTTCCTTACGGTTTAGTTAGATTTGTTGGTTTACCACTTCTATTTTTACCATTAGGTTTAACTGCTGTATGGACCGCTTTTATAATTTTAGTTATGGCTGAAGCTTATGCTAACTTACACTCATTCTTAGTGATTGTTCCTAACCACTCTGCTGGTGATATTTACCAATTTTCTGAGCCTCATAAATCTCAAGGTGAATTCTACCTAAGACAAATTATGGGAAGTGTAAACTATAACACTGGTTCAGATTGGATAGATTTCCTACACGGTTTCTTAAACTACCAAGTTGAGCATCATCTTTTCCCAAATATGCCACTTAGTTACTACCAAACTATGCAACCACTTGTAAAAGAGATTTGTAGAAAACACAACATCCCTTACAGACAAGAGAGTGTATTTAAAAGAATGGGTATGACTATCGATTTAATGATAGGTAAAACTAAACTTCTTAGAGTAGATGGGGTATAAACCCTCTCTACACACATATAAATAAAAATTTTATATAACAGCCGTAAAGTTAACTGTGTTTAATGAGTTTACAAAACTCAAATATAACTATTTGAATTTTGTAATTAGAAAGATTAGTATTTTTTTATAACATCATTTATTTGAACATAAGCTTCAAATGGTGTTGTCTCAAAATACTTCATATTATGTTTTTTAGCAAACTCTTGAGTCATCTTTTTAATTTTAAGTAGATTAAATCTAGGTGCTTTTGGAAATAGATGATGTTCTATTTGAGTATTTAGTCCACCATAAAACCAGTGTATAAAAGCCCCACCACTCAATGAACGAGATGTTCTCATCTGTAACTCCATCCAAGTTAAATCTTCACTCTCATCTTTTTCAAACACTTCACAACCTAAGTGATTTGTGATAAAACCAAAAGCTAACCAAGGTGATAAAACAAAATTTAGAACTAAGTAAACTGTAATAGCATCACTAAATGGTAAAAAGTAAAAGATTGGACCCCAAATGATTGGCCAATGGAGTAACATTAAAGCCAATTCACCATATTTCTTTCTTTTAATAACAAAGTTATATGATTGAACTATAAATGCTGGATACATAAAAAACATAGCACCCCAAAAAACTAAGTATTTTGTAGCTCTAAGCCAAGCTTTATTACCCTTGTATTTCTCAGCAAAAGCACCATCCATAGCCAATATATCTTCATCTTTTTCAGGAACATTACACCAAGTATGGTGGTTGATATTATGTTTAAAATCCCACCAAGATGATGAGTTACTCAAAATGATAGCAGCGAAAGGGTAGCTGATTCTAAATGAAAAAGTTTTATTTTTAAAATATTGTGTATGTAAAACATCGTGTGAGACAAAAACAGCACGGGTAAATATAATGGTCATAAAAAGACCTAACGCAACTGGAGCAAAAGATGGAAGTTCCATACTGTTCCAATTAAAAACTATAACATAAACTAAAATCATAGATAGTATTATCGCTATCATCTCAATCGACCCACGAACAGGGATACGATCTAATAAACCAGCTGAACGAACTTCAGCCTTTAACTCATCAAATATATCTGGATATTTTGCTACTGACATATTTCCACCTAATGTAAATTTGTCTGTATTATAACCATTATATTCTAAAATAATCTATCTTTTAGAGTAAGTTGATTTTAAATTTATAGTTTTTGATTAGGAAAAAATAGAAAGATGATTTTAAGAATGAAAAGCCGTCAAGAGCTTTTCATCCCTAAAGGAGTTAAACAGGAATATGAAATTTTATTAAGTTTATGTTATATCTTACCAGTGAACTTCAGCAGTTATCATAGCGCTTGTATAATCATCTTTATTATTTTCTACATGATAAGTTTGTCCAGATAGTAACCATTTTAAGTTTTTGTTTTGTCTCCAAGCAACACCATAGATAGCATTATCTTCAGTTGTAGTAACAACACCTGAAGTTGAATCCTCATTCTCCCAAGAATCGTAACGAGCAAATACAGAATATTGATGTTTAGCACCTAAACGGTAAGTACCATTTACAGAGTAACCTTGACCATTATATTTTGTAGAATCAGCTTTGTCACTATCAGCAGAGATATATTGTGCTGAAACTAGGAATGATGGTACATTGTAAACTGTATGTAAACCATAGATTTTATATGTTTCACCACTATTTTTAGCACTATCCATATTGTACTGACCAAAGAATGAAGCATCAAAGTAAGTATCTTTAGTTGCTTTTCTTTTTGTTTTACCATTACCCATAATAGCAGCAGTTAATCTCCACTCAGCAGATAAACCATCACCTATAACATTACCACTTGTATCGTTCTCACCATGGTAACCCTCACCATTAAATAGACCAAGCTCAGATGTAAAATAATCAGTTTTAGTTTTAAAGTTTACACCTAAATCAGCTGAATTAGTTAAATCACCAGCCTCTTTCTCTTCAGCAAAAACTTTTGCGATAGAACGCATACCCCACGCTTGATGCTCTTCATAATCTATCCAAGGGCGGTGAGCCATACCAAACTCAACACCAGTAGATGGTAAAACATTATTTAGGTATATATAAACATATTTAGCATATATATCAGCATGTCCATCACTACTAGATGTATAAGATGTATCTAAAGTTACACGAAGATAAGATTTTGGGTCATCTAAAAGGTAAGCTTTTACTTGAAGGTAGTTTCTACGAAACTCAAAGTTTGTAGTTGAGCTTCCAACATTTGGAGATTTTTGAGTAAAACCTAAGTAGTGAACACCACTAAACTTTAACTTTGAAGCTTTTGCTTGAACAGGTGTATTTTTAGTTTTTAGTTCAGTACGACCCTCTGCTTGAGTTGTAAAAACTTGACCATTTTCATCTACATAAAATTTAATATCACTTGCTGATGCACTTAATGAACCAATAGTTAAAGCAGTTACTGCTGATAAAATGATTTTTTTCATTATATAATTTCCTTTAATTTCATAAAGAGTTACTACCTCTTTTTTGTTGACGAAATTATATTATTCAACAATTACATCTTGATTACAGCTATGTTACCTATTTGTAATTGTTATCAACTCTTTTATCATCTTATCTGCTACATCTTTACTGCTATACTCTATCAAACCTTTACTCTTTTGTGTAAAAGATTCTTTATTTTCCATAGAATCTTTTACTATCTCTAAAAGTTTTGATTTTAGATCACTATCTTCCCTTTCACACCAACCAAGATTGTTATCAACTATGAACTTAGCATTATAGTATTGGTGATCACCAGCAGCATAAGGGTAAGGGATATAAAATGTTGGAACACCATTTGTTGTTAACTCCCAAAGTGTACTAGCACCAGCCCTACTTACTGCTAAATCTGCTCTTGCTATCAACTTATCTAGCTCAGATGTAAAACCATAAAGCTCAACCTCAACACCTAGTTTATCATACTCCTCTTTTACCCTATCAAAATCGCTCTCACCAGCTTGATGGATAATAGTGATACCTTTTTTATGAAGTTTCCAAGCAACACTTAATGCCAAATCATTTATAGTTTTGGCACCATGTGAACCACCTAAGAAGATAACAGTTTTAAGATCATCTCTAACTCTAGCTGTTTTATAAAAAATATCTTTAACTGGATAACCCTTAATAGATGAGTTTTCATCATAAGCAGATATAAAACTTGTTGCTAAAGGTTTTAGTAGAGAGTTTAACCTACCACCAACAGCATTTTGTTCATGTATAAAAAGTGGTAACATTTTAGTTAATGTCGCAAAAGATGCTGGAGCAGCAGAGAAACCACCAACACTATAAGTAGCCTCTATATGGTGTTTTTTTAAAATAGCTCTTGATTTAAAGATAGCTTTAAAAACTAATATTAAAGCTTTTAATTTACCTAAACCTTTTTGGTTTACAACACCTGTTGTCTCTAAAAAATAAACATTACTAAAAGAGGATCTATTAGCAAAGTATTTTTGATCTTGCCCATGTGTAGAACCTATAAATATAACCTCATGCCCCTCAGATACAGCAGCTTCCACCAATGCCTGAGCTATCATTAGATGACCACCTGTTCCACCACCAGTTATACATAACTTCATATTTTACTCTCCACTAATTTTTTTATCTACTTGTGTATAGCTTTTTTAGATGCCATCAAAACCATACCAACCCCTATACTAGCTGCTATGGTCGCTGAACCACCATAACTTAAAAATGGAACAGAGATCCCTTTAATAGGTGTTAAACCACTAATACCATAAGCATTTAACATAAAAGTAGATGATAAAAGAATCGCTATACCAACACAAAAAAGATATATAGTTTTCTCCTCTGTTCTATTAGCTATCTTAAAGATTCTAACTATCATCCATAAAAAAATCACAACAACAGTTAGCACACCGATAAATCCAAACTCCTCTGCCAATCCTGCTAACACAAAATCGGTATGAACCTCACTTAAAAAACCAAGCTTAAAAGTTCCATCTGCCATACCTGTTCCAAAAATACCACCATTATGGATAGCATTTAGTGAATGTCCTATCTGATATGGAATCTCATCAACTGGGATACGAAGTTTATCAGATATGAAATCTGGTAGGTAACCTAAGATAGTATCTTGCTTACCAGACCACCAAGACATTATACGCTTCATCCTATGTGGAAAGAATATAATAAGTATAATCAAACCCATAAATGCTGTCACTAAAAGTGAGAAAAAGAGTCTAAAACTACTACCACCAAAAAGTAGCAAAATTAAAAATGTTACACCCAACACAAAAACTTGACCCAAATCTTTTTGAAAAACAGCTATCGCAGCAACAGCTAATCCAAAAAGAAATATATATTGCCAAACTCTTAGAATCTCCTCTTTTATAGTTAAACCATCATGTGAATCTAGCTTACGGGAAAAGCTCCAAGCTAAGAAGAAAACAAATCCAACTTTAAAAAATTCAACTGGTGCTAAAGAGAATCCTGCCACCTTTATCCACCTTTTTGCTCCACCAACTGCTGCCACTAAAGATTCAGGTAAAAAAGGCATAGCTGCCATCAAAAATGCGGAGACTATAAAAAGTGTAAAACCTATGGGGGTTAGATGTTTATCTGGATCTAGTTGAGCTATCGACCACATCAAAATGATTCCTAAAAAACCAAAAATAGCTTGACGAATCGCAAAATGAAACTCTTTAACTCCAAAAAGTAAAGTAACATAAGATGATAGGGAGTAAGTTAAAACTATACTAATCCCTATCAAAATAGATACTAATGTAAAAAGTTTTCTATCAGCATTCAAAATATATTACTTAATTTTATTGATTTTTAACACAAACTCAACTTCAGCTTTTGATATATGTAACTCTTTTGAGATTGTTTCTAAAGATATCCCCTGTTTAAAAAGTGATATGATTTTTTCATCATCATTTCCATGAACAGATGATGGGATAGAGATCTGTTTAACACCATTTTCTAACGATGTGATTCTAGAATCTATCTGTGTATCGATAGTTTCTAAATTCTCTTGTACTTTTTTAAGACTTATAGATATGGGCTGTATCATATCATATACAGTTCTCTCAACCTCTTGATATATCTCAGCATCACTCATTCTACTTCTATTTTCTAACATAGTTTTTTGTGTATCTTTTACTTTATCTTTTAGGTAGTATAGTTCTCTGTTTAACTCCTCAACAACAGTAGCAACAGAACGGATATTTTTACTATACTCAGCATCTTTAGTAAAAACATAATATAAAAGATATAAGATAATAGCTAATAAAACAGCCATAATATACTCTACATTTGAGAAGTTAAAACTCATTTTTTCCTCTCTCTTGCTTCTCTGATAAGTACACGCTCTCTAGCTGTCAAGTAAGCACTCCACTCTTTCTCATCTCTCTCATGGATTCGAACAATCTTTGCCAATGTTTTACTCTCAGCTACAAAAAATATAGGTACATCTCTTTTAGGGTGAACAGGCATCGCAACACGACCATAATACTCAACACCAACCTCTAAAACTTCATCAGATAGATGAAAATACTCAAACCCTATCGATTCTATCTCTGCTTCTTGTGTTAATGAGATTCTTTTTGGTTCTTCATCTTTTAAAAACCTCTCTAAAGCATCTATCTTTTTATGTAGCTCAACTATAAGATTTAGTAAAACAGGATCGGTCTCACTTGTTTCACCTCTAGCTTTTGCCAACTTTAACCATTGGTTTATCGGATCATCATCAGTATCGCTAAGTTGTTGATACTCTCTATCGAAAAGTTCCCTTTGTGTTATAGCTTTAGAAAAAACTAAACTTATCGGTGCTGGTACTAATCTAGGCATTAGAAATTCACCTTATCTAAAATAATCATAACTAAAAACATAATCCCAAGGTAACCATTTACTGTGAAAAAAGCACGATCTATTTGAGTAAAATCTTTTCTAACAAGATAATGTTCATAACTCAAAAACAGACCACTTAAAACAACTGCTATAAAAGCAAACATACCAAGCCCAGCCACCCAAGCAAATAAAGCCCAAAAGATAACACTAAGCATATGAAAAAGTGCTGATATAAAAAGTGTAGCCTCTGCTCCATAACGAGATGGAATCGAATGTAGGTTATTTTCTTTATCAAACTCTATATCTTGAAGTGAATAAAGCAGATCAAACCCAGCTACCCAAAAGATAACACCCAAACTAAGAATCACTGACCAAGCAGGAATCGAAGCATTTACAGCTACAACACCAGCGATAGGAGCAAGACCTAAAGAGATTCCCAAAACTATGTGAGCTAATGATGAGAATCTCTTAAAATATGAGTAAGAGCCAAGAACAAATAAGATAGGGATACTAAGTTTAAAAGCTAAATGGTTAATAAAATAAGCAACACCAACAAAGATCAAAGCATTTAATACAATAAAAATCAACATACTCATAGCACCTAAACGACCATCAACATTTGGACGAGATGATGTTCGAGGATTTTGAGCATCTATATCTCTATCAGCATATCTGTTTACACCCATAGCAAAGTTTCTAGCACTAATAGCTGCTAAAACACCCATCAATAACAACCAGTTTCCAAACCAACCATCAGCAGCTACAATCATAGCTATAAAAATAAATGGAAGTGAAAAAATCGAATGTTCAAACATTACAAGTTCATTAAAATCTTTAAGTTTTTGGATAATTTTACTCAATTCTTACCTCATAAATATAATTATGGCTATTTTAGCTAAAAGTGAGTTAAAATCTGATAAGTGTCTTTAAAGAGTAATGTTTTCTATAAACTCTATTTTTTTAGGGGTGACTATAACGGCATCAAATACAAAATCAACATCTAAAGAGTTTTTTTTCATATAAACTTGTGCCGTTTTTATAATTTTTGTTAATTTAGAATTAGTGATGTTTAAAATAGCAGATTCATAATCAAGCCCACTTTTAACCTCCACAAAATGTAAAACCTCATCTTTACTAACGATAATATCTATCTCCCCAAAACGGGAATAAAAATTTCTCTCTATAATTAAAAAACCGATATTTTCTAAGTATAAAGTAGCTTTATCTTCAGCTAACTTCCCTTTTGCTCTGCTCATCTGATTCCTAATTTAATTAAATAGTTGTGAGTGAGTTCCTATCCTAGATAATATGATTTCATCACTATTTTTATAGTATATAACTAACATATCACCACCTAAATGAAACTCTCTAAAACTATTATATTTACCCTTTAAAGCATGCTCTTTTGATTCTTCTGGCAACAAATCACCATTTTGTAAAAGATGAAAATATTTAATCATCTTTTGAAATTGAGAATCCGAAAGCTTTGTTTTTTTAAAATCATTTATAAATTGTTTGTGTCTTAAAAGTTCCATCTATTTTTGTAGTTCATCAAAACTAAATTTTTCAATATTTTTTTTATCTAAAATATCATCAAGAACATTTTTTGTAGTTTCATTAGGTATCTTAATATCAAAAGGGATACTTTTTGTCATAGATACTTGTGCTAAAAACATATTAACAGCATCACCCATACTAATACCGAGTTTAGCAAAAACCTCTTTAGCTTCATTTTTAATCTGTTTGTTTAACTTTATACTTGTTGTTTCTTTAACTATAACCATAATATATTCCTATAATACTTTAGTATTAAGTTGATTATAAAACTTTTATATATATTTGTCAATAGATATTTATCATTTTATTGATATATTTTAAAGATACAAAAGTATAGACCAAAAAAAAGCCCCATCACTCAAAAGAGTGATAGAGCTATAGTTGTAAGGTATCAATGCACGAAAAACTTACATACACAAAGCACCACACTTTGTTAATGAGAGTGTAGCTAAAAAAATAAATATTTAAATTAAAATTATATTGTCATATAAATAAATTTTAATTATGCTAAATCTTTTACTATAAAATCTACAATACATTATCTATTTTTGTTAAATTAAGATTAAATTTTAATAGAAAAAGATAGAATGCTAACAAATTTTATAAGGATAAATAATGAAAAAAAGATTATTAATAGCTATACCATTAATAAGTGCGGTTATGTTTAGTGGGTGTGCTACTATTTTAAGCGGAACTACTCAAAAGATAAGTGTTAGTAGTACACCATCTAAAATGGAAGTTGAATTAGGAAATACAAAAGTTGTAACACCATCTATCATTACAGTTGATAGAGGTGAAGATTTAATCTTAAAATCAGCTAATTGTTCTGAACAAAAAATAGTTGCTAAAAAAATCAATCCTGTATTTTTTGTAAATATTTTAAGTGGTGGTGCTTTTGGTTCTACAACAGATTATTCTTCAGGTGCAATGTGGAAATATGACGAAAATATTAAACTTGAGTGTAATAAATAATAATGATTAGAAGATTTATTCTTCTTTTCATCCCTCTTACCCTTTTTTCTTCTCAACAAACAACTTTAGAACTTATAGAAAAGTCAAAACTTTATAACACAAACAGATGGAAAGCTTTACTTCATTATAATGATAAATTTGATATTATTGATAATAAATTTATCATTAGTAATCATAAAACATTAAAAAATGAGATGATTAATGATGTTAAATCTTTTTATACCTCAGAAAAAAACTATAACAATATAAACAATCATCCACAATGTAAATTTCCTGCTAGATTTTTATTTATAACTGCTGAATTAAATATAGCTGAAAATGAATTTCCAAAAATAGAGTGTAATGATTTTAAAATATATAAAGAAAAAGCCCCTGCTGATAATATATATTTAACTTATGTTTCTGAGAATGTAACGAATCCATCAAGTATGATGGGTCATACTTTTTTAAAATTTAGTGGTTTAAATGTAGATGATAAAAAAGTAAATCATGCTATCACTTTCTATACTATAATTGATAATCCAAACCCATTAGTTTTAATCTATCAAAATATCTTTTCAGGCATGAAAGGTATGTTTGCTCTACAACCATATAAAACTATTGTAAAACAATATACACAAAAAGAGAATAGAAATGTATGGGAATATCAATTAAAATTATCTGATTATGAAAGAAAACTAATCTATTATCATATTTGGGAATTAAAGGGTGTAGATATGAGTTACTTTTTTACAAGTTATAATTGTTCAACTGTAATTTACTATACTCTATCATTAGTAAATTCTAAAATATATGATAATAAAAAATTATGGATAACTCCACTGAATACTGTAAAATTTTTATATAAATATAATTTAATAGAAAAGAGTGAGTTACTTCCAAGTGATGAGTGGCTTGTTAAGATGATTGAGGAAAACATAAATAAAAATGATATAAATAATGTAAAGATGATAGTTAAAAATAGAAGTTATTCAAACATAAAAAAATTAGATTTTTATTCTTTAAAACTACTAAGTGCTTACTCTAATTTAGAATATAATAAAAAAAGTATAAGTAAATCTAATTTTACAAATATAAATGTAGAGATCAATAAAAATTTGTTTGATAATAAAAATACATTTGATATATCTAAATATAAATCTCCTAGTAAAATTCCCAATGAAAGACAATTTACTCTAGGCTATAACTATACAAATAAAAATGATTATATGAAATTATCATTTTTAGGAGCATCGCATCTTATAAATGATGATAATCGAGAATACTTTGGAGAAAGTGAATTAAAAATAGGATACTTATCTATACTTATAAATAACTCAGAATTAGCCTTAGAAGAGTTTAATTTATACTCTATGAAATCATATATCCCTTACGATTCACTAACAAAAAATTTATCATTTCAATTTGAATTAGCTCTAAAGAAAGAATATACTAAATCAATGAGATATTTAGATACATTTAAAATTGATGGTGGAATTGGTATTGATTTTTTGATAGCTAAAGATATAAATATATTTTCAATTTTAAATGGTGGTATAGGCTATAACAGAGAAGATCAATTTCATCTATTTTTTAATCCTGAAATAGGCAGTATGATATATGAAGTATTTAATATGAAAAGTTATTTATCTTATCAACCATTATTTATTAATACTCATAAGATTTATGATAAGTATAAATTAAATCATAATATATTTATAGATAAGAACTGGACTTTTAGTCTAAATGTAGAATCTATTCAAGGTAAAAAAGATTATATAAATTCTGAAATTTTAATTAAAAAAATGTTTTAGTTAAAAGCCAAAGAGGTGGTTAGTCTCTTAGGTTGTAGTTACTGTTTAAATGCAAAAATTATATAGATAGTCGCAATTATCAGATAGCCTACGGTATGTATGTTGAAATCGGGCATTGATTTCTCCTTACAATTATCTAACCCTCATAACCCACCATCTACAAAAGTATAGACCAAAAAAAAGCCCCACCACTCAAACGAGTGATAGAGCTATAATTGTAAGGTATCAATGCCCGAAAAACTTACATACACAAAGCACCACACTTTGCTAACAAAATTATAACTAAAAAAGTTAAATATTTTTATCTTTTAAAAAGGTAATAGTAAATATTCAACAAATGGATAATAGTTTTTTAACAAATACTTTGCTGAATCATCTAAATTAGATTTTGATGTTATATAAATTCTTCTAATTTTTTTATACTTTCTATATGAAATATTTTTGTATAAAAACATATAACAATTACCTAAAAATTCTTTTATCTCTTTGTCTCTTATAGATTGAATTTCCCAATTTTTACATTGAATTAAACATAATTCATCATCATTTATTAAAATAATATCAATACCTTCATCTTCTACATTTTTTTCAAAATTATTAATAACAGTAAAACCTTGATTTTTATAATAATCACTTACATAATTTTCAAAATCTCGACCTTGTTTTATAATATTTTTCGCTATAACATGTTTACCTAATGTTAAAGTTATAGAATCAGCTTTTACATCATTGTATCTATTTCCTAATAAAACATTATATAAATCTCTCTCACCCTTATCCACTGGTAATGCAATTTTAAAGAAAACTTTTCCTCGTGTTCTATCATCCTGTATAAAAACTTTAAATAAAAGATATTCCTTAATTATCATTCCATTTTCAGGTAATAGCATAATAGATAAAAGAGATTTATAAGCTTGTTTCGTACAAGTTATATCTGTTAATCCTATAAAAACACCATTTATATATTGTCTAATTTTATAATTTTTATCATCCATAATAAGTTAAATATCTATATATTTACAATCTCAACTTTTATAGATTTAAAAGCAGCAGTTAGTATCACCTCATCACATTTATCTCCAAAAAGAGCATTTATCTTAGAGCTTTCATGGTGGAATGTTGTAAATAGAGTTTTTGGTTGAACTTTATCTGTAAATTTTATAGTTAATGGTGTTGTTTCTCCAAACTCTGTTTTTAGAATCACTTTTTCACTTTTAAAATCATCAGCATCATTTTCATTAACAAGTAAAATATCTTCACTATATCTTTTGTTTAAACTCTCTGTTCTTTTTGTTTGAGCAGCATTATTGTAGTGTGCTAGAGTTCTACCCGTTGTTAGATGATAACCACTTAAACTATCTGTTGTTATCTCCTCTATCATTCCACGAAGTTTATACTGGTTGTACTGAAAAAGTCCAAGTCCATCATCTGTTCTAAAATCTAACTGATGTAGAATCGGAGTATCTTCTGTATGAACTGGCCATTGTAAACCTCTTTTACGATGTTTTTCAAGTCTATGATAATCAGCACCACTAAATCTTCTATAAGCGACCTTTTGAACCTCTGCCCAAACATCTTTTGATGAAGTATAATCACTATCGCCACCCATCTTTTTATCTAACATCTGTAAAACTTCCCAATCATCTGGTAGATCAGATTTAACCAATGGTTGAGAAAGATGAAGTCTTCTCATAGCGTTTACATAAACACCTGTTTTTTCATAAGCTGATTTTACACCTATCACAATATCTGCTTTTTTAGCCACATCTGTCATAAAAAGTTCTTGAACCACTATAAGTTCTAACTCTTTTATAGCTTTATTAACTTTGTTGATATTTGGGTGTATATGGGTTATATCTTCACCCATATTTATAAGTGCTTTTATATCTCCAGCTAACATCCCATCAACCAACTGAGGTGTCATTAAACCAACCTCTTTTGGTGTTTGAT